>Ga0101941_1000985_pt1 | contig 27934 bp, 23 predicted proteins | sample DewCreD2012metaG_3_FD_75242 | JGI IMG/M metagenome (GOLD analysis project Ga0101941, IMG submission 75242) | Hot spring sediment bacterial and archeal communities from British Columbia, Canada, to study Microbial Dark Matter (Phase II) - Dewar... ...
ATGCAGTGTTCTTCTGCTGGCAGAGGGTTGCGTGCATTAGCCTTCGGGACGTATAATGGTGAGGGTTACAGGTGTTACCCATGTCTCCGAACACCTGTAACCCATGTCTCCGGTCTATACACTCCTACGAGGAGAGGGGAGCCTCGCGCCGAATGCCCCCTTCCCTTGTAGGGAAGGGGGACAGGGGGTTAGGTTGAACACACCTCGCCTCCAAGACCCTTCCCGAAGCTGCGGGAAAGGAGACGAGGGGATAAATACGACTATTTCTTCAAAAATTCATCAGGTTGCGCGTGTTTGGAGCAGAATAACAGAAATCGCAATTAAATGTCAACATTTACATAATCGGGAGGACGCCATGCCACGACCTGTGGTGCTGGGCAACGGTGAGATACTGGTTTGCGAAGATAGCGCACTGAACATCCGCGATTTCTACTTTCCCTATGTAGGGTTATTCAACCACCTCAGCGGGCACAAAATCCGCATGGGAGTATGGTGTGACGGGCGATTCTCCTGGCTGGATAGCGGGGAGTGGTCAATTACGCTTGATTATCTGCCGGACACACTCGTTACGGAATGTACCGCAGTGCACTCCGGCATGAACCTCAGCCTGAAGGTTAACGATTGTGTCTCTCACCGCGAGAACATCTTTTTGAGGCGCGTACGAGTACGCAACCTGAGCGATTTTCCCCGCGAGGTACGCCTCTTCTTCTCGCACAACTTTCATATCGCCGAGACCGACATCGGCGATACCGCATTCTATAACCCCTTCCTGCAGGCGGTGATACATTACAAACGCGACAACTGGTTTCTGGCAACAGGCACCAGCCGCTACGATGGTATCTACCAGTACGCCTGTGGTGTGAAAGGGTTTGGAGGCGCGGAAGGCACATGGCGCGATTGCGAAGACGGCGAGCTGAGTGGACGTCCTATCGAACAGGGGTCGGTGGATAGCTCCATCAGCTTTCGCTTGCTACTTCCTCCGGGCGAAGAGGAAGACCTTCACTACTGGATAGTCGCAGGACACGATTACCAGCAGGTGCGTGCTCTGCACGGCCACGTCGTGGAAAGAGGCTTCGACGAGATAATCCGCGACACCGCGAACTACTGGGCGCGATGGTCGGAGAAGGGAGCGGAGCTGGTGCAAACGTTGCCCGAATCGGTAGCACAGCTGTTCCGTCGCAGTCTGCTGATTATGCGCACACAAATAGACGACCGCGGAGCGGTTATCGCGGCAAACGATACCGACATCATGACCACCGCCCGGGCACACTACAGCTACATGTGGCCGCGCGACGGGGCTATCGTTGCCTACGCTCTGGACACCATCGGCTATCCCGATACCACACGCCGCTTCTTCGAGTTCTGCGCTCGCGTGTTGCCCAAAGACCGTCCGGTGCTGATGCATAAATATTCCGCCGACGGCTCTGTGGGGGCATCCTGGCATCCCTGGGTGATTGGCGGACAGCACGAAATCCCGTTTCAAGAGGACAGCACCGCATCGGTGCTATGGGCGCTATGGCATCATTACCAGTGCTATCACGACCTGGAGTTTATCGCCTCACTCTACGAGAACCTTATCCTGCCGACGGCGCATTTCATGGCAACCTATCGTGACCCGCAAACACGCCTGCCGCTGCCCAGCTACGACCTCTGGGAAGAGCGCCGGGGTATCCACACGTACACCTGTGCCTCCGTGTATGTGGCACTGCGCTCGGCGGCACGATTCGCCCACCTCTTCGGTGACGTAGAGGAGCACGAGATGTTCCGCACCGCAGCACAGGAGGTCAGAGAGGGTATCCTGAACACCCTCTACAATGAAGGAACAGGCTGCTTCGCCCGGATGATTACGCCGGATATGCAGGGCAATTACAGCCGGGACACTACGGTGGATAGCAGTGTGCTGGGCGTACTGCGTTATGGTGTGCTGGATGCCGACGCCCCACAAATGCAGTGCTGTGTGAGATATGTGCGCGAGAAGCTCTGGGTCAACACTCCCATCGGTGGGCTGGCGCGCTACGAAAACGACTACTACCACCGCAAGAGCTTCGAGGTGCCCGGAAACCCCTGGATTATCTGTACCCTGTGGCTGGCGGAGTACGAGATAGAAAAGGCAAGCGATCCCGCCGATCTGCAGCAGGCGATGAGGCTGATCGAGTGGGCGACGCAACGCGCCTTGCACACAGGAGTACTGCCCGAACAGGTAGACCCTCACACAGGCGAACCGCTCTCGGTAGCCCCGTTGACATGGAGCCATGCGGAGTATGTGTATGTAGTGATGGCGTATCTGCGCCGCCTGCGTGAGATGATGGAGTGAGGTAGCAAATTTTTTTACCACACATATAGCCTTTAGCAGTGCATACCACTTGACAAACAAACTATTTCAGGTATACTATTGTAGCGATTGGCTATACTACACTAAGTGAGGGTATGACATGATTCGTCTTTTGGACAGTGGAGTACAGACCGAGTATGCGGTGCGTGCGCTTGCCTGCTTAGCCAAGCGAGGGGAGGGCGCTGTCGTCACCGTCAAAGAGCTGGCGCAAGAAGCGGATGTCTCTGTGAACTTCCTGTACACCATCTTCAAAGACCTCGAGCAGCACGGGCTGGTTCATGCCCATCGTGGGCGCGAGCGCGGGTTCTCTTTGACCCGTCCTCCAAGCCAGATCAGCTATCTGGACATCCTGAACGCCTGCGAGGGGCATATCGAGAAGAAGCAGTGTCTTCTGGACCACCGCGTGATGTGCGACAGTGTTCACCCCTGTGCGGCACACGAGGCATGGAATCATTTGCGGGAGATGGCAGAGCGCCTGCTGTCAAAAGTGACGCTGGACCAGATTGTGGCGAAGAACCCGCCGTGGGAGCAGCTGCAGGCTAAATAACGGGCGCAAGCAGCACACGCACACCTGCTTCTTCGAAGGCTTTCACAGCCTCAGGCGAGGCGCCGTCGTCTACAATCAGCACATGCGCGGCATGGATAGGGGCGACTTGCGCGAAGGCAACCTGCCCTAATTTCGCATGGTCAGCCACCACAGTTACCTGCCGCGCGTGTTGCATCATCTTGCGTTTCACCGCTGCGGCTTCGAAATCCACGCTGGTGTAGCCCGCGCGCGCGTCCACCCCGTTGAACGACAGGAAAGCGTGGTCCACGTAAATCACATCCAGCGCATGTAGCACCAGCTCGCCCAGCGTGGCGCGACGCGCGGGGTGAACACTTCCGCCCAGCAACACCACCTCCATATCCTTGCGCTCCATCAGCTCCAGCGCAATAGCCAGCGAGTTGGTGACTACCTTCAAGCCTCGACGCTGCTTCAGCTGGAGGGCAATCTCGAAGGTGGTGGTTCCCGCATCCAGCAAGACCGTCTCCTCGTCCTGCACCAGCGTCGCTGCTACCCGTGCGATGGCTCGCTTCTCGGGCAGGTTCTTCATTTCGCGGATAGCGTACGGCGGTTCGTACAGCGTGCTTTCTACAGGCAACGCCCCGCCATGCGTGCGCCTCAGCAAGCCCTGCTTCTCCAGAAAACTCAAATCCGCGCGGATGGTGGGGGCAGAGACGCCGAAGCGCACGCTGAGCTCGTCCACGGTGACTTTGCCCTGCTGCCGCAGATGGTGCAATATCTGTTGTCTTCTTTCCTCAGCAAACATTTTCGTTTGTTTGCGCTTAGAACGTTGAACATTTTCCTTTGTTGTTGTATTATATCAACAGATGACCTGAAAACGCAATATCGCAGGAGGCACGGCAGGAAATGGCAGTCACCACAAAAGCAAAAGAGGGTACTGACCCGATTTATCAGGAACCGAAAGAAAAGCTTCTGGACTATTTGCGCACCATGTACGAGATTCGCTTCTTCGAGGAAAAGGTGTACGAGCTGGTGCGCAGTCGGCAGATAAAGGGCGCGTCGCACCTGTACGCCGGTCAAGAGGCGGTTGCGGTAGGCGCAGTGGCTTCCATCACCCGCAACGATATGATTACCAGCACGCATCGCGGACACGGGCACTGCGGCGCAATCGGCAACCTGTGGTGCGACAGCGAGCAAGACCGCCAGATGCACTGGAACAAGATGCTGGCGGAGCTGATGGGACGCGAAACCGGTTACTGCCGCGGGCGCGGAGGCTCGATGCACATTGCCGATGTGGAGAAAGGCAACCTGGGCGCAACCGGCATTGTAGGCGGTAACATCCCTATCGCCGTGGGCGCGGCACTGGCGGAAAGCTTCAAGCAGTCGGGCGCGGTTGTGCTCTGCTTCTTCGGCGACGGTGCGGTCAACACCGGCTCTTTCCACGAGTCGCTCAACCTCGCAGCGGTCACGCATGACGGTTTGCCCGTCGTCTTCATCTGCGAGAACAACCTGTATGCCATGTCCATGCCCTGGCACGATCGCAGTGTGCCCGACGCTCCTTATGCCTCGCGCGTGCGCGACGTGGTGAAGCGGGCGGAAGCATACGGCATCCCCGGTCTGCAGTGCAACGGCATGGACGTGCTGGACGTGAAGGAGAAGGTATCACAGGCAGTGCAGATGTGTCGCGAGGGCAAAGGTCCCGTGCTGGTGGAGGCGCGCACCTACCGTTATTTCGGACACTCGCTCTCCGACCAGCAGCGCTACCGCACCAAAGAGGAGCTGGAGGAGTACCGCCAGCGCGACCCCATCCTGTTGTTGCGCCATCGGCTGCTGGAGGCGGGCATCGCCACCGAGGCGGAGATGGACGCGGTGATGGAGAAGGCGCGCCAGACCATCGACGAGGCGGAGCGATTCGCCAAAGCCAGCCTACTGCCTCCTGCGGTGGAGCTGTTTGACGACCTTTACGTGCCGAAGGACCCCATCGAGTTCGCCCGCGAGCGGGAACAGGAAGAGGCACTGCGTGCGCGCATCCGTCCGATCGAGGACGAAATCCGCCGAATCGCGCGTGAGCAGGCGGGCACACCGGGCGGAGCCATTATGCCCAAACTGAAAAAGGAAGACGCCCAGCGACTGGAAGAGAAGTACGGCATCCCCATCAAGTACTATAACGAGGCGCTGGCGCAGGCACATGCGGAAGAGATGCGCCGCGACTGGCGCGTGTTCGTCATGGGCGAGGATGTGGGACTGTACGGCGGGGCATACGCTGCTACGCGCGGGCTGTGGGACGAGTTTGGCGGTCGGCGCGTGATAGACACGCCCATCTCCGAGCTGGCTATCGCCGGTGCTGGTGCAGGCGCAGCGATGCGCGGCATGAGACCTATCGTGGAGTTCCAGTACGTGGACTTTACCACGCTCGGCTCCGACCAGATTCTGCATAACGCGGCGTATAACCGCTACATGTTCGGCGGCAAGACCAAAGTGCCGGTGGTGTACCGCTCACAGGGCGGCGTCGGGCGATGTATCGCCGCGCACCACAGCGAGAGCCTTGAGGGGTGGTGGCTACACGTGCCGGGAATCTACCTGGTCATGCCATCCACTCCCTACGATGCCAAAGGCTTGCTCAAAGCGGCAGTGCGCGACGACAACCCCATCATGTTCCTCGAACACAAACTGCTCTACTCCGGCGTGATGGGACCGGTGCCCGATGAGGACTACATTATCCCGCTCGGCGTCGCCGACATCAAAAAGCCGGGTGAGGATGTGACCATTGTGGCGTACTCGCGCATGGTGCACGTCGCGCTGGACGCGGCGTGGGACCTGGAGGAGCAGGAAGGTATCCGCTGTGAGGTCATCGACCCGCGCACACTCCACCCGCTGGACGTGGCAACCATCGCCAACTCGGTGCGCAAGACGGGGCGTGTCATCCTGATGTCCGAAGGCTGGACGAAAGGCGGCGTCGCTAACGAGTTCCTGCGCCAGATACTGGAGTACCGCTTTGAGAACGGCTACAGCGGATGGGACTATCTGGACATGCAGCCGGTGATTCTGGCGGCGAAGGACGTGCCCGTGCCGATGAGCGAGCCGTTAGAGGACGCCTCCATCCCCACCCGCGAGGATGTGATTGCGGCGGTGCACCTGCTGTGTCAGTAGGGTGGTATCGACCTATCCATCCAGCCCTGCGAGGAGAGTTCAAACCTATCCCCCTGACCCCCTTCCCTACAAGGGGAGTTCAAACCTATCCCCCTGACCCCCTTCCCTACAAGGGAAGGGGGCGACCGAATCGAGGCTCCCCTCTCCGCGCAGGAGAGAGGCCGGGGGAGAGGTTCCCGTCCCTCTACAAGGGAAGAGGGCGTTCGAATCGAGGCTCCCCTCTCCTTGCAGGAGAGGGGACGGGGGAGAGGTTCACCCAAGCCTATTCATCCCCTATCTCCCCGAAATTGCGCACGATGATGCCGAAATCGAACAGCGTCACCTCCAGATCGCCGTCCAGGTCTGCGCGCGGGTTCCAGTTCTCGTCGTCGGGCACACTGCCGAACGCCGCCACCAGCGCACCGAAGTCGAACAGCGTTATCTCGTTGTCATCATCGATATCGCCGTTGATGAGATAGAACTCCACGCCCAGCACGTCGCCGCCGCTGGTGTCCACATCCACCGTGCGACGGAGGTAACTCAACGGCTTCACCGAGAGCGTGAACACTCCAACAGGAGCGCTGTCCAGCACGAACTCGCCGGTCTCGGGGTCAACGAGCACCTGTCGTACCTGCGTGGTTCCGGTGCGCACCTCGATATCCACCGTCGGGGGCAGCTCGCCCGTCCAGTCGTTGAAAATCAGGCGTCCCTGCACGATGGGGGTAAAGTACTCATCTGCACCGATGTCCACGTTGCCGCCCATGATGCGCGGCTCGCCGTCGATGTCCTTCGGGGTGGTGACCACACTGCTGTCGCCTGCGTTGATGCAGGGCGAGCCGGGCAAAAGATGCTCCGCCACTATCAACGGGTCTACCGAGATATTGCCCTCTGTGCCGATGGGGTCGCCGATGTCGCCAGAGAAGTCATACGGTGAGTTGCCCCACACGCAGTTGTGGCGGAACACGGTATCGCCGGGCAAGCGAACGCCTCCGCCCTGGCTGAAGGCGATGATGCTGTTGAGCACCTCCGATACCGCTTCCGACCAGACCCCTCCCCCGTTGGCTGCCTCGTTGTAGGTCAGGGTGCAGTTGGTCAAAGCCAGCGCGGAGGTATCGTCTGCGTAGATGCCGCCGCCGTCCAGATAGGCGCGGTTGCGCGAGACGATGGAGTTTGTCAGCGTGAGCACCGAATCCGCCCCGCAGTATAAACCGCCTCCCTCTTGGTGCGCACGGTTGTTTGCCACCAGGCAGCGGTTAAGGTCAGGCGATGATGCATCCCAGCAGAACAGCCCGCCTCCCTGGTAGTAAGCGGTGTTGCCGGTAAGCACGCAGGCGGTCAATCCGGGCGAAGAGTTGTACTCAGCGTAAATGCCGCCGCCGTAGCCCGCGGTGTTCTCCGAAAGCGTGCATCCCTTAAGCGCGGGCGAGGGGGAATCATAACAGTAGATTCCGCCCCCGCTGTTGTTCGCCGTGTTGCGCGAGATGGTAGAGTTCGTGAGTACAGGCGCGCTGTTGAGTTTGCAGTAGAGCCCGCCGCCGTTCTGATTGGCGGCGTTGCCGAGAACCAGGCAGTTACCCAGCGACGGGGGCGAGTTGTCCAGACAGAAAACGCCCCCGCCGCTGCCGTACACCGCGCTGTTACCTCCGATGATACTGTATGCCAGTATTGGGGGGCTACTGCGTTCACCATACACCCCACCGCCGTTCTGCTCGGCAGTATTGCCCCAAACGGAGCAGAGCGTTAATCGGGGCGACGACCGGTCGTAGCAATACAGCCCGCCCCCGCTTTGGCTGGACCTGTTGCCGTTGATGAAGCAATTGGTCAGTGTCGGGGGGGAGGAGCCGTTGCAGTATAACCCACCCCCGTGCTGGCTGGCGGTGTTGTTGTTAATGGTGCAGTTTTGCAGAACCGGGGCGGAGCTGTTCATACAGAACACCCCGCCGCCCTGCTGACCGGCAGTGTTGCCGGTGATAGTGCAACCGTTCAACGTAGGAGAGGAACTCTCCACACAGGCGATTCCGCCCCCGTGCTGATTAGCGGTGTTGCCGGTAATGGTGCAGTTTTGCAGAGCCGGAGCGGAGTTGCCATAACAGAATACTCCGCCGCCCCGCTGACCCGCGCTGTTGCCGGTGATGGTGCAGCCGTTCAGAGAGGGCGAGGAGCCGTTGCAATGTACTCCTCCCCCGTCACCGCCGTGGTTATTACCGCTAACGGTGCAGTTGGTCAGGGTGGGTGAAGAGCCGACACACACCAGTCCCACTCCCACGTTTTCGGAGATGACGCAGTCGGTCAGGCGAGCGGGGGAGTTGTTCTGGCACCATACACCATGACCGTTGTTTCGGTTGATGGTGCAGTCGGTGAAGGTCGGGGAAGAATTGTCCCTGCAATGCACCCCACCGACGGAGCTGGCGCCGTTGCCGGAGAGGGTACAGTTGGTGAAGGTCGGGGAAGAGTTCGCGCAATACACCCCACCGCCGTCGGCGGACCCCCAGCGGGCGCTGGCTCTGTTACCGGTGATGGTGCAGTCAGTGAAGGTCGGAGAAGAGGAGTTGCAATACACTCCTCCGCCGTAGTTGGGCCCCCAGTCGGAGCTGACACCGTTACTGGTAATGGTGCAGTTAGTGAAGGTCGGAGAAGAGGAGTCGCAATACACCCCCCCGCCGTGGCCGCCAGCGCCGTTGCCGGTGATAGTACAGTCGGTGAAAGTCGGAGAGGAGTTGCCGCAATACACGCCACCGCCGCTGCCGGCACTGTTGCCGGAGATGGTGCAGTTGGTGAAGGTCGGGGAAGAATTGTCCCTGCAATGCACCCCACCGCCGGAGCTGGCGCCGTTGCCGGAGATGGTGCAGTTCGCCACCGTGAGCAGGGAAGCGGAACCTCCCAGCTTCAGCCCTCCTCCGTTGTCTGCTCTACCGTTTCGAACCGTGAACCCGTCCAGCCGATAGGCGCGGGTGGCGGAGGCAGGGGAAGTGACCACACTGCCCCCACCCTGTCCATCCAGCACCGTCTCATACGGGTCGGGCACGGGGCGCGGGAAGGCGGGACGCTCGGAGAGGCTACTTTCGGTGCCGCGAAAGCCGCCGTATAGCGAGACCCCACTTTTGAGGATGATGCGTTCGTTATACACGCCAAAGCGCACCCATATCTCGTCGCGTGAAGAGGCGATGTCCAGCGCGGCGGTGACCGTACGCTTCGCCTGCGCCCACGAGAGGCCGTTGTTCAGGTCGTTGCCGTCCGGTGAGACGTAGATAACTTTCGCCATCGCGGAGGATGCCATCGCCAGCAAGAGGATGCCAACCACCGCGCATAGCAGAGCGTGTAAAAGCCGTGTCATGGTGTTTGTCCTCCTGTGGATAAGAGATTGGGAATGAAGTCTGCAGAAGATGCTTTTCCAACCTGTATATAATGCAAGATTCGTGCCATTCAGGGCAGTTTTGGGGCTGTTGCGGGGAATTTTTCGATAAATTCTTCGCAGGCTAACCCCTGTCTCTCTGTACGGGTTTGCGGCTAAAGCCGCGCCCCTTCAAACCAAACCCTGCCTTCGCAGGGTTATGAGCCAGCGCAGGCTGGCTTCGTCTGACAGGGAACGGCTTCAGCCGTGAAAATCCTCACACCACTACATAGCGTTTGCGGCTAAAGCCGCACCCTCACAAACCAAATCCTGCCTTCGCAGGATTATGAGCCAGCGCAGGCTGGCTTCGTCTGACAGGGAACGGCTTCAGCCGTAAAGGCTCTTTAACATGGCGAAGTCGGCTCGGACGGAGCCTCGCCCTCCAGATGGCGAAGAATTCAGGAACTGTGCTTGAAGCAGGACACTCCGTCCATAACGCCCAACTCAAAAGAGTAAACGCTACGACGAAAGGGGAACGGCGATGGCGCAACGTACCTGCACCTATGTGGTGCCCGGCTTTCATTCCGATGTGGTATGGCTGGAGGACCAGCGCGATTACGCAGTAAGCTTGCTGGGCGATATGCACCAGAACCTGCAGATTTTACGCATTGACCCGCACTACGGCGTCTTCCTGCACGAATTGACATATCTTAAGCCCTATCTGGACACGCACCCCGAAGCGCTGCCCGAAGTGCGCCGATGGATTCAGGAAGGGCGTATCGGCACAGGCGGTTCACACAGCCAGCCTACCGAAACGGTCATCGGCGGCGAGGGCATCGTGCGCAATATCCTGTACGGACGCTGGTACCACGAGGGCGTGCTGGGCGACCAGCCATGGATATATATGCCCTGGGACGTATTCGGACACACCGCCCAGCTGGGGCAGATTCTGCGCAAGTCGCGCTTCAGGGGCTGTATCTGGAGCAAAGATATCCGCGGCGCCCTGGCGGTGTTCTGGCACCTCGCGCTGGACGGCGAGCCTCTGTTGTTCAAACGCATGGGCTACTGGTTCCCCAGCGGTGACCCCGAAACCTTCCTGAAGGCAATAGACGACTTCTTCCAGGAGATGCGCTCGCTGGGCTTTACCGCCGACTGTCGGCTGGACTGCGTGGACTTTAAACCTCCTACCGCATGGATTGCCGGACGGTGCGAGCAACTGGCAGAGCGCGAGCACGCGGTCATCATCAGCGGTATCGGACATGAGAAGTGGTTCGAACACGCCTTCCGCCAGCACGAGGAGCGCACCGTCTCCATCCCTGTCACTTCGCGCGACTACGAGTGGCACCATCAGGGCACGGGACTGTCGCGCATCGAGCTCAAAATCGGCAACCGGTTGGCGGAGCAGAGCCTGCACCAGGCGGAGTTCTTTGCCACCGTTGCCCACCTGCTGGGTGCGGAATACCCGGATAAGGCTCTCGACAAGGCGTGGCGCCAGTTGTTGTTCAACCAGCACCACGACGGCATCGCCGGACCGTCTTGCGACCGCGCTTACCTGGACATGATGGCGGGATTCCGCGAGGCGCTGGAACTGGCGCATGATGTGCGTACCCGTAGCCTGCGCTACATCTGCGACCAGACCGACACCGCCTATACCGCTCCCCCACCCTCCGTCATCGCTCTGCAGGTGCACAACGCGCTCAACTGGAAACGAACCGATGCGGTGCGCGTCACCTTGCGCTTCCCCAAGCCGGTCAGCGGTTTTCGCATTGAGGATTCGGAAGGCAATCCGGTGCCCTGTCAGCTGGAGTCGCCCGTTCCGCCGCGTCTACCCCTGCATGAGGCGGAGGTAACCCTGCTGGCACGAGATATTCCGGCGATGGGCTTCCGCACCTACCGCGTAGTGGAGACCGACAGCCTGCCCCCTGCGCCCAGGCTGATACCCGGTCACACCATCGAGAACGAGTTTTTCCGTGTGACGGCGGACCCGCAGCTCGGCGGCGGGTTGAGCAGTATCTTCGATAAACAAGCAGGACGTGAGGTGCTGAACTCGCAAGCCGGACCCGGTAACGAAATTGTTGCCCTGCTGGAGAAGGCAGACCGTGCGGAGCCGGCGTGGGAATGTTACACGCTGGGACCGAAGTGGTTCTCGCGCGACTACGCAGCCAACGTGCAAGCCTGGCAGGGACCGGTACAGTCGCGGCTGGTGATACGCGGCGAGATGCGCTCCTGCGAGCGAGAGCAGATTGTCAGCCTCACGCAGGGCGTGCGCCGCATCGACTTCGCCACCCAGCTGCAACGCTACCGCGGCGAAAACGAGCTGTTCGTGGTCACCTTCCCGGTGAACGTGCAAAACGCGGAACCGGTGTTCGAAGAGCGCTTTGGAGCCATCACCAAGCGCAAGAGCAAAGGTAAACTGGACTTCCGCTTCCACCAGTGGCGTAACTTCTCGGAGTGCGGGGCAAGACATGCATGCCAGTGGGTAGACCTGTCGGGCGCGGCGTGGGTGCGCTTCGCAGACGGACAGCAACGCCCGTTCGGCATGTGCCACCTGGTCACCTCACACCATCCCGCCAGCGTGCAGGCGGCTTATACCCTGCAGCGCGCCCTGATTCGCAAAGGCGTGCCATGTACTCCCGTTTACGATGACTTCGACGCCCCGCGTCGCCTGCAGCTGCCTGTGGAAGACACCATCCTGCCCTTCCCGAACAACCCCAATGAAGACCTGTCGCTGGGCATGTCCTTCCGCGTGGTGTTCAGCCTGAACGGGGATAACACCTACCTTGCCGAACTGGTTACTCGCCTTCCTGAAACGCAGTCCGCCCGACTGCAGGCTATTCTCAACGAGCAGCAGGGCATCGCGCTGGTGGAAGACCCCGATATGCCCGACGGCTGGCAGCCTCTGCCCGTGCTGGTGATTGCCGCGAAAGACGAGGCAGCTTTGCAGCAGATGGCGCAACAGCTGGCGATACAGCTGGAACAGACCTCTGCTATCTCCTTGCCTACCGATGCTAATCTGATAGAGCGTCCCCTCCCTGCCGACGGCTATGGCGTCGCGCTGGTGAACACGGGCAACGTGCTCAACTCGGTGGAAAACGACAATACAATGGCACTGTTCCTCATGCACACCGCCGCGTGGGGAGGCACGCCCTGGGGCAAACCGGACAGACTGCCTTTCGTCTTCATCCCCGAGCACAAGACGCACCTCTTCCGCTATAGCCTCTACCCGCACACCGGCGACTGGAGAGAGGCGCAAACCGCCCGCATAGGCTGGGAGGTGAACAACCCTCTGCAGACCGTACAGGGGATGCTTCACGGCGGTGCGCTACCGCTGGACTACTCCTTCCTGCAGGTGGAAGCAAAACAGTCCATCCTCACCGCCCTCAAGCCCGCAGATAACCCAACCGGGCGGTTTGAATCGCATCCGGTGGACGCCGAGAGCAAGGGCATTGCTGTACGCCTGTACGACCCCACCGGCTTCGGCGACGCGATACGCTTGCGATGGCATACCGGCATCGCCGAAGCGCATCATGCGAACTTGCTGGAGGAACCCCAGCAACCTGTTGCTCTGCAGGACGGAGCGATAGAGTTCCCTTTGGACAGCTTCGCCATCGAAACCTTCTTGCTGAAGCCAAAGCCCTTTGCACCGAAGGGTGGACGACGTGTGCTGGGTGCAACAACCGAACCTGTGCAGCCGGTGTACGTGCGCTACTGGCAACACAATCTCGGCGCAGACCCTATCGGCTATCTGCCGGTGGCAGTGAGCCTGCGCGGCGAGGTGAAGACGGGCATCCACATCCGTCAGGGAGGCGTGACCATCAACACGATCGAGGTGGGCGTAGTGAACAACCTGCGTGACAGCAACGCGACCGGCGTCGTCCGCCTTATCGTGCCGGAAGGCTGGCACACCGTTCCGGCGGAGATTCCGTTTGACCTTCCCGCTGGCGAAGCGCAGGTATGGAAAGTGCTACTTTGCTTCGACACGCCTCGACGCACAGGAGTAGTGCGCGCCCAGCTGGAATGGGATGGGCAGACGTATGAGGATATTCTGGAAGTCGGTCGCGAGTATTTCCCCGAATGGGACGTGCGTATCGAGCGCAACGCGCTGGTGGTTCACCTGCGCAACGGCACGGACGACCTCATTCACGGCGCGGTACAGGTGATTACTCCGCTGGAAACGTGGGGCGACGCGGCAGGAATGTATCGTCTGACCGCCGGCGGTAAGCACACGCAGGGCTTCCATCTGCAACCCGACGAGCGTGCAGAGATACGATTCGAAGGGGAGCGTCCGCCCGGGCGAGGTTTTATCATCGTCAAGGTGATGGCGCACGGCAAAGTGGAGTACCGCAAGGTACAATAAAGGTCGGAGGTGGGCAAAGGATGCAACCCGCACTGAAAACTGACAAGGCGACCATGACCTACGAGGAGTTCCGTCAGTGGGCAGGGGAAGATACCTGTGCCGAGTGGGTAGATGGGGAGGTTATTTTACCGACGCCGCCAAAAAGACAGCATCAAGGGATAGTTTACTTCTTAACGACTCTGTTCGGGCTATACGTGGAACTCACTGGGCAGGGAGAAGTGATCGCGGCTCCCTTTGAAACCTTTTTACCCTCTCGTCCAGCATCACGCGAACCGGATATTATTGTGGTGCTCGGAGAGAATCTGCAGAGGCTGAGCGAAGAACGCTTCACCGGCGCTCCTGACCTCGTGGTGGAGGTGGTTTCAGAGGATAGCGTACGCCGTGACCGGATGGAGAAGTTTCTGGAATACGAGCGCGAGGGCGTGCGCGAGTACTGGCTAATCGATTCGCGCCCTGCACATGCAGGGGTAGAGGTATTCACGCTGGAGCAAGGCAGTTTCGTGCCCCTCGTCCCGAACGAAGAAGACTGGCTGGAGAGCAGGGTGCTTCCCGGCTTCCGGGTGAGGGAGAGGTGGTTTACCGAGGAAACGCTTCCCGATGTGTACAGCGCGCTGAGCGAGATGCTGTCCCCCGAGCTGAAGCAGAGAATAGCACAGAAGCTGGGCATCCAGTTGTAGGGGCAACCCTTGTGGTTGCCCCTACCGGCGCAACCTACCCTATCGTTTCCAGCTCCTTCTGCAGCACCTCGGTATAGGTCGGGTCGTCTTCGTCAATCTTCTCCAGCACCGCTTTCAGCAGGTTGATGTAGCTGATGTCGGTGGGGTTCACGCCGTAGAGCAGCGCGAGATAGCAGCTCACCCAATCGCCGAAGTAGATGGCATAGAGCATTCGCGCCAGCAGGCTCTGCCCCTCGGCAAACACCTCGTGCACCTCCGCCGCGCGGGCAAACAGCCGTTTCGTCGTCTCCACGCGCGCCACGATTTTCGGCCTCTCCATGTGGTCGCGCAACAGCACCACAGCCAGATTGGGAACCTGTTGCTTCGCCAGCACCCACCCCAGGATTTCGTTGTGGTTCATCTCGGGGTAGCCGTTGGAGTAGGCGTGAATCTTGGTGTTCTCGTTCAGCTGCGTCTTCCAGCGGAAGGCGACGACTGTGGAATACGCCTGCGAGCCGTAGATGATGGGCAGCTTGCCGTACAGCCTGGCAGCAAGCTGCTTGGCAGGGTTCTTCTCGAACGGTACATCGGCGTTCCACTGCTCGCGCGCCCGCTCCAGCAGGGCGATAGCGTTCTGCAGGTCACCGGTGGGGTCGCGACGGATGACGCCTGCTTTATGCGCCGCCATCAGCATGGGGATGAACATGTAGCCCATCGCGCTGCGCGGAGGCTGTCCCTTGGGGATGAACGCCACAGGAGTGCCGTAGTGCGCCGCGCGTTGAGCCAGCTCGCCACCGCTGGTCACGCACGCCAGAAGCGCGCCCCGGTCCTGCGCGTCCTCGAACGCGCTCAGCGTTTCCTCGGTGTTGCCGGAATAGCTGGCGGCAATCACGAAGGTATGGTCGTTTACGAAAGCGGGCATCTGGTAATCACGGTTCACCACCAGAGGCACTTCGCCGTTGTCCTCCACCAGCACGCGCAGCAGGTCACCTCCTACCGCCGAGCCACCCAGCCCCGTCACGACAACATTCTGGATAGGCATGCGCGGCGTAGGGGGATTGAACTGCTTCGCGATGTCCAGCGCTTCACGACACTGCTCGGGGAAGTTATGGGTCAGGGGGATCATATTCTGAGCGTCCAGCGCTGAACGACGCGCCGCATCGTCCAGCACGCTGGTGTCTACCGCAACCTGATAGGACATTACCTCAGTTCCTCCTCCATCACTCCGCCACAAAGGGCAGTAGAGCCAGATGGCGTGCTCGCTTAATCGCTTTAGCCAGCTGTCGCTGATGCTTGGCGCAGTTGCCACTGGTACGTCGCGCGACAATCTTGCCCCGATCCGTGATATATCGGCGCAGGCGAGCCACGTTCTTGTAGTCGATGTAGGCGATTTTATCCACACAGAAGCCGCACACCTTGCGGCGTCTTCGGTAGCGCGGTTTGTTGGTCATGATTTCCTCCGTTTACTCTTCGTCGGTATCCGCAAAGGGGTCGTAGTCTTCGAACTCCTCCTCTTCCAGCAGCTCTTCGCCGCCCAGGAAGGGGTCACTCACCTCCCCCGGCGCCGCTTGAACAGGCGGAGCAGCCGTTTTCGTCGGCGAACCGGCGCTCACGGCAGGCACAGGCTCTTCCTCGGGTACACCAGCCGCCTCTCTGGGGCGGTCCAGTCCCGCCAACCGGTCTACCACCACTTCGTAGGCGCGGCGTCGGTCACCCTGAGGAGAGAGCCAGTCACGCACCTGCAAGCGCCCTTCCGCCATAATCAGCCGTCCCTTCTTCAGGTAGTTGATGGCAAACTCCGCTTGTTGCCGCCACGCCACCAGGTCGATGAAATCGGTCTGGCGTTCGCCTGTCTCGCGGTTTCGCATCCGGTCCACAGCGATGGTCATCCGCGCCAGGGTCACTCCCTCCGGCGTGGAGCGATACTCCGGATCCCTGACGAGTCGTCCGATAAGGATAACGCGGTTGTACATGGTAATTTCCCCTTCCTGAGCGAGAAGTGGTGTTTACGCTTGCTCCTCCTCGACGCTGGCTGGCTCCTCACCTTCAGAGACCGATGCCTCTACGATGTCCTCTTCAACTGCGGGTTCCTCTTCGGCAGCTTCGGGCACCTCAATGGGTTCCTCTACCACCGCTTCTTCCTCAGCAATTTGCTCGGCGGTCTCTTCTGTGGTGGGAACGGTCAGCACCAGATGCGGTTTATCGTGACGAACGATGAGATGGCGTATTACCTCATCGCTGATTCGGAACAGCCTGTCTAACTCCGCGGGAACCTGCGGGTCGGCGCGGAAGTACATTAAGACGTAGGTGGCTTCCTGTACCTTATTGATGGGATACGCCAGACGACGACGATCCCACTTACCGGAGTGCTCGATAACACCCCCGGCGCTTTCTACCACCTGATTGTAGCGAGCGATGATCTCTGCCAGTCGCTCCTCGTCCACGCTGGGGTGGACGAGATACATGGCTTCGTAAAACGGCACTGTCTTGTCTCCTCCCTCTGGACTGATTTGGCTCCGCCTCTGCCGGGCGGAGCAGGAAGGGTGCTTTTTAAAGCCTCACGTTATTATACTATTGCACGGGCGGAGTTTGCAAGGGATTGAGTTTTCGTTTCCCCGGTGTTATCCAGTGATCGGCTGCAAGTTCCTGTTAGGTAGCAACTATCCCGACCAAGAGTCAATGGCTCACCAAACAACCTGAACAGCATACTTGGCGATGTTGGAGTCTGCGCTCACCAGTGCTGCCCCTTCAACCATGGCTTGAGCAACCAGCATACGGTCGAAGGGATCTCCATGATGAGAGGGTAAGCTTTCTAATGCCAGCACATGCGCGAGGGTAACCGGCACTATCTCAATGTTGTTGGTCTGTCGTTGAGATTCGATAATCTCTCGCAGGGACAAGGCCAGTCGCAGTTTTCCCAACTGAATTTTGATTTGCATTTCCCAAATACTGACCACGCTGAGCAATAAAATATTTTGCCGATCCTGGCAGAGTGCCAGCGCCTGGGGCGAAAGTTTGGCAGGCTCACTATCCCACCAAATAAACGTATGCGTGTCCAGTAGCAACTTCATGCGTCGCTTGTCCAGAACTCTTCGGGTAGCGGTTCGTCAAAGTCCGGGCTCGTCCAAATTGCCCCTGCGTGTAAACCGGCTACACGAGCAGAGAAAGGCACAAGGCGAGCAACAGGCGTCATACCGTCTGTGAGTATCCACTCTACCCCTGAGGCAGTTTGGGAGAGTAATTCTTGTAATCGCACTTGGGCTTCCTTCACGTCGATCTGTTTGGTCAACATAGCCTTTCTCCTGACGAACCGATTGCGGTCACGCTCACAAAATATTATGGCACAATGGTGGGCAAAAGGCAACTGCTCGTTTGCCTCTCAGACACAGCTACTATTTGCAAAAGCACGCTTCGCTGGTTATAATGAGCTCTGGCATCACGATGGATTGAGGGGAGAGTCTATGAGCAAACCACGAGCAGATATCGGAGTATTCGGCGGTTCGGGATTTTACCGCTTTTTAGACAATGTGCAGGAGATAAAAGTAGATACACCCTACGGCGCGCCCAGCGACCACATCGCTATCGCGGAGGTGCACGGCAAGCAGGTCGCCTTCCTGCCCCGACATGGGCGACACCACAGCATCCCCCCACATAAGATTAACTTCCGCGCCAACCTGTGGGCGATGAAGGATCTGGGTGTCACACGCATTATCAGTCCCTTCGCGGCAGGAAGCCTGCAGGCGCATATTCATCCGGGCGATTTCGTGGTGGTGGACCAGTACGTGGACCGCACACACGGGCGCGCGGATACCTTCTACGAGGGACCCATCGTCACGCACGTCTCGCCAGCCGACCCCTATTGCCCTACCCTGCGCCAGATAGCGGTTGATGTTATCCGCGAGCAGGGTATCACCTGCCATGAGCGAGGAACAGTGGTGGTGATTCAGGGACCGCGCTTTTCCACCAAAGCGGAAAGCCAGTGGTACACCTCGATGGGCTGGGAGACGATTAGCATGACCCAGTATCCCGAGGCGTATCTGGCGCGGGAGCTGGCGATGTGTGTGGTGGGCATCTCACTCATTACCGACTACGATAGCGGGCTGGTGATGGGCGGGCAGGTGCCTCCGGTAACCACCAGAGAAGTGATGGAGGTATTTCAGCGTAACTCCGAGCGCATCAAGAACGTAGTGCTGGAGATGATTCGGCGCATCCCCGACACGCGGGAGTGCCCCTGCCCACATGTGTTAGACCATGCACGCATCGAGGTGTAGTATGGAGATTCGCCCTGTACGCTGGGAAGGCGACGCGCTGGTGCTGATAGACCAGACGCAACTGCCTCACCACTTCGTAGAGGTACGCACTACCGACTGGCGCGAGGTCGCCGAGGCGATTCGGCATATGGTGGTGCGCGGTGCGCCGGCCATCGGTGCGGCAGCAGCATGTGGGCTGGTGCTGGCAGCGGAGGCGATAGAAACTTCCGACATGCCAGCCTTCTACGAGCAGTGGCTGAAAGCCGCCGACGCTTTCGCCTCCACCCGCCCGACGGCGGTGAACCTCTTCTGGGCGATAGAGCGTATGAAGCGTGTGGCACAGCACTGTAATAATCCCGAAGAGGCGCGCCGTTGCCTGCGAGAGGAAAGCGAAACCATCCTGCGCGAGGACGTGGAGGCAAATCGCGCCATTGGTCAGCACGGACAAACGCTGGTCCCCGACGGCGCACGCATCCTCACCCACTGCAACGCAGGCGCGCTGGCGACGGTAGGCTATGGTACGGCACTGGGCGTCATCCGTGCAGCGGTGGAAGCGGGCAAGCGCGTCTCCGTTTACGCTGACGAAACCCGCCCCCGTCTGCAGGGAATGCAGCTGACCGCCTGGGAGCTGGTGCAGGAGGGAATCCCTGTGACCGTGATTACCGACAACATGGCAGGGATGCTGATGCGTCAGGGCGAAATCGATATGGTAGTGGTAGGGGCAGACCGTATCGCCGCCAACGGCGACGTGGCGAACAAGGTGGGAACCTATAGCGTGGCGGTACTGGCGAAGCATCATGGCATCCCATTTTACGTCGCCGCGCCGGTGTCTACGGTTGACCTCTCGGTGGCGGACGGTTCTGGTATCCCGATTGAGGAGCGCTCGCCCGAGGAGGTGACTCACATTGCGGGAGTGCGCATCGCGCCCGAAGGGGTGAGGGTGATCAACCCCGCATTCGATGTCACGCCCGCGGAGCTCGTAAGCGCGATTATCACTGAAGAGGGCATTGCTCGGCCGCCGTATACCGATTCACTGGCTCAGATGGTAACAAAACGCTCGGGGGAGGTTCGCTGATGGGGGAACTACTGGCTGAAAAGCTGATACGCAATATTCCCGATTTTCCGCAGCCGGGGGTGCTGTTCCGGGACATCACGCCCGTGCTGCAGAACCCGCAGGCACTGCGCGAAGTGGTGGAGAAGATGACCGAGTATGCCCGCAGCCGCCAGCCTGATATCATCGTGGGCATCGAGTCGCGCGGGTTCGTGTTCGGAATTCCGATTGCGCTCGAACTGGGCGTGGGGTTTGTGCCGGTGCGCAAACTGGGCAAACTGCCCTACAAGAAGATTGTGGAAGAGTACGCGCTGGAGTACGGCACCAACGCGATGGAGATTCACGTGGACGCCGTGCAACCCGGGCAGCGCGTGGTGATTGTGGACGACTTGCTGGCAACGGGCGGTACCGCTGCTGCCGCCGCGCGGTTGGTGGAGCGCCTGGGCGGCGAAGTAGCAGGCTTCGATTTCCTGATCGAACTGGAGTTTCTGAAGGGGCGGAAGATGCTGCATGGCTACGACGTATTCACTCTCATCCGCTTCCCGTAGTCTGATAAACCGCCTGTTCGCGTTAGATGAGCGCGGCAGCACGGTGGAGCGTGAGGTCATCGCCGGGCTTGCCACGTTCATGACGATGGCGTACATCATCTTTGTGAACCCGCAGATACTGAAAACGGCGGGAATGCCCATCGAAGCAGTCGCCGCCGCCACCTGTATCGCTGCTGCTGTGCCTACGCTCATCATGGGCTTGTGGGCAAACTATCCCTTCGCGCTTGCCAGCGGGATGGGCTTGAATGCTGCACTTGCCATGCACGCCACACGCCCCGGCATGGACTGGCAGACCATGATGGGCGTCATTGTAGTCGAAGGTGCGATTGTCACCGTACTGGTGCTTACCCGCGTGCGCGAACAGGTGATGCAGGCTATCCCCATGAACCTCAAGCGCGCTATCGGCGTAGGCATCGGTATCTTCATCGCTTTTCTGGGAATGCAACATGCAGGCTGGGTGCAGAAAGGTGCTGAAAGCGTTTATCTCACACATGGCACGTTCACCACAAAAGGCACTCTGGTCTCCACGCTCGGCGTGCTGTTGATGATGCTATTGCTGGCGTTTCGGGTGCGCGGGGCAATCCTGCTGGGCATTTTCGGTACGGCGGCAGTGGCGTGGATAGCCGACGTCTTCACACCGAGCACTGCCCGATTAACCACCATGCCCGAACGCTGGCTGGCGATACCCGACTTCTCCACCTTCGGACAGGCAAACATCCTGGGCGCGTTGCAGCCCGCGCTGGTGGGTGTCATCTTCGCCTTCCTCATCACCGACTTCTTCGACACAATGGGCACGGTCATCGGTATCGGCGGGCAGGCGGGCTTTCTGGACGAACGGGGCAACCTGCCCCGCCTCAACCGTGTGCTGCTTACCGACTCGCTGGCAGCAGTGTGGGGCGGGCTGTGTGGTGCCAGTTCCGTCACCACCTATATCGAGAGCGCAGCAGGTATCAGCGAAGGCGGACGCACGGGGTTGACATCCGTTGTGGTCGGCGTGCTGTTCCTGCTAAGCCTGCTGTTTGCGCCGCTGGTGGGTGTCGTTCCTGCTGTTGCTACTGCCCCCGCGCTGATTATCGTCGGCTACCTGATGATGAGCGTGGTGCGCGAGATGGACTTCGAGAGCCCGGAGCACGGCATCCCCGCATTCCTGACCATGCTGCTTATCCCGCTCACACAGAGCATCTCCTTCGGCATCGGTGTGGGGTTCATCTCGCATGTGGTGGTGATGCTACTGCGCGGCAAGGGGCGCGAGGTTTCGCCCTGGATGTACGGTATCGCCCTGCTGTTTGCTATAAGCTTCGCGTGGGGAGCGTAGTCTCAGGGATGCAAATGTAGCCCAGCCTCGCCGTGCGCATGCTGCCCGATAGTATGATGCACCTCCCCCGACAGGTGTTCAGGGTCCACGTGTACCGTGACATTCCACAGATAAGGCAGGTGGTGAAGCAGCTGGTGCTTGGCTTCCACAGCAATGTGGTGTCCTTCCTCTACCGACAGGTCGGGGCTTACCGCGAGGTTGACCTCTGCATGAAGGCGGTGCCCCAACCAGCGAGCGCGTACGTCCGTCACTTCTACCACGCCAGGCGCATGGTTCACTGCGTGCTTGATCTCGTCAATCACTTCAGGGTCCACGCCGTCCAGCATCCGCGTCAGCACCGCTTTGGCAGATTCCCACACGATACCCAGTATCGCCAGCGTAATAAGTAGCCCAACCACAGGGTCCGCCACAGGGTACCCAAGCCATACACCCACCGCCCCCGCAAGCACTCCCAGGCTGGTTAGCGCATCCACACGTGCGTGGTAGCCGTCTGCAACCAGCGCAGCGCTGTTTATCTGCTTGCCCACGCGAATGCGAAACGCCGCCACCAGCTCGTTGCCTGCAAAACCGATAAGGGACGCCAGAACAACCGCCCACAGATGTTGAACAGGGCGGGGATGCAGTAACCGTTCAACCGACTGGTAACCCGCCACGATAGCACTGAACAGAATAACCAGCACAATCACTGCACCCGCGAAGTCCTCGATGCGCCCGTAGCCATACGTGAAGCGTTTAGACGGAGGCTTCCGTGCCAGAATAAAAGCCAGCCACAGCGGAAGAGCGGTCGTGGCGTCGCCGAAGTTGTGTATGGTGTCAGCCAGCAGCGCTACGCTACCCGAAAAGAATACGACCACCGTCTGCAACGCTGCTGTAATCGCCAGACCAACAAGCGACCACTTAACCGCCCAGATGCCACGCTCAGATGAGAACAGGGCAGGGTCTATCGCCCCATGCGTATGGGAATGCCCCTCGCCTGAGTGGTGATGATGCATCGCACTCCCCCGTTGCATCGAATTTAGCATAATTATACACCAAAAGGGTTGAGATTCGTGGTCTCTTAGCCAGTTGGAGGGCGAGGCTCCGTCCGAGCCGTACAAAGTACCCTCACCTGACCTCCCCGTGGACGGGGAGGAACTTCGCCACGCTCGCGGGGAGGGCTGGGGTGGAGGCTAAACCGGCTCACCGGAAGGTTCGTCCTCCAGAGGGAACAGGTAGTGCCCCCATGCAAGGAGCATCCGAAACACGACTCCCCTCCTTTGCAGGAGAGGGGTCTGGCGAGAAGTGAGGTTGCGGCTACATTCAGAATGGAATGAAGCGATTCCTTCACAGCTTCCAGATATGCGGTTTAGGAAATGCTTTCAGCGCATTGCGTGTGTCCACAATCAGCTTTGCGTTATCCGCAATCATCGCCCAGTCGTAGCTGCTGTGGTCCGCCACCACCACCACACAATCCGCCTGCTGTAAGCGTTCCGGCGTCAGCGTCTCGCTCTGCAGATGCAGGTCTACGTGGTCCTGCACGTGTAATGTGGGGATGTAAGGGTCATGATAGCTTACCTTCGCGCCGCGCTGGTACAGGATTTCGATAATCTTCAGAGCAGGCGACTCGCGCAGGTCGGCGACATCGCGCTTGTAGGTGACACCCAGTATCAGGATGTCGGAGCCGTTGATGCTCTTGAAGTGCGAGTTGAGTGCGTCGTTCACCCGCGAGCACACATAGTAAGGCATACTGTCGTTGATAGTCGCGGAAAGCTCCACGAACTTCACATGAAAATCGTAATGTCGCGCTTTCCACGCCAGATAGTACGGGTCTACGGGGATACAGTGCCCTCCCAGACCGGGACCGGGATAGAAGGTCATGAAACCATAAGGCTTGGTGGAGGCGGCTTCGATCACTTCCCACACATTCAGCCCCATGCGGTTACATAGCAGAGCAAGCTCGTTCACCAGCGCGATGTTCACACTGCGGAAGACGTTCTCGTAGATTTTGGTCATCTCCGCCGCTGTGGGCGAGGAGACGGGAACCAGCTGGTCGATGAACGCGCTGTAAAACTCTATCGCCAGTTGTGTGCAACGCTCCGTCAATCCGCCTACTACCTTGGGCACCTGGCGCAGTTTGAACCGTTTGTTGCCCGGGTCAATACGCTCCGGAGAAAACACCAGCGCGAAGTCGATACCTGCTCGCAATCCGGTGGCTTCCAGACGCGGCTTGACCAGCTCGATGGTGGTGCCCGGGTAGGTGGTGCTCTCCACGATAATCAGCTGCTCTGCCCGCAGGGCGCGTGCGATGGAGTCGGTAGCAGCTTCTACTGCGCTCATGTCGGGCTCTTTAGCGCGATTGATAGGTGTAGGCACGCACACCAGTACCACATCGCACTCGCGCAGGCGCACGAAATCGGCTGTAGCGATCAGCCGTCCGCTCTCGATGGCGATTTTCCAGTCGTCGGGTTCTACATCCTCGATGTATCTCTCGCCAGCGGCAATCGCCTCAATCTTGCGCTTGTCGATATCGAAACCGATAACAGGATAACCTGCTACCGCCGCGCCGACCGCCATCGGTAGTCCAACGTAGCCCAATCCTATCACGCCCACCTTAGCGGTGCGAGCTTGTATCCGTTGTTGCAGCTGTTGCATATCCAGACCTCCTTTATTCCCCTTGCGCTTTACTCCTGCGCGGGAGCCTCTCCGCCACGCTCTGCGTACCACTGCGTGGTAAACTGTTGATACTCCTTTTTGCGCTTAATTTCCTGCCACCAGTCCGCATGTGCACGATACCACTCCACGGTCTGCCGCAAACCCTGCTCGAACTCCCAACGTGGTGCCCAGCCCAGCGCGCGCAACCTGGAGGTATCCACCGCATACCGCCTGTCGTGCCCCGGGCGGTCCGCTACCGACTGGATAAGCGAAAGGGGTTTGCCCACTATCTCCAGTATTTTTTCGGCAACGACGCGGTTTTTCAACAGGTTGCCCGCACCGATGTTGTACACCCCACCCGGTTTGCCGTGATGTAGCACCGCGTCGATGCCTGTGCAGTGGTCTTCCACGTAAATCCAGTCGCGAATCTGCGAACCGTCGCCATAAAGGGGCAGAGGACGGTCCTCCAGCGCGTTGGTGATGAAGAGCGGTATCATCTTTTCGGGGTACTGATTGGGACCGTAGGTGTTGGAGCCGCGCGTTACCACTACGTCCAGCCCGTAGGTATGATAGTACGCCTGAGCAAGCAGGTCCGCCGATGCCTTGCTGGCAGAGTACGGACTGCGCGGCTGCAAAGGAGCATCCTCACCGGCAAAGCCTTCCAGCACCTCGCCGTATACCTCATCGGTAGAGACCTGCAGGAAGCGCTTGTCCCCGAACTCACGGCACGCCTCCAGCAGCACATACACGCCGTATACGTCCGTTTGCAGGAAGCTGCCCGGGTTCAGGATAGAGCGATCCACGTGCGTCTCCGCCGCGAAGTTGACCACCCACTCGTGGTTGCGCACAAGGTTGCGCACCACTACAGGGTCACGCACGTCGCCGTGATAGAAGGCGAAGTTCGGGTTATCCATCAGGTCGGCGATGTTGGACAGGTTGCCCGCGTAGGTCAGCGCGTCCAGCACCGTCACCCGATAGTCGGGGTATTTGTTCAGTAAATAGCGAGCAAAATGGCTACCGATGAATCCGGCGCCTCCGGTGATAAGCACTCGTCGCATCTGGAAAACCTTCCTTGCAGAGGGTAACTATCTGACCGGCTCCAGCACCACTTTCTGCAGATTCATCACCGCACCCCTCGGCATCTCGGTCACGCGCACCGACAGCGTATGCGTGCCTGCAGGGAGCGTCAATTCGCCCAGCACGAACTCCCGAAACGCCGTCCACGAGCCGGTGGCTTCTACCGTGCCCTCCAGTCTCCGCCCACCCTCAACACCGACGGTGAAGCGGCTCCCCGCGTTCTCCGCCGGGCAGGCGTAGGCGACCGTCACTTTGTATCTACCCCTCGCGGGCACAGAAATGTTCCATGTGACATAATCGGAAGCGTTTGTCCAGAAGCCGATATTGTCCTTGCCGTCGCCTTCTTCATACCGGGCGCTCTGACCGCGCACCTCCGCCTCCCGGGCGTGGCAGAGCAACATACCGTTGACATCCGGCTTTATCGTCGAGACAACCTGCGTGACTACCGGCTTACCCGCCAGCTTCAGCTCCACTACCGTCACAGCGGGGTCAATGCGCTTCGGTTTGGAGATGGTCACTACCGTGTAACCGCTCCCGTTTTGCACACGCTCGGTACGCACCTTCAGCGGTTCATTGCCCAGCAAAGCGCGCGCGCTCAGCACCTTCGTCTCCAGGCCCTCTAGGCGCAGGTCCCCTTCAGGCCAGGTGAACACGTGCAAATAGAGGGTGTTGCCCTTTGCGGTACATCGTCCGTCAAACGAGAGTTTGCGGAAGGGGCTTTGCGTTGTACCGTAAATGCTCTGGCCGTTTACCTTCATCCACTGCCCGATGCGTTGCAGGCGTTCGACAATGGGCTCGGGGAATGTGCCCTCAGCGGTGGGACCGACGTTCAGCAGGAAATTGCCCCCCTTGTGCGCGATGTCGCACAGCTTGCGGATAAGGTCTTCCGCTGATTTCCAGTTGGTATCGTTCTTCGCGTAGCCCCAGGTGTCGTTAATGGTCATACAGGTCTCCCACAGCCGACCACCGGGCATCGCGCCTGCCGGGATGGTCTGCTCGGGTGTGGAGAAGTCCTCCGGCAGATGGTTGCGGTCATTGATGAGAATCTGCGGCTGCAGACTGCGGATAAAGGCGTTCACCTCCGCCGAGCGCAGCTCCTGCGCATTATGCTCCCATCCACCGTCAAACCACAGCACGCCGATGGGCCCATAGTTCGTCAGCAGTTCACGGAGCTGCCCCTTCATAAAATCGATGTAGCGGTTCAGGTCTGCACCTGCGGCGGGACGTACATCACGCTCCCACGGTCGGCGTGGCAGGTAATCGGGGTGATGCCAGTCCATAATGGAGTAGTAGAAGCAAAGTTTAATACCTTGCCTCTTACACTCTGCCGCCAGCTCCTTCATGGGATCGCGCCCAAACGGTGTGGCTTTGACGATGTTGTAGTCGGTTAGCTTCGTGTCGAACATGCAAAAGCCATCGTGGTGCTTGCTGGTGATGACGATGTACTTCATGCCCGCCTCTTTCGCCATCCGCACCCACTCACGGGCATTGAACTGTACGGGGTTGAACTGCGCAGCAAACTTCTCGTAGTCACGCACCTGCATCTGCTTGTTGCTCAGGTACCATTCAGCAATGGTTTTTCGCCCCTGCAGGTCGGTAGCGTCGGCGGGCACGGCGTAGATTCCCCAGTGGATGAACATGCCGAATTTCGCCTCGCGCCACCAGCGGGTGCGCTTTTCAAAAGCCTCGCGCGTCTCGCCCTGAGGTTGGGCAAGCGACGCCTGCAGCACCACAAGGGCAAAAGCCATCCATATCATGACATTGCGCATGGGATCATTACCTCCTTTGTGAAGTGAGAAAAATCTGCAGGAACTCGGATGGCGACACAATCATGGTTCCCTTATAGGACTGAAGAGGTAACAGGTGTTTGTGATCCCCTGTAATCAAATGTGTCGCCCGAGCAGCAAATGCGCACTCAAGAACCTTTTGGTCTCCTGTATCCACAACTGCATCAGTGAATGTATCAGGGATGCGCACCACTCGCAGAAATGCTCTCAGATAGTGTAATATCTCTTCTGCCTGCTGTACAGACAAGGATGTTTTGTTCAGCAGTATCTGCCTCAGTTCATCCAGTATCTCCGCACAAGTGGCGCCTTCAATGGCACCGGAACGAGCTAGGTCAAGACATGCCAGAGGCTTGCCTCCCCAACCAATCGCAGAAAAGAGAACGTTTGTGTCGAAAACGACTATGAAGCGCATTCTCTCTGCTCGTGGACAAGCAAATCTACCAGCTCCAGGCGCGCATCTTCATCCAGCATATCCCAGTCCAGCCCACGCTGTCTGGCGATATAGCGTAAATCCTCACTTATCTGCATTGACCAGTCATCCCGTTTAGCTCGGATTTCGCTTGACAGTAGCATCCATATCTTGACCTTGAGGTCAAAGGGCAGTTGCTGTATCATTTCCAGCACCTGCTCATCTGATAATGTGAGTGTCGGCACAGCGTCCCTCACCTCCTGAGAGTATTGTACCCCACCTCAGGGTTTCGCCTTACCCCCCGCACGCCTTCACCTCCTGCTCGAACTGCGCTATCGCCTCTGCGCCGTCCAGCACGCCGATTTCTAACGTATAGGTGCGCTCTTCGCCCGGCTCCAGATACTGCAGGCGCCCGGCAGCGCGCTCTTCTACACGCCCCTGCACCAGCGCGTTACCCGGTTCCAGCCCGACCACGTACTCGCCCTGCCCCATCATCTTCCACTGCGTGAAGTAGGGCAGTTCGTTGCGGTTATAGCGCACATAGACACCATATCCC
>Ga0101941_1000987_pt1 | contig 27910 bp, 18 predicted proteins | sample DewCreD2012metaG_3_FD_75242 | JGI IMG/M metagenome (GOLD analysis project Ga0101941, IMG submission 75242) | Hot spring sediment bacterial and archeal communities from British Columbia, Canada, to study Microbial Dark Matter (Phase II) - Dewar... ...
TCTGCACGGGCTGTACGAGATACAGGTGCTTGACTCTTATCAGAACGAAACCTACGCCAAAGGCGGTTGCGCGGCGATTTACGGCATTAAGGACCCGGACAAGAACGTTGCCAGACCGCCCGGGCAGTGGCAGACCTACGACATCACATTCATCGCGCCGCGGTTTGATGATGCAGGCAATGTGATTGCCAATCCGCGCGTGACACTGCGGTGGAACGGGGTGCTGGTGCACGATAACGTGGAGATACCACACATCACCGCGGGCGGCATCGACAGCAAGATGCGCAAAAAGGGACCCATTCTGTTGCAGGACCACGGCAACCCGGTCAAGTACCGCAATGTGTGGATACGACCGCTAAAGGATTAGCATGAACGGGTCTTCACCCAAACTGGTGATTGCGCATCGTGGAGCCAGTGCGTACCTGCCGGAGCACACGCTGGCAGCGTACGCGCTGGCAATAGGACAGGGGGCAGACGGCATCGAGACCGATGTGGTGCTGAGCGCGGACGGTGTGCCCCTTTGTCTGCACGACCTGTGGTTGGAGACCACCACCGACGTTGCCGAGCACTACGATGGGCGTTTGCGCTCGGATGGTCACTACTATGCTATCGAGTTCACCGCTGAGCAAATCGTGCAGTTGCGTGTCTTTGGCAGGGTAACTCCCCCAGAGCGCAGCGCTCTTCCCCGAATGCACGTGGTCACGCTGGAAGACCTTCTGCGGCTTCGGCAATATCTGCATCGCACTACCGGCAGACAGCTCGTGCTTCTGGTGGAGTTGAAAGCACCACAGTTTCATCGAGAGCAGGGGAAGTCGCTCGAGGAGTCCGTACTGCAGCTGCTGGAACGCTATGGGTGTACGACCCCGGAGTGTGGAGTTATCTTGCAGAGCTTTGATGCCCATAGCCTCCGGCGTCTGCGCCACGAACTGCGAACCGGTTTGCCTATCTATCAGCTGACGGGGCACGCTCTGACCAGTGGGCAGATGGACGAAGTTGCCACCTACGCGGACGGCGTTTCCGCCCAGCGGTGGTTGATTGAGGACGGAGAGGGCAACCCCGTCGATGAGGGGCGTCTGGTAGCGGATTGCCACGAAAGAGGCTTAAAACTTTTTGTCTGGACGATGGGGCAGGATGAGGCAGCCGTGCAGCGCATGTTCTGGCGGTACGGCGTGGACGGCGTGATTACCGACAACCCCGATGTGGCCGTGTGGGCGCGGTCTGCGCCCTTGTAACGGTGCGCTGTTTCCCTTTGTGCAGGCTGAAGTCTCCGATGGCGACCGCTCGTTGGTTGTTCTGTCATGTGGAGCGTCAGAGAAGCATCTCGTCCTTATGTCATGCTGAAGTGAAGCATCTCTGAGATTCTTCGCTTCGCTCAGAATGACAGGTTTGGCATGTGTTCTTGTCATGTGGAGTGTCAGAGAAGCATCTCGTCCTTATGTCATGCTGAACGGAGTGAGGCATCTCTGAGATTCTTCGCTTCGCTCAGAATGACACATCCGCTTTTGTCATGCTGAACGAAGTGAAGCATCTTAGCGTATCGCCGCAACGAGATTCTTCGCTTCGCTCAGAATGACAGGTTTGGTGTGTGTTCTTGTCATGCTGAGCATCAGCGAAGCATCTCGTCCTTATGTCATGCTGAAGTGAAGCATCTCTGAGATTCTTCGCTTCGCTCAGAATGACGGCAAAGCGGAACTGCTCCACTCGTATCATAATCACATGTGGCGGAGTGCTACTTCTCCAGCCTTATTGCGATGTCCCGCTCTATTCGGGGCAGTTCCAGCCTCAGCCCTGCTCTGTCCACCGTGACCGTTCGGGTGGATAGAGGCTTCCCCTCATAGGTGTCCCAAATCTGCACGCGGTAGCGTCCGGGCGTCCATTCGGGTATGTGCAGGATGGTCGGCGGCACAGGCTGAGGCGGTCGCTTTACCACATTCACCTGATACCACGTGTACTGCGCGTGCTCGATGTAGAGCAGGGAGGTCCTCTTGCCGTGTAAGCCAAACAGGCGCAGAGGCGGCTCGGTTTGCTTTACCGCCTTCTCCAGCACATAGGAGGCGAAAACCCAGTCATTGCCGATGTTCTCTACCCTTACGGTCTGTTTGCCTGCGGGTATCTCCACCGTGTACTCGCCGTCGTACTGGTGGAGGGTATCGGTCTTTTGCGTGTCGTCCGGGTCGGGCATGTCTTTGTCCAGCACGCGCACGCCGTTGCGCTCCACAACCAGATGTGCTCCGCCGTGTCCCGATACACCCGTGACGAAGATACGCAGGCGTGTGGGGTGAGGCAGGTTTGTTTCGAGGGTGAGCGGGTTGTGCTTGTCGCGGTGGTTGCGTAAACCGTGCAGCAAGCCGGCAACCTGCTCGCGGATGGTGACTTTTCCTTCAGCATCTACCTGCACCGTCGTGGGGCGGTTGGAAGGGTGAGGTTCCCACGAGGTCGGTCCCTGCAGGGTCAAGTCGTTATAGGTGGGCGATATGGCTGGTTGCTTCAGGGTAAACGTGGCTTTTTCCACCCGTCGGAAGCGCTCTTTGGGAAAGTTCACACCCCGAATGAACCGGTTGAGCGCGGCGAAGTGGTAGTACAGGTCGTGTGGGTGGATATGGTTATCCCACCACCAGAGCATAGCGGTTCCTGCCGAGCCGTCCATGAGGGTGCTCCAGATACCGCTGTGCAGGGCGATGCCGGTGGGGTCCACGCGAGGGTCCTCGCCCATCGCGCCTGCGCCGAACTCGCCTACCAGATGCGGTTTGCCGTAAGCCTCTTTCTTGCGATGGAAGAAGGTTAAGGCAGCAGAAATATCGCGTGAGCCATAGTTGTGGGTCTGTGAGAACTCTATCTGCGGTAAACGGTCAATCACCTCGCGCCCGTTCGAGTCGGCGAAGCTGGTGGTGATGAGGTGTTTCCACGGGTCTATACGTCGCAGGTAATCGCCCATCTCGCGATGCCATCTTGTGATAAGGTCTAGGTTGTATGCGTCCGGACCAACGATATCCACCTCGTTCCAGAACTCCCAGCACAACACGTTCGTACACCACCCGTATCGCGCCACCATGTAGCGCAGTTTATTGCGATAGGCGCGCAGCATATCGGGGTGTGTCCAGAACTCGACAGGCTCCTTCAACGGACCGCCGTTGGCAGCGTTGTGGGGAGTCTCTTCCCAGTAGGGGAACCCACCATATCGCCGTTTGCGCAGCTCGTTGAAGCTGTCAAAGCACAACATCACGTACATGCCCAGCCGGCGCGCCATGTTCAGCACGGTGTCCAGTCGCCATGCGTTAGCAAGGTCTATCTTGCCGACGCCGTAGCGTTCGCGCGGTTCGCCGGTTCGCTCCAGTCCGAAGGTCACCCATGCAGGACCCAGCCACACCCGGAAGTAGTTGCCTCCTGCCTGTGCGTAACGGGGGAGCCAATCGTCATAATCGAACGTGCCGCGACTGCCGCCCCAGCACACGTTCGCGCCGATGGGGATGTACGGCTGACCGTTGTCGAAAGCGAAATATCGCTTGTCGTCTTTGCTCACACGCACGAACCCCGGTCGCCGTGAAGCGACACAGTGGAAAACAACAGGCTGAGAGCGCACCATTTTGCCTGTGCTATCGCGTACGGTAACCACCATCTGATACTTGCCCACCTGAGTGGGGGCGAAGCGGATGCGCCAGTCGGGTTCGCCTGCGGGAGACAGGCGTTCCTCACGCCCCTCCAGTTTGCGCGTGTAAGGTCGGTAGAAAAAGCCCGGTACCTGCATCTTACCGCCTGAAGGGGTGGTAAAGATACCATCCACCGCTATCTCGTTCGGGTCAAAGGCGTTCCTGTAGGTAGCTTGCAGGTTCAACCGGAACTCTATCAGTTCATAGCGCGGTATCTGCGTGCGGCTGGGCGTCACAGAAAGCAGGCGCAAAGGGCGGTTATCGGAGATGGGCGGTTGCAGTTCGGGCATTTTTCGCCTCCTACGCGATGCGTTGCAGTATCTGCCTGAGATGTCGGGCGAAGCGCGGCACCGCCTGCTCTGCGGGCTCCGTATACTCGTACTCAATGGACACATAGCCCCTGTAGCCCGCTTTCTGCAGGATGCGCAGGGCGCGCTCGTAGTCCACTTCTACGTGCTTGCCGTTGTTGCCGCGGTAGTGCGTCTTGGCGTGCGTGGTAACGACATAGGGCGCGAGCTGCTCGAACTGTCCGTAGATGTCACCGGTGAAGTTACCCAGGTCCAGGTTCAACCCGAACCAGGGGTTTTGCACCGCTCTGTAGATGCGCAGCACCTGTTCGGCAGTAGCGGTAATACCGTGATGGTTTTCCAGCGCGACCACCACACCCCGCTGCGCTCCGTAATCGATGACCTCACGCAGGCACTCCACTACCCAGCCGAAGGCTTCGTCTTCGGTATGTCCTTCAGGAACGGGCCCGGCGAAGACGCGGATGCAGGGCGCGCCCAGGATGACCGCATTATCTATCCACTGTTTGGTCATCTCCACGTGTTCGCGGCGTTTGGCAGGGTCTGCTTGCGCGAAGTTATTGCCCACCGCTGTGCCCGAGATGTGCATTCCGTACTGGAAACAGATGCGTTTGACCTCGTTCAGCGTGGCGCGTTCGGTGTTGGGAAAGTAGTAGGCGGTGAGCTCCACACCGTCCAGCCCCATCTCCGCGCAGGTGCGGATGAAGTCCTGCAGGCTCATCTTGCGGCTGGTCAACAGGTCGCGATAGGAATAGGCGCAACAGGCAAGACGCATGGTGTTCCTCCTTCTATAATCGGCTATATAAGGATTCGTTCGGCGAGTTTGGGTTCCTGCGTCTTCTCTCCGCGGGCGCAGGGGAGCATTCTCCCTGTTTGCATCGTCGGCTAAAACCGTTCCCGCAGAAACCGAACCCTGCCTTCACAGGTGTCCAGAGCCAATGCAGGCTGGCCCTGTCGAGCGGGAACGGCAGCAGAGGTCGTGTCCGCCCAATTAGCTACCAGGGGTATACCACCCCAGCAGTGTAAAAATTTTTATGTTTTTTTCTTACAATTCGCCCCAAACACCCACTTTTGGTACGATTCTTGCAATATATATAAGTACTAAATTCCTCTAAGGAGGTTTACCATGAGTGCTTCGAGGCAGTACGTGTTCGCTGTGATGCGCGCTATTCTGTTCGTGGCGCTGGTACTGGCTGGTTCGGTAGCGGTACCTGTGCGTGCGGACGACCTGGCTCCGCCACCGTGGCGCGGCGCGCCCGGTAGTGACTGGCAACACTGGGAGTTTCGTACCAATGGTCCGCTTCCCGATGCGTGGAACAACCCGTACGGTGTGCCTACGGAGAATGTTGCGCTCAGAAGTAACGCTACATGGCACAACAGCTTCGGAGGGCGCCAGGGAGTCTGGGAGTTAAGAGACGGATATATGCAGTGGGAGATTCCTGACGACTTCCAGCCTCACCTGCCCAAGTGGGTACGCGTCCAGGTCACCGTCAACATCGCCAACTTTAACTGGGCGGGCAATCCCACCATCGGGCCTGTAACACAGCTGGAAACCGATCCGCAGACCGGCATCACGTGGTACCACCACTGGGCGGATTACGTCATCCCGTGTCAGCCGTTCAGTTTGTTCTTGCAAGGTACTGTGGCAATCGACCAGCTGGTGGTAGATTCCGTTTGTGTACCGGAGCCCGGCAGTATGTTGTTGTCCACCATCGGCCTCGGCGTAGTGGGAGCAGCATTTCGTCGGAGACGGAGGGCATAGGGGTACTCTATCCGCGCGAACCGCTAACGTGCTTCCCTGCGAGCAACTTGTGGCGGGGATTTCCCCGCCACAAGCCTGTCAGGAGGGTCTTCGATGCGCTACTTACTGAACTGTTGAAGAAGGCTCATCTCGCCGTGCTCTATCAGCTGGTCCAGGTAAGCATGTTGCTGGGCGCGGGCGGGCAGGCTGACGTAGCCCAGAATGGCGTACAGCCATAACCCCAACACCGCCAGAATCAGCGCGGACATGCCGAAGCGATACACCGCACGTTGCGTCTCCAGTCGGGCGTCTTCAGGCAGGCTTCTGCCCCATATCAGCCACAGCACCAGTCCCACAGCGAGCCAGAGGGCGGTCTCTGTCAGAAAGCCTGTCCACGCGACTATCGACATCAGCCCCCAGAGCGCGGCGATCCCGGCACGAAACGGCACGGGAAGGGGCTTGCGCACGAGGAAGGCGTAGAACGGCGAGGCGACCAGTCCGGCTAGCCCCCCAATCATCGCAGCGATCCCCAGAACGGAGAGGACAGCATCATACCCCGTGATGGCAGCGTAGCCCTGCACTATCTCCGTTGATGCTATGGACAGTCCGAGCAGGATACCAAAAGCTACCAACCAAGCAATCCATGACCTGTTCACCGCTCGGCTGACGCGAACAAGAGCAGGCGCAAAGCACAGTGCGGCTAACAGTGACATCACAGCAACCGCGCTGCCGTGAAGCATTATAAGGTGTTCCCTCGCAGGGAGAGGTAAGCTCCCTTCATCGGTCATTTCACCCTGTAGCCACTGCTGCCATAGCGTTCCAAACCCGTCCAGAGCGAAGAAACCTGCAACTGCTACTGCCACGAACGCCCCCGCCGCAATGAGGGCGGATGTTACTGGTGCTAGATGGTCCTGCTGAGCCGGGGGGTGTTTCCACAGGGGAGAAAATATCAAACTGAGCCCCAGGCAAAACGCCATACCGAAAGTCCAGAGCAGGAGTATCACTCCTGCTGCTCGTAAACTGAGCACCTCTGCATAAGGAGTTATCCACGGTGGCTCTACGATGTTCGTCTGCTGGACGAACTCCACCGCTTTTCGCTTCAGTGCTTGGCTACAAGAGGCTTCTCGCAAGGCGGTTTCCGCCAGGTCGGCTCTCCCATACTTACGGGCGTAGGTGGCGAATTCGGAGGCAGTCGTCATAATTCGGTGCACCGCGTCTTCGCGCTCGCTCGGAGTGGTTTTGTGTTCCCCGCTCCAGGCTATTTCTTGAAGGGAAACGCCTACGAGCGCAGAAACCAACACCCCCTGCGAATCGCGCATCTTCGTGCCGACGGATGCGATCTCCTCTCGCAATGCCAGTGCACGGGTGTGTTCCCCCTTTTGCTTCAATCTGTCTGCCAGCAAGCGGACATAACGCATCGACTCTCGAAACTGTGCCAGATATGGGTAGACGGTGGAAGCCATGATGAACAGGCGCGCTTCGGTAATTAAGGACCTGGGAGCCAGCACACGCACCCACGCGAGATCGTACTCCAGATATTGCGGGCAAGCCGCCGCCGTCCGTAACGCATCCAGTGCTGCCTCATCTTGCCCCAGCACAAAGAGGGCACACATTTTCGCCAAATACGGAAAGGCGTTATCCCTGTCCACCGCTATCATCTCGTTGCTAATGGAAAGTACGCGCTGAGCCATGTACTGGCGTTTTTCCTCCCACTCAGGCAACAGTTTGGGTATCTCTTTTACTCCCGGGGGAGGTTCAATCGGGGCGTTCTTCGGGTAGAGATTCCATCGCGTCGCCTCGCGTATCGCCGCCGCGTACAGGTAGGGTTTGCCCGTCTCGCGCGCCATTCTGGCGTACTCTTCCACACGTTGCCAGGTGCCTTCTTCCCCACGCAGGTTTTCCAGACGCAGAATCGCCTCCCGCTCGGGAGAGTCGTTGGGCAGGGCAAATATATCCACCTTCGCCGGCAGCAGGAGCGCTACATCCTGCCTCATTACCTGCCTCAGCTCCGGATGCACTACGACCGCCACCACAGGCAGAAGGGCAAGAACGAACGCGATGAGGAGCCGTCTTGCCATTTCCTGCTCCCTCCTTCTGTTCCCAGTAGCATCTGCGCCCATTCCATCGCCTCACGACCGCCTATCCACAGTGTGGGCGACGGCGTCTGCGTGCGTGGAGTGTGCCACCACATCGCCGCCAGCAAGCTGATGGCTATCAACATCCCCATCGCCGCCGAGGTGGCTATCCGAAACGCCGGAGAGGGTGTCCACGCTGGCTGTTGCCTTTGCGCCACCGCCTGCATCACCCGGGCGTCGAAGTCCGCGCTGGGCGTGATGGACGGGTAGGTGCGCAGAGCCTTACGTGCCCGAATCCACCGCTCCGCCAGCTGGTGGCACTGCGGGCAGATGTTCAGGTGCTGCTGCAGCTGCGCCTGCTGGTCGTCGCTCAGCCGGTTGTCCAGCCAGAGGTTTATCCACTGTTGTGCTTGCCGACAGCGCATGATTATGCCTCGTGAAGACGGTTTTTGTGACGCTGAGCGTCAGCGAAGCATCCCAGAGTGGCAGATTCTTCGCTTGCGCTCAGAATGACAATCGTTTCAGAATGACAATCATTTCCTGTCATGCTGAGCGTCAGCGAAGCATCTCAGAGTGGCGATACAGCGAGATTCTTCGCTTGCGCTCAGAATGACAGGCACGCGGAACCGCTCCACTCATGTCCAATCACATGTGGTGGAGTAGCACATTTTAGTGCGCATCTGCTTTGTGTTCAGGAACCTCGCCCTCCGTTCGCTTCCACATCTCGGCAAACCGCTGGCGGGCGGTAAACAGGCGCGAGCGCACCGTGCCCACCGGTATCCTCAGCACCTGCGCTATCTCTTCGTAGCTCAATTCGTGCATCTCGCGCAGGATAAGCACCTCGCGCAAGGGTTGGGGCAACCGGTGCAGCACCTCGTCCACCTGCTGCTTCAGCATCCACGCCTGTTCGTCAAAGCCGGTCTCATCGGGGCGGTGCACGTCGGACAGGGGCAGAGGACGGCGCTTGCGCAAGCGCATCCGACAGGAGTTGACCGCAATCCGATACAGCCACGTGAACAGGCTGGACTGCCCGCGAAACCTTTTCAGGTACAGAAACGCCTGCACGAAGGTATCCTGCGCCACGTCTTCCGCTTCGTCGCGGTCGCCGAGCAGCTGGTAGGCAAGATTCACTATCGGGCTGCGGTAGCGACACAGCAGCTGCGCGAAGAACCGCTCGATGTCTTCTTCGCAGTGTGGCTGCTGGTGTTCGTCGCTGGGTGTGTCGCCGCGCACGTTGCCCACCTTGCTCGTGTCGTTCCATTGGTTGGATGCAGCGAGAGGGGAAAAGGTTCAGCAAGAGGCAGATTATCTACCCGGCGGTCTGTGCGCGCTGAGGCATCACAGTAGAGGGAGCCACGTGTGCCACCTGTATCAGCATCACCCGCTGGCTATCGCGCCAGATACAACGCTCTCTGCCCCAGTAGACCACGTACACATTGCGTCCGTCCGCCGCACGTGCCCAGTGGTTCTCGCCAACGCCGGTGCAGAGGGCGATGTATGCGCCCGGTTCCACCATCAGGTCGTTGCGAAAGATGTAGAGCCGTTCTGCCAGCGTGTGTGGGTCGGCGCAGAAGTAGCTCTCATCGGTCACCGCCCAGCCGCGCAGGTTCTCATAGCGCAGAGATTGGTTGCGGATAACCACGAACTCTCTGCGTGGATGGTCGCCCGTTTCCACCCCGATCACGCGAAACATGAGACACCTCCCCGAAGGAAAAAGGGGTTGCGAGGGTGCTGCCACCCTCGCAACCAATGTGGCAGCCCGGTTATTAAGAGCATCCCGAAGTCGCGCCGCAGTTCAGGCACTTGTAACACGCGCCATTACGCACCATGATGGAACCGCATTCCGGGCAGGGCGGTGCATCCGCCTGAAGCTGAAAGACCATCTGTTCCGCCTCCCGGAGCGTTCGGGCAGGTTCGGCTGCCTTCTCGGAAAGACCGGTATGGTTTTCAATGGACGCCACCTCGCCCGCGGGCTGTTGCTCCGGCGGGAGGAACTTGAGCGCGAGCCAGCGGAAGATGTAGTCCATAATAGACTTGGCAAAGCGTATTTGCGGGTTGTTGGTTACACCCGACGGCTCGAAGCGCATGTGCGCGAACTTGTTCACCAGCGTCTCCAGAGGCACGCCGTACTGCAAGGCGAGCGAGATAGCGGTGGCGAAGCTGTCCATTAGCCCCGACACCACCGAGCCTTCCTTGCTCATGGTGATGAAGATTTCACCCGGCTTGCCGTCGGGATACAGACCGACGGTGATGTAGCCCTCGTGTCCGCCTACGCTGAACTTGTGGGTGATGCTCTGCCGCTCGTCGGGCAGTTTGCGGCGTACGGGGCGCGCCTCCGGCACGGGCTGTTTCTCCAGCTGTTCGCTGGTCTTCTTCGTGCTGAGTGGCTGGGTGCGCTTGGAGCCGTCGCGATAGATGGCGATGGCTTTCACGCCCAGCTTCCACGCCTCAATGTACGCCTCCATGATGTCCTCTACGGTGGCATCGTTGGGCATGTTGACCGTCTTGGAAATCGCGCCCGACAGGAACGGCTGTACCGCGCCCATCATCTTGATGTGCCCCATGTAGTGGATACTGCGCTGTCCGTTGGCGGGCTTGAAAGCGCAGTCGAACACAGGCAGATGCTCGGGCTTGAGGTGCGGCGCGCCTTCGATGGTGTCGGTGCGCTCGATATACGCCAGAATGTCCTCAATCTGCTCTTGCGAGTAGCCCAGCCGATGCAGTGCCTCCGGCACGGTGCGGTTCACAATCTTCATCAGTCCGCCGCCCACCAGCGTCTTGTATTTCACCAGCGCGATGTCGGGTTCCACACCGGTGGTATCGCAGTCCATCATGAAGGCGATGGTTCCGGTAGGCGCGAGTACGGTCACCTGCGCGTTGCGGTAGCCGTACTGTTCCCCGAGCGACAGGGCATCGTCCCAACACTCGGTTGCCGCGCGCAACAGGTCAGGCGGCACGGTCTCCTTCGCCTCGATCTTGTCCACATGCGCGCGGTGCATCCGAATCACTTCCAGCATCGGCTCGCGGTTACGGGCATAGCCTGGGAAGGGACCACCGCAGTCACGGGCGATGATAGCCGATTGCTTGTAAGCTTCGCCGGTCATGATGGCGGTGATGGCTGCGGCATAGGCGCGCCCTTCGTCGCTATCATAGGGCAGACCACGAGCCATCAGTAACGCGCCCAGATTCGCATAGCCCAGCCCCAGCGGACGGTAGTCATGGCTGTTTTGCGTGATTTTGGGCGTGGGGTACGCCGCGTTGTCCACGATAATCTCCTGCGCGGTAATCATGATGCGCACCGCGTAACGGAACGCCTCGATGTCGAACTCGCCGTCCGGTTTGCGGAACGCCATCAGATTCAGACTGGCGAGATTACAGGATGTGTCATCGAGGAAGACAAATTCAGAGCACGGGTTGCTGGCGTAGATGCGGTCGGTGTTTTTGCAGGTGTGCCACCTGTTGATGGTATCGTCGTATTGCAAGCCGGGGTCACCGCAAATCCAGGTCGCCTCGGCGATTTCGCGCAACAGGTCACGGGCGTTGTAGGTATCTGCTACCTCGCCAGTGGTGATGTAGCGTGTCTGCCAGGGTAAACCTTTGATGGCTGCCTCCATAAAGGCGTCGGAGACGCGCACCGAGTGATTCGCGTTCTGGTAGGAGACACTATCGTATGCACCGCCGGGCACGTTGAAGCTACCATCGTATCCGGCTTCAATCAGCGCCCATGCTTTCTTTTCTTCTTCTGCCTTACAGCGGATGAAAGGCAAGATGTCAGGGTGGTCGGCGTTGAGAATGACCATTTTGGCGGCGCGTCGCGTCTTGCCTCCGCTCTTGATGACCCCTGCGAAGGCGTCGAAACCGCGCATGAAGGAGACAGGACCGGATGCGGTACCGCCACCCTGCAGGTGCTCCCGCGAGGAGCGCAGGCGCGAGAAGTTAGTTCCCGTGCCCGAGCCGTATTTGAACAGCATCCCCTCGGTCTTCACTAGGTCCAGGATGCTCTCCATGCTGTCCTGTACGGAGTTGATGAAACATGCACTGGCTTGCGGTCGCTCGCCAGGCACGCCGACGTTGAACCACACAGGACTGTTAAACGACGCCTTTTGCATCAGCAAGAGGTGGATGAGTTCTTTGTGAAAGGTATCCGCGTCCTCTTCGGTGGCGAAGTAGCCATCTTTGCGCCCCCACGCAGCGATAGTATCTGCTACGCGCGAGATGAGCTGGCGCACACTGCGCTCCCGCTGAGGGCTACCGAGCTGCCCGCGGAAGTACTTGGACGCCACCACGTTGGTAGCCAGCTGGCTCCAGAACTCCGGCACCTCCACGTCTTTCTGCTCGAAAATCACCTCGCCGCGCTCGCCAGTGATGGAGGCGGTGCGCAGCTCCCAGCGCACTTCATCGAAGGGATGCACGCCGGGGCGGGTGAAGTAGCGTTCAAAGTGCAAGCCGGGTGCAGATTTCTCCTTGACAGTGGTGACCGCTTCTTCTGCCGGCGGGGAAGTCTCTTCGATAATCTCCAGCTCGAAGTGTTCTTTCGTCGGTTCCATGATTTAACAACACTCCTCCTTGTAAAAACTGAACCTCTGGTGCGGCGCTATTTTTGCCGCCGCTGACGGGTGAGCATGTTCACCAGCTCGCGGAACTGCGTGGCATCCTCGAACTGGCGGTAGACGGAGGCGAAGCGCACGTATGCCACCTGGTCCAGTTGCTTCAACCGCTCCATCACCAGTTCTCCGATTTCCGAGGATTTGACCTCGCGCTCTCCGCGATTGATGAGCACCTGCTCGATGTCGTTGGCGATCTCCTCGAGGGCATCGATAGAGATAGGGCGCTTTTCGCAGGCGACCTGCATCCCGCGCAGCACCTTGTTACGGTCAAACGGCTCACGCCGTCCGTCGTTTTTTACCACCATCAGCTTGAGCTCTTCGATCTCTTCGAAGGTGGTAAATCGCCGACCGCACGCCAGGCACTCACGCCGTCGCTTAATCGCCTCGCCATCGCGTATCGGACGCGAATCCAGCACCCTGTCCTCGGGGTGACCGCAGTATGGGCACTTCACGTTGTCATTCCCCCTTGCCGGCAATGGGGTATTGCCCAGATATTGGGCTAACCTATTTATATCACACAAGATATAGGGGTGTCAAGGGGTTTGGGGCGGATTTTGAAAAAATTATTCCCCCTGGTAACGGGTGGACCGTTCGCGTGTGAAGCGCACGGTTTGAGAGCGCAGGTTTGAAGGGTTACGCCGCTTTCTTATAACGGCACTCCACGTTTCGCACTCTTATATCAAGGTTTCTAAACTCAGTGACGCCCATCTGTCTGTCCAGCCTTCTGTAGTATCGCGACCGTCTATACTGCTCCCCCATGTGAACACAGTTCTTGTAAAGCTTACGGAAATCTTCGCAGAGTTCGCCTTTGTAAATCAGGTGTCCCACGATCCAGTCTTCCACATGGGGAAGCCATGTGGCCACGTACGGATTTTCCCGAAGCACCCACCTCTGCGGACGTTGTAGCACCACCTGGCGCGATGGGTCTTCATGGGCTACAAAGATGTGTACCCTGGCGTAATCTTCTTTGTTATGATGAGTGAGGAAAAAGTAGTTTGTCTGGCATATACAGCGTGCACGCATTTGCTCGATGATCTCGGGATCGAGATATTCCTGTAAGGGATCGCCTTCAGAGGGGAGTATGTAATCGGGTGGTAAGTCCAGAATCCGACTGAGTGGCTCCAGGTGCTCATCGGTCAGTTCCGCTACGAAGTCTATATCGTAGAAGCGGCATTCTCGTGGGTCTTTATCCTGAGAGAGTTGCCATTTGTACAGGTACTCCGCGGCGGAACCCACCAGCACATAACGCACGTTCAGCTGCTGCATCAGGTCGTCCACAAATGCAATGGCAGAATAGAAAACCTCGGCCATTCCCATGGCAGTATACCTCCTCGTCATGGAGTATGCACAGCACATTTACATAGTATTATACACGATTTCAGGGCAAGATGTTCCGTTTCTGCAGATATTTTTATGAAGACTGTCATAGAGGCATAATCTCCTCCGCTCACATCTTGTTATCTCCCGGTGACCTTCTTTGCACCCTTGACAAATGTGGGGATTTCTGGTAGATTCTTATTCGCAAGGTTCCCCGGTAGCTCAGTCGGCAGAGCGGGTGGCTGTTAACCACTAGGTCGCAGGTTCGAGTCCTGCCCGGGGAGCCAGTTTTGTTCGATGCCTTCGTACATCCGCTGGATATCTACTAGCAACAGCTTTTCGCCCTCTGTCGATGCCATCTGCTGCAGGCGTGGGGTGAAATCTGAACGGGAGAAAAGGGCGAAGGTAAGGTCATGGTGAGCGTAGCGTGTCATTGATTAAGCGCAGTTCGCGCTGGCGGTTGAGAAAAGGTCTTCGTAACATCTTCTCCGATTAGTATACATGATTATACTAATCTTCTGCCACGCCGTTAACCGCCAGCGCGAAACACTGCTTACTTCAGCGGGAACGCCAGTACCTTCCCGTTCGTAGACGCCGCCACAATCACGTCGTCCGCCGATAGTCCTGAAATGCTGGGCGAGCGCACGAACGACTCGCCGTTGTTGCTGCCGTCGTAGAGGTAAAACTCCTGCGGATTGTCGGCGTTGATGGCATAGAATTTGCCGTTATCGCCGCCGATGTAGATGTAGGGCGTGTTGCTGCCGCTCTTGCGCACCACAATGGGCATCCCCAGGAACTTGCCTGCGTCGCGGGGCTGGATGGGATAACCACTCTTTGCAGTGCCGTCGGCGGCGTGGACGGCGTGAATCTTGCCGTCTACCGTGCCGAAGTACACCACCTTCGCCACCCAGTCAAAGAAGGGACTGCCCACTATCGCCGCGCCTGCGTCGTACATCCAGCGCACATGCGGAACCGTCGGGTCGGGAGTGGCGTTCATGGCGTAGAACAGCCCGTTCTGTCCCCCGATGAACAGCGTGTTCGTGGCAAGGTCAATCCACGGCGAGCTGGTGACAGGTTGACCGGGTGACACTATCTCCGCCCACTCACCCTGCAAGTCGCTGGAGCGGAAGCACACCACAAACCCATCGCCCGTTCCTGCCCACAGGTGCGTGGTGCCCGGTGCGGATGGGGTAGAGGAGAACTCGCTTCCCCACTGGTTAGAGACGGCGAGAAGCATTCCGTTGGCATCAAATGCGCGGATGCGTCCGTCCTGCGCAGGCACGAACAGGATGCCGTTCTGCATCACCGGTGACGCGGCGATGCTTACTCCGCTGGCGACGGTGCGTGTGCCCTGTACGGCGCCGGAGTTGAGGTCCACCATCTGCACGCGCCCGTCGGCGGTGGGCACAAACAGCGTGCTGCCTCGTGCCGAAACGCGCCCCGACATCGCTGCGCCTATGTTCACCGGGGTGTCCCAGGCGGTTGTGCCTGCATTTTGTCCCTTCACCCAGTAGGTGTAGAGCTGTCCAGAAGTGGAACCGATGACTGCCTTGCCACCTGTAATGGTCACATCACCCTGTACGCCTCCGGGTACGCTGGCTGTCCACAGGGGCGAGAAGGGGTTTACCACATCCGCCGACACGCTGTTGAGGGCGAATTTCTGGTTATCGAAGTTGGATGTGACACGGAAGGGAAGTTCCTGCACCGAGCTTCCGGTCACCGGGTCTGGCGGAGCGGTGACCGTGACAAACATCTTGTATTCCTCGCCCATTCGGAGCGTGGGCGTGCGGCTGATAGTAGTGTTCTCGTTGCTGTCGCGTTGACCGTTGCCGTTCGTGTCCTCGACGAAGATGACCGACCATCCTGCGGGCAATGTGCCCGCGCTCAGCTGATAGAAGTCATCGCCGTTGCCGGTGTTCTTTACGGTGACGGGAAAGTTGTAAGAGCTTCCCGGGTTCAGCGTCGCGTTTTGAACGGCAAGGGTGACCTGCACGTCCGCTACCTGCGCCACGGTGAGCGTGACCGTATTGGAGACGGAAGTGTAAGTGTTACCGTTGCTATCGGTGTACGTAGCGGTTGCCTGCAGTTGTATCTGCGTACCTGCAGGCGTCATCTGGGCGAAAGCGGCTATATTTAACGCGCAAACAATGGCTAAAGATAGCCACACGCGGTAGTGGGTTCTCATAAACTGCTCCTCGCGCGAAGTGGTTCTTTCAGGGGGGTTGTTCCACAGGCTCGGAAAGAGGCTGGCTGGCAACTTTCGGGGGAGGCACTGTTTCCGGTAGCAATACCGATGGTAGGAATGCGGGCGTTTGGCGAGAAGAATGTATCGCCGGTTCAAAACCGATTCGGAGGGAGCAGAGCGATGAAAGTTGCCATCATGATGGGGGTGCTATGGATGCTTTCGGTATGCGGTGCTGTAGCACAAGATAGCTGGAACATTCCGCTGGGGCAAAAGGCACAGCGGTTTGAGCAAGATGTATTACGCAAGCACTGGCTGAACGGTCTGTACATCGCGCAGATCGAATCCCCGCCGGAGGGTCAACCCGCCGACCACACCACCGAAGGCGGCTCCGATGTGGCACACAGCGTCAACTGGACGTGTTACTACCTGTCAGGGGAGATTCACCGGTATCTGCTCACGCAGGACCCTGCGGTACGCGAGCACTGTCGGCGAATCTTTCAGGGACTGCTCAGTCTCACGCAGATTTCAGGCATTCGGGGCTTCGTTGCGCGGGGATACGTGAAAGGCAGGGGCGAAACGCACGAGGAGCGTTTGAACCCGCGCAACGCCCGTCTGTGGCATCAAGGGGTGCCGCCTTACGAGGAGTACCGCTGGCGCGGCAGTCCCAGCCACCACACCTATAGCAGTGCAGCGCACGCCTTCGCCCTCTACGCTCTGCTGGTGGCGGATGAACAGGAGAAGAAGCAGTGCGCGGAGACTCTCGATGCGATAGTGGACTACTGGCTCAGTCGTGATATGAACGTACACGACGAGTACGGCAACGTCTCCGATACCATTCTGGGCTTTACCGACGGACGTACGCCCAGCCTCAATGTGGTCATGGCGCTATCCGCACTGCGTATAGCCCACCATTTCACCGGCAAGGCAAAGTTCTTGGAAGCCCATGAGAGGCTCGCAAAGCAATACGGCGTGCGCGGATACACGGGACCGGTGCCGGGAGTGGAAAGCTTTGACGATTGCAACCACGTGTATCATCATCTGGAGGTGCTGATGCGCATCGAGAAAGACGAAGCCATGCGGACGTTCTACCGGCATGTGGCGCAACAGATGTGGCAGGCACACCAGCGCGATAGATGTCCTCTTTACACGTACATCCATTTTTCGCTGTTCCCCGACACCCCGGGCAAGGAGGAGGCGCTCCAGCAAGCCCGGTGGACGCTACAGCACTATCCGGTAGATAAGGTCTTTCGCCCGCGCATGAACAGCCTGCGCAAGGACATTGCGATAAAAGGTGGTAGGGCAGTAGAGCCGTTGCCCCTGCATGAGTCGCCGCGCGACAACGAGTTCCAGTGGAAGGGCGACCCATACGCACTGGACGGCTGGCTGAGCAGACCCATCGTCAGCGTGGCGGTTTCGCCGGAGGACGAGCACGTGTGGTTCGCCCTGGAAGGGGACGGCACCATCTACCGCACCCGTGACGCGGGCAGAACCTGGCGAAAGATAGACACCCACCCTCCGGAAAAGGCGCATTTTATCGCCGCGGGCAGGCACGTGGGGCATCTCTACGCCGCCGCAGGCAGTTCGCTCTATCAAACGCTGGACGGGGGAAGCACCTGGACGAAACTGCCTCTGCCGGCAGACGCCGGAACTATCACACAGGTTTTCACCGCGCGGAGAAACCCGAACGTGCTGTACGTGGTTGCGGCAGGCGGCGTCTACCGGAGCCGTGATGACGGCGAGGAGTGGATTGGACACCGCTGGGATTGTTTGAGTGGGGATACGCCCCCGGCGAGGGAGCGGCTGTTTGCGGTATCGGAAAGCGAACCGGTGCGCGTGTACGCTCTGCTGGACGGGGTGATATGGAGCAGGGAGGCACCTGACGGGCGATGGCAGAAGGGAGCAACTGTTGGGCTGGAGGATAATGCGCCTGCGTTGCCGCTATTGCTGGCTGACCCCGAACGCAGTGGGCGCGTCACCGCCGCTTTTCGCGTGAACTACGGTAGCTTTCGCGGTAGCGTGCTCTGCCAGAGCGAAGATGCAGGGCGCACACACTCGCACGAGATGCAGACCCTCTATCGGAGGATGCGCGAGGAGGGACCTCAGGGGCTGATGCGCGACATCGTTCCGGCAACTCTGCGCTCGCTGGCGGGTGATAACGGTCGGGAGGGAGTGCTCTGGGCGCATACGGATCAGGGGGTGATGCGGCTGGAGCCGTCGCAGAAACGCTGGCAGACGGTTCATGAGGGGCTGGACATCCCGCTGGTGCACGCTGTGTTTGTGCCGTATGGCAGTCGGTGGGTGTTCTGTTCTACGCCAGCGGGTCTGTATGTTCTGGAGCCGGGTAGCGATCGCTGGCGAAGCGCAAACCTGGTGTTGATATTTGAGCACAACACCCGGCGCGAGGTGGGCAGCGCGGATTTCCTCGAGGCGTACTGGCGCGGGCGGTACTTCCGTTTTCTCGGGGAGGAGTAACGTTAGCGTGGTGTCTCCTTGACCGCAACGATGCGAAAGGATGGAGCCAGTCGCATGGTGACGGAGCTGAGAGCCTGAAAGATGGAGTTTGCCGCTCTCAGCAGTGGGTTGCCGGACGCCCCGCCCAGATAGGCAACCGCCCTCGCCCGAAATCCAAACTGCTGCAGGTAGCGCGCCAGTTCGAATGGGTCGAATAACCGTTCGATAACCGCACCCGTGCGAGGGTCTACCGGACAGCGGTTGGGGTCGTACAGCGAGTCGGGCAATACGCGCGTCGCTATGTAGTTCTGCGCCGCCTGAATGACCTGCTCCCCGTCCATATAACTGGTGCGACGTGCCAGCTCGTCCATTTCCTCGCCGGACAGCGTGGGGAAGTGCTCGGCGATGATGTTGCGTCGGATTTCGCGGTAGCTCTGGGTGACGGTATGCCCGTGTACCTCGCCAGCGGGACCGTTCTCAAAGCGGTTCCACACCTGCTTCGTAAAGCTGGCGATACGTGGGTTGCGTCCGTTGTTGCCGTCGGCAATGAGCAGCACTCCGCCCGGTTTGAGCACACGTGCCGCTTCCCTGAAAAAAGCATCGATGTCGTTATAGTGGGACACCGCCTCGATGGATAAAACCAGGTCAAAAAAGCCATCCGGGTAGCCGGTGTCGTCCACCGACTTGTATTCGGCGGTCAGGGTTTGCTCTAACTGGAGGTCCTGGATAATCTGCTGGAAGGTGTTTAACCGACGCAGAGTGATGTCTATCCCGTACACTTTTTGGGCACCCATCGCTGCCAGCACCAGCGCGACACGTCCGAAGCCACAGCCGGCGTCCAGAACGGTTTTGCCTGCTACGTCCAGAGCAGCAAGGCGGAGCATATCATCTACGAACCGCACCAGCTTCTCTATTGTCTTTCGCTCGGTGTAGCCTTTGCAGTATTTCCACAATTCGGCGTCATAACGGCCTCGGTTGCTGTCGTCCATAATCTGGCGAAACAGCCGGTGCGTGTTGTCCACGTAGTGCTCAAACTTTGCCATGTGCATGCCCTCGCAGGGAGTGATAGCGTAGCTTATCGTACGCGGGCAGGTGCTGTCAACATCGCAGGGGGGATTAAACATCTGTTGTTGCACATTGACTCATGCTGGGGTAGAATGAATGAGGGCGACTCGACGATGATAAACTACTGGGACTATTTGGATGTGAGTGGAGCAGTTCCGCTTGCTGTCATTCTGAGCGAAGCGAAGAATCTCACTTTATCGTCACATTGAGATGCTTCGCTGATGCTCAGCATGACAGGGGTACGAAACTACTTTGCCATCATCTAAACAATCACGCTCGACAGACCACTATCGACATCTCTCGCTGAACCTTTGAGATCGCTAGGACATGATGTCGCTACTGTTTATGAGGAGCATCTTCAGGCACATCCCGATACCGATGTATGGCAAGTGGTGGTGCAGGAGCAGCGATTTCTCATCGCTCAAGATGTGGAGTTTGGTGACCTGCGCAAGTATCCTCTGGGTTTACACGAGGAAGGTACGTATCCTGTTGCCCTGAAGATGTGCAGCTATCGCTTTGCAGCTGGTAACAATCTCTTGGCGCATTTACTTTTTGCTTACTTGCGGGACTCCTGTTGGGCTGATATAATCTATCAGTATAACGCCTGCTTGAACTCCGCGGGTGTGGAGGGAGGAGCAAATGGACATACCATCCTCGTTTTGGCGCCGGCTTTTTGTGGTCTCTGCGGTGTTAGCCTTCGCGTTCTTAGCCTGTCCTCGATCGGTTGCCTTCTCCGGTGAGGACATTCTGCGTGGCAATCCCTGGTACCACCAGCTGCTCACTGAACGAGCAGCTCAAGCCTGTGGTTTTTCTCCTGCTGCAATCGAAACCATCAAGTGGCATGCGGATTACATCGATTCGTACGCCTACAATCCGCTCTGGTGGGCGGACGGCGGTTTGAACCGCCTGAAGGCATCGCTAGCGACCTACGACAACCTGGCGAAGCTGCACTTCGATGACCTGTTCTCCACTCTGCAAGTGGAAGCCAACTGGAAGCGCATTCTGACAGGCGCGCTGGTTGGCCTGTTGTGGGCGAAAGAGCAGGACGACGTGTCGGCGGCGCAGAACATTCTGGGTATCTCCCTGCACGCAATTCAGGATTTCTACGCGCATTCCAACTGGGTGGACGCTCCCGATAGACGCAATCGCACCTGGTTTGAGGTTCCGCCGGAGGAACGCAGACGCATGAGCCTCTGGACGGGCGCGTACGAAAAGCCCGTGCAACTGGGCGTGAAGCCGCATGGCAAGATCGAACCCGCTGCTACCTTGCTGACGATGTCCGGCGTGTCGCAAATCATGCCTCTGGTGTGTTCGCCCTTCTCGCCTCTGAGCAACAGCGGTTTATGCGAAACGTGGAAGAGAGTGCAAGACGGCACGCCGATTCAGCCCCAGGTGTTGGGTGTGCGTGTGCCCGACAACTTCGTCTATCTCTCCCCGCCGGGTATTGCGCTGGACAGTCGCTGGGTAGCAAACATTGCGGTGCAGGTACGCGGGGTGACCGATGTGACAGGTGAACAACTTTTTGAGACCGCCCTCGCCCTGGCGGAACGCACATCGGTGCAGTGGCTGCAGATTTTAGAGGCGCAGATGAACGCCCTGGGCGCAGGCGAATTCTGGCAAAAGGTTAAGAGCACCGGCTTTTCCCTGAATGAGCGCACCAAGCAATATGAGCACTATAATAAGATGCCGTACACCTTCCTGAGCGCGGGACAGTATCCCACCCCGGCTTTTCGGGCGGCAGGCGATGAGCAGTTCTTCCTGCGAGTGCACTTGAAAACAGCTTCTCAGGTGGGTTCGGGCACCGATGCGGACGTTTATCTGGAAGCGGGAGGGCAGAAGTTCCTGCTGGATTACATGCCACGAGCCAATCCCGTCCTTGCGGTGAACGACTTCGAAGCGGGCGACGACATGGTGTATGTGGTGGGACCGCTTGCGAGGCTGCCCGAGACGATTACCCTGCGCAACGACGCCGCTACGGGGTGGGAGGTGGTGGAATCGCTGGGTAGAGCGTTCGTGGACGGTGTGGAATGGGTGGTCTCCAACGCGCGCACCTTCCTGCTCAGCCTGATTGGAGGCAACGCCGACCATGTGGCTACCAGCAAAAAGGTGTGGATGGCAGAGGAACTGGCGGGCATCGGCACGGGAGGCTCTGAGTTCTCCGTTTACCTCAACGGCGGGGGCGAGGGCAAATACACCGTGTACGGCACCATTCGCAAAGTGCGTGAGGGCAGCGACACCACGAGCGAGTGGGCGGAGTATCAGGTCCGCCTCGACCGCCTGTACTGCAACGCCGAGAGCAAATGGGACCGGGGCAGTAACTCCGATGAGCCCTTTGTGCTGGCGTTGCTGGTTCCTCTGCCCGGCAACGTGCAGAAACATCGTGCCGGACCTTACGATGATGTGGACGACAAGGAGTCGCGCAACATCGGGCATGTCTTCCAGGCAGTGCGCATACCCAAAGGTTCGGGAATGTTAAGCCTCGCGCTGTCGTTGTGGGAGAGCGACGATGAAAGCGCGTCCGACCGCGATAATCTGCTGAATAAGTTTGCAGGTGAGACCGACGAGAAGACAGGGGTTCCCCGGCGCGGTTTTCTGGACACACTGGGGGCGGCGATAGCGGCGGACTGGCGTCTGGCGCATATCGAAGTGTACGCCTTCTCGCGGGTAGACAGCGTGCGTAGCGGCAAGGTGCTGGATACACCAGTGAACCAGTGGGTGAAGGCAGATAGGAGCATCACATTCCGTCTGAACCGTTCGGCGGTGCGCGATTGGCGAGTGAATCCCGGTGATTTAGAGAGGCTGCCTGTGCCCACCCGGTTTGATGTTCCGGAGAGAAAACCGCCGGCGTCGGGCAGGTACAGGTAGCTGCCGATATGGACCTCCGTGCGACGGGCTGGACATCTTGACTCCAGCCCTTTTTATCCGCTAAACTTTTCTTATCTGTATCGTTTAAGCAGGAGGCAGTGCGCCGTTCGCGAAACAAAAAGGAGTAGGAGGTTTTCGGCGAATGGACGAGGAACGTGAAAAGTTACCCCAACATACCCCTGAAGAGGTAGATACTTCCCGACGGCAGTTCCTGCGCAATCTCGGCGTGACCGCAGCCGTGGCGAGCCTGCTCTCCTCCGGGGCGATTCTGGAAGAGCGACGGGCGAAGCGGGCGCAGGCGGAGACCTTACAGACACCACCGGGCGGAGCGACGGAGCTGCGTGGAACGGTTACGGTGACCCTGCAGGTGAACGGAAAAGAGCATACCCTGCAGCTGGAGCCGCGTGTGACCCTGCTGGACGCCCTGCGTGACCACCTGGGGCTGACGGGCACCAAGCGCGTGTGCGACAGGGGCAGCTGTGGGGCGTGCACCGTGTTGCTGGATGGGAAGCCGGTGTACTCCTGCTCGGTGCTGGCGGTGGATGCGCAGGGCAAAAAGATCGAAACCGTAGAAAGCCTTGCGCAGAGTGAGCAGTTGCATCCGCTTCAACAGGCGTTTGTGGAGCGCGATGCCCTCATGTGCGGTTTCTGCACGCCCGGCTTCATCATGTCGCTGAAGGCGTTGCTGGACAAGACACCTCAGCCGACCGCTCAACAGGTGAAAGAGGCGTGTGCAGGCAACATCTGTCGCTGTGGTACCTACAACCGCATCTTCGAAGCGGCGCTCGCCGCAGTGCAAAGCATGAGGAGAGGAGGCTGACGCCATGCCACAGCAGAAGACGAAGCGAATCAAGACCACCGTCACCGTCAACGGGGAGACCCGCGAGGTAGAGATAGAGGTGCCGGATATCGAGGCGGCATGGGGCGACCCCCAGAATATGCGCTGGCTGGGCAAGCGTATCCCGCGCGTAGAGGGTGCGGATAAGGTGACCGGCAGGGCAAAGTACACCTACGACATCCAGCTGCCGGGTATGCTCTACGGGAAGATTCTGCGTTCTCCGTATCCCCATGCGCGTATTCGCTCCATAGACGCCTCGCAGGCGGAGAAGTTGCCCGGCGTGAAGGCGGTAATCACCGACCTGACGCGCGAGGTGAAGTACGTGGGCGAGGAGGTGGCAGCGGTCGCCGCGGTGAGCGAGCAGGTAGCACGCGACGCGCTGAAGCTGATCAAAGTGGAATACGAGCCGTTGCCCTTCGTGGTGACGCCGGAAACCGCCCGAGAGCCGAGCGCGCCGCGCGTGCATGGCGGTCAGAACGTCAGCGGAGGCAACCCGCGCGAACGAGGGGACGTGGACTCCGCCTTCCGACGCAGCGACGTGGTGGTGCATGAAGCCACTTACAGCGTACCCGCCCGTTCGCACTGCTGTCTGGAGCCTCATGGGCTGGTATGCCAGTGGCAGGGCGATAAGCTCATCGCGTGGGCTTCCACACAGGGCATCTTCTCGGTGCGCGACGAGCTGGCGGGCGCGCTGGGCATTCCCGCAAGCAACGTGCGCGTTATCTGCGAGCACATGGGCGGCGGCTTCGGCAGCAAGTTCGGCGCGCGGGCGGAGGGCGTCATCTGCGCTCGGCTGGCGAAGGTTGCGGGCGCGCCTGTGAAACTGATGCTGGAGCGCGAGGAGGAGCAGCTGGCCACCGGATACGGACCGGGCGTGACCGCGAAGGTGAAAATCGCCGCCACGCGCGACGGGCAACTGATTGCCTGGGAGAGCGAAAGCTACGGCAGCGGCGGGGTAGGGGGCGGTAGCGGTATCCCCCTGCCGTATATTTACCCCGTTCCCAACGTGCGCACCCGCCACTATGATGTCGCCACCAACATCGGCGCCTCTGCCGCGCTGCGTGCACCCGGGCACCCGCAGGCGTCGTTCATCATGGAGTCGGCAATGGACGACCTGGCGCACAAACTGGGCATGGACCCGCTGGAGTTTCGCCTGAAGAACGACCCCAACCCCGTACGCCAGGCGGAGTACCGGCTGGGCGCGGAGCGCATCGGCTGGCATCGGCGCAATCGGGTGGCAGGGCAGGCTCCGGGCGTGGTAAAGCGCGGGCTGGGCGTTGCCAGCGCGGTATGGGGAGGCGGTGGAGGCGCGGGCAGTCGTCCCACCGTGCGCATCGACCCCGACGGCAGTGTGGAGGTGCGCCTGGGCACGCAGGACCTCGGCACGGGCACGCGCACCTACGTGGCGGCTATCGTGGCAGAGGAGCTGGGTCTGGATGTGCGGCAGGTCAAGGCGCTGATAGGCGATACCGACTACGGCTACTCCGGTGCAAGCGGAGGTAGCACCACCACCGCTTCGGTCGCCCCGGCGGTGAAGATGGCGGCGATGGCGGCAAGGGAACGTCTGGTGGCGATGGTATCCCAGCACCTGCAGGTGAACCCCGCCGACATCGTGCTGGCGGACGGCAAGGTGACCGCGCGGGGCAGCTCGGAGAAGTCACTCACGTGGAAGCAGGCGTGCGCCCTGCTGGGCAAAGAGGGCATCGAGGTGCAGGGCGAGTGGAACGCCAACCTGCAGGGTAGCGGCGTCGCCGGATGCCAGTTCGCGGAGGTGGAGGTAGACACCGAAACCGGCAAGGTGCGCGTGGTCAAAATCGTGGCGATTCAGGACTGCGGACTGGTGTTGAACCGTCTGGCGGTGGAGAGCCAGATTTACGGCGGAGTGACCCAGGGGCTGGCGATGGCGCTGTTCGAGCAGAGGCTGTTCGACGAGCAGACCGGTCGGATGCTCAACGCCAACCTCGAGGAGTATAAGCTGCCCGGCTCGCTGGATATGCCCGACATCGAAGCCATCGTGTACGACAACCCGACAGGGAAGGTATCGGGCATGGGCGAACCGCCGGTGATTCCCACCGCCGCCGCCATCGGCAACGCGGTGTTCAACGCCATCGGGAAGCGCATTCACTCGCTGCCGATTACCCCTGCCAAAGTACTGGAAGCGCTGGGCAAAGTGTAGGAGGGACATAGATGAAGGCTTTTGCATATCACCAACCGAAAACGGTCGCCGACGCAGTGCGCCTGCTCTCTCAGCGGGGCACCATGGCCATTGCGGGCGGGCAGGATATTCTGGGGGCGATGAAGGACGGCTTATTCGAGCCGGAGCATCTTGTGAACCTGAAGAGCCTGCCCGGTCTGGGCGACATCAAGGAGACGAGCACCGGCTTGCAAATCGGTGCGCTGGTCACGCTCTCCGACATCGCCGAGCACCCCGTCATCCAGCGTGATTACACCGCGCTGGCGGAGGCGGCGGAGGCGGTCGCCACCCTGCAAATCCGCAACGTGGGCACCATCGGCGGAAACCTGTGCCAGCGACCGCGCTGCTGGTATTTCCGCGACCCGCACGTGCACTGCCTGAAGAAGGGCGGTGACCAGTGTTATGCGGTGCGCGGGGATAACCGCTACCATGCGATTATCAGCCCCGGTCCCTGCTACATCGTGCATCCCAGCGATTGCGCTCCCGCGCTGGTGGCTCTGGGGGCGAGAGTAACCATCGTCGGGGCGAAGGGCACTCGCACGGTTGCGCTGAAGGAGTTCTTCCAGATGCCCGACAAGAACCTGAAGGGCGAGAACGTGCTGCAGCCGGGCGAGGTGGTGACACAGATTACCGTTCCCAGGCCGAAGGCGGGCACGCGCAGCACCTACCTGAAGGTACGCGAGAAGGATTCCTTTGACTGGGCGCTGGTCTCGGCGGCGGTGGTGTTGCAGATGCAGGGCGAGGTATGCCGTGCGGCGTCGGTGGTGCTGGGCGGGGTTGCGCCCGTGCCGTACGAAAGCCCCTCCGCGGCGAAGGTGCTGGTGGGCAAACCGATAACCGTGCAGACCGCCACCGCTGCGGGCAAAGCGGCTGTAGGACAGGCGACTCCGCTGGAGCACAACGCGTACAAAGTGCCTCTGGCGGAGGCGGTAGTGAAGCGTGCGGTGCTGGCAGCGGCTGGGGTGAGGTAACGCGCGACATTTGTTGTCGCAAGGGAGTCGTCGGTCGCCGATTCGGTATCTCCACGAAGGGGACCGACGACTCTTTTTGCGCAGCTAACCAGAAATTTTCCCCGATTTTCTCGCAAAAGGCTTGCATTTTTGCGGGGGGTATGGTAGAATGGAGCCAAAGCGGGGTAGTAAAAGCGGGTGCTCCTTGACAACCTGTTTTAATTTTCTCATAAAACGACAAAAACTGTTTGGTTGCGAGCCTACCTATAAGGGATTGAAACGTGCTACGTAGTAACGCCGAGCAGCTTCGCGTTGTAGGTTACGAGCCTACCTATAAGGGATTGAAACTAATCGGCTCACCCGCTCCGCCTGCTGGTCTGGCGGGTTACGAGCCTACCTATAAGGGATTGAAACGCTTACGACGTTAATCAGTTTCTCATCGTATAGCTGGGTTACGAGCCTACCTATAAGGGATTGAAACGAAACCGCTTCGCAGCAGACATCTTTGAACACCGTGTAGTTACGAGCCTACCTATAAGGGATTGAAACATAATTTTCCTCGATGTAGTACCACGCTGACTCTTCGACGGTTACGAGCCTACCTATAAGGGATTGAAACAGTGCTGTTCCGGTGGAAGGAGAGAAGGATGAAGGCGAGTTACGAGCCTACCTATAAGGGATTGAAACATTTTCGTGAATGATTTTTGCCAGCGCGGTCTCCAGTTACGAGCCTACCTATAAGGGATTGAAACTCTGAACCCGCTCCAGATTGCCATGCTCTACCTCACCGTTACGAGCCTACCTATAAGGGATTGAAACCTGCGTGCCCCAGAGCTTCGCGCCTACGTGCTTTCGGTTACGAGCCTACCTATAAGGGATTGAAACTTGACATACGCATACACTCGCGGCGGGTCGATGTTGGTTACGAGCCTACCTATAAGGGATTGAAACAGCGATAAAGGCTATCGTGTAGCCCATTTTGTCATGCTGAGCGTGAGCGAAGCATCTCTGCGTAACGATAGAACGAGATTCTTCGCTTCGCTCAGAATGACAGGTTTAGTGTGCTTTTTGTCATGCTGAGCGTGAGCGAAGCATCTCAGGGTGGCGATACAATGAGATTCTTCGCTTCGCTCGGAATGACAGGGTTGGTGGAACTACCTCGCTCATACCCCAATGCCGTTGTGCAGTCACCCCACCATTGAAATGGTGGGCTATGATGACAACAAACCTGTCTTCACAGGTTGTCTAATCCGCGCAGGCGGATTTTATTTTCTCGTAGCCCATGATTTTAATCGTGAGGCGCAGCTTCCCTCATTGAGGTCACCGGTGAGATTCTTCGCTTCGCTCAGAATGACAGGTTTAGTGTGCTTTTTGTCATGCTGAGCATCAGCGAAGCATCTCAGGGTAGCGATAGAACGAGATTCTTCGCTTGCGCTCAGAATGACAGAGAAGCGTGACTGCTCCGCTGATGTTGTAAGACCTCTTCTGCCACCTTGTCGTCTTCCCACCATTGATGAGTTTTGGAAAAATAAAGCGCTTTAACCTCTCCCCCGGCCCCTCTCCTACTGTATAGACCGGAGACATGGGTTACAGGTGTTCGGAGACATGGGTAACACCTGTAACCCTCACCATTATACGTCCCGAAGGCTAATGCACGCAACCCTCTGCCA
>Ga0101941_1000990_pt1 | contig 27863 bp, 24 predicted proteins | sample DewCreD2012metaG_3_FD_75242 | JGI IMG/M metagenome (GOLD analysis project Ga0101941, IMG submission 75242) | Hot spring sediment bacterial and archeal communities from British Columbia, Canada, to study Microbial Dark Matter (Phase II) - Dewar... ...
CGAGGCGCAGGAGCTGTGGGACCTGCCGCGTTCCCTGCTCATCGTCGGGGGCGGGTACGTCGCGCTGGAGCTCGGCCAGCTCTTCAGCCGGCTGGGCAGCACGGTGACCGTGCTGGAGCGGAGCGCGCGGCTGCTGCCGGCGCACGAGCCCGAAGTGTCCGCCAGCGTGGCGGAGATCCTGCAGGCGGAAGGGGTGGATGTGGTGGCGGGGGCCGCGGTCACCGCAGTGGAACCCTCAGGGGACCGGGTGGTGGCTCGGGCCCGCGTCGACGGCGTCGAGGCGCGGTACGAGGCCGACCGGCTGCTGGTGGCCACCGGCCGGCGACCCAACACCGACGACCTCGGCCTGGAGCACGTGGGCGTGGAGACCGACGAGCGCGGGTTCGTGCGGGTCGACGAGTTCCTGCGCACGACCGCTCCCGGGATCTGGGCGGCGGGGGACGTCATCGGGCCGCATACCGGCAGCCACCTGGCTACGCCGGTGGGCGCCCACGACGGCGTGATCGTGGCGGACAACGCCCTGGGCGGACGGGACCGTCGCGTCGACCACAGCGTCATCCCCCGCACGATCTTCACCGACCCGCAGGTGGCCACGGTGGGCCTGACGGAGGCTGAGGCGGTGCGGCGGGGACACCGGTGCTGGTGCAGCAGCGTGCCCCTGGGGGTCGTCCCGCGCGCGGGTGCGGTGCGGGACACCCGCGGGGTGGTGAAGATGGTGCTGGACCGGGAGACGCGGCGGGTGCTGGGCGTCAGCCTGGTGGGCCGGGACGCCGGGGAGGTCATCCACGAGGCGGCGATGGCCCTGCGGTTTGGCGCCACCGTCCACGACTTCATCGACCTGGTCCACGTCTACCCGACGATGGCCGAGGCCCTGAAGATCGTGGCCCTCTCCTTCTTCAAGGACGTCGAGCGGCTCTCGTGCTGTGCGGAGTAGGCGGCTGACGGCGAGGACGACCGAGACGCCGCGCGTAGAGCTCGCCGCGACGCCAGACCTGGACCTCGCCCAGCCGGTACCGACCCGGGCACGGCCTGAGCGCAGCGAGGTAGCGGCCCAATGCTTCCAGGACCAGAGGTCCTCTCGATGGGTTGTCATCAATAGCCTTATGAGGCGAGTCCAGGAGGTCTCGGGCCGGCCGGGGGCTGAAGTCGTACCGCCAGGCCATGGCAGTTCCACCGGGGATGGAGCCCCGGAAGGTGGCTTTGACAAAGTCAGGTGGTGGACCGGAGGGGATTCGAACCCCCGACCTCCGCAGTGCGATTGCGGCGCGCTCCCAGCTGCGCCACCGGCCCGAACACGTTCATTATAGCCGCTGCCTGCAGGCGGCGCCACCGTCGCCGGACGCAGGATGCCTCCCCTACAATCAAGGAGGATGCCACTCCTGGCGCACGTGCCTCCGGCGCAGCCCCTCTCCCTCTCCCTGTGGTCGTGGGAGCCCGAGGTGCTGGCGGCGCTGGTCGCCGGGGCGGCGGGCTGGCTGTGGGTCTGCACCCGCTTCCCCACGCCCCCTCCTCAGCGTCTCTACGGCTGGGCGTCGCTGGCGGTCGTCGCGCTCGCCCTCCTCTCGCCGCTCCATGCCGCCGCCGAGCGCTCCTTCACCTTCCACATGGCCCAGCACCTGCTGCTGATGATGGTCGCGGCCCCTGGGCTCGCCCTGGCGCTCCCGCCGGCCTTCCTGGGGTGGCTGCGCCGCCGGCGCGTCCTCGGCCCGCTGGTCACCGCCCTGTGGACGCCGCTGCCTGCCTTCCTCCTCTACCACGCCGTGCTCTTCGGCTGGCACCTCCCCGCCCTCTACGACGCGGCGCTGCGCGTGGAGGCCCTGCACGGCCTGCAGCACGCCACCTTCCTCCTCGGCTCGCTGGCGCTGTGGGGCGTGCTGCTGGCCCCCGATCCCCGCGTCGTGCAGACCACGGTGGGCGGACGGATCGCCCTCGTGCTGGCCGCGAACGTCCTCAACTGGCTGCTGAGCTTCGCGCTGGCGCTGGCCGAGCGGCCCCTCTACGCCGGCTACGTGGGGCCGGCCGGTGCGCCGATCGCGCGTCCGTGGAACCTCTCTGCCCTGGACGACCTGCGCCTCGGCGGCGGGGTGATGTGGGTCATGGGCAACATGACCTTCGGGGTGATCCTCCTCTGGCTCGTGCTGGCGGCCCTGGACCGGGAGCTGGCCGCGTTGCGGCCCCTGGTCGAGGAGATCGTGGCCGCCCAGGTTACAGCCATCCTGGCCGAGGCCGGCATTGGGCGCCCGATTCTGCGGACCGTCCCGGCGGGCGGCTGGCCACTCCCGTGGCTGGAGATCACCCCTCCGGTGGCCTTCACCCTCTCCCCGCTGCCGGAGGCGCTCTTCATCGCCCCGCGCGACCGCATCGCCATCACCCACACCGTGCTCATCCGACCGGGGCTGGACCTGGCGACCATCGAGCGCCTGGAGGACCGCGTCGAGCAGTGGAACGTGGCGGCGGTCGTCAATCCGATTGGGGGGTTCGCCGCCTACCCCAGCATGGTGGCTGACACCGATCCCCTCCCCCGGGCGCTGGAGGTCATCGCCCACGAATGGACGCACCACTACCTGGCCTTCCGACCGCTCGGACGCCAGTACTTCGCCAGCTACGAGATGCGGACGATCAACGAGACGGTGGCCGACATCGTCGGGCAGGAGATCGGCCGCCAGGTCTACCGCCGGTACTACGGCGGCGCCGACCCACCGCGTCCCGCTCCGGCCCCGGCTGACCGTTCCCGTCCCGATTTCGGCAGCCTGATGCGGGCCATTCGTCGCGAGGTCGAGGCCCTGCTGGCCCGGGGCGACATCGCCGGGGCCGAGCGGTACATGGCCGAGCAGAAGGTCCGCCTGCGGGCCGCGGGCTACTATGTGCGCCGCCTCAACACCGCCTATCTCTCGTTCTTCGGCAGTTACGCCGGCGGGGGCAACCCCTACGAGCCGATGCTCCGCCAGCTGCGGGCCCGCCTGCCCTCGCTGGCGGCCTTCCTGCAGGCGGTCGAGAGCATCAGCCGGCCCGAAGACCTGACCGGACTGGTCCAGCAGCTGCGATGAGGAGACTCAACCGGAGAGAGGGGAGCTCAACCCGCCGCCTGGGCCTGCGCCGCCATCTCTTTCTTCAGGGCGGCCAGCTTGGACATCAGCCGGGAGGTCCAGCGGGCGGCCCGGTTCTTGTGGATAACGTCCTTCTCGGCGGCCTTGCCGATGGCGCTCTGGGCCTGGATCACCGCCGCCGTCGCCGCCTCCAGCTGCTTCTCGGCGATCAGCCGCTCGGCCTTGCGGATCAGCGTTCGGACGGTGGATTTGATGCGCCGATTGCGCAGGCGCCGCTTCTCCGCCTGGCGCAGCGCCTTCTTGGCAGACTTCGTCTTCGGCAACGGGAACACCTCCTCGGTACTCATAACAACTATAGCCGATCCGGCGGCCGCTGTCGAGGGCGGGGGCCGTGCGGCGCTGGCCGCCATCCGGCGGCGCGCCGGCCCCCCCCAGCCGCACAGTGGGCCGGTGACCGGAGGGACTGACCGTGTCCGCTCTGCTCACCCTCGGGCTCTTTCTGCTGGGCGTTCTGCTCTTAGAGCGGGGAGCCGATCTCCTCGGCGATCACATCGCCCGCCTGGCCCGACGCACCCGGCTCTCACCGATCCTGCTGGGCCTGCTGACCGTCGGCATCGAGTGGGAGGAACTGGGGGTGGTCCTCATCGCCACCGCCGGTGGCCACGTCGAGGTGGCGGTGGGCACGGTGATCGGCGCCAACATCGCCAACCTGGCGGGCTCTTTCTCGCTGGGGCTGCTGGTGCGGCCCATCCCCATCAACCCGCCCGACCGCCTGGCCCTGGGAGCGATGCTGGGGCTCAGCCTGCTGACCATCCCGCTCTTCTGGCGGGGAGAGATAGACGCCCTGGGCGGTCTGGTGCTTGTGGCCCTCTTCGGTCTCTACCTGGGCGGGCTGGGCGTCGCCCTGGCGCGCGGGCTCCTGCGCTGGAAAGCCACGGCAGCCACCCTGGAGCCGGCCGACGGTCAGGGGCTGATCGGCGAGGTGGGGTTGCTTCTCGGCGGCCTGGGGCTCCTCCTGCTGGGCGCCGAACTGGTCGTCCAGGCGGCCGTGGCGCTGACCCGGCTGACGGGCCTCTCCGGAACCGTCATCGGGTTGACCGTGGTGGCGCTGGCCACCACGCTGCCGGACAAGATCATCGCCATCGTCGGAGCCTGGCGGGGCCACGGGGCGGTCGTGGTGGCCAACGCCGCCGGCTCCAACATCTGCAATCTGCTGCTGGTTCTCGGTCTGGCGGCGCTGCTGGAGCCCCTGCCGGTCGAGGAGACCACCCGGACGGTTGACCTGCCGGTGCTCCTGGGGCTCTCGACGCTGGTCTGCCTCCTGGCCCTGCGCCCCCGTCTGGGGCGAGCGGAGGGCACGCTCCTGCTGACCCTCTACCTCGGCTACCTGGTCTACCGGCTCACCGCCTGAGAGACCGCCCCCGGCTGGATCGCGCTCTGCTCTGGGAGGCGCGGTGAACAACGCAGCCGGAGAACGGCGATGAACACCGTCCGTGGTCTGGCCGAAGTCGTGCTCTGGGTCCACGATCTCGGTCGCTCGTTCCAGTTCTACAGCGAGGCGCTGGGCCTGCCGGTCCTCACGCCACCGGGGACGACCGCCGGGGTCGTCCTGCAGGCCGGCCGGGGAGCCGACCTGCCCCAGACTCTGGTCCTGCTGCCGCTGCCACCCCAGGCGCCGCCCTACGGTCAGCCTCGCCCGCTCCACCATCTGGCGCTGGAGATCGACCCGGCCCAGTTCGACCAGGTCCGGACGCGCCTGGAGGGGCTGGGATACCAGGTGGCCGAGGGCCAGCACCCGTTTCTGCCCGCCCGAACGCTGGCCCTGACCGACCCCGACGGCAACGCCGTCGAACTGCTCTGCCGAACGTGAGGGGATCAGGCATCCGGCAGCCCGACGCGCGCTGACCCATCGGCGGAGGCCGTCACTCTAACCAGGCCCTCCGCCGCCAGGTCAGCCACCAGGCGTTCAAGATCGGCGGGCCGCGGGTACCCGGCCGGGGCCAGCCGGGCGATCAGATCATCCAGGCCGAGGGTCTGGCCTGGCGACAGGTCGCGCAGGGCGGCCAGGATCCGTCCGCGATAGTACCGGCGCGAGCCGTAGAAGGGGGCGGGCGCCTCACGGAGCCGGCGGCCCGTGACCGGCCGGAAGGCGGCCTGGCAGTCCGGGGCCAGCGGGCAGCCGGCGCAGCCCGGCGCGCGGAGGGTGCAGACCAGAGCGCCCAGGTCCATCAGGGCCTCGTTCCAGTCGGCGCTCCGGCCGGGGGGCAGGAGGGCCCGCGCCACGGCCACCAGGTCACGGTCGGGCGGCCGGGGCCGGCTTCCCCCCCAGACGAGGCGGCTGAGAACCCGACGGACGTTGGTGTCGAGAGCGGGCTCATCGGCGCCGAAGACGAAACTGAGAATGGCGCCGGCGGTGTAGGGACCGATGCCGGGCAGGGCCCGCAGTTGGGCCGGGTCGCGGGGCAGCTGGCCGCCGTACCGTTCGACCACCAGCCTGGCCAGTCGGTGCAGGTAGAGGGCCCGTCGGTTGTAGCCCAGACCGGCCCAGGCCCGGAGCACGGCGCCAAGCGGGGCGCGGGCCAGGGCTTCAAACGAGGGGAAGGCGGCCAGAAAGTCGGCGTACTTCAGACGCACCCGCTCGACCCCGGTCTGCTGGAGCATGACCTCGGCCACCAGCGTGGTGTAGGGGGTCCGCTGACGCCGCCAGGGAAGATCGCGCCGGTGGCGGGCGTACCAGGCCAGGAGCCGCTGCTGGCAGGCAGTCCGTCGGGCGGGGTCGGTCAGGAGCGGGTGGTCGAGCATTGCGCAAGCAGTCTAGCACAATAAAGAGGGGTGCTGCAGCCTCCTGCAGCACCCCTCTCAGGCAGTGGCCCCGCGGGGCTACTTGGGCGGCATCGAGTCCTTGAACTGGTCGTAGATGCTCTTGACGATCTCGTTCACCCGCTCGGTGATCTTGGGCCAGGCCTCGGCCGCCGGCGCCTTGTTGAGCAGGATGACGTCGGCCTCGTTGCGGTAGGTGTCGTTGATCTTGGGGAACTGGATGAAGAGGTGGTCGACGCTCTCCTGCGAGAAGGCCGGGTTGATCGAGCCCTCGGTGACCTTGCGCAGGTCCTCGATGCTCTGGCCGTGGCGCTCGGAGATGTACTGATACCAGACGTCGACCGCCTCGCGCACGGTCGGCGGGGTGTTGGAGATCTTGGCGTAGGCCTTGACCGCGTCCACCGAGGTGATGGCCCGAATGACCACCCAGGCGCCATCCTTGTTCTTCGACTGCCGGCCGATGATCCAGAAGTCGTTGTAGGTGGTGACTTTCTTATTCTTCTTGCCGCGGAACGGCACCTGCGGGGCCACCCCGAAGGTGAAGTCCTTGACCACGCTGAAGGTCCAGATGCCCCAGCCCGAGGTCTGAACCATGCCGATCCGCCCGGTCATGAACGGGTTGGGCAGACCGCCGGCGCCCAGCGTTTCGATATCGGCCTGGCTGGGGTGGATCTTCTCCTTCCAGATCCAGTCCTGGAGCAGCTGGTGGGCCTCCACCAGTTCGGGCTGGTCGTAGCGGGTCTTGGGGGCGATGAAGTTGGTGTAGTGTTCATCGAGGTAGGCGTCGGTGCCCCACATGTAGGCCAGGTCGTGCGGCCGCCAGCCGCCGAAGCCGACGATGCCGTAGACCGCGTCGGGCTTGCCGGGGTTCTTGGTCAGTTTCTTGGCGTAGTCGTAGAGGGTATCGAAGTTCCAGGAGGGGTCATTCCAGTCGGCGGGCGGATACTTCAGCCCGGCCTGATCGAAGAGCTTCTTGTTGTAGATGATGAACGTGCCGAAGGTCGTGAGCTGCGAGACGCCCCAGTACTTCCCGCCGATCTTGAACTTGTCCATCAGCCCGGGCAGGAAGTACTTCTCGACGTCCCACTTATCGGCCTGGATGTAGGGGGTGAGGTCCTCGGTCAGACGGCGAGCCCAGTAGTCGATGTAGTTGCCTCCGAATCCCCACAGTTCGGGCGGGTCGCCGGCGGCAGCCATCGCGTTCAGTTTGGGGATATATTCCCGACCCGGGACGATAATGCGTTCTACCTTCAGGTTAGGGGCGACTTTCTTAATCGCTGGCTCGAAGACCTCCTCCTGTCCCTTGTTCTCGGCCGGGTTGGCCCGCACCAGCCACTTCACCACTCCGCTGACCTCTTTCTTCGCCGCCGGCTGAGCCGCGGGGGCCGGCGTCGGGGTGGGAGCGGCCGCCGGCTTCGGCGGCTGAGCGGGTTTGGCGGCCGGGGTCGGGGTTGGCTCGGCCGGCTTGGGGGCCTCGGCTGGCTTGGCCGGAGCCGGCGTCGGGGTGGGAGCGGCCGCCGGCGCACAGGCCGCCGCGACCGGCCCGAGAGCCGCCAGAACCAGTGCTCCCCGCAGCAGGCGCCGTCTGGTCAGAAAGACACCCATTATACCCTCCTCGGTAAATCCCAGGCAACAGAGAGGGGCAGCTCCTCCCCGCCTGGTGTCCGGGATCGGTATAATAGGCTGGCAGGGACGTGTCAAGAGGGTCCTGACGGTCGACCGCCGGTGGTTTGACAGACCCCCTTCCCCTTCGGTATTATCTTGCCAGACGGTGAGAGTGCTGTCGAAGGGGCCCGGGCCCGGCGCTGGCGAGGCCCGCCGTTCGCCGGTCTGCGGGGCTTTTCGTTTTCCCGGCCATCCGGTCACCAGATCCGACAGCGGAGTGAACAGCGTGGTCAAAGACGACATCGCCCAGCTGATCCGCGAGGCCATCGCCGCCGCCCAGGCGGCCGGTCGGTTGCCGACCGTGGCGGTGCTGGAGGTGCCGGTCGAGCGGCCGACCAATCCTGCCTTCGGCGACTACGCCACCACCCTGCCCATGCGCCTGGCGCGGGCGGTCCGGATGGCGCCGCTGCAGATCGCCCAGAGCATCGTCGAGTTCCTGCCGCCCGCGCCTTTCCTGGCCAGCGCCGAGATCGCCCCTCCCGGCTTCATCAACTTCCGCCTCTCGCCGGTCTGGCTGACCGAGCAGGTCGAAGCGATCCTGGCCGCCGGCGAGGCCTTCGGCCAGGTGCCGCTCGGCCAGGGACAGCGGGTGCAGGTGGAGTTTGTGAGCGCCAACCCGACCGGCCCGCTGGGCGTGCCCAATGGGCGGGCGGCCGCTCTGGGCGACACCCTGGCCAACGTCCTGACCCTGGCCGGCTACCAGGTCAGCCGCGAGTACTACGTCAACGACGCCGGCAGCCGCATGGAGGCCTTCTACCAGTCGGTCTACGCCCGCTACCTCCAGGAGCTGGGCGAACCGGCTGAGGTGCCACCCGACGGCTACCACGGCGCCTACCTCATCGAGCTGGCCCACGAGCTCCATCGGGAGTACGGCGACCAGTTCCGCCGGCTGCCCCCAGAGGAGGGGATGCGCCGGCTGGGGGAGATCGCGCTCCGGCGCATGGTCGAGAGCGCCCGGGCCGACCTCGAGGCCCTGGGCGTGCGCTACGATGTCTGGTTCTCCGAGCAGAGCCTTTACGAGCGCAGCCTGGTCCGGCAGGTGATCGATCTGCTGCGCGAACGTGGCTTCGTCGAGGAGCGCGAGGGAGCGGTCTGGTTCGTCTCCTCGGCGCTGGGGGAAGACAAAGATAACGTCCTCGTCCGCTCCAATGGCGTCCCCACCTACTTCGCCTCGGACATCGCCTACCACTACGACAAGTTCGTCCTGCGCGGCTTCGACCAGGTGATCGACATCTGGGGCGCCGACCACATGGGGCACGTGCCGCGGATGAAGGCGGCGATGCAGGCCCTGGGCCTGGACCCCGATCGGCTCAAAATCCTCATCCACCAGATGGTCACCCTGCGCCGGGGCGCCGAGATCGTCCGGATGTCCAAGCGCACCGGCGATATCATCACCCTGCGCGAACTGCTGGAGGAGGTCGGCCGCGACGCCTGCCGCTTCTTCTTTCTCTCCCGCTCGGCCGATACCCACATCGAGTTCGACCTGGACCTGGCCAAACGGCAGTCCAACGAGAACCCGGTCTACTACGTCCAGTACGCCCACGCCCGGATCGCCAGCATCCTGCGCTACGCCGCCAGCCAGGGGCTGGAGCCGGCGGGCGGTGACGTCCACCGCCTTCAGAGCGATCCGGAACTTCAACTCATCCGCAAGATGCTCCAGTACCCAGAGGTCATCGAACACGCGGCCCTGATGCTGGCGCCGCACCACCTGCCCTACTACGCCCAGGACCTGGCCACCGTCTTCCACGCCTTCTACACCCAGTGCCGGGTGGTCTCTGAGGATCTGGACCTCTCGCGGGCCCGGCTCAAACTGGTCAAGGCGGCCAAGACGGTCCTGGCCAACTGCCTGCGGACGATGGGGGTGAGCGCCCCCGAGCAGATGTAGCGGCGGTCGCGCTTCCGACCGCGAGGAGGACCCGTGCGCATCACCGACATCAAAGCCGTCCTCATCGACCTCGGGCCCGATCCCCTGAGCGACGCCGGCCTGCGCAACATCCGCTGGAGCGTCGGCTACGTCGAGGTCTTCACCGATGAGGGGCTGACCGGCTTCTGCCCGGCCGGCGCCAACCCGGCCATCGTCGAAGGGCCGTTTAAGGAGCTGCTGGTTGGCCAGAATCCCCTGGAGATCGAACGCCTCTGGACCCGCCTCTTCCAGGGCTGGCGCCATCCCAAGATGGACGAGGTCATGGCCCTCAGCAAGGTGGACATCGCCCTCTGGGATCTCATCGGGAAGATCCTGAACCAGCCGGTCTGGCGGCTGCTCGGTGGAGCGCGCGAGCGGGTGCCGGCCTACGCCGCCGGCGGCATGTACCAGGAGGGGAAGGGCATTGCCGCACTGGTGGCCGAGATGACCGGCTTCGTCGAGGCCGGCTTCCGGGCGGTGAAGATGAAGGTGGCCGGGGCCTCCTTCCGCGAGGACCTCGAGCGGGTTCGGGCGGTCCGCCAGGCCATCGGCCCCGCGGTGGACCTTATGCTCGACGCCAACCACGCCTGGCTGCCGCACGAGGCCATCCGCTTCGCCCGAGCGGTGGCCGATTGCGACCCCTACTGGCTGGAGGAGCCGGTGGACCCCTGGGACTACCGGGGCTGCGCCGAGGTGGCGCGGGCCCTCGACATCCCGGTGGCCACCGGCGAGAACGTCAGCACCCGCTACGCCTTCCGCGACCTCATCGACGCCCGGGCCGCCGATATCATCCAGGCCGATCCGCTGTACTGCGGCGGGATCACCGAGTGGCGGCGTATCGCCGCCTACGCCGCCGCCCACAACCTGCCGATGGCCCCCCACGGCAACCCGCACATCGGCGCCCACTGCGTGGCTGGCGTCCCCAATGGCCTGATCGTCGAGGTCGGCCTCTATCACGGGCTGCGGCCGACCCGGCCTCCTATCGTCCAGCCGCTTGAGGTGCGCGAGGGGGTCATCACCCTGGGAGAGGCGCCGGGCTTCGGCTTCGTCATCGACCGCGAGGCCATCCGCTGGTACCTGGAGCGACGCTGAACGTCCCTGCCGCTAGCGCTCCCCGGCGACCGTCTCCGGGATCAGCGCCCGGCCACCGGGGTCGAGACGGTCGGCCAGCCAGCGCAGACCGGCGGCCAGCGTCCCCCGCCAGCCCGGACGCCTCGCCGGCGCCTCGGCCAGCCGGCGGGCGATCTCGGCCTCGCGGAGAAGGGCCGCGCGGCGCTCGCGCGCCAGCTGCACGCGCACCTCAAAGTCCCCAAACACGACGACCTCCCTTCAGACGACCATCCGGTGACGGTCGGGCTGCGACTGGATCGGTGGCCCGGCTGTCAGCGTGAGGCTACGGCAGACGGGCGACAATCGCCCGGAAGACGGCGGTGCTCTCGACCCGCAGCGCCCCGGCCCAGAGCGCATCGCCGTCGCCGGGGAAGACCACGTTGAGGTCGCTGTAAGGCCCCGAGAGGGGAATGAGCAGGCGGGTGGGCCGGCCCAGGTCGAGCGCGCCGCGCAGCCGCAGCGGCTGGGCGTAGAGGACCTCGATGGTCGTCTCCCGCTCCCGGTACCGGGCGAGGGTCTCGGGGGTCAGCCCCAGACGGGTGACCCCCTGGATCCGGTCCAGCTGCTCGGCCAGAGCCGCGGTGACCTCCTGATAGGCCGGCTCCCCCGGCCGCAGCCGCCACAGCTGACGGGCGCGGGAGACCCGGACCTCGACCGGGGCTGGTAGCGTCTGCGGCCAGAACCAGAGGGGATCGCGTCGGCCGACCGCCCCGGTGGTGTAGACGACGCAGCCGACGAACGTGGCGATGACCAGCAGCGGGGTGAGCAGCCGCCAGGCTTTCACCGATGCCTCCCGAATAAAAGTTCGGAATACATGTTCGGGGCAGGCGTGACAAAAAGCAAGAGACGGGGCGTGAAAAGTGCGTAAAAAAAGCGGCCTTGTGGCCGTCCCTTCCCCCTGCTATAATCGTCACCACACCGATGAGGGGGGGTGCAGCCGCCCCCGTCATCGACCGTTGGGGGAAAGATCGATGGAGAAACGGCGGCTCGGGCGCACCGGGCATCTGAGCACCGTCATCACCTTCGGGGCGGTCGCCCTGGCCCGCGTCTCCCAGGCCGAGGCTGACCGGGCCATGGAACTGGTCCTGGAGTACGGCGTCAACCACATCGACGTCGCCCCCTCCTACGGCGAGGCCGAGGTCCGCCTCGGCCCCTGGATGCCGCAGATCCGGTCGCAGGTCTTTCTGGGCTGCAAGACCCAGCAGCGCACCCGCGAGGGGGCCTGGGCCGAACTGCACCGCTCGCTGGAGCGTCTGCGGGTGGACTCGTTCGACCTCTACCAGCTCCACGCCGTCGGGACGCTGGAGGAGCTGGACAAGTGCACCGCCCCCGGCGGGGCGCTGGAGGCGATCATCCAGGCCCGTGAGCAGGGGCTGGTGCGCTGGATCGGCATCACCGGCCACGGCCATCAGGCGCCCGCTACCCACCTGGAGGCCCTGCGCCGCTTCGATTTCGACACTGTCATGTTCCCCCTCAACTTCGTTCTCTACAGCGACCCGGCCTACCGGGCGGCGGCCGACCAGTTGCTGCGGGTGGCCCGGGAGAAAGACGTGGGCGTCCAGATCATCAAGACCGTGGCCCGCGGCCCCTGGGGAACCGAGCCCAAGACCCACGACACCTGGTACGCGCCGTTCACCGACCCGGAGAAGATCGACCGGGCGGTGGCCTTCGTTCTCAGTCTGCCGGTGACCACCCTGACCACGCCGGGCGACCTGCGCCTCCTGCCCCACGTCCTGGCGGCCGGGGCCCGTTTCCGTCCGCTGAGCCAGGAGGAGATGGCGGCGCTTCTGGCCGAGGCCCGTCAGTACCAGTCGCCCTTCGCCGCCTGAGCCCCAGCCCGGCCGCCCCGGTCCGCACCGACCCTGGCGGAGGCGGTCCCTCAGTGCTCCTGGCCGGCCCGGCCAGGGGGGGCGGGCGACGACCGGCCGGACCACCATCTGGCCTGCGGGACGCCGCTCACACCGGACTGGCAGCCGTGAGCATTGACAGGCGGCTGCTGGTCTGCTATGAGAGACAAAGCACCGCCTGTGCGGAGAGGGGCGATGTCTCCGGCTGAGACGCTCCAGCGGCGTCTGGAGCGCGGTGAGTGGGTGCTTCTCGACGGGGCGCTCGGCACCGAACTGGTCCGGCGTGGTGTGCGCTGGCGCGACCACGGACTGCGGCTGGCGCCCGGGGCGGTCCAGGCGCTGCATGAGGAGTACCTTCTGGCCGGGGCCGACGTCATCCGCACCAACACCTTCCAGCTCAACCGCCGGCTTTATCTCAACGTCTTCCGCGACCGTGCCCATATGCGCCGGATCGGGGCACCGGACCTGGAGGAGCGACCGGTCCGGCTCCTGGAGCAGGCGGTGGCCCTGGCCCGGGCGGCCCGGGCGCGGGTCGGCCGGCCAGAGGTCGCCATTGCCGGCGTCATCGGCCCTCTGGAGCACTGCTTCCGGCCTGACCTCGCCCCGCCGGCCACGGTCGCCCGGGCCGAGCACGCCGAGATCGCCCAGACGCTGGCCGGAGCCGGGGTGGATCTCCTGCTGCTGGAGTCGATGAACACGCTGGCCGAGGCGATGGCGGCCCTGGCTGCGGCCCGCGAGACCGGGCTCCCGGTCTGGGTCAGTTTTGTCCTGGGGCCGGAGGGCGATCTCCTGAGTGGCGAGCCGCTGGCCCAGGCCGCTCAGAGGGTGCGCCGGGAGGGCGCGGCGGCGGTGCTGGTCAACTGCGCCCCACCCGCGGATATCGGCCGGGCGGTCGGCGTTCTGGCCGCGCTGGGGATGCGCCCCATCGGCGCCTTCGCCCACATCGGCCGCTTCGACCCGCCCAGCTGGAAGTTCGAGTTCTATCCCCAGTTCACCGGGACCGAGGAGTGGCCGCCCGAACGCTATCTGGCGGCGGCCCGCGCCTGGCAGGCGGCCGGCGCCCAGATCATCGGCGGCTGCTGCGGCACCACGCCGGACCACATTCGGGCCCTGCGGGCGGGCCTGGAGGCCGCACCGTGAGCTACGAGGCTATCCGCGAGCGGCTCGCGCGGGGGGAGACCGTTCTCCTCGACGGCGCCATCGGCACCGAGATCCTGCGCCGCCAGGTCAGCTGGGCCGACCACCAGCTGCAGCGCCGTCCCGAGGTCGTCCAGGCCATCCACCGCGACTACATCCTGGCCGGGGCCGATGTCATCACCACCAACACCTTCCAGCTCACCCGGCGCAGTTTCCTCAACCATTTCCGCGACCTGGCTCACCTCCGGCACATCGGGGCGCCCGATCTGGAGACTCGCTGGCGCGACCTCATTCGGGCCGGCGTCCGGCTGGCCCAGGCGGCCCGGGCTGCGGCGGCCGGCGGCCGGCCGGTGGCCATCGCCGGCTCGCTGACCACCCTGGAATGGTGCTTCCGCCCCGACCTGGCCCCCTCGCCGGCGGCGGCCGAGGCCGAGTACCGCGAGACCATGGCCGTCTTCGCCGAGGCCGGCGTGGACCTGCTCCTCATCGAGACGGTGAACGCGATCCGGGAGGCGGTGGCCGCCGCCCGCGCCGCCCGGAGTCTCGGCCTCCCGTACTGGGTCTCGTTCGTCCCCGACGAAGAGGGGCGTCTTTTCACCGGCGAGACGCTGGCCGAGGCCGTCCAGGCGCTGGCGCCGCTGGCCCCGGAGGCGCTGCTTCTGAACTGCGCCCCGCCCGAGGACATCACCCGAGGCCTGGCGGTTCTGGCCCCGGTGGCCCCCTGCCCGGTCGGCGTCTACCCGCACATCGGCCGCTTCGACCCGCCGGAGTGGCTTTTCACCGACGAGTATCCGCCCGAGCGCTACGCCGCCCTGGGCCAGCAATGGCGGGCGATGGGAGCGCGCATTCTGGGCGGCTGCTGCGGCACCACCCCCGATCACATCGCGGCACTCCATCGCCGCCTGAGACCGACCGCATGACCGGACGCTACGATGCCATTATCGTCGGCGGTGGCCATAATGGTCTGGTGACGGCTGCCTACCTGGCGCGGGCCGGCTGGCGGGTGCTGGTGCTCGAGCGCCGGGCGGTGCTCGGCGGGGCCTGTGTGACCGAAGAGGTCTTCCCCGGCTACCGCGTCTCGACCGCCGCCTACCTGGTGAGCCTCTTTCCGGAGAAGATCGTCCGTGAGCTGGACCTGCGGCGCTTCGGCTACCACGTCTGGCCCAAGGACCCGGCCTACTTCTCCCCGCTCCCCGATGGGAGATATTTCTTTATGTACCCCGATCAGCCGCGGACCTGCGCCGCGATCGCCCGGTTCTCGCCCCGCGACGCCGCCCGCTACCCGGATTACGCGGCCCAGATCGAGCGGCTGGCCCGGTTCATCGAGCCGCTGCTGCTCCGACCGCCCCCGAACCTGCCCCCACGCGACCTGACCGACTGGCGGCTGCTCCTCGACCTGGCCCGTCGGTTGCTCCGTCTCGGGCCGGCCGATCTTTCCGCCCTGGCGCGGCTCTTCGCGGCCAGCGTGGCCGAGATCCTCGACCAGTGGTTCGAGAGCGAGCCCCTCAAGGTGGCCCTGGCCACCGATGGGGTCATCGGAGCCCCGGCCGGCCCGGCGTCGCCGGGCACGGGCTATGTCCTGCTCCACCATGTGATGGGCGGGGTCGGGGGTGTTCGGGGTCTCTGGGGCTTTGTCAAAGGCGGCATGGGCGGGCTGACCCAGGCCCTGGCGGCCGCCGCCCGGGCGGCGGGAGCCGAGATCCGGACGCTGGCCCCGGTCAGCCGGATCCTGGTCCGCGACGGCCAGGCCGCGGGAGTGGTGCTGGCCGACGGCAGCGAGTACCGGGCGCGGGTGGTCGTCGCCAACACCGACCCGAAACGCACCTTCCTGGACCTGGTCGGGCCAGAGGCGCTGCCTCCAGAGTTCGTCGCCCGGATCCAGGCCTACCGCTGCACCGGCGTGGCCTTCAAGATCAACCTGGCGCTGGGCGAGCTGCCCAGCTATACGGCTCTGCCCGGCACGGCCCCGGGCCCCCAGCACCGGGGGACCACCCATATCTGCCCCTCACTTGAGGCCCTCGAACGGGCCTGGGACGATGCCAAGTACGGTCAGCCCTCGCGCGAACCGCTGCTGGAGATCACCATCCCCACCGTCTACGACCCGGACCTGGCCCCGCCGGGCAAGCATCTTCTGTCCATCTTCGCCCAGTACACCCCCTACCAGCTGCGGAGCGGCTCCTGGGCCGAGGAGAAAGACCGCTTTGTCCGACGGGCGATCGACCTTCTGGCCCAATACGCGCCCAATCTCCCGGCGGCCATCGAGCACGTCCACGCCCTCTCGCCGCTCGACCTGGAGACGGAGTACGGTCTGACCGGGGGCAGCCTCTTCCACGGCGACCTGCGCCTGGACCAGCTGTTTGTCTTTCGCCCGGCGCCCGGCTGGGCCCGCTACGCCACCCCCATCCGGGATCTCTATCTCTGTGGCTCCGGCACCCACCCCGGCGGGGGTGTGACCGGAATGCCCGGCCATAACGCCGCCCACGAGATCCTGCGCCGGACCCGGCGCTGACCCCTTGACAGCCGATGGAGCGGCCAGTACACTCTTCGCCAAGAGCGCTATCGGCCCGCGGGCCGATGGGAAGGAGTGGTATATGGCTTCCCGGCGTCTGGTCCGGCTGATCGCCATCGGGGGGACCGTGGCTCTCCTGGGTGCCGCCTGCGTGAGCCAGGCGGCCACCGCCCGCGAGGGCCAGGGGCCCGGAGGTTTCCTGGTCTTTCGCCTGCCGACTCTGCCGGCCCTGACCGTCCAGCCGGCCGCCGCCCCGCCGGTCGCCCCGGAGCGCACGACCGAGCCGGCCGCTCCGGTTCAGGGGCCGGCCACCACCGCCCCGGCTCAGACCCAGACCCAAACCCAGACCCAGGCCACCGACCAGGAGATGGTGGGCGCCTACTGCCATCCCGGCCACTAGCCAGACGGCCGCCCGAACCTGGCGAGGCCCACCCCCAGGGCACGGTTCTCCACCGCCCTGGGGGTGGGCCTTCTGTCTGAAGGCCGCCGGGACGTCTCTGGCCCTGGCCGGCTCAGTGGATCACGATCTGGGTGACAACGTAGAAGACGCCGATGACGAAACTGCCGGCCAGGATGGCCGCGGCGACGCTGTTCTCCTGAAAGATCTCCTCAAGCAGCCGGTAGCGGCGCTGGAAGACCTCGAAGACCACCACCACGATCGCCACCGCCACGACGCTCCAGACCACGGTCAGGAGCAGGCTGAGCAGAAAGCGGCCGATCTCCACGGTGGACAGCCTCCTCTCGCGAGCTGAAACGGATCCCACCGGTTCACCGGGGCGGCGGGGAGGCGGAGCACGCCGGGGCGCCCCTCAACACCGCCCGGGCTACCGGCGCAGGCTGCGAACCGAGGGCAGAGACGGCTTCAGGCGCGGGGCCTGAACCGAGGGCCGGGACTTCAGGCTGGGCGCCGGCGAGAGCCGGTCCCCGCTACTGGGAACGCCGCTCTTCCGCAGCACCGCCGAACCACTGCCGGTGCCACCGGTCTGGCCGCTGGCGTAGGGGGTCCGACCGCTGACGGCGGTCCCCCCACCGGTCCCCGCCGCCTGCCCACCCACGACGGTCGCGCTCGGCCGCCACCGCTCGTAGTCCGGCCGTGTCGGCCGGTCGCTGCCGATGCTCCCGGTCAGGACCTCTTCCCGCCCAGCCCGATCGGTCGGTGGATAGCGGTAGGCCGGACGGTCGGGCGGGGGCTGGGGCGCCTCCGGCGCCGGCTGGGTGATGACCACCGGGTCCCGGCCCAGCGATCCGGCCAGATGTCCCAGGAGGAAGGGGAACCAGAGGCTGCCGAACTCGCCCTGCTTGTCGCGGCCCAGGACCGTGATCGGCTCGTCGGGCTTCAGGTGCAGGATGGGCTCGCCGTCGCGGACCTCCAGAAAAGTCCGGCCGTCCTGAACCATCTTGAGGTCCCGCCGCTCCAGGCGGTGCACCTGCCCCTGCGCGTCCACCCAGTGGAGGCTGTAGGTCTGGCCGTCGTAGGTCACCGAGCCCGGCCGCACCTCGTAGGTGCCATCGGGCAGCCGGTCGGCGGCACAGCCGACCAGCCAGAGCGCCAGGAGCAGCAGCGCGATCAATCCCACCGCCCGCCGCAGGGCCGATATCACCGGTCAACTCCTGAGGGCGACATCATGGGCAATTATAGGGTCCGCCGGCCCGCCCGTCAACAATCCCAGCCACCTGGCAGGGGGCCGCTGACCCCGGCTGTCCGCCCGGTGGTCTCCGGTTGCCCCCAGAAGGCCCGGTCACTTAGGCAGAAAGCCCAAAAACCTGCCCCATGATTTTGGGCAGGGGCGCTATAGGCCCCGGCTGGCGCTCACCCCTATTGTGAATATTGTATAATTCGGCGCGGAGAACCCTGGCAGGAGGCAGTGGTCCGTGCGCACCTTCCGCCTGGCCCTGGCGCAACTCAACCCCACGGTCGGCGATCTGGCCGGGAACGCCGCCAAGGTCGTCTCGACCCTCGACGCCTGCCGCGACCTGGCCGTGGACCTGGTGGTCTTCCCCGAGCTGATGATCACCGGCTACCCGCCCGAAGACCTGTTGCTCAAGCCCCGTTTCATCAGCGACAACCGCGCCGCGCTGGCGTCGGTTCTGCCGGCCACCCGTGGTCTGGCCGCCGTCGTCGGCTTCGTCGACGCCGCCAACGGCGACATTTACAACGCCGCCGCCCTTATCGCCGACGGCCGTCTGGTGGACATTTATCACAAGCAGTATCTCCCCAACTACGGGGTTTTCGACGAGGACCGTTACTTCCGGGCTGGCACCCGGACGCCGGTCTACGTTCTCGGCGGGGTCACGATCGGCCTGGGGATCTGCGAGGACATCTGGTACGCCGCCGGGCCGGCCACCACCCAGGCCCTGGCCGGGGCCGAGGTGATCCTTAATATCAACGCCTCGCCCTACCACGCCGGCAAGCGCCTCTTCCGCGAGCGCATGCTGGCCACGCGGGCCAGCGACAACGGCGCCATCGTCGGCTACGTGAACATGGTCGGCGGCCAGGACGAACTGGTCTTCGACGGCGGCAGCGTGGTCTTCGACCCCGAGGGGACGGTCATCGCCCGGGCCCGCCAGTTCGTCGAGGACCTGCTCATCGTGGACCTCGACGTCGAGGGCGTCTTCCGCCGCCGGCTGCACGACCCGCGCTGGCGCAAACTGGCCCACCAGACCGAGGGCCGGGTCGAGCGGATCGTGCTCTCGACCGAGCCGGTCCAGCGGGCGCGGCCGCCGGTCGAGCGGCGCATCGAGACGCCGCTGGAGCCGGTCGCCGAGATCTACCAGGCGCTGGTCACCGGCACCCGCGACTACGTCCACAAAAACGGCTTCCAGAAGGTGGTGGTCGGGCTGTCCGGCGGCATCGACTCCAGCCTGACCGCCGTCATCGCCGCCGACGCGCTGGGCCCGGAGAACGTCGTCGGCGTCTCGATGCCGTCGCGCTTCTCCTCGCCGGGGAGCCTCGAGGACGCCCGGACGCTGGCCGAGAACCTGGGCATCGAACTGCTGGTCATTCCCATCGAGCCGGCCTTCCAGGCCATGCTGCAGATGCTGGCCGGTCCCTTCGAGGGCACGCCGTTCGGGCTGGCCGAGGAGAACCTCCAGGCCCGCATCCGGGGCAACATCCTGATGGCCCTGGCCAACAAGTTCGGCTACCTGGTCCTGACCACCGGCAACAAGAGCGAGATGGCCACCGGCTACGCCACCCTCTACGGGGATATGGCCGGCGGCTTCGCCGTCCTCAAAGACGTCCTCAAGACCACCGTCTACGCCCTGGCCCGCTATCGCAACGCCTGTGGCCCCCGGCCGGTCATCCCGGAGAGCGTGCTGACCAAGGAGCCCTCGGCCGAACTGCGGCCCAACCAGCGGGACACCGACAGCCTGCCGCCCTACCCGGTCCTGGACCCCATCCTCAAGGCCTACGTCGAGGAGGACCGGTCGTTCGAGGAGATCGTGGGCCTGGGGTTCGACCCGGAGACGGTGCGGCGGGTGATCCTGATGGTCGACCGCAGCGAGTACAAGCGGCGGCAAGCGCCGCCCGGCGTCAAGATCACCCCCCGGGCCTTCGGCAAGGACCGGCGCCTGCCCATCGCCAACCGCTACCGGATGGTCTGAATGGTCTCGGGACGGTTTCAGACCGGTCTGACCGTTGAGACGTTGATTCGGCTGGCCTTCCCGGCCGGAACCGAGCTGGTGGCCGGGGCCGGCGGGCTGGGGCGCGAGGTGACCTGGCCGGCCACGCTCCGGACGCGCCCGCCGGCCTTCCAGTCGCTGCGCGGCGGCGAGGTGGCGCTCATCGCCACCGAGGCCATGCGCATCCTGGACCCCTCCCTCACCCTGGTCCAGGTCATCCGCTCGCTGGCCGGCGTCGGGGTGGCCGCCGTGGCCGTCCTGGGCGAGATCCCGCCCGAGGCCCGCGACCTCAGCAACAAGCTGGATCTGCCGCTCCTCAAACTGCCCGCCGGCACGAACCTGCACGATCTGGAGCAGACGATCACCCGGACGGTCGCCGACTGGCGGACCGAGCTGCACCAGCGCGGCCAGGAGATCTACCGCCAGTTGACCGAACTGGCCCTGGCCGGGCGCGGGATCGTGGCCATTCTGGAGCGGCTGGCCGCCCTGGTCGGCAACCCGGCCGTCCTGGAGGACATCGAGACCGGCCAGCGCTACATCGGCAGCCTGCCCGGCGAAGAGGCCCACGAGAGCGTCCTGGGGCCCCTCCTCGAGGAGCGGCGGAGCGACCTGGCGGACTGGCCCCGCGGGGTGCCCAACGCCGCCGACCCACCGGTTGAGCGCTTCCCGCTGGCCCTGGGGCTGATGCGGCTGGTGGCCCCGGTGGTCGTCCGCGAGCGGGTGGCGGCCTATCTTTCGGTCATCGGACCGCCGGAGACGCTGACCGAACTCGACGCTCTGGCCGTGCGACGGGCGGCCGCCGCCTGCGCCATCGAACTGGCCCGCGAGCGGGCGGTTCTGGAGACCGAGGACCGGCTGCACGCCGACCTGGTGGACAGTCTGCTCAGCGGCACCTACGGCTCGGTCGAGGGGTTCCTGGCCCGGGCCGAACGCCTGGGCTACGACCTCCGCCAGCCCCACGCGGTGGTGGTCTTCGCCGCCGACGGCGCCAATGGCGAGGCCAGCCGACTGCGCGAGGCCCTGCTGCGCGAGGCCAACCGCCGTGGCCTGGCGGTGCCCTGCACGGTGAAAAGCGGCCGGCTGATCGCCTTCTACCCGGTCGGCGAGGGCAGCGAACCCCCGGCCCTGAAATCGACCGCGGAGCACCTGCGGACCATCCTGGCCCGCGAGACCCAGGCGGTCGTCTCGGGCGGGCTGGGCCGCCTCTACCCCGGCCTGGAGGGCCTGCGCACCGCCTACCGCGAGGCCGAAGGCGCCCTGCTGCTGGGAACTCGCCTCTTCGGCCCGGGCCGGCTGACCTACTTCGGCGACCTGGGGCTCTACCGGCTGCTCCTGGCCATGCAGGGGCGGGCCGAGCTGGAGGCCTTCTACCAGGAGACGCTGGGCCGGCTGGTCGAGTACGACCAGCGCAACGCCAGCGACCTCCTCAAGACCCTCGACGCCTACTTCCGCTGCCACGGCAGCCCGACTGCGGCGGCCGCCGCCCTGCATGTGCACCGCAACACCCTGCTCTACCGCCTGAGCCGCATCCGCGAGATCACCGGGCTCGACCTGGACGACGCCGAGGTGCGCCTGGCCCTCCACCTGGCCCTGCGCATCGGCGAGGTGCTGGCCGCCACCCAGCGCCAGCCCGCCCCTCCCGGATTGTGACAAGCGCCCAATTCTGACGCCGAAAAATTGGTCACTCTGCCCATTGCAAGACAGCCGATCAGGCACCTAAGACGATCCCGAGCGGCGTGATCTTGGGCCGGCCGTCGCCCCACCGAGCCCGAGCGGCTGGCCCAGGCGGAGGAGGAGCGGCGATGACACGCTGCCGGCGGGCGCTGGCAGGGGTGCTGCCGGCCCTGGCGGTGGTGGGCGTGGCCCGGGCGGCGGACCCGACGCCGGCCGACCTGGCTCTGGCGGTGGATGCGGTCTGGGTGCTCGTGGCCGGGGTCCTGGTCATCTTCATGCAGGCCGGCTTCGCCCTGCTCGAGGCCGGCCTGACCCGCACCAAGAACGCCGGCCACGTCGCCGCCAAGAACCTTATCGTCCTGGCCAGCGCCTCGCTGGCCTTCTGGGCGGTCGGCTTCGCCGTCGCCTTCGGCACGGGTACCCCCCTCTTCGGCACCAGCGGCTTCTTCCTGGCCGTCTCCCCCGAGGAGGTCGCCACGGTCTTCGCCTCGCTGGCCGCCTCGACCGTGCTGCTGGGCGCCAAATATCTCTTCCAGGTCGCCTTCTGCGCCGTCTCGCTGGCCATCGTCTGGGGCGGGATGGCCGAACGGACCCGGCTGGCGGTCTATCCCCTCTTCGGCCTGGCCTACGCCACGGTCATCTACCCGGTGGTCGCCCACTGGATCTGGGGCGGGGGCTGGCTGGCCGGGCTGGGGATGCAGGATTTCGCCGGCTCAACGGTCGTGCATCTCCAGGGCGGCACCGCCGCCCTTATCGGCGCCATGCTCCTGGGTCCGCGGCTGGGCAAGTACAACCCCGATGGCACCCCCAACCCGATCCCGGGGCACAACCTGGCCTTCGCCGTCCTGGGGGTGTTCATCCTCTGGCTGGGCTGGTTCGGCTTCAACCCCGGCTCGACGCTGGCGGCGGTCGGCGGCTTCTTCGCCTACGTCGCCCTGACCACCCACCTGGCCGCCGCGGCCGGCGCGCTGGCCGGCCTCGGCGGGGCCTGGCTCTTCCTGGGCAAGCCCGACATCGGCATGATGCTGAACGGCATCCTGGCGGCCCTGGTGGCCATCACCGCCGCCTGCGCCTTCGTCGAGCCCTGGGCCGCGGTCATCATCGGCGCCGTGGCCGCCCTGGTGATGCTCGGCACCGTCCGCCTGGTCGAGTACCGTCTGCGGATCGACGACCCGGTCGGGGCCTTCGGCGTCCACGGGATGGCCGGCGTCTGGGGCACCCTCTCCACCGGCCTCTTCGCCGCCCCCGCGCTCGTCGAGCAGCTGAAGGTCGGCCGGCCGGGCCTCTTCTACGGCGGCGGCCTGGCCCAGCTCGGTGTTCAGGCGCTGGGCATCGGCGTGGCCTTCGCCTACGTCGCCCTGGCCTCACTGGTCGTCTTCTGGGTGCTCCAGCGGCTCGTCGGCCTGCGGGTGGCGCCGCGCGACGAGGTGATCGGCCTGGACCTGGCCGAACACGGCACCGAGGGCTACCCGGAACTGCCCACCGCCGGCCTGCGGCCTGGCGGGGTGATGGTGGTGCGCGCCCCCGAGGAGGGCTAGCGGACGCTGGGCAGACGAGGAGGGACGATGCCGCTGCACCTGGCCTGGCAGCACAATCCGGCCTACGCCCCTCGGGCGGTGCCCCCGGCACCCCGATACCTCTGCACGGTGGCGCTGGAGGGACGACCGGTGGCCACCCTCCCGGTCTACTGGCAGGGCGGCGGCGACCGCCCTGCCGTCTACACGGCCGAGGTGCTGGGCTGGCGGCTGGAGCGGCAGAACCTGGCCGCCCTGCAGACGGCGGTTGAGACGCTGCTCCGGACCCTTCTGTGGCGCGGCCGCCTCCCGGCCTACTGGCTGATCCTGGGGCCGGACGAGGAGGTGGTGCCGGTCTACGCCCTCGCCGGGACCTACCAGGCCCGCCCGGCGGGGGGGGCCGGTCTTCACGACGCGCGACCTTGCGACCCTGATCCGCAGTCTGCAGCTCTACCGGGCGGCCGCCGGGTTCGACCCGCAGGTCCAGATCGCCCGCATCGCCCCGCCGACGCTGCGGGCCGTGGCCCCCTACGCCCTCCTGGCTGACCCGCTGGCGGGCATCTGGACACCGGTCTTCCGGGAGACCGGACCGACCCTCTGGTGCCCGGATGTGACCGACGGCGCCCGGCCGGCCGGGCTGGCCGGCCTGCTCGACCTCCGCGACATCCTGGCCGACCGGCTGCTCCGATCCGGGCGCCTGGCCGAACCGACGAGGCTCGCCATCGCTCTCCTCTCGCCCCAGCGGTGGCGGGGGCTTCAGCCCGATCGACCACCGGTCGGTCACCTGACCGTCAGCCTCAACGGCCGGCGCCGTCAGTGGCCGGTGCACTGGCTGGCCGGCCGCTACCTGGTCTGTCTGGAGCCGACCGAGCGGCCGATGCTGTATGTGGGCGAGAGCCTGCGGACGCTCCAGGAGGCGCTGGAAGGCCTGGAGGTCCAGGACGGCCGCCGGCGGGCGGTGGCCTGACCGTGGACCGGGAGGGATCCGATGGAGCTGTGGCTGGTGGTGCTGATCCTCATCCTGCTGGCCGCGCTGATCGCCGGACTGATCGTGCTGTGGGCGCTGCGCTACGTCAAGGCCGGGCCGAACGAGGTGCTGGTCATCTCGGGCCGGCCGCGGACGATCGTCGACGAGACCGGGCAGCGCCGGACCATCGGCTACCGTTTCGTCCGCGGAGGCACGTTCGTCTGGCCGATCCGGGAGCGGGTCCAGCGCCTCTCGCTGGAACTGCTCACGGTCGACGTCAGCGTACCGGAGGCCTACACCGCCCAGGGCGTGCGGATCACCGTCGAAGGGGTCGCCCAGGTCAAGGTCCGCAGCGACGACCGCTCCATCGCCCTGGCGGCCGAGCAGTTCCTCTCGCGTCCGCCGCAGGAGATCCGACGGGTCGCCCACCAGGTGGTGGAGGGGCACCTGCGGGCGGTGCTGGGCACCGTCTCGGTTGAGGAGGTCTACCGCCGGCGCGAGGAGATCGCCCGGCGGGTCCGCGAGGCCGCCGAGGCCGACCTGCAGCGCATGGGGCTGGAGATCGTCTCGCTGACCCTGCACCACATCAGCGACAGTCAGGGCTACCTGGAGGCGCTGGGTCGGCCGCGGGTGGCGCAGGTGAAGCGCGACGCCGTCATCGGCGAGGCCCAGGCCGAGCGCGAGGCCCAGCAGGTCCACTACGCCGCCCAGATCGAAATCGAGGCCGCCCGGCGCGACTACGAGATGCGCCGGGCCGAGTTCGCCGCCGACATCGCCCGCAAGCGGGCCGAGGCCGACCTGGCCTACGACCTCCAGCGCTACCGGATGGCCCAGGCCGTCAAAGCCGAAGAGATCCAGGTGGCCATCGTCGAGAAAGAGCGGCAGATCGCTCTCCAGGAGAGGGAGATCGAGCGCCGGCGCCGCGAACTGGAGGCGACGGTGATCAAGCCGGCCGAGGCCGAACGCCAGCGGATCGAGCTGCTGGCCCAGGCCGAAGGCTACCGCCGGCGGGCCGAGGCCGTCGGCGAGGCCGACGGCCTGCGCGCCAGGGGGCTGGCCGAGGCCGAGGTGCGGCGGGCGGTCGGTCTGGCCGAGGCCGAGACCATGCGCCAGAAGGCCGAGGCCTGGAGCCTCTATAACGAGGCCGCCCTGACCGAGATCGTGGTCAACGTCCTGCCCCAGCTGGCCAACGCCATCAGCCAGCCGCTGGCCAAGACCGACCGCATTGTCATCATCGGCGGGCCCGACGGCGCGGCCGGCGCCCACCGCCTGACCCGTGATGTGGCCGATATCATCGCCCAGCTCCCGGCCATCGTCGAGGCGCTGACCGGTCAGAAACTGAGCACCCTGCTGGAGCGCTCGTCAGGGCGGCGGGCCGGTCGCGCGGCGGAGAGCGGCTCCTGAAGGAGAGGACGATGGTCCGGGGACTCCTGCCGGCCCGCCGCGCCGGCCAGACGGCCACCACCATTCAGCAGTTTCTGGCGGCCCGCGACGGCCACCGCCTGACCGTCCAGCCAGCCGACGTCATCGCCTTTGTCCGCCAGAGCGGGGCCGAGGTCGTCGATCTGAAGTTCGCCGACCTCGTCGGCACGCTCCAGCATCTGACCATCCCGGCCGAGGCGCTCGACGACGAGGCCTTTGCGGTGGGCATCGGCTTCGACGGCTCCTCGATCCGCGGTTTTCAGGAGATCGCCGAGAGCGATATGCTCCTGCGCCCCGACCCGACGACGGCGGTTCTCGACCGGGTGGACGATATCCTGGCCGTCAGCCTCTTCTGCGACATCTACGACCCGGTCACCGGCGAGCGCTTCACCCGCGACAGCCGCTACATCGCCCAGAAGGCCGAGGCCTTCCTGCGGCAGAGCGGCATCGCCGACGTCAGCTACTGGGGGCCGGAGATCGAGTTCTTCATCCTCGACGACGCCCGCTTCGATCAGACCAGCCACTCCGGCTACTACTTCCTCGACTCCCGCGAGGGAGCCTGGAACAGCGGCCGCGACGAACAGCCCAACCTGGCCTACAAGCCCCGCTTCAAAGAGGGCTACTTCCCGGCCCCGCCGACCGACTCCCTCCACCGCCTGCGCACGCTCATCGTCCGGCGACTGCGCCAGATGGGGATCGCCGTCGAGGCCCACCACCACGAGGTGGCCACCGGCGGCCAGTGCGAGATCGACCTGCGCTACCAGAGTCTGACCCGCATGGCCGACCAGGTGCTCCTGTACAAATACGTGGTCAAGACCGTCGCCCGCGAGAACGGCAAAACGGCCACGTTCATGCCCAAGCCGATCTTCGGCGACAACGGCTCCGGCATGCACACCCACCAGAGCCTCTGGAAAGAGGGCCAGAACCTCTTCTACGACCCGGAGGGGTACGCGCAGCTCTCCCCGCTGGCCCTGTACTATATCGGGGGCCTGCTGCGGCACGCGCCGGCGCTGCTGGCCCTGTGCGCGCCGACCACCAACTCCTACCGGCGGCTGGTGCCCGGCTACGAGGCCCCGGTCAACCTCATCTACTCCCAGCGCAACCGCTCGGCCTGCGTGCGCATCCCGATGTACTCCACCAGCCCCCAGGCCAAGCGCATCGAGTTCCGCTGCCCCGACCCCTCCTGCAACCCCTACCTGGCCTTCGCCGCCATGCTGATGGCCGGCCTCGACGGCATCATCAACCGGATCGAGCCGCCGCCGCCCATCGACAAGGACCTCTACGAACTGGAGCCGGAAGAGGCGATGCACATCAAGTCGACGCCGGGCTCGCTGGCCGAGACGCTCGCCGCCCTGGAGGACGATCACGCGTTCCTGCTGCGGGGCGATGTCTTCACCCCGGACGTCATCGAGACCTGGATCGACTACAAGCGCAAGCGGGAGCTCCAGCCAGTCGCCCTGCGGCCCCACCCCTACGAGTTCTACCTCTATTACGATGTCTAACCGCCCTTTTAGGCAAAATGCCCAAATCGGGCGCCGCCAATTTCGGGCAATCTGCCCGTGGTCGCGCCCGTTCGGTCTCCATTAGCATAGAAGCCGAACGGGGCGCCGGGGCCCATCGCCGGTGTGGCTTGTGCAGACTGTCACAATCAGCGGATGGCCTCGGCGCTTTCTCTGGCAGAGCCACACCAGCGCGAGGAGGAGGGCACAGTGATCATCGAACCTGAGACGGGGGTGCGCAAGCGGGTCTGCACCGAGCCGCGTGAAGTCATCGCCTACGCCCGCGAGACCGGCGTCAAGATGGTCGACCTGAAGTTCGTCGACCTGCCCGGCACCTGGCAGCACTTTACGATCCCGGTGCACCAGCTGGACGAGAGCGCCTTTACCAAAGGACTGGGCTTCGACGGGTCGAGCATCCGCGGGTTCCAGGCCATCCACGAGAGCGATATGCTGCTCATCCCCGACCCGACCACGGCGGTGGTCGACCCGATCTGCAAGGTCCCGACCCTCAGCATCATCTGCGATGTGCGCGACCCGGTGACCGGGGAGTGGTACAGCCGCGACCCCCGCTACATCGCCAAGAAAGCCGAGCGCTACCTGGTCGAGTCCGGCATCGCCACCGTGAGCTACTGGGGGCCGGAGGCCGAGTTCTTCATCTTCACCAGCATTCGCTTCGACCAGGGCAGCCACTTCGGCTACTACTTCATCGACTCCGACGAAGGGATCTGGAACAGCGGGGCCGATGGCCGGCCCAACCTGGGCTACCGCCCGCGCTACAAGGAGGGCTACTTCCCGGTCCCGCCGACCGACAAACTCCAGGACCTGCGCTCGCAGATGGTCCTGAAGATGCTGGAGGTCGGCATCGACGTCGAGACCCATCACCACGAGGTCAGCACGGCCGGCCAGGCGGAGATCGACATGCGCTTCGACTCCCTGGTCAACATGGCCGACAAGCTGATGATGTACAAGTACATCGTCAAAAACGTGGCCTATCAGAACGGCTACACCGCCACGTTCATGCCCAAGCCGATCTTCGGCGACAACGGCTCCGGCATGCACACCCACCAGAGCCTCTGGAAGGACGATGTCAATCTCTTCTACGATGAGCGTGGCTACGCCGGCCTGTCA
>Ga0101941_1000991_pt1 | contig 27847 bp, 30 predicted proteins | sample DewCreD2012metaG_3_FD_75242 | JGI IMG/M metagenome (GOLD analysis project Ga0101941, IMG submission 75242) | Hot spring sediment bacterial and archeal communities from British Columbia, Canada, to study Microbial Dark Matter (Phase II) - Dewar... ...
ATCTCGGTCGCCTCCCAGCGCTGGGCTCGTTGGCGCTGCAATGATGCCAAAGCGAAGTTGGGATGTCAAGAGGGGGCGAGGATGTTTGGAAAATCACGCCTTGAATAACTGCCGTTCGTTGCAGCAAACATTGCCATCGTCGCATCGCCATTTTCACGGCATTGTCGCGGCTAATAGCCGCTCCAACAGAAGGGCGAAGGAAGCGTCGGGTTGCTCTCCTTGTTGGAGTGGCTATCAATCACGACCAAGATGGCTATCAGCCGCGACGAAGTGGCGATTAGCCACGACCAAAAATGCCTTTCAGCCGCAACACACAAAACCTATCCCATGACCTTCCGAACACACTCAGAGGGGAAGTGCGTTTGGAAAAATTTCGGTTGTGGTATCAACACCGACCCAGTGCCTCTTTCGCCTTCGTGATGCTGCTTGGGGCAGGGATTGTGGCGGCTTTTAGCCGCGTAGGTGGAGGGGTTTGTTTGGCGGGGCTTTTCTATCAATCCAAACGAGTGCGTCAAAATCTTAGCGGGCTTTGGATGGGGGCTCTTAAACTTGAACCCACCAGCAAGGTGAGTTGAAATGGTCGTGTTGCGAGATGTGACGGTGGACTATGGGAACGGAGCACCAGCCTTGCAGCGGGTGAACCTGACAGTGGAGAAGGGCGAATTTGTTTTCCTCGTCGGTCCGACGGGGACGGGCAAAAGCACTTTGCTGAAATTGCTCACTCGCGAAATTGTGCCGACGGAGGGGCAAGTTTGGGTCGCAGGACAGGAGGTGACTCGCCTCAAAGCGTCTCAAGTCCCTCAATTACGCCGCCTCATTGGCGCCGTCTTTCAAGACCTTTTGCTCCTGCCCGACCGAACGGTTTGGGAAAATGTCGCCTTCACTTTGCAGGTGACGGGGGCTTCGTCGGCGACGGTAAGGCGTGAAGTTCCCAAAGCCTTAGAGATGGTTGGCATGTTGTCTAAAGCCAAAGCCTTCCCCCAAGAGTTGTCAGGCGGGGAAAAGCAAAAAGTGGCGCTGGCGCGGGCGTTGGTTATCCATCCTCTTTTGCTCTTAGCCGACGAACCAACGGGCAATCTTGACCCTGCCTCATCGCAGGAAATCGTGGAACTTTTGTTGCGCATCAACCGACAAGGGACGACGGTGATCATGGCGACGCACGATTGGACGCTCGTTAATGCTTATCGCCAGCGGGTCGTGGAGTTACGAGATGGTCGCATTGTGCGGGACGAATTGCGTGGGGTGTTTCGCCTTGAGTTGGCTTAGTTTGCTCGCCTTCTTTTTGACGGAGGCATGGATCAACTTGCGCCGTCATGGAGTCGCTACCTTTGCGACGGTCTTCACGGTGGCTTTGGTCGTCGGTTTATGGGGAGCCTTTGCCCTGTTGGTCAAGGGGGCGCAGTGGTGGCTCCTTTGGGAAGGAGCGAAACTGGAACGGCTGTGTGTCTTCCTCAAACCCCAAGCCGACGAGCAGGTTGCCTATCGCCTTCAAAAAAGACTCCGCCGACTCCCGCAAGTGATTGCCGTCCGCTTCGTCCATCGGGAGGAAGGGTTGCGCCGCATCCAGCAACTCTTTGGTGACACCGTTCCCTTGAAAGACCTCATCGGGCACAATCCGCTTCCCCACGCTTTAGAAGTCACCTTTCAGTCACCTCAAGCCGTTGCCCGATGCGCCGCCATCTTGAAAAAGATGCCCGAAGTGGATGAAGTCGCTTATCCCGCCGCTGCAGTGGAGCGGTTTGTCCAATTGCTTGGACAAGTTCGTCGGGGAGCGAATGTCTTTTCGCTCCTTTTAGCCATCGCGGCTTTCGCCCTTATTCACAATGCCATTCGCCTCAGCCTTTATGGGCGGCGCAACGAAATCCGCATCATGCAACTGGTCGGAGCGACGGTTTGGACGGTGCGTGGTCCCTTCATCGCTGAAGGGTTTCTTTATGGCGTTTTCGGGGGTCTGATGGCGCTGGCGATTTTGGGGGGCTTGCGATGGTTAGGGTTACAAACACTGGAGGCAGGCTACTTGCGAGGCGCCCTTGAAGCGATGGTAATGGATGCCGATTTTGTTCAACAAGCACTCGCCTTAGCCGTCGCCTTGGGCACTGTTAGCGCTACTGTTGCCGCTTTACAATTGGTCAAGCCACAATGAACGGGCAGGTCGGCAAATGGGCAGGTGGTAAGGAGATGCGCAAGGGGGCGTGGTTGTTAAGCCTGTTGTTGCTCATCGGCACATTCGCTGAAGGCAAGGGGCAAGGGTGGTTGCCTTCGCTCCTTTCGCGGGGGAAGTCGCCCAATCCTCAATTGTTGCGCCAGCGTCAGAGGGAGTTGGAACGGCGAAAGCGAATGGCGCGGCAAAAAATTCGGGAGATGCGCCAAAAGGAACGCTCCCTTTCGGAACGATTGCGCGACACCCGCTCCCGCATCGCTGTCGCTCAAGCCCGACTGACAACCTTGAACCGCGATTATCAGAAGGTTGCCGCTCAATTGAGCCGAACACGGGCACGGGTCTTAGCATTGCGTGCCCGCCTTTCCCGTCATCGCTCGTTGTTGGCAGAACGCTTACGCCAACTTTACAAGCACCCGCCCACTGATTATGTCCTTTTTGCCCTCTCCGCTTCCGATGTGACGGAAGCCGCTATGCGCGCCTATGTCTTCCGCCGCATCGTTCACCGTGACTCTTTGATGATTCGCACGACCCAACAGGCAAAGACGGAGTTGGAGCAGCAGATGGAACTGCTCCGCCGCCAAAAAGCAAAACTGGCGTCCTTGCGAGCCTCCATCGCCCAACAAACGCAAGAGTTGCGACAGGCGGAAGCAGAACAAGCCGATTTGCTTCGGCGCGTCCAAACGGAGCGGAGGACTTACGAGCAATGGCTGAAGGAGTGGGAAGAGGAATCGCGGGCGATTGCCGCTTTGCTGCGGCGGTTGCAGATGGCTCAACGCCGCTCACCTCGTCCCATCCCTGCTTGGCAAGGTCCGTTTCTCCGTCCTGTAAGCGGTCCGATCGTGTCGGGTTTTGGCTACCGAAGGCATCCGATTTTGGGTGGTGTCCGCTTCCACTGTGGTGTGGACATCGCCGCTCCCTATGGAACGCCTATCCGAGCGGCAGCAGATGGCGTCGTCGTTTTTGCGGGCTGGCGAAGAGCCTACGGCAATACCGTCATCATTGATCACGGCAATGGTTTAGCGACCCTTTATGCTCACTGCTCGGAACTCCTCGTCTCGGAAGGCGTTGTCGTTCGGCAAGGGCAAATTATTGCCCGCGTCGGTAGCACAGGGTTGGCGACAGGTCCGCACCTTCATTTTGAAGTGCGCCACTACGGAGAGCCTGTCAACCCGTTGGCAGGTTACTGATGCGTTAGAATGAAGGCTGCCATAGACACTCACGGAGGCGACCGACGATGGAACATCAAACTGTCGTGACCATGCAGCGCACCCGTTGGTTGATGGGCATCGCCATTGCTTTGCTCGTCGTCTTGTCCTTTGCCGCTGGTTTTCGGGTGGGCGAATGGAAGCAAGGAGGGTTACTTCCACTGCGGATTGCCCTCGCCCCTGGCTTGACACCGCCATCGGAAAGCCACCGCGCCTTGGGCTCTCAACCTTCTACCATTTCCCTCCGCCCCGTTGAGCGGCTGGCAGAAGTCTATGTGCGCTTGCAACAACACTTTTACGACCCCGAAAAGCTGAACGAAGACCAACTGACGGAAGGCGCTATTACGGGCATGCTGCGGGCGACGGGCGACCAATACACCCGCTACCTCAAGCCCGAAGACTTGGAGCAATTCCAAAGCCGTAGCCAAGGCGAATATGAAGGGATTGGAGCGGAATTGGGCGTCATCCCTGACCCCCTCACGGGCGAAGACCGCATCACCATCATGGGCGTCTTTCCTGAACAACCTGCCGACAAAGCAGGGCTGCGCCCGATGGACCGCATCTTGAAAATCAACGGGCAACCGACCGACAAGATGAGTTTGGAACAAGCCGTCAGCCTTATTCGTGGACCTCGCGGAACGCAAGTGACCCTGACCATCCAACGCGATACTATCCCCGAACCCTTTGACATCACCCTCACCCGCCAGCGCATCCAAATCCCTGTCATCCAAAAGCGCATGTTGCCGGGCGACATCGCTTATGTGCGGTTGCTGGAGTTTAACGAAAAGACTGCCGACGAATTAGGGACAGCGATAGATGAATTCAAGCGGCAAGGCGCAAAAGCATTGATCTTGGATTTGCGAGGGAACCCTGGTGGCTTGTTGGACGCCGCCGTAGAAGTCGCCAGCCTTTTCATCCCTAAAGGAACCATCGTCACCGTCAAAAGCCGCACGGAAGGCGAGCAGGTTTTTGAAGCCATTCCTAACCGCTACAAAAACTGGAAAGTCCCGATGGTCGTCTTAGTGGATCATCGCAGTGCGTCTGCCAGCGAGATCGTCGCAGGGGCGCTGAAAGACCACAAGGTGGCGGAAGTCGTCGGCGAAAAGACATTTGGTAAGGCATCGGTGCAAACGGTCATCAACTTGCGTGGCGGCGGCGCCCTTATCGTCACGACGGGCAGTTACCTGACCCCCAGTGGCTACGACATCCACGCCAACAAGGGCTTAGAACCCAACCGCAAATTAGAGCCAACGCCCGCCGAGAAGAAGCACGATGAGCAACTGGCAGCCCAATGGGTGGAACGAGGCAAGCAGCACTTGCAAGCCGATGAGTTGCGGGACGCTATGATTTGCTTCGGTCGGGCAAGGGAGTTGGACAAAAACAACAAGGAAGCCACCCGCCTCTGGAACGAAACGGTGAGAATGCTCATTGACCGAGAGCGCAATGTCCAAAAAGATGCCCAGTTGGAGCAGGTGCGACAACTGCTGTTGCAACGCCTCACCTTCACCAAAACCGCTAAGCAATGACCCTGAACCCCCTTGCTTTCGCCTTGGCTCTTCGGGAGGCAACGCCCTGCTATGACGAAAGGACTCGGTTGGGGCGAACGAATTGTCTATTGGCTGCTTCTCCTTGCCCTCGGTGCGGTGTCGGTGCTTCAATGGCGGGCAAAATTGCCCGTCGCCCTCTTCGTGAACGGTCAACCCGTCGCTTGGCTAACAACTTCCCGCCTCGCTCAGGAAGCCCTTCGGCTGGCGAGGGAAGAAATGGAGCGTCGCTACGGTCAAGGCACAGAGTTCGCAGAATCGGTCGTCACGGGCAACCTTCCCCTCCCTCCCAACGAACGGCTCCTCAGCCCTGCTGAAGCCGCCCGACGGTTATTGCGCCAAGTCCATCCCGCAAAAAGGGCATGGCTTATCGTCGTCAATGACCGACCTGTTATCGCCCTGCCAAGGAAAGAAGATGCGGAGCAAGCACTGGAACGGGTCAAGGCTGCCCTGACGCCCTCCCACTTGCCTTTGATACGCCCTCCCCGTTTCAAAGAACGCATCCTCCTCCGACAAGGGCACATCGCTCCCGACCGCGTGCTGACAGACCCTGAAGAAGCCGCCCGTCGCTTGACGCAAGGGTTACAACCGCCTCGCTATCACCTCGTTAAACCCGGCGAAGTCGCCTCACGCATCGCTCGCCGCTACGGCATCTCCCTCGCAGAGTTGCAACGGCTCAATCCTGACCGCAATTTAGACCGCATCAAAGTCGGCGACCGATTGTTGGTGAGCGTCGGCAAACCGTTGGTGACGGTCGTCAGCCTTCATCGGTTGGTCACCCAAGAACCCATCCCCTATCCCGTGCAACGGCGGTTAGTGCCCTCCTTGCCTGGCGGATCTATTGTTACCCGCCAGCGAGGCAAGGAAGGTGTTCGGGAAGTCGCTTGGGAAATTGTGTGTGAAAACGGACAGGAAGTTCGGCGCCGTCGGTTGCAAACCCGCATCTTGCGAGAACCTGTCCCTGAAATCTTGTTGGTCGGCGGCGGCTTACCCCGCCCCTCTCGCCGCCATCCTTGAAAGGCTTGTCGCCTTTCAGCCTCACCCTTCCTTGCTTCCTCGTAGCACTCAAAGCAGGTGAGTGCTAAAATAGCATGCGGCTTCCCGTTGCCTTAAGAGCACCCAGAGCAATCCCTCACAAAAGCCTGTCAGGTAAGGAGGTGTGGGAGCGATGGCGAAAAAGGAACTGCTTTTCAGCGAGCAAGCTAGGGAAGCGTTGATGCGGGGTGCTTCAGTCGTGGCGGAAGCCGTCCGAGTTACCCTTGGTCCTCGCGGGCGAAATGTCGTCATTGAGCGCAAGTGGGGTTCGCCCATCGTCACTAAAGACGGAGTGACCGTCGCTAAAGAGATTGAACTGGAAGACCGCGAGGAAGATATGGGCGCTCAGTTGCTCAAAGAGATAGCCAGCAAAACCAATGACCTTGCGGGCGACGGGACGACGACGGCGGTGGTGTTGGCTCATGCCATCTTGCAAGAAAGCCTCAAATTGGTCGCTGCTGGTGCTAACCCAGTCCTGCTCAAACGCGGGATTGAGAAAGCCGTTGACCGCTGCGTAGAACGCCTCAAGGAACTCAAGCGGGAAGTCAAGACCAACGATGACATCCGCCATGTCGCCACCATCGCCGGTAACGACCCAGAAATCGGCGAAATTATCGCCGAGGCAATGGCGAAAGTCGGCAAAGATGGTGTCATCACCGTAGAAGAAGGCAAAGGTTCGCAGACGACGGTGGACATCGTGGAAGGCATGGAGTTTGACCGAGGTTATCTGAGCCCCTACTTCATCACCGACCCTGAGAACATGGAGTGCGTGTTGGAAGAGCCCTACATCCTGCTCTACGAGAAGAAAATCAGCAATGCCCACGACTTGGTGCCCATCCTTGAGCAAGTCGCCCGAACGGGTAAGCCCTTGTTGGTCATCTGCGAAGAGGTGGAAGGTGATGCGCTGGCGACGCTCGTCGTCAACAAGATGCGAGGCGTGCTCCAGTGCTGCGCCGTCAAGGCGCCTGGTTATGGCGAGCGCCGCAAGGCGATGATGCAAGACATCGCCATCTTGACAGGCGGCACTTTCATCACCGAAGACATGGGCATCAAGTTGGAGCATGTGACTTTGGACATGCTCGGTCGCGCCCGCAAGGTCATCGTCCGCAAAGAAGAGACGACCATCGTAGAAGGCGCTGGGAGCAAGGAAGCCATCCAAGGGCGCATTGAGCAAATCAAGCGGGAACTGGAGAAAACGACCAGCGAGTATGACCGCGAGAAGTTGCAAGAGCGACTGGCGAAGTTGTCGGGCGGTGTCGCTGTCATTGAAGTCGGCGCTCCGACGGAGAGTGACATGAAGGAGCGCAAGTATCGCTTTGAGGACGCCATCAACGCCGCTAAAGCCGCCGCTGAAGAAGGCATCGTGCCAGGCGGTGGCGTCGCCTTGCTGCGTTGCATCCCTGCGTTGGAGGAGTTGGAGCGGCAACTGGATGGCGATGAGAAACTGGGCGTGCAAGTCGTCAAGCGGGCACTGGAAGAGCCGCTGCGCCAGATTGCGGAAAACGCTGGCTTGGATGGCTCGGTCGTCGTTGAAAAAGTCAAGTCCCTCCCTGAAACGCACGGTTACGACGCCCTCAACGACCGCTACGGCGACATGTTTGAACTGGGCATCATTGACCCCGTGAAAGTCGTCCGCATCGCCTTAGAGAACGCTGCCTCTATCGCCACCCTCATCTTGACGACGGAAGCAGCCGTCGTGGAAATCCCCGAAAAGAAGAAGGAAGGACCGCCGCACCCAGAAGGCGAAGAAGAGTGGTAAAGCAAGTGAGCGGGCGGGGTGAAAAGCCCCGCCCGTTTTTCTTTTGAGAGCATGGGCGTGCGCCAAAATCCCACTGGGTGTTGGCGATGGCGCAAACAAAGACATTGCCATCTTGCTGGCTGCTGCGGCGCTTCCGTCGCTGGCTCATCTGTCCCCAAAAGGAAATCGCCCGCATGAAGCGACGGTGGCAAGCCCTTCCCTTCCTTGCCTTGCCCCGCTTCCTGCGGGAGTGCCGCCAGTTACTGGATTTGCTCCTTTGGCTTCATCCCGACATCGTTTTGGGCAATGCCCGCAGCGGATCGCCTTATGTGGCGGCGATAGAGCGACGCTTGAAGGAAGCAGGCATGGAAGTCCGTTATGAGCGCTTGTGTTCGGCGTGGGGGCATCGCCTCCAGTTCGCCCTTAAACCCGCAGCGAGCCTTCATTGGTGCCACCTCGCCCTTGCCGACAAGAAGCGCATCGTCATGGTAGATGTCTCCCGCAAACCCTTTTCTGATGCCCAACGCATTGTCGGTGGTGTCGTCGTTTGGCTTTACAACGAGGCGGTCAGCCATCTGACCGGCGAATCGCAACCGCCTGAACTCGTGCCCGCCCTCAACAAGCAGATGCGCGATTACCTGCGTCGGCTCAGCCACTTTCAGGACGCCCTACAGGAAGTCCTCTCCCTGCTGCAGCCTCTCGCCGCTAACCACCCAATTCCTTTCGCCCGCCATTTGCTCGTTCGGCGTTGGGACGATTTTGATTGGGACGAAAGGCATAGTTGCTTACTGGCTGTCAACATTTCGCGCACCGCTTGGATTGACGACCGCACCGACAAATACGCTTGGCTTCCCGCCGTCGCCCGTTGGTTTCTGTGACTGCCTAAACGGAGCGTTTTTGAAGGGAGCGTCAGGGTGCTCATTGTTGAAGTGGCTATCAGCCGCGACGCACGAAACCGATCCCATGACTTTCCGAACATCCTCACTGCCTCTTGACAAGAACCGAAAGAAGGGCTAAAACACAAAGGGCGAATGCTCCTGAGGAGGTGACGGTCATGCCGGCGAAGAGAGCAAAGGACATCATGACGACCCGGGTCGTCACCGTCAAACCTTCCACCCCCATCCCTGAAGCCGCTCGTTTATTGGTGCGCCGCAAAATCAGTGGTGTCCCCGTCGTGGACGAAAAGGACAAGACGAGAGTCGTCGGCATCTTGACAGAGGCTGACCTCCTTGCTGCCCCTGCAGGGGCGAAAACGGTCGCTGAAGTCATGCGCAAGCGAGTCATTTCCGTTTCCCCCGAAACCCCCATAGACGAGATCGCTGCTATCCTTGTCAAGCGCAAAATCAAGCGGGTGCCCGTCCTTGAGGGCGGCAAGTTAGTGGGCATGGTCAGCCGCATTGATGTCCTAAGGGCAAAGTATGGTGAGTGACGGTCGGAGCGAAGAATTTTCAGGGAGTGGCGATTGCCCGTTCGTGCCGCCTTGGCAGCAAAGAGAAAAGGTGGCAGGAAGCGATGGAGTGATTGTCGTTTTATGCGTGTCTTGCGTCGTCACCGAAATGAACATCGCTTCGGGTCGGCGAACGCCATCTCCTTTTTCCGCCTCTTCGTTGCAACTCACCAGCCGTTTGCCTTGCTTGTTTTTGCCCTCCTCTGCCCTCTTGTGGTGGCGTTAAACTTACGTCTACCCTGATTGCTTGAAGGCAAGTTGGCTTGGTGGGCGGTGGCGCAAATGGGCTTGGCGGCACCGACGGCAACCCTTGCAGAAGTTCAGCGGGAACGAGTGACAGTTCGTGCTGTCGTCATTGGGTTGTTCCTCGTCCCTGCCCTTATCTGGTGGATTCACCATGCCGAATTTCGGTTGGGCGGGACGATGGGGCACACCGCCTTAGCGAATACTGCCCTGCCTGTCGCTGCCTTCTTCACCTTGATAGTCCTGACGGCACTAAACGGGCTCATCGCCCGCATCGCCGCAAATTGGGCGCTGACGCAAGGCGAATTGCTGACGATTTACGCCATCACGGCGGCGACGACGGGCATCGCTTCGTCGGGCGGAGTGCACTTTCTCGTGCCCGCTTTGACAGCACCGATTTACTACGCCACGCCCGAAAACAATTGGCGCGACCTCATCTTGCCCCAAATCCCTTCGTGGTTCATCCCGCACGACCGTGCCGCTGTCATCGCTTTTTACACGGGCAGCGACCGCGTGCCTTGGGCGGCATGGCTTGTCCCCTCGGTCGTTTGGAGCGGGTTTTTGGTGCTGGTGATGTTGACGACCCTTTGCCTCGTCTTGCTTTTGTGGCGTCAATGGGTTGAGCGGGAGCGGCTTTCTTTCCCCACAGCCCAAGTGCCTCTATTGGTGACGCAGCCTCAATCGCCCCTTTGGCGCTCCCGAAGTTTCTGGGTGGGTTTCGCCATCGCTTTCAGCATCGGCACTTGGAACACTTTCGCCCGCAACTTCCCTGTCCTGCCTTTGCTGGATGTGCGAGGCGAAGTCCTCAACCTCGCCAATGCCTTCACTGAACGCCCTTGGAGCGCCATCGGTTGGATGCCCGCTGCCTTCTACCCCTTCATCATCGGTATCGCCTACTTGCTCAGCACCGAAGTGACGCTGAGTTGCTGGCTGTTTTACTTGCTGGTCAAAGTGGAGCGCATCGTCACGGCGGCATTGGGATGGGACGCCATCGGGCGCGGCGGTTTCAATGTTATGCCCTACACCGAGCATCAAGGTGCTGGCGCCTTCCTTGCCATCGCTTTGCTGAGTTTGTGGTTTGGGCGGAAGCAATTGCTTGCCGAATTGCGCGCCAATCAAACGGGCGACGATGCCCCCTCGCCTCGCTTTGCCCTCGTCGGCTTCCTCATCGGGTTTGGGTTGCTGATGGCGTTTGCGGTCGTGGCGGGAATGCGCCCTGTCACTGCCTTCGTGTTGCTGGGTTTGTCGTTGCTTTACATGGCGGCGGCGACAAGGTTGCGGGCGGAAGTCGGCAATGCGTGGCTGTTTGGTCCGCGCGTTGACCCCAACACCCTCGTGACGACGACCTTCGGGACAGCCGCTTTGCGCCCTCGCGAGTTGACCGTCATGGCGTTCTTGCGCAACATCACCACCTTTGATTTACGCTGCCTCCCCATGCCCCACCAATTGGACGCCGTCAAATTCGCCCGCGCCGTCGGGTTGCCCTTGCGCCCGTTGGCGATCGTTTTGGGCATCGGAGCGCTTTTGGCGGCGCCGTTTGCTTTTGTCAGCGTCGTCAAGTTGCTCTATCAACTGGGAGCGGCGGCGAAGGCAGATGCGTGGCGGGTCTTCATGGGGCGACAACCCTTCAACGAGTTGGAAGGCTACTTGCGCCAGCCCCTTGCAGCGGATTGGCGGGAAATTGCGGCGGTCGTTTTCGGCTTTGCCCTGACCGTTGGCTTGACAGCGTTGCGCGCCCACTTGCTTTCGTTGCCGTTACATCCCTTCGGCTACGCCATCGCCAACACCCACACGATGGACAAAGTTTGGTTGCCCTTTTTGCTCGCATGGGCGGTGAAAACTTTCGTCTTGCGCTACTTCGGCAGCAAAACCTATCGTGCCCTCGTGCCCTTTTTTGTCGGGCTAATTTTGGGCGACTTTGCTCACGGTGGCTTGTGGACGCTGGTCGGCTGCCTCGTCCCCAACTTCCGTGTCTACCCGATGAATTGGTGACTTCATTCGGGCAACGGCTTGCCTTTCGTCTCGGGAGCAAAGGGCAAAATCGCCAAGCCCAAAAGGAAGACGCCTGACAGCAAAGCGCCTGCGTTGCGGATGCCAAAGGCTGCCCGCAATTGACCAAAGGTGTAGGGACCGACGATGGCGAGGTAGCGGGCGACATTGTAACAAAAGCCCGTCCCCGTCGCCCGAAGGCGCGTCGGGAAAAGTTCGGGAAAGTAAACGGCGTAACCGCCGAACAAACTCGTCGTGAAAAAGCCCATCAGCGGAAACAGGATGAGGGCATGGGCGAACGAATGGGTGGCGAAGAAGGTCAGCGGGACGACAAAAAAGCAACAAACAAAAGCGACAGCAAAGGCGCCCCGCCGCCCGATGCGTTCCGCCAACCACGCCCATGCTAAGATGCCGAAGAACGCCCCAGCGTTTTGCATCATGATGGCGATGCCGACAGCGCGTTCGGTGGGCGCTTTCAATTCGGGCAAGTTTTGCGGGTTGAGGACGGAGCGGAGCAAATCGGGCGACCATGTGCCGATGCCCCAAAACCCGATGACACCGATGGCGGCTAAACTGACGCCGACAAGCATGTGATGGCGCCAAGTCGGGTCAAGGAGCATCTCCAAGAGGCTGCCCAGTTGCGTTTGCCCCCTCGCCGCCATCTGGCGGGCGTGCTCCCAGCGTTCGGGTTCTTTAACGAACAGGCGGATGACGAAGACGAGCAAGGCAGGCAAAGTCCCGAAGCCAAACATCCACCGCCAACCCCAATGGGGCGAAGCGCCGATGGTCAAATTGAGCAAACCTGCCGTCATGTTGCCCAACGCCGACGCCGCTTGCATGATGCCCAGAGCGGCAGGACGAGCGTGGGCGGGAAAAACTTCGGCGACCAATGCCGCACCCGACGCAAACTCGCCACCAACTCCCAAACCCGTGAAGAAGCGACAAAGGGCAAATTGCCACCAAGTTTGTGACAACCCCGACAAACCCGTGAAACCTGCGTAGAGCAAAACGGTCAATGCCATCGTCCTTGTCCGTCCCCATCGGTCGCCGACGATGCCGAACAAAAACCCGCCCGTCGCCCAGCCAAAGATGAAGATGGACTGGACAAGACCCCCGTAGGACGCAAGGCTTTGGTCTTCGGGTTTGGCGTTGAGCAACTCCATCAACGCCGGTTGGCGCGCCAGCACATAAATCCACTGGTCCATCGTGTCAAACGCCCAACCCAACGAAGCGACGAGCAAGACGAGCCAGTGATACCCTGTCAAGCCCTCATACCATCGGGTCGGCTTGGTCACTTCTCGCTCCGCCATGTCCATCCCTACCCTTCAGCCTTGCTCGGCAAAGCGCTTCCAAAGAGCCTCCAACTCTTGCGGTGGTGGCTTAACGCTGTGGACGACAAAACGGAAACGGAAGACGAGGGGTTGACGAGGTGCCATGATGAATTCGCCCTTCCTCGGTAGGGCGAACCCGACGAAGGGCACGCCGGGCGTCAGGCGTGGTGCGTTGGGAAAATGCAAGTTGGCGGGATGGTCCATCTGCGTGATGCCCGCCCATTCCTCACCCACTTTCCCGCCCATCAAAACCCAACGGGCAGGAGCGCCATCAGCATCCGCTCTCGTCTTGCCTTCAGAGTTGAGCACCTCATACAAGTTGGCATCCATCCAAACCCGATTGCCCCGACAACCCAAACCGCCATAGCGATACTCTTCCACGACCAACGGCACCTCGGTGATGTTGACCAGTTCCGTCGTCAAGTCAAAAACCCAATGGGTGGGTTCGTTGATTTCAGAGGCACTCGTGACAAGCGTCCAACGCTCCTGAAGGACAGTGACCCATCCGTTGCCCTTCCGTGCCTCCCAGCGGTGGCGGACGACGAGGACGGCTTTGTCAGGATGCAGTTCCAACCGCTCAAAAGCGTCAAAGTTCGTTCGTCCCGTGTTGGCGTGCAAGTTCCAAAAATCAGGGCGCAAATCACCCCAGCGCGTCTTCGCCCACGCAAAAAAGATGCCCCGATGGTGGAAGTGGTCAGGCGGACCCCAATCGGTCACGACGATGCCTTTCGGGTTCCAAACGGGATGCAAAAAACCGCTGGTGGCATGAATAGGCGGAGCACCTTGAGGGACACCAACGCCATAGTTGTATTGCCAAACGGGCTTGCCCCGAAAAAGCAACCGCACATTTTGAGGGGCTTCTTCCACAAAAGCGAAAGGGCTTTCGGGCACCGTCACCGACAGCGCCCCAATGCTCGGTCGCTCCAAGACCACGCCCTTACCGACCATCGCCAATATCCCTCCGCAAAAGAGTATCAGCCACCATTGCCCCATACTGAACACCTCGTCGGCATTGTAGCGCTGCTGAAAGCCCAAATGGCTTTGGGGCGCTATCTTCGGGTCAGCATCCTGCGAACCACCAATCCTGCCTTTGTCCTGCCTCCGCACAATTTTATGGGCGCAAAACTTTGCCGTCACCGAAAGGCAAGGAGGCAACGGCTTGTCGGAGCGTAAGCCAGTCCGTGAGTGGGTTTTGGCGGCGCAAAAAGGTGACCAGAAAGCCTTTGAGGAACTCTTTCGCCTCTTTCAAGGCACCGTTTACAACACTGCCCTGCAACTTTTGGGCAATCCTGAGGACGCCGAAGATGTCACGCAAGACGCCTTCTTGCGGGCATGGGAACAACTGCCCAAATTGACCGCCCCCGAAGCCTTCCGCAATTGGCTCTTGACCATCACCGTCAACCTTTGCCGCAGTCATTTCCGCAAAGCCTCCCCGCCCACCGAGTCGCTGGATGCCCCCCTTGAAGGCGACGATGCCGAAGAAGAGCCGACAAGGGAAATCGCCGACGAGGGAGTAGATGCGGAAACCATCGTCTTGCAACGGGAGACCGCCCGCTTAGTTCGTCGCGCCGTCGCCGAATTGCCCCTCGCCTTCCGCGAAGTTATCGTCCTGCACTACTTTGAAGGCTTGGAACTTGCCGATATCGCCAAAATCCTACGGGTGCCCATCGGGACGGTTAAAAGCCGCCTTGCCCGCGCCCGCGAACAATTGCGACGGAAACTGGAACGATGGCTTTGAACGGCGAAGGGCAATCGGACAATTGTTGGAGTGGCTATCAACCCGACTTATCCGCTCTATTCGCCTAATTGCAACTCACTTGCCTTGAGAGTTTGAGGCGTTCCTGTTTGCCACGCTTGAACGGCTTTCAGCGCCACGATGGTCGCTTCCAGTCCTTCGGCAGCGCCCGTCATCGGCTTCTTGCCTTCAGTGATGGCAGTGATGAAATGGCTCAAGGCGGCAAATTGCTCGTGGTCTTCCAAGGCAGGTTGGAAGCCTTCTTCGCCGGGCAACTTACCTTGCTCAATCAACTTGGTGGCGTTAGCGACGAGCAAAAAGCCTTCGCTTTGGGCGATGCGTTCTCGTTTGGCGTAAACTTCCCAGCCCAAACTGGGTGCGTCGGCTTCCTTGAAGAGGACGCCGTAAAAGCTCGAAAGGTAAATCGTCCCGAACTCGCCCGCAAACAAATCAAAGGCACCCTGATAGGAGTTGGTCAGCGTCGCATGGTAAGTCATCCGCACACCGTCGGGAAATTCCAAGACGCATTGAATCGTGTCGGGCACTTCTCGCCCATCTTGCCAAAGGACGATGCTGCCCCATGCTGCCACGGAAATCGGTTGCGCCCGCAAAAACCATCGCGCCACATCAAATTGGTGCAAGGCTACCTCCGTGAACAAGCCGCCTGAAGTTGCGCAATAAAGTTTCCAGTTCACCTGCCGCTCCAAGGTCGCCTCCCGCACGGGACGACGCCAACTGGTTTTACGGTGCCATTGGGCGTGAACCAGCGTCGGTTTCCCGATGGCGCCAGTTCGCATGAACTTGACGGCATGCTCATAAGCAGGGTTGTAACGGCGCTGCAAGCCGACTTGAAAGACCGTGTTCGCCTTAGCACCCGCTTGAGCGATGGCTCGCGCTTCCTCCACCGTCAGAGCCAACGGTGGTTCGCACCAGACATGTTTGCCTGCCTGCAACGCCTCCAGCACAATTTGCTTGTGCGTGTGAGGTGGCGTGGCGACGATGACGGCGTGAACATTGTTGTCGTCCAGCGCGCGACGATAGTCCGTGTGAGCGGCAACGGGTTGCCCGACGATGTCTTGCGCCTTTTTCAAATGAGGCTCATAGATGTCGCACAAGGCGACGACTTTTGCGTTGGGCACTTTAATCAAGTAGCCCAGCAACTCTCGCCCGTATTCGCCCGTCCCGATGACGGCGCAGTTGACCGTCCCTTGCGCGCTGAGGGTTGGGCGTTTGGCGACGACGGTGAGCAGCCCTGCCAACGCCGTCGCCTTCAGAAATTCCCTGCGGGTCAACTCTTGCGCCATATGCTCCTTGCCCCCTTGGTTGTCGCAAAGAGTCTATCGCTGCGTTTACTTTGTCACGCAATTTCAACGGTTGGGAAAGCCTCGTCAATTGGTTCGTGGCAAGCAAAGGCAACGCACATCCCCTCACCTTCCCATCGCTCAATTTGCCCATCGCTACTGACGACCAATGCCCAACCTGTCGGGCACTGTCGCTGAAAAAGCGTCAAGCCCTTTTCGCCCGACACCAACAAAGCCGTTGACCAAGCCTCCGCTTCCGTCGGCGACGGCAGCACGGCAGCAGCCAGCAGAGTGCGTCGGACAGGTTCACCCGTTTGCGGGTCAACGGTGCGCCGCCCTTCTGCAGGCGTGGTCGCTGAGACGGACAAACCGCAACCGCTTAGCGTTACTGTGGTGATTGGTTCGCCGTTGACGGGATGGGCGATGGCGACACGCCAAGGTTCGCCGTTTTGATCGCATCCGAAGGCGAAAACGCTGCTCGTCCCACCGTGAAGGAAGGTGCTCTCAACCCCTGATGACCGCAAAAGGTTTGCTGCCCGCTCTAATGCATAACCTTTACCAATCCCGCCCAAATCCAATCGCACACCTTCATCTGCCAACCGCACCGTCATTGCTGCTTCGTCCAAAAAGATGGCGTCGGCAAGCGATGTTGCTTTTTGCGAATGCCGCCAAGTGCCGAGGGTGATGTCAAAAGCACCTTCCGTCGCTTCCCACAGCCGTTTGGCTTGTTGCAGCAACCGAAAGGTGCGGGCATCTACGCGGACAGACTCAAAGGCAGCGAACCGATTGATTCGCCCGATGTCGCTGTCAGGGCGAAAGCGGGAGAGCAACCGCTCCAATTCAGCGATTTCGTTGAGGGCTTCCTCGCCCGCTGCCCGCAAAAAAGGCTCGTCGTCGCCGACCAACACTAATTCAAAGCGCGTCCGCATCGCATAAGTCGCCAGCAAAACGACCGCCATGCTCATCGCCTCGGAAAACTTTCCCACACCAATTCCTCTTGTAAGCGGGCGAAAAACCCTGTCAGGGCTTCAACGGTGACAGGAGTCAGGGATGCGATGGAAGGTCACCTCGCTGAGCACGAACGCTAATGTGGCAGGCGAGACGCCTGCATCTTTTCGCCGTGCCCACTCTATCGCCTGCTTGATGTCCCTTCCTTTTGCGCCCAGCGTGAACAAGTCAATGTCCTCGGAGCGACGGTGGAAAAGGTAAAAAGCCGCCAAAGCGGTCCCGCCAGTCAGAAAGAAATCTCGCCTCTGGCGGAAAAATTGCCCCAAAAAGTCTCGTTGCAGAGGGCTGAGCAGTTCATTTGACAAGACCGAGTTCCCTCCACTTGCGCAACAGGAATTCCCAAAAAGCGCGGCGGCGACCGAGGCGAGGCGCCAGTCGCTCCCAATAGCGCACCAAGTCGTCCACGCTCAAAAACTCCCAAACATCCTCGTAGCGAGCCTCCCGCAAAATTTTCGCCATGTAAGCCAACCGCTCCCGTTCATCTCCCGACCGCAAAATCTCTCGCAGTTGTCTGATAGTCAAGGGCTCATCCCAAAGGAAGTAAGGTCGGCTGTCTTCGTCTCGCATGTCCGTCGTCAACCGACTCATCGTTGACCACGCTCCAAAGAAAAAGCGGGGACGCCTTCTCAAGCGCCCCCGCTTCCGTCGTCATGCGACGACTTGCAACCGTTCAGGGTCAAAGAGTTTCATCTTGCCCTCGCGGTAGGAGAGTTCCGCCAAGCCGACGGTGACCATGACTTTGTAGGCAAGGTCAATGGGGCAATTGGGCATCTTGGTGCGGTCACGGACGCATTCAAGGAAGTTTTTGTGATGCGCCCGCAAGACATCAGGGACGGCTTCCGTCGTCACCCGCATCGGCTCCACTTCGTCGGCATAGACGCGTTCAGGCTGGACAACGATGTCGTTGCCGCCCAAAAGCATGTTGGCTTTATGCCCGTGAACGATTGTCTCCAACCCCCGCTCATTTGCCGTAGAACCCGCCACGACAACGACATGCCCGCTGGGAAACTCCGCCATCATGTGGAAAGTGTCGGGCACTTCTCGGTCGTGATGGACAAAAATGCCCCCTGTGGCGACGACGCGGGTCGGAAACTCCGCCCCGATGGCGAGGAAGAGGGTGTGCAAGACATGCGGGAACAAATCCGTCACGATGCCGCCCGAATAGTCCCAGAACTTGCGCCAACGGAAGAAACGCTCAGGGTCCCAAGGGCGCTTGGGCGCAGGACCGAGGAAAGCATCCCAGTCCAAATTGACGCCCGGTTTTGCGTTAGGGTCAATGGCGTAGTTCCATTCGCCCTCGCGGGAGTTGCGGCAATAACTCGTCTGCGACCAAACGACTTTGCCAATTTTTCCCTGCTTGATGAGTTCGCCTGCCTGTCGCCACTTCGGTTCAGAAGTCCACTGGGAGCCGACTTGAACGACCCGTCGGGTGCGCAACGCCGTCTCATAGACGGCTTTCGCCTCGTCCACATGGCGCGTCATCGGCTTTTCAAGGTAGATGTCCTTGCCGGCGTTCATCGCATCAATTGCCATCTTGGCGTGCCAATGTTCGGGCGTGGCGATCCAGACGACATCAATGTCCTTGCGCTCCAGCAGTTTGCGGTAGTCGTGATAGACCTCAACTTTGCCAGTTTGGCTTTTCCCTTCCCACTGGCGCTCACAGGTTTGTCGGGCACTTTCTTTGCGCGGGTCGTAAATGTCGCAGACAGCGACGATTTCGGCGTTTTCTTCACCGCGCTGAATAGCGGACACCAGCGTGCGCATGTGGGCGTGACCCATCCCGCCACACCCGATGATGCCGATGGTGATGCGGTCGTTAGCGCCGACGACTCGCTGGCTGCCTGCCAGTGCATAAGCGCGGCTCGGCTTAAAGCCGCTCGCCATCGCTCCGACGGCTAACGCCCCCGCCGCCGTCTTCAAAAACTGGCGGCGCGAAACCTCTTTGCGTTCGTCTTTCTCGCCCGTCATGCGGCAACACCTCCTTGCTTTTTATGCTTTCAGCTTCAATGCCGATGCCTGCTTGCTTGTGAATTTGTCGCAACAAAACTGTGCCGATATCCCCCTTTGAGCCGTGACTGCCAAGCGGCAACCGTTAATCACGGGAATTTCTTCGCCGTCCATCAACGCTGACATGACCCAAAGTTCAATGGCATCAATCAAGTCCTCCCGCGCCTCCTCAAAGGTGCGACCTTGCACGAAGCAACCGGGCAAATCGGGCACTTCAGCGATGATGACATCAAGCACCTCGCCTTTGTCGTAGACGGCGTTTTTCAGCGCCTCTTGCACATACTCCCTCAAAGTGACGAGCCGTTCCCTCGGCATATCGTTACACCTCGTCCTAAAGTTTACGGCAACTCCTTGATGCGAATGTTTCGGAACTCCACGCGGCTGCCGTGATTTTGCAACCCGATGTAACCCTTGCGCAGCCTGCCTTTCAACTTCGGGTGTTCATCCATGTTGACGCGAACAATCTCCTCGCCGTTCATCGCCACGACGACCCAAGGTCCGCTGCAGATGATTTCCACGAAATTCCATTCGCCTGCGGGCTTGGACATGTTCTTTTTAGGAGCGACGGCGTCGTAAATAGCGCCTGTCGTGTGGGGCGTCGGCTGCCGACCGTAGTCGTCCAAGATTTGCACTTCCATGCCCGTAAAGGCAGGATTGCCCTCCAACGCCGAGCGGATGAAGATGCCGCTATTGCCGCCTTTGCTGATGCGGAACTCCAAGCGCAAAACGAAGTTCTCGTATTGCTTGTCCGACCGCAGCCATCCGCCCCCTTCGCCCGTGCAAACGAGCACGCCCTCTTCCACCTTCCATGAGGGCGTGCCCATGACATGCCAACCCGTCAAGTCCTTGCCGTTGAAAAGCGACACAAAGCCCTTTTCCTCTTGAGCAAACGATGCGACCACCGCTGACACCGCAACGATGGCGAGTAGCCCCAACACCTTCCGCATCTTTGAACCCCCCTTCCCCTTGATTAGCGGACGATTGTTTGTCGGCGTGACAAAGTTTGCCACGATGATCGGATGACGATGAGGAGGTGTCAAAGGCGTGCTGCTGGCATGGTTGCTGATCTGGATGGGATTGCTCGCAGGCAAGGAGGGGACGGGCATGACGGCATGGCAATTCGGTCAAGAAGTGCCGTTGCAAATCCGAGCGGCGACGGAAGCACTCCACCAACTCATTGCTCCCGATGCGCGTCTTTATCGTTTGCATACAGGTTTCCGATTCACCGAAGGTCCTGCTTACGCCCCCGATGGCACGCTTATCTTCAGCGACATTCCCGCCGACCGCCTTTACCGCATGCATCCCGACGGCAAGGTTGAAATTTTCCGTGAACCAAGCGGCGGCGCAAACGGTAACACCATTGACCCACAAGGGCGACTGCTGACTTGTGAAGGTTTCGTCAACAAGCGGGTGACACGCACCGATTTGCCTTCAGGCAAAGTTGAAGTTGTCGCCAGCGAGTATGAGGGCAAACCTTTGAACCAACCCAATGACATCATCGCTACCAAAGACGGACGCATCTATTTCACCGACCCAGTCTTTGGTGACCCGAAATTCAAGACCCAACCCGTTGAAGGCGTTTATCTTGTCAAGCCCGACGGGACTTTGGTGCGCGTGATTGCGGACGAACAAAATCAACCTAAACCCAACGGCTTGGCTTTATCGCCTGACGGCAAATGGCTCTACACGACCGACAGCCAACGCAATGTCCTTCGGGTTTACGAAGTTCTGCCCGATGGCTCGCTGAAAGGTGGACGAGATTTGGCGAAGATGGAAGGCAAAGACGGCGCAGGCGACGGGCTGCGGGTGGACGAAAAAGGCAACTTGTGGGTGACAGGACCCGACGGCATTTGGGTCTTCGCTTTAGATGGCACTTTGCTGGGACGATTGCAATTGCCCGAAGTGCCCGCCAACTTGTGCTTTGGCGGATCTGACGGAAAACACCTGTTCATCACGGCACGAACTTCCGTTTACTTGCTGAAAGTGAATGTTTCGGGTGCTCGCTATTGGTGAATTGGCTTATTCATCGGGAGGGCGAGGCTCCTGCCGAGCCGAGAATATCGGCAGGTCGGGCAAAAATTGGGCTCACTAAAGGTTCGCCCTTTAGGCTTAATTTCCGAACATCCTCCTGCATCTCGTGACAACACTGGTGGCAAAATAGAGGCGGTGAACGAAGATGGCTTTGACCCGAGAAGACTTGGAAAGTTTGCTTCGTTGGCTTGATGAAGACCCAGAGTTTCGCGCCGCCCTGCGGCGAAGGTTGCTCGCCGAACCGTTGATCATTGAAGTCAGACTGCCAACCGATTGGATGGCGAAAGTTGACTCAAGGTTGGATGGTCTGGAACAAAATACGGGCACAATCAAACAAGATGTCCGTTCGCTCAAGCGAGATGTTGGCACTCTCAAGGGCAAGGTCTTGGAAGTAGAGTATCGCACGAAAGCGGCGAGCATTTTCGGCATGATTCTGCGAGGTGGAAGGGAAGCCAGTGAGTTCGTCAGCGGGAAACTTGAAGAGGCGGAAATTCAAGGGACTGTCTCGCCGCAGGAGGCGGATTTCGTCATGGCGGCGGATTTGCTTTGGATGGGAACAATCAGGAAGGGCAATTTTGCTGGCGAGGTGATTGTTTTCGTCGGCGAAAATTCATGGACGATTGATTGGGACGATGTTGAAAGAGCGGCGAAGAAAGCGGAAATTTTGAAGCGGGCGAAGGTTTGGGCAGTGCCTTTTGTCGGCGGTTCGGAGTGGGCATCGTCGGAAGTCCGCGAAGAAGCGCTGGAGCGCAAAATTTTGTGCATCGTGGACGGCAAAGTTGAACCCTCAAGAGACAACTGGGAGCAACTGGAGCAAACCCTCGCTTTTTGGAAGCCATAATCGGTCAGGCAGTCAAGTTATCCTCACCGGCAATCGGCAACCAACGAAAGTGCTAAGCCATCCCAACTGATTAAGTTCGCTCCCTTTGCACCAATGTCGGCGAAGGTGGTTCTCAAACCTTGACGGAAAAGTTGTTCAGCAACTTGACAAATCGCTCCAAGTCCAGCACCGAAAAAACTTCCGCCCTCTGCAGCGCCATTTGACTGACCTACTCATTGGGCTTTGACAGCCATGAACCGAAATGCCCTCTCACCAATCCATCCATTCAATCCAAACCCCTTTGGGCATAGTTATCTCCCTCCATTTCCACTTTTCATCAGTGCGAGCCCCCGTAATCCATATCTCTGGGGGGATATCTGGCACAATAGCGAGAAACGAACCTGGACCCCATGCAACGAATCTCAATCCCCCAAATCCACTTGTCATCCGCCCTCCAACACCCATGACCCACCATCTTTTCCCGTCCCATCTCGCACATTGTAGGTGCTCATATCGCCTTCCCATGTTCAGCAACAGAAAACCTTCCATCCTCTGACCATTCCACTGGATACACATGAGGTCGTCCCCATTCAGGTATATGCGGACACCGTTCATAGACCAAAATCTTGCTTTCCTTCCGCCTCAAATCCTCAGGACCTGCGGGGTAAACCTCTGCCGCCACAAATCTGCCATCAGGAGAACAAGTCGGGTTGTTAAAGCACAACAAATCATCCCACTGAACATCCCGTCCCTTTGGGTCTTCCGAGATACGCCTCTTCAAAGGGATGATGGGAACTTCACTGGCGAACCAATGCCTATCCTTGGGGGATCATGAAAACCCAAGTTACTCAGAAAAATCATCGTCGGCTCAACCAAATCAGCGTTCCCATCCCGATCGCTAATCCAAAGATAATTGTCTTTGATGTAAGCGATGAAATGGCGTTTAGGGCTCCAGACAGGTCGCCTTGCGCCCCGAAGGAGCAGGCGGGGTCTGGGATCAGGGGAGAAAGGGTCAAGGGCATAAATGCCGTGAGGAAACTTTTCATTTTCCCCACACAACTCCAGAAGGATTTCCCTCCTTGTCAGTCGCCAAGCCTTAGAAGGCTTCCCGTTTGACCCGACGACAAGGTAACCGCCCGACAACACCGCAACCATTACCAGACCGACGACGACTCTCTTCCATCCCATTTTTCGTCACCCCTTGGTATGCTGCCACAAACGCTGTTAGTACCAATCATCACTGGCAATCTATCCCCACTCTTTCGGGATTTTCTTCCCGTTCGGAAGGAGATACTCGGCACAGATCGGATCACTCCAAAGTTTCTGATACTGACGATATGTGCCGACCCCAAACCACTCCTCATTGCTGCCCCTGAAAAGCGGATAGAAAGCAATCTTGTCAGGAAATCACTTGCAGAAATCCCCTTGCAGTCCGTTGGGAATCCTCGTCCCATCGGCATAAAACGCCTCCTGCCTGTGCCGAATATACAAAGGCTCAAAAGTTTTGACCTTCAAGACGCCCTTCTTCGGGATGACGATGGTGTAACGCCCCCCTTTGAGCTGCAACCCTTTGCCCTTTCGGCGATCCAGAGCCAACTTGAAAGTCCCTTGATAGCCTTTGGGCAAAACGAAGCGAATGGGATACCCCTCACAGGCACAACCAAACAGGCAAAAAGAAAAACCTACCAGAACCCCACGGAGCCATCCTTTTTGTTTCATAAGGAAAACCTCCCTCATAATGCCCGTTCATGTTGATGCTTTATAAACGATGAAAATTTGATCACCCTCACGGAGCACTTCCATGTTATCACGCCAACCTTCTTTGATCAACTTTGCCTCTATCTTCCGCCAATCGGTGTTGAAAATTGCTGGGTCTATTTGGTTTAACAAAGATAAATCTCCTGTCTCTATCGCTTTGGCTAAACATTGAAAATATTGCAATTGGCTGGGCTTTTTCCCATGACTGACATGTTGCCATTGTCTTGTTTGGAAAAACAACTGCATCTTATGACCGATAAAATCGTCTAATTTTTTGCGAGCATCGTAATTATTCAGTAAATAGCGCAAATAGTCTTCGCAAGCAAAAAAGGGATGATTTAGGTGATGGCATAAAAATCGCAGCAATGCTGACAGGGGTAAAGAGCCAGGTCCGGAGCCTTCAAGAATAAGCCCTGCAGCACGATAGTCATCTTCTGTCGGGGAAAAATCATATCGATACCCTTTAATAATAACTGAGAAGTTTGCTTTGTCTGCGATCCAATATGGATCTTCTCCAGTCAAAGGTTTATCTTCAGGCGTAGCGAAGAGCGCCAAAGACGCCTCTGGTCCTAAATATCCTAAATTTTTCAGACAGTTACCATAGGCATAAATGTAATTTGCGGCATCTACATAGGTAATATGATTTCCTACAAATTCAAAAAAGATCGCCCAATATTCTTCTGAGCGAAAAACAGTTAGACGAGTGTCTGCAATTTCTTGATAAAAATTGTCTATTTCTGCCCCCGGTTCTATATGCTCATCCAAAAGGCAAAGTATATCTTCTGCCTTCATTTCGCTGACCCCTCCTTTCTGATGAGGTGCTCAAAAATGCCGAGTGCAGGGTTTATTCCACCACTTTTTGTATAAGTTTTTAATATCACGGATGCGACGCATTTGCAAATCAGAACACCTCTTACAATAAGGTAATAATGCCCAAAAGGGAGGGCGATTTGGAAATTCTAATGCGAACTGCTTCCAAAATAATTTCACAATCGCAACAGCGGGATGATGGTCAGGGATCCAATCACCACTTTTTGTTCCGGGAGTCTGAGCGCCACAACTATGACATCCCCTCTTTATAGGTTGACCAGTATTTGGGTCATAACCGATAATTTCATTGGCAATTTTGTTTACCTGGTCTCTTATAGAGCGAGGAATTTTTCTGACATCTGGTTCATTAGTAGTTGGTGGTTTATCGCTAAATACGCTAAACTTATCAAAGGGCCAAGTTTTGGCAGAATAACCCAATCCATTACAATCTAAGCAAATTATGATATATTTTTTAACTAATATTTTATTATCGCCTATGAGCATTATAATGGTATGAGAGCCATTACACCATACACCAGGTTCAGGTGCGCCAGAACCTTTACAACTAGGACAAACCTTTGCACCTTCAGGAATTTGATATTGCGATGACGATAGCGGTGCGCCTTCATTATCGGGCTGAAATTCTAAATCTGGCCACTCAAAATAGTAAGTCTCGTCAATATTTTCCCCTACAAAGATTGCTCCACAATATCCACTACTCCCTACTTCTAGGGATGGTTTTATTACATGGTTTTTATATTTATCTAAATGATTGTCTTTGAAACATAGCACAACATAATAGATACCCGGCTTATTTGCTAAATCAATGAGATTATTTGATACACTGATAGCGATCTCATGTTGAACGCCAGTCTGGCTTGCTGTTAAGCCATAAACATCCCAACGCCCGATTTGATTGAAATCTGGGTCATACAACCGAATCTCCCCGCTACTTGCATTTCGTTCGCTTTTCAGCACATACTCAACGACTAAAAACTCCTCATCATCACTTTCGTCTTCCGTGCCTTTATCATCATAGTAAAGTCCTCCTAAGACTGAGTCTACACTTAAAGTCCGACCCCTTAACTCATCCCTGTCATAAGGGTTGGCTTCAACTTCTACATCAAAGGTGTATAAACCCGAAGGGGCGATGTTGCTCCCTTCCTCTGGCGGATATCCGTAATAACCTGTGTTCATCGTCCCATCCCATGGGAAACTGTAACTCCTATGACACACTTTTGCTCCGTCACTTCATAAACTTTTCGCACAAATGTCCTTGTATCCGCTTCATTCCAAAAATGATCAAACAACCAATGATAAGGATGCCAACGATAAGCCACCATTGTTGCCTTGTTATGGGAAGCAGCGGAATATTCCTATACTGCGAATCATGTAAAAGCCTTTCTTTTGCCTTTTCGTCCACACCTCCTAATATAGGCATACAGTAAAACAATTCGCCGGTGTGAGCATCTATAGCCGCTTGCCACTCTTGGGGCTCCTCTTCAGTCCCAAATTCCTCCTCGTATCCCGGTTTTCCGACGGTGATAACGCTATCAAACAGGTAAGCTAACCTCAAACCACTTGTTTGAGTCGCTCCAATGACTAAACCATTTATAAGACCTATGTCTAACGACATTGTTGCAGATGCTTTTGCAGCACCCAAGTTTAGGAAAGCCTCTTCTATGCGGCGCTTCGCTTCTTCTGGAGAAAAGTTTGGTGTCAAATTTGTGATGGTCATTGGCATATGACGCTCAAAATACCCAATGACTTTACCTTCGTATGGATCAATGTCAACCCCACACACTGTCGTGAGGACAGGTATCTTCGTCCCAGCCTCATTGGTGACAATGGGAGAAAAACTTACTATATACTTAATCACTCGTCTATTAGCATATTCCGAGAGATCAAAGGGTTCTATAGTGGTTTCCCACTCAGAGAACTCATGAAAGTGAGGAAAATGTAGTTGAACATAGTTGCGGGCAATTTGGATTATCTCTGCTTCACTCTTCATTGGCAAATCAGTCCTTGCTTCCTTTGCCCAGTTAACAGTAGCATCCCATCCAACGACTTTCATCTTGTCCAAATTAACAATTATTTCATGAATATAATAAGATGTCTCAAAATGAAAATCATTTACAGGTCCCACCAACTCGCTGGATCTATCCCTGTGAAACATAAATTCCACTTGAGCCTGTGGGTTGTTTAACCAATCCCGAGCAACTTGAATAGCCTGTTGAAGCATTTGGTCTGTTTGCCCCATGGCGGTCGCCCACGAGTAAATCACTAACATAACAGCAATTTGCCTCTTCATCGTTTAGTCCCTCCTTATCATGGAAGTTGCGTATCACCTACTACATGAATGTTTTTGGCACATTCGTAATTCAACCATTGTTTCTTCCGAAAATATTCCCATATGATCTCGGATTTCGCTTTTTTTACTGCTTCTGCAACAGAGAGTTTTCTCCAGCCACCTTTCTCCTTTAAACCTTTTGTAGCATATTTCCAAAATTTCTTTGCAAAATCGTCATCTACAGTTGCAACTGCAGGACCACAATAATAAATGACACACTGAACATTTAAGTCACATTTTAAGATTGATGCAAAACTCCCTAATGAAGGCGCTGTGCAGGAAACATTAAGGTTGCAGGCTCTTTTGAATTTGGGATGGCGAATATGAGGAGAGCCAGTGCCACATCCGAGAAGGACAACAAGTTTTACCTTTATCGGTCGTTTACATTGACCCTTACAAATATTAGAATCTTTGTAACTTTGATATGCACAGACAAGTTGTTCGGTTGGTATAAATAAATCTTTATTGTGTACTATATCACCCCATTTTTTACCAATTTTATCTCGGCTACCGTGCCCGACGAAAGTAACCACTGCACAATATCTTAATGCCAAAAGAAATTTGCGTCGGTTCCATCCGATAAGGTTACTTTCTGTTACTAACCTCCATAATTTCCCACCCCAAAATACATCCTCATATGACCATCTATTACCATAAGAATAAGATCTTCTTTTACTATCTAAAACAAACATTAATTCTTTTTGCGCAATCCTATCTGCATAAGATTGAAGCTCAAAAGATCGCAAGGCATTAAAATGCGCCCCTTGCGGTCCATGAAGTTTGTCATTTGCAAAGGTTATTTTGGGCAAATGATTTTTATAGTAAGCCCAAGCACCATCCCATGCCCAAAAGACAAAGGTATAAGGGTAAAAGGTTTTATCCTTATGCAGGTTAGTTGAAAATTCTACAAGGTTCCAATCTTCCGGTCGGGGCACTGCGGAATCAAGGATTGTTTTCGTTGTCCCCTCTACAGAAACTATCCGCTCAAAATCAGGGTCGTAAGTTTCAATTAAAACTGCTGTTGCTGGTAAGCTCCCTCTCAAGATGTACTCTGCTCGGAGGGGACTGGTAGTAGGGACAGCGTAGCTGGGATGTCCATCATTTCCATAGGGAAGTGGATAGACTTCATGCTCCCCTACCTTTAATGCCCTACTTCTCAACCAGTCTTCATCATATCCAGGCGCTATCCCTATCACATCCAAATCAAACACATACAACCCTGCCGGCGCTAATCCGTCAGGTGTTGAACCATCGTTTACCCGCCCATCCCAGACAAAACTGTATCCCCCAGGTGCTATCTGTTCCAACCATTCCTCATAAACCTTCACCCCATC
>Ga0101941_1000994_pt1 | contig 27714 bp, 27 predicted proteins | sample DewCreD2012metaG_3_FD_75242 | JGI IMG/M metagenome (GOLD analysis project Ga0101941, IMG submission 75242) | Hot spring sediment bacterial and archeal communities from British Columbia, Canada, to study Microbial Dark Matter (Phase II) - Dewar... ...
TCAATCATTCCGAAAGTTTTAAAGCACAAATTTTTATCACCCCTAACCCCCCTTAACACTATTTATTGGACAAAGCAGGTATTCTAAAGCCGAAAGCTTATTCTCAGGGTGGGTGGGGAAAACATAAGTAAAATAAATAGTTTTAGAATTATTGGACAAGGCAGTAATTCTTGGAATTATGATTATTTAGCCATTTTTCTGTTATCAGGAGTTTTGCCTTTAAAATTTTAAAACTTCACTTGGGCGGTTAGCTCAGGGGTTAGAGCGCTCGTTTGACATGCGAGAGGTCGGAGGTTCGAATCCTCCACCGCCCATTTTGAAAAAAACTTTAATTTTGACAGCAAACTATGGAGCTGGTCATTTAATAGCATCTCAAGGATTAAGAGAAATTATTGAAGATGAGGAAAATAAAGTTGAAATTTTAGATATAGTAGAAGCTGGTTCAAAAATAGAGAAAATAACTTCAAAATTATATATTTGGCTAAATCGTTATTCACATTTTCTATGGAGGCTAATTTATTATAATCCTATTATTAAAACCAAGTTTTTTAAAAATATTTTAAAATTACTATTAAATAAGAACATTTACAATAGGATTTTAAATTTTAATCCAGATGTTATTATTTCGACCCACTTTTTTGCTACTATCTATGGAATTAAATTTAAAAATAAAAAACCTAATGTTAAATTATTTGTTTGTATAACTGATTATGAAATTCATCCCATTTGGTTATTTGAAGGGGTTGATTTATTCTTTTTACCTTCAGAATTTTCGCTAAAAACATTTAAAGGTAGAAATTTTTTAATAACTGGTATTCCTTTAAGAAAAGGGTTTTTGATGCATTTAAATGAAATTGAAATTAGAAATTTCTTTGAGATAAAAACAGATAAACTTGTCGCTTTATTAAATTTAGGAGCAAATAGTGTTTTGCCAATAAAAGATGCTATTAAATTTATAAATTTATTTAAAGGTAAGCTATATTTTTTAATAATTGTTGGAAAGGATGAGAAAAGGTTCAAAATGATTAAAAATTTCTTAAGTAAGGTAAAAGCTGAATATAAACTTTTTGGATTTACACAAGAGATTTATAAACTTATGTCTATATGTGATTTTTCAATTACAAAAGCAGGAGGATTAAGTGTTTCTGAACTTATATACTCGGAAAAACCGGCAATTTATTATAAAAGTCTTCCAGGTCAAGAAGAAGGGAATGAAAAATTTATAAAAGAGTACGGTCTTGGATTAACAGCAAAAAACTTTTCTCAACTTGTCAAATTAACTCAACTTATTATTGAAAACCCAGAGATTTTAAATTTCATTAAAAGAAATCTCTCTATCCAAAAAAAGAAAATGAATTTTTTAGAAATTAAAAAAGTTGTTTCACATGAAACTTATGCTTTATAATTTTCGCTATGACAAAAATTGCAGTTGTTAATCAAAAGGGTGGTGTTGGAAAAACTACGACAGTAGTAAATTTGTCAACAGCATTAGCTCTGGAGGGTTTAAGAGTTCTTGTTGTTGATGGTGATGCACAGGCAAATGCTTCAAGTGGATTTGGAATAAATAGAAGAAATTCAAAGAATTTATATCATTTACTTATAGGCAAAGCTACAATTGAGGAAGTTTTGGTAAGAATTGAAAATGCTAAAATTGACTTAATACCATCTTCACCAGATTTAATAGGGGTTGATACTGAGTTAAGAGGAAAACAAAATTGGGAATTAACTTTAAAGAACATTCTTGATAGTATTTCTGATAATTATGAATTTACATTTATTGATGCTCCTCCTTCTCTTGGGACGCTCACAGTCCTTATACTTTCAGCAGCAGAACAAGTTTTAATACCTGTCCAAGCTGAGTACTATGCTCTTGAAGGTGTTGCTCAGCTTCTTGAAACGGTTCATTATGTTAGAAGAACAATAAACTCGAAGTTAAAACTTATGGGATTTTTAATAACAATGTACGATAAGAGAACTAAACTTTCTGAGCAAGTTGAGGAGGAAATTAGAAGGATATTTAAAGAAATGGTGTTTGAGAATGTAATTCCTAGAAGTATAAGATTAGCAGAAGCTCCAAGTTATGGAATTCCTGGTGTTTTATTTGATCCATTATCAGTAGGAGCCATTGCATATAGGAACTTAGCAAAGGAAATATTGAGTAAGTTTGCAAAAAGGGAGGCAAATGTATGAAAAGAATGAGAGGACTTGGAAGAGGTTTAGCAGCAATTTTACCAGGAGGTGAATCGCTTGAGGATTTACAACTTATAGATATTGATGCTATTGAACCAAATCCTTATCAACCAAGAAAAAAATTTTCTGAACAAGAATTAAGAGAATTGGCAGAATCTATAAAAGCAAATGGATTATTGCAACCTATTATTGTAAGGCAAATTTCAGAAGATAAATATCAAATAGTTGCTGGTGAAAGAAGATGGAGAGCTTGTAGGATAGCTGGATTAAAGAAAATTCCTGCTATTGTAAAGGATTTAGAAGATTCGGAAATGCTTCAATTGGCGTTGATTGAAAATTTACAAAGAGAAGACTTAAATCCTGTTGAAGAAGCCTTAGCTTATAAGCAACTTATAGAAAAATTTGGATTTACTCAGTCAGAAATTGCTCAAATTGTAGGAAAGGATAGGGCGACTGTTACCAATACTTTGAGATTGTTAAGTTTAAGTGAAAAAGTTTTAGAAATGTTAAGAGATGGTAAGATAAGTGAAGGTCATGCTCGGGTTCTTTTGAGGATTGAGGATCCAAGGAAACAAGAAGAAATGGCAATGAAAGTTATAAATGAAGGTTTGAGTGTTAGACAATTAGAAAATATTATTGCACCTAAGGAAAAGAAAGGTGAAGAGAATTTATGGACAAGAGAATTGGCTGAGAAACTTTTTAATAATGTTGGATTGAAAGCTGAGATTAAAGCAACAAGAAGAAGGGTTAAATTGATTCTTGATTTTAAAAATAAAGAGGAATTTGAAAAATTTTTAAAGAAACTTGGAATATGATAGGATTACTTATTAGTTTAAATGAATTATGGGTGGATAATTCAATATCAAATAGAATTTTAGATTATAAGACTAATACTTCCATTACAGACAATAAAAAAATTTTTTCAACATCAATAAACTTTTGGCTTGTTGATAGTAGGATATATGAATTGTTTATATTATATAAGAGTTTCACTTTAAATGTTAGATATTTTGATTTTGGAAGTTTCAATTATCAAAATGAAATTCCAAATGATAACCAAACATTTAGCTTTTCGCCTTTTTCAATTTATTTTTCCTTAGGAAAAAAATTTAAAATTGAAGAAAAATTCTTTTTAGGATTAAATCTTGGTTATTATGAAAATAGAATTATTGATGAAATAAAAGCCTCGCCATTTATTTCAATTAGCTCAAATTTTAAATTAAATTCAAATAGTTTAATTTTATTTTCGCTTGAAAATTTCAGTTTTAAAAAATTGATATACTCTAATCAAGTTGAACTACCGCAAGTTTTATCCTTAGCTTTAAGTTCAAATATAAAACAATTTGAATTTTCCTTTGGATTTAATAAATATAATAATTTTGAAAAATTTTTAGCAATAAGTTATAATTTAAAAGAAATTTTAAAATTTGGTATTTTACTAACACCTGATTACGATTATTCAAAAATTTCTGGTTTTTTGATAGTAAAATATAAAAAATTGAACTTTGGTTATAAAGCATATGTTCCATCATATCTTAACTTTACTAATATCGTAAGCCTTACTTATGAGACCTCTTGATTTTGAGAGACCTTTATTTGATATTTTGGAAAAAATAAAGGAACTTGAAGGAAATCCAAATTTAAAAGATAATTTATCTCTCTTAAAGCAAGAAGCTGAAAAACTAAGACAGCGTATATATAGTAATTTAACGAGGTGGCAAATTGTTCAAATAGCAAGGCACCCTGATAGGCCAAAATCTCTTGACTATTTAAATAATGTTTTAGATGAATTTTTAGAACTACATGGTGATAGACTATTTTCAGATGATCCAGCAATAATTACTGGTATTGGTAAAATAGAAAATTTTTCTATAGCATTTATTGCACAAGAAAAAGGAAGAACTACAAATGAAAAAATTGAAAGGAATTTTGGTATGCCTCATCCTGAAGGTTATAGAAAAGGAATGAGAATTATGGAATTGGCAGAAAAATTAAAATTACCTTTAATAACATTTGTTGATACGCCTGGTGCATATCCTGGTATTGGTGCTGAGGAAAGAGGTCAATTTTCAGCAATTGCCTATTCAATTATGAAAATGCTTTCTATTAAAACAAGAACAATTGGTTATATTATTGGGGAAGGTGGTAGTGGTGGAGCTTTGGCAATAGCAGTTTGTGATAGAGTTTTTGCTTTTGAATATAGCATATATTCTGTAATTTCGCCAGAGGGATGTGCTTCTATATTATTTAGAGATTCAAATAAAGCTAATGAGGCAGCAGAGATTTTAAAATTAACCTCAAAAGATTTAATGGAACTTAATATAATTGATGGAATTGTTAAAGAACCCATAGGTGGTGCCCATTGGAATCCTAAGGAAATGTATCAAACTTTGAGGAAACATATAATTGAACAATTAAACGAATTAAACAAAATGGAAATAGATGAGATAATAAGAATAAGATATGAAAAATATAGAAGAATTGGCTTATTCAATCAATTAAATAATTAAGTTATTTCTATTTCTCCCACCCTACGAAATAAGGCTACGCCTTTAAGCAAGTTATTTTTTATTAGTCTTTAAATTATTGAAAAAAATTAAATTCAAACTAATTACAATTGTACTTGTAATAAGAATAATTGATTTTATTACATTTTCAAATTTGAAAAAAATTTTTAAAATTTCACCAAAAATTCCTATTAAAAAAACAAAACATAGAAATGAAAATGACCATAGAAATTCTTTAAAAGAAAACAATCTTCCTCTAATAGAATCGTCTGAAACAGCTTGAATAAATGTATCATATGAAATTAATAAATTTGATAGGGTAAAACCACCTATTAAAAATAATAACATTAAAACAAAAAAATTAGAAACAAACAATGAAAGGACAAATAATATAGGAAAAACAATATGGGAAATGATGATTATTTTAATTTCTCCCAATTTTTTAGCAATTATCGGGAATAAAGAAGAACCAATTATAAAACCTATTCCCAAAAATCCTCCTACAATTCCTATACCTTTTGTTCCAAATCCTAAGTTTTGTTGAAAATATGGAAGATAAACATTATAACTAATTGAAATGATTAGCATCGTTAGAATAATGCATTTAAAAACAAATGATAAAAATTTATCTTTTGATATATATTTTATACCAAATTTAAAATCATCAATGATTTTTTTTAAAAAACTTTTTTCCTCTTCAATTATTTCTTGAAATTCAAAATTATTTTTCTTTTGCTCTTCAAATGTAATAAAAGCTATTATAAAGGCAGAAATTAAGTACGTTAAGCTATCAATATAAAATGCTATTTGCCATCCTTCAAAGCCCAATTTTTGCCAAATATATAAATCTACTATAACTCCACCAAATAGTATTCCAAGAGCTATTGATAATCTACCTGTTGTGTTTAAAAATGCATTGGCAGTATATATGTTATTTACCATTTGTGGAATTGATGCCATTTTAGCATTATTAAATGGTAAGGTAAGTGAATAAAGAAGAAAAATTAAAAAATAAATTAAAACGATATTTTTGAATTTAATGAAAATAAAAGGTATTAAAAAAACAATTAATGCTCTTAAAATTTCAATAGTTATCATAATTTTTTTTCTATTTATTTTATCAGCAATTATTCCAGAAATTGGTGAAAATAAAATTGAAGGTAAAGCTATAAATATAGCAAGACCTGAGAAAACAAATGTGGATTGTGAATAGTAAGAACCAAGGATTCCTACTAATGCCATATTATTTAATCTATCCCCAAAAAGCGAAATAAATTGTGCAATTGATAATAAAATTAAATTTTTTTCTCTTAAAAGTTTCATCCTTTATATCTTTCTAAATTTTTCATTAAGTTTTCTACTCTTGGTTTTAATTTTAATAATTCTTTTACATTTAAATTTTCTAAAATTACTACATAAGCAAAGTTTAAAAATTGATATGCTTCTTCATATTTTCCAAGTGTGTAATAGCTTAAAGCAGTGTAATAACTTGAAAGAACAATTTGATATTTGTCAAAATCTCTTGTATCTAATATAAGGTATAATAGCTCTTCATATACAACTCTAGCTTCTTCCCATTTTCCAAGGGCTCTTAAACTTTTTCCATATATCCATCTTATGTTTCTTGAGTGATTATATTTTTGGATTAATTCTTTTCCTGTTTCATAAGCTTTGTTGTACATCCTTTCTCTATAATAAATTTCAAGTAAAGCATATTTTGTTAAGTCATTAACATATCTTGATTTTTGAGCAGCAATTTCTAATTGTTCAATTCCAAGTTTTTTTCTTTTTTTTGTATCACCTGTTCTTAAAATAAATTTTACAAACGAAGGAAATTGATCTGAGGCATAGTTATATAATCCAAGTAGTAAATAAGCATCATATAATTCTTTATTAATTTCAAGAGCTTTATTTAAATAATCAATTCCATTTATTATATCACTTAAAATAGGTGCATATATTCCTTTTTTTCCATATCTAAAAGCTCTTAAAGCATATGCTGAACCTATAAAAAAATAACCCTCTGCTCTATTTTCTGATTGAAGTAAAGATGAAGAAAATTTAATGACTTTATCTATACATTCAAAAAACTCATCTTCGCCAATGTTATTCCCATAATCATCCATTCGATAATCTAAAATAACTGCTTTTAATAAATAAGCCTTTATAGATGTTGGATTTTTGCTCAAAACTTGATTGATTAGTGAAAAAGATTGATCGTAATATTCATTAAGACCAAGGTACATAGCTTCAATTAAAATACTATCTTCATTTAAAGTAATTAAAAGATTAAGCATAAGTTATCAAAATTTTAAAGTTTAAAAAATTTGAGTTTTTAGTGTGGCCAATAATTTTAAAAATATCTATTGGGGGCAAAATTTTTTATAATTGGCTTGGTAGTCCTTCTTAATCTAATTTTATTGCTTTTATTCTGAAATTGTAATTTTTTGATTTAAAATCAATAATGTAAATTCCTCTATTCAATTTATCGCTTATTGATATTAATCCTTTGCCTTTTATAAAACCACTATTTTCATAAATTAATCTTCCTGAAACATCATATATTTTTAGATTGTAAAATTCAGAATTTCTTAAATTAAATTCAATAGCAAACTTTTTATAATCGAATTTCACGAAGTTTAAATTTATTTCGTCTTTATTTGAAATTTTCTTTCCATATTCAGCAGTATTTCTAAAATTTGCTCTATTTCCATTCCATTCTATTTTCCCTATATTTTCTAAATTAAATGAATATAATGGATTTGAGTATTGTAAAACAAACATTTCATTTTTATTATCATTATTTATATCTTTAAAAATTGGTGAATAATAAGGATAGCCTTCTGCAAGTGTGTCATCTGCTAAAATTATAGGTGTTCCAATAAAATGATTTAAATTTCCATTATCATAAGTTAAAATAAAAACCCTTCTTGGAAGACTAATTACTAAATCCATTTTATTATCATTTAAAATGTCAACAATACTTGCTGGTGAATACCAAACCCAATCAATATCAGGACCAATATATTGTGATAATAAACTTCCATTCAACTTAAAAACAAGAATTCTTTTTGATGAATAGTAACCATGATAAGTTACTAAAACAATTTCTGCAATTCCATCATTATCAATGTCTCCAAGTGATAAGCTAAAAGGTTCTATTGGATTATTATTTACATATGAATTTACATTTATTATATTTTCAATTGTTCCATTATTAGCATTTATTATAAAAATTCTTAACTGTCCGTTTTGTATAACTCCGCAAATGACTTTATTATATGTAACATAAATAGCACTTGAAAAGTAAGAAATAGCATCTGGATTATTATAAGGTAAGTAAGGCATTAAATCAATTGGAAAATTATTTATTTCTTGACCATTTGCTTTTAAAATATGTAGTTTTCCAAGTGAATCTAAACTTACAATTTCATATAATCCATCATTATCAAAATCGCTTGCTGATATATCCCAATTCGTTGAAACATTTCCTTTGAATAATTTTATTTCATTTATTATTGCTTTTGTTCTTGGATCTAAAATGATGATCCTTTGCTTATGGTTATTATCTGAATAATAGGTTTTTAATGCTATCTCGGGAAGTGAATCGTTATAAAAATTAGCAATTATTAACCCCTTATTATATATTGATATATCACCAAAGAAGTTTGAATAAAATAATGTATCAATTTTGTTTATATTGACTGATAATAGAAACGAATTATTATCCTTTCTTACAGAAACAATAGCTTCTTCTAATCCGTCACCATCAATATCTGCAACTGCTCCTGAAAACGCTTGGAATTTTAATGCTTTTGGATAACCATTTAATGAAATACCTCTATTACTATAAAAACTCATATAAATTGGACTGAAAACCAAGATAAAACTATCATTTAAAATTAGTGGTGGTGCTTCTCCTTGGTTTGGCAAATAGGTTGGTTTGTAGATGCTATAATTAGGATTTCTTGATTGATTTTTATAATTTGAAATTTTCCCTTCATTGTAATAAAAATCAACTCTTGAAATTTTATAATAATAAACTTTGAAGCTATCAATATAGTCCATATATGATTTAGTAAAATCATTTGTTATTCCAGCGAATTTATAATTTCCATTGGGACTTTCACTTCTATAAATTTTATAAAATCTTGAATTATTATCAGTAGTATCAAATTTTATTAAAATACCCTCCCTTTGAGGTGTTAAATAAAAATTATCACTTGAAGGAAGTGGTAGTTGGAAGTTTAGTTGATATGTATCTTGTTTTCCTGCATATGAAATTATTAGTTTTGGATTATTTGAAACTCTTGGAAGTTTAGTTGTATAATTTGTTGTGCTCTTTGTGATTATGGAATCTATTGTTTTACTTATTCCAAAATCCGGCAATTTTAATTCAACATTATAGATATTAACATTAGAATTATTAAATATATCCAAGTCTATACTTTCACTTTCCCATTTTACTCCAACAAGTCTTAATGTTATTTTTTCTATTGAATATGAAAAGCTTCTAATAAGCTTATCATTTATATAAAACTTCCCAATTAGATTTTTAGCATTTGGTTTTATTGTTATGTTATAACTAATGGTTTTTTCTTCATTAGGATTGAAATTTAAATTTCCAAATATACTATCAGGATTAGCATTATTAAATTTAACTTTAAAGTTTATTGATTGATTATTTGAACTTAAATTCTTTAAATAAAAATTGATTTGGTAGCTATTTGAAGGAATTAAATAATCTGAATTTAATGTAATACTATCCAAAACTACATTATTTGGATAGTAATTAACATAAGAATAATATGGAATATAGCTTGGTTTTGATATTGATAATAGAAGTGTTTTTTGGCTTGAATTTGAATATCTTAAAATTGCCTTTCCACTATTATCTGAAAATGTTAAAATATAGTTTTCTCCATCATATAATATAACCCTTGCGTTAGGGATTGTATTTACAACAAGGGAATCAGAAAACGAACTATCAAAATTAGCATTTATATAATTTTTACCATTTAAATAAGGTTCAATTGTTGGGTCTCCAAACATATTGAGTTTTGAATATGTGCTAAATAATGATCCTGAAAAGTTCATAACCATATAAATGTAAGCATCTCCAATTGTTTTTGTATTGAAATTATTAAATGCTAAGAAAAAAGCCATTCCTCTTGATGTTTCCGAGCCTGTATTATCAAGCTTGCTTGCTCCAATTCCAAAAATAGCTCCTCTATCTGGCATTAATAAAATTTGTTTTATTAATGCGGTGTGTTCTAAGTCACCTGTCCAGCATCCCCCAAACATTGCTATATAAGGAGCACTATAATTAAAATTCATATTATAAAATTCATTAAAACCAACATAATAAGTTGGATTAGCATAGCTTGATGTAATGATAAAACCATTAGCATGTCCAATATAAAAGAAGAATTGAGGTTTATTTATATTCAATGAATCAAATAAAGTTTGTGGAGTTAAATTTCCATTAAAGTTTGGTTCATATAATCTAATTATTCTTGGCATATTGGAAACAGAAACAATGTTTTCACAGTATCCTCCAAAATAATTATACATAATTTCAGCTTCAAGACAAGCAAATGCATTAGGATTTCCGTTAAAATTAAAAGTCCAATCTCTTAGTTTGTAGTAGTAGTTGTATGCTTCATAAACATTTGTTATTGGTAATCTTCCTATTCCAACATCTGCAAAAGGATCAATTATACTATCACCAATTTTCCATTTATATCCATTTGTATAATCTCCATCAAGTGCAGAATATGGATAATCTGTATGAACATCAGGTCCCGTGGGTAAATTTGGATCTGAATCATAGTAATTTACTTGAAACCGCCAAGGTTTTATAATACTAGCATCACCTCCTATTAGGACATATTTTATACCAAATGTTCTATAAGCCCAAGTTATTAAATTTCTTATTTTTGGAGGATTATCTTTTATTGAATCAATATAAACAACTAATGTCCTAAATCCTCTAATAATAGATAATTTAGCTATAGAATCAAAAGGTTCTTTAAATAGACTTATTGTTAAAATTAAATAATCAAGGCTATCAGGAAGAGGTTTTAAGCTATAACTAGTTTGTGATTGTTCATATTCTAAATCAAAACTAATGTTTTCATTCAAATATAAATTTCCACTTTCATAAGTTATTGGATAAATAAAAATTGTTGCTAATTTTTTGTCTCTATAGTATCCTATAGATTTAACTTCAATTATTTCTTTTGGGAATTTATTTCCAATTTCAATTCTTGGAATGTTAATTGTTTTTAAATTTTGATTTTCATCAAAATAATAAATTTTATCATTGTACTGGAGAATAACATTAGATTTATAAAGTTTTCTTTGAATTCTTAAATTTTTTATTTTTAAGCTCTTTGTGTTGTTTGGAATTTCAATAACTTTAAAATCGTAAGGAAGAATAGGAAAACCATCTTCAAAGATAACAGGTAATTTTTTTATTATTTCATCATTATAATTTAGGTTTAAATTCAGAAGAATGAAAATCATAGTTAAAATTATAAAGCATAAAAAATTGTCTTGTTAAATAATTCTACTTCTACTTCCTTCCAAATTTAAACATTTGATAATCAATAATTGGTTCTAAATTTAAAATTGTTCCAATTTTTATAATTTCAAATTGATTTTCTTTTGCTAATTTTTCGTATATCTTTCCTTTAATTTCCTACTACCTTTCTTTAAGATTCTTGAAATTTCTCTAAAAGATAAACTAATGTAATCCAAATTTGGAATTTGATGAATACTTGCTTGGATAACATTAAATTTATCTCTTTTACAAATTTTTAAAGCTTCAAATTATCAAATAAATTTTTTACATCTTACCCTAAAATTTTTTAAACTTTAAAATTTCAATTATGAAAGAAGTTCAAATTAACATATTTAAAATAAATGTTGATGCTTTACTTGGTGATAATAACCTAAAAAAAATTTACTATTACCGAATAATTTTAAATGAAGAGGAAGGAGAAAAAACTTTTCATAGATTAAAACATTATGGGAATGTTGAATGTGAAGATAAAAAAACCATTTCCACAATTTTTCCTTTAAATAAACCTGAATTGGAATTTATAGGGGACGAAAGTTTAGATAAATCTAAAATAACACAAAATCATATAAAAGGTTATTTACGTTATTTACGATATAGTTATAAACTTTCAGAAAAATTGCAAGAAATTGATGAAATTGAAAATTATGTAATTATTCCTTATGTTAAATTTGATATTTTAAAAGAAAAAGATGATTTTTACTTGAATTTAAATTTTAAATATAGAATTCGTCTAAAAAAATCTATGCTTGAAACAGGTTTTAAAGAAGGTGATCAATTTATATTTATGTACAATGATTATAAAGTTCATAAAGTTATTGAAAATTTCACAAAATAACAAAGATAAAATAAAAGAAATTGAAAATTATCTAAAAGAAAGATATAAAATTTCCGATGAAATTAATTATGAACAACAAATAATTTATGCAGAAAATAATTATCCTTATTTGCCTCAATTTTGCTATAAAGTCTTTAATTTCTCTGATGTTAAAGGAACTGAAATTTCAAGAAAAATTATGAAAAAAATAAGAATTTCTAATGAAGAGAGAATGAAAAAAATTATTGATATTATTAAAAATTTATCATTTATAGAAAGAGAGCCATTGAAATTACCCTCTAAAAAACTTCAATTACCTAATTTAATTGTAAAGGATAAAAATGAAAATGAAATAAAAATTAAATCAACAAGAGAATTTTTTAGTTACTATCCATATAGAAATCCTTTAAAGGGTAAAACAATAAAAACCTATATTATAATGAATGATAATATTAATTTAGAAAATGAAGCACGAGATTTATTAAGTGAACTTAAAGAAAAATTGCAAATTAATTTCGATTTTAATACTGAACCACTTATTGGATCTGACGACAAAATTTTAGATAAAATTCAAAAAGCAGATGATTTTGGTCTTGCTATTATTTTTGGAACAAATAATTATGAAAAAATAAAACGTGGATTATTAGATAAAAATTATATTTCTCAATTTGTTCGTATTGAAACAATAAAATCAAATAATTGGAAATATGCCAAAAGAAATATCATTTTTCAAATATCACATAAAATTGGAATTAGATATTTTGCTCTTGAAAGTAAAATTCCTTATGATTATATAATTGGTCTTGATGTTAGTAGAAAGGAAAACGTTAATTTAGGAGGATGTGCAGTAATTCATGATCCATCAGGTATTTTAAATACTATTTTTCCAATAACAATTCTTCAGAAAGGCGAAAAAATTGGTATAGATTCTATTATTGAAAGATTAAAAAATAAAGAATATATTAAATTAAATGATAAGAAGTTTTTGATATTAAGGGATGGCAGAATTTATAAGAGTGAATTAGAAAAATTAAAAAAAATTTCAAGAGATTATCGTTGTGAAATTCTAATTATTGGAATTATTAAGAACCATATAACCTTCATAAATAGCGACGATTATGGTATTTATTTAAGTTTTGCCAATGTAATTTTTTTACTTCCTCATAAAACAAAATCTGGAAATGAAAAGCCCCTAAAAATTGAAGAGGCTTATTTAATAAAAAATGGTCAAACTAATAAATTTCAATTAAATGAAGAAATTATTAAAGTTTTGTACAATTTAACACGATTAAATTATTCTTCTGTAAATGATAACGGTATGAGTATTAGGTGTCCTGCTCCTGTTCATTATGTTGATAAATTTTTGAATTTCTGTCATTTGACTGGGGAACATTATAAAGAACTTTTGGAAAAGGATTGTTTGTATTTCATTTAATAAATGCGATTTTTAAATATTGTTATTACAATCAGTTTAATTTTATTATATGCTAATGAGATTTCTATAAAAACTTTACTTTTTATTTTGTGTTCAACATTACTTCTAATTTTTGCTAATTTACAAAATGATTATTTTGATAGAGAAATTGATGCTAAAAAAGGTATAAGAAGAGTAATTTTAAGTCCTTTTTATCAGTTTTTGATTTTATTTGTTTCACTTATTATTTCTTTTTTTATTGAATTAAGGCTTTTTCTTTTATTTTTATTGATGTTTATTTTAATTAGTTATTATAACATTTTTGGAAGTAAAAAGCCTTTTGGGTTTTTAATTACAAGTTTGATTATTTCAATAGGTGTTTTAAGTTTGGGAATGGTTTTTGGTTTTAGAAAGGAATTAATTTATTTAGTAATTTTTTCATTTCTTTTTAACATTATAAGAGAAGTTGTTAAAAGTTATATTGATTATGAATATGATTTTGGAATTAGGAAAACAATAGCAATTTTTCTTTCTAAGAATAAAACAAGAATTTTAATAAAATTTTTGTTAATTTTTTTATTTTTATCTTTGATTTTTGTTTCAATTATTTTAAATAATATTTATTTTTCTTTGTATGGAATTTTTTCAGGGATAATTTTCTTTTTGTACATTTTAAATTTATTTTCTGAAAAAGTTCTTTCAAAAATTCTTAAATTTCTAATGTTTTTAGGTTTCTTAATTCTATTTCTTTAATTGAGTTTATTAGTGAAAAACTTAAAGCAGTTAATAAAACCAAATAATGAATAGTAATCATAGAAACACTTAGCAAACTTTTTATAATAAGATAATTTAAGATGAAAAGAAGAATAGCAAGAATAAAGAAAATTAACTTTTTTAAATCAAATTTATAAATTGAAATTAAGGATATAGAAATTATTGATAAACCAATTAATTGATATATTAATTGAATAATAACCTTTGTATCAGTGAAATTTGAAGAAATACAAAGTAGATTTTCACAAGCCAAGTTTGATGCTGTTTTATCAACAATTGAACCCCATATGTAATAGATAAAAACTAATATAAATGCTAATGTCCAAAAATTTTTTTCAAATTTAAAATTACCTTTTAGTAATAAAATTAATGTTATATATGTTAGAATTCCAAGAATGGCATGTGATATTGATATAAAGAATGGCATTTTTAAGAGAACAGTTAAACCTCCAATTAAAATTTGTAAAGTTATCAAAATCATAAGTAAAATTGATAATTTTTTTTGTTTTTTATAATAACTAATGGCTATAACAAGTGATAAAATGCCTACAAGAGCAGCAAAAATTCTATGGTAGTATTCAAGTTTAGCTGTTATTGTTTCTGGTGGTAGGACGCTACCATAACATAGTGGCCAATCGGGACAACCAAGACAGGCACCAAATGCTGATGTTATTACTCCAAGGGTTAATAAAAAAATTGTTAGAATTATTGTTAAAATTAATAGTTTTCGCATCAACTTGAACTTGGTGTTATTGCTAAGAATCTTTTTACACCATCTTTTTCAACAACTATTAGAACAGGTTTATCGGATTTTTCGTATTTCCTTTTAGCATTTTCAAAGTCATTTAATGAATTTATTTCTATATCTCCAATTTTTCTAATAATGTCTCCCTCTCTTATACCCATTTCAAATGCTTTGTCTTTCGAAGATACTACAACAACATTATTATCTCTTTCAATTACTGTCATTCCAAGCCAACTTGATGTTTTAGAGCTTTCTCGACTTTCTTCCTCAATACTTGATGGAGCTTGTGATAATTGTTCGGGCATTTTTCCAAGTTTAACTTTTAAAGTTAAGAACTTTTTGTCTCTGTAAATTTTTAATTGAACTTCTCTACCAGGTGGTAAAGAACCAATATATAATCTTAAATCATTAGCATCTTTAACTTTTTTACCATCAACTTCAATAATAACATCACCCTCTTTTATACCTGCTTTATCAGCTGCTTCACCCTTTATTACTTGATTAACAACTGCTCCACCCTCTTCTTTTAAACCCATTGCTTGTGCTAATTCAGGTGTTAAATCTTGAATTCTAATACCTAAGTATCCTCTTTCTATTTTTCCTTTTGAAATTAGCTGTTCTGCTATATTTTTTGCTAAGTTTATAGGAACAGCAAAACCAATTCCTGCGAATGCTCCTGTTGGAGTAGCAATTGCTGTATTAACACCTATTACTTCACCTTTGATGTTTAATAAAGGTCCTCCACTATTTCCTGGATTTATCGCTGCATCAGTTTGTAGGAAGTCCTGATAATCTGGTCCTTCTGGGAGTGCTATATTTTTTCTATGAACTGAACTAATTATTCCAACTGTGACTGTTGAAGATAAACCAAAGGGACTACCTATCGCTATTGCCCATTGGCCTACTTTTACTTCATCTGAATTTCCAAGTTTTAAAACAGGTAAATCTTTTTTACTTTCAAATTTTAAAACCGCTATGTCAGTTTTTGGATCAGAACCTACAATTTTTACATTATCTATTGTTGTCCCGTCACTTAGTGTAATTTTTATTTTATCACCATCTTTAATAACATGATGATTTGTCATTACATAATAAGTGTTTCCATCTTTCCTAAATATAAATCCAGAGCCAAGAGAACTCCTTGGTATTTCAGGAAACTCAAATGGTTCTCCAAAAAACTTTTTGAAAAATTCTTCAAATTCGCCAGAACTTTTAATTTTTTTTTGATTTGTAGCAGATATATTTACAACGCTTGGTATCGCCATTTGTGCAATTTGTGTAAATCCTTCTTGGATATCTGATAGTGTTTTTTGAGGAGTTTGTTCAGTTTGGTTAGTTTGAGCAACTGCCTTATTGAAGATGTTTAAGTTTGAACTTATTACCATTCCGATTGCTATTCCACTAAGCACTAAAATGGAAACAATTAAAAGTTTTTTCTTCATAAGTTTTAAAATTTTAAAGGATAAATAATCATTTATTCGTTGTGTCTAATAATTCTAAAATCAAACCTTTAAATATTTAAAATAAAAAAAGAAAAAACTTTCCTAATTAAATTTGGATTTTCAAATTCATACCTATACAATTTATAGTATTTTTTTGTCCAAAAAGTTTTGTATTCTGCTTCACCTCTCATAAAATTAAATTCTTTAAATTCTTTCTTTAAGTAGCAATTCAACATATACCAGACACTGATTCTTGGTGGTGAAAAATAGGTATATTTGTCATTAAAAGCAGTTATCCACCAAAAAGATTTTTTCTCAAACAAAAGTGTTATATTAATAATCATAATATCATTTTGACTTTTCATGACAAAAACTTCCATCATATTATTATTATAAAAAAAATTAAGAACTTTATCAATAGTTTGAACATAAAGCAAATCATTCCAATAGGTTTCTTTATGTCTTAATGTTATAAAATTAACAACTTCTTTAAAAATTGATTTGTAATCTTCCATTTTTTCAAATACAAAATTTATTTTCCTTAATCTATTTAAGTAATTTCTTATATTCTTTTTTTGGTTATAGCTCAAAGATTTATATAAGTCTTTTTCGTCTTTAATATCTTCAAAACTAATATAATAAACCTTTGAATAGCTAACTTTTTTTGGTTTCATTGATAAATTATCTAAAACTTGCTTTATATTAGAGAACTCCAATATATTCTTAAAAACTGCTTTTGTATAAATTTCATTTTTTAACATATATTCTAATTCATCTTTTTTAATATCTAAATCCCACCAATCTACTAAATCATCAATAGCATAGTGAAGTCGTTTTATTCTTCCAATCTTTCTAATAATAAAACGGTTTCCTAAATCCTTAAATTCATATTTATTTTTTATATAATCAAAAAAAATGTTAAAAATTTCATCACTATCAAATAGTGAAAAATTGGACATTAATTTTCAAAATTTTAAAGCATTTAAAACAATAATTCAAAAAAGCTTTTTTAATTGTTTGCTGGACAAGGCAAAAAATACTGCTTTTCTACCTTTAAAATTTTCAATTGTTATGAAAATTCTTATTGTGATAATTTTGTCTTACATTTTAGGTTCAATACCATTTGGTTATATTATTGCTAAAATAAAGGGTGTTGATATTACAAAGCTTGGAAGTGGAAATATAGGGGCAACAAATGTTGGTAGATTTTTAGGAAAACCCTATTTTTTTATTGTTTTATTTCTTGATGCTATTAAAGGTTTTATTCCAACAATTTTATTTAAATTATTATTTGGTCTTGAATATGGAATTTTGGCAGGTTTATTTGCAGTAATTGGACATAGTTATAGCATTTTTATGAAATTTAAGGGTGGAAAGGGTGTGGCAACAGGTCTTGGTGTTAGTATTGCACTAATACCAATTGAAACAGTTATAGGTTTTGGAATATGGTTTTTCATTTTAATAGTCTTTAAAGTTATGGCTCTTGCTTCAATTGTTTCGGCAATAAGTATTTTTATTATTGTTCTATTTTTAGAAAAAAGCTTATTAATAAAAGTTGTTTGTGGAATTATAGCATTTTTAATAGTTTTAAGGCATAAATCAAACATTGAAAGAATGATAAAAGGAACAGAACCCAAGTTTTACTTTTTTGAAAATGAAGGAGGTTAAAAACGATGATAAGAGAAGAAGATAAGAAACTTATAAAGAAACTTTTTGATGAAAAGCTAAAAAATGATATAAAAATTTTGTTTTTTACTCAAAACTTGAATTGTGAATATTGCTATGATACTGAAAGGATAATTGATGAAATCTCTCAACTTTCTGAAAAAATAACAGTTGAGAAGTACAACTTAGTCATTGATACTGATAAGGCAAAAGAATTTGATGTTGATAAAACACCAGCAATTATTATAACTGATAAAGAAGAGAAAATAAGAGGAATAAGATATTTTGGAATCCCTTCGGGATATGAATTTTCTTCTTTAATTGAAGATATTGTTATGGTTTCAAGTGGAGATAGCGGTTTATCTGAAAAGATAAAGCAAAAGTTATCAGAAATAGATGAAAAAATTCATATAATGGTTTTTGTAACACCAACTTGTCCTTATTGTCCAAGAGCTGTTAGAACTGCCCATAAGTTTGCTTTTGAAAATCAAAATATAACAGCGGATATGATAGAAGCAATTGAATTTCCTGAACTTGCTGATAATTATTTTGTCCAAGCAGTTCCAAAAATTGTAATAAATGATAAAGTTTCATTTGAAGGAGCTGTTCCCGAAGAATTTTTCTTAAATTATCTTTTAAAAGCAAAGGAGGAATGAAAAATGCCTGTTCCTAAAAGGAAAACTGCAAGAAGTGGAAGAAGAGCACGAAGGGCTCATTGGAAAGCTTGGGTCGCTGAATGGACATTTTGTCCAAGATGTCAAGAACCGATTCTAACACATGCGGTTTGTCCTAATTGTGGATATTACAAGGGTAAAAAACTAATTATAACAAAGGAGGAAAAAGAAATAAATGAAGAATTAAATAAATGAAATTTAGAGTTGCTATTGATGCAATGGGTAGTGATAATGCACCAGATGTTGAAATTATTGGTTCAATTGAATATCTTAAAAAATTTGATGATACAATAATCTATTTAGTTGGTCCTAAAAGCTTATTAGAAGAAAAAATTTGTAAAATTTATCATAAAAGAAAAATTGAGAATTTGGAAATTTTTCATGCGGATGAGGTTATAAAAACAAATGAAAAGCCTTCTGATGCTCTTAAATACAAAAAAAATTCAACAATTTCAGTTGGATTAAATCTTTATAAGGAAAATTTAGTAGATGCTTTTATTTCAGCTGGACATACAGGAGCAGTTATGGCATTCTCAATTTTTACAATTGGAAGAATCCAAAATGTAAAAAGGCCTGCAATTGGAGCTTTATTTCCAAAAATTAAGGGAAGTAATTTAGTTTTAGATGTTGGGGCAAATGTTGATATAAGTCCTCAAATTCTATTTCAGTTTGGTATTCTTGGAAGTGTTTTTTACTCAGTGCTATTTGATAAAGAAAATCCAAAAGTAGGAATTCTTTCAATAGGAGAAGAAGAAGTTAAGGGAAATCAAGTTGTTATAGAAGCGAGAAAATTATTTGAAAATAGTGATTTAAATTTTATTGGATTTATAGAAGGACATGAAATTTTGTCTGATAAAGCGGATGTTATTGTAATGGATGGATTTGTGGGAAATACATTATTGAAATTTGGAGAAAGTGTATTTTTTTCTTTAATTAGGATGTTAAAAATGGAGGTTAAAAAGAATCCAATTTATTATTTTGGAGCTTTTTTAATGAAAGGAGCATTTGAAAATATTAGGAAGCATGCTGATTTTGAAGAGTACGGAGGAGCTCCATTATTAGGAGTAAATGGTAATGTTATAATTTGTCATGGAAGATCATCATATAGAGCAATTTTTAATGCCGTAAATGTTTCAAAAAAAATGTTCAATCAAAAATTGGTTCAAAAAATAACTGAAAAATTAAGTAGAATGGGTTAAACTATCTTTTAATATAAATTCTACAAGTTTTTCGTAATTCATTCCAATGGCATTAGCAGATTTTGGAAGAAGCGATGTTTCAGTCATTCCTGGAATAGTATTTATTTCTAAAATATAAATTTCCTCACCTTTGAGAATTGCATCAATTCTTGAAAAAGCTCTACAATTTAATAATCTATGAATTTTTAATGAAATTTCTTGAATTTTTTTTGTTAAATTTTCATCAATTTTAGCAGGAACTATATATTCACTACCACCTTTTGTATATTTTGCTTTATAATCATAAAACTCACTTATAATTGGTTTTATCTCAATAATTGGAAGAGCAAAAGCATTTTTTCCAGTTCCAAGAATACCAATTGTAATTTCTCTTCCACTTATAAATTCCTCAACAATCCCAAAACTATATTTTTTAATAATTAACTCCAAAATTTCCCTTAAATTTTTATCATCTTTTAGAATATAAACATCCACACTTGAACCTTCATATCTTGGCTTTATAACGATGGGCAAATTAAAGTTTTTTAAGATAATTTCAATTAGTTCCTCTAAATTATGATCTTTTGAAAAGCTTAAAAATTTTGGTGTTGATATATTATTTTGGATTAAAAAATGTTTGAAAATTACTTTATCTATTCCTAAAAATGATGCAAAAGGACCACTTCCTGTATATTTTTTATTTTTTAATTCTAGATAACTTTGAATTGTTCCATCCTCTCCTGGTTTTCCATGAAGCATAATGTAAATTACATCAAAAGGTTCTATTTGTTTTTCAAAATTCCTGTCCATATCAACTAAATATGCTTCATATCCAAGATTCAATAAAGCATTATATACTCCATTACCACTTCTTAAAGAAACTTCTCTTTCAGATGACCAACCACCACAAAGAACACAAATTTTCATAATAAAGAATTAAACTCCTTTAAAGATATTATTTCATAACTAAAAAATGGTTCAGCATATTCAACACCACTTAAATTTCCAAAATATCTTGCTCTTAGTTTTAAGAATTCTTTGACTTCTTCAATTCTGTGGGAAAATTGACTTTCATAAATTTCTGGTAATTTAAGTTTTTTTTCTATGTAATTTGTAATATCAATTGTAAAACTAATTGGATATTGGAATTTCAAATGGTTTGAAAAATAATATATGATTCTTTTAGGATAGTGAGGTTCTCCTTCCCAATCAACTTTTGTAAGCTTTGCGTAAAATCTACTTGCATTTCCTATATAGCTTGCAGAAATGTGATCTGGATGAGCATCAATAAAATAAGGAATAAATAAAATTTTTGGTTTTAAAATTCTAATTCTTTTAGCAACTTCAATTCTAATTTCTATACTATCCATCAAATATCTATTAGGAAAGTCCAAAATTTCCATATAGTCTAAATTTAAGAACTTTGAAGAATTTTCTGCTTCTTTAATTCTTTTTTCTACACTTCCAAAAGGTGTTGGTTCTCCATTAGTTAAATTTAAAACACCAACTTTTAAGCCTTTATCCTTAAATACAAGTATACTTCCTCCCATGCCCATTTCTGCATCATCAGGGTGTGGTGAAATAATTAAAATGTCAAGCATTTTCAAAAAAATTCAATAAAAATTGATAAGTTAATTTAATATCGTTTTTATTAGCTATTTGAAGAGGTGTATGTATATATCTACATGGAACTGAAATTATAATAGAAGGAACTTTTAAATTTATATAGCGAGCGTCAGTTGAACCAATAAAAGGTCTTTTAAATTGATATGGAATATTAAATTTTTCAAAAAGTTTTAAAATTTCTTTCAAAATTTTGGGCTTTGTAATTGTTCCTTTATCTGCTATTGTAATAGCAGGACCTTTTGAGATAAATGTTGATTGTTCATTATATGATAAATATGGACTTTCAGCACTTGTCGTCTCTAAAATTATAGCAAAATCAAAATTTATATTTTCAATTAAAGCATTTGCTCCACGAGAACCAACTTCTTCTTCTACACAAAATGCAAAATATATATCATAATAATTTTTTATATTCTTGGCTAACTCAGTTGCTAAAAATGTTCCTATTCTATTATCAAAAGCTTTCCCCATTATTAAATTTTCTGAGATTTCTCTAAATCCATAATCGATAACACCAACATCTCCAATTTCAATCTTATTATTGTTATCTCCAACATCTAAATATAGTTTTTCAACACTATCAATTTCAAAATTTATACTTCCAAGGTGGGGTGGAACACTGGAAAAAACACCATAAACGAATCCATATTTTGTTTTTATTTTAACAAGATGACCAATTAATGTCTTAGGATCAATAGAGCCAATTGCTGTTAATTTAATATAACTATCAAATTTTGAATAAACCATAAATCCTATCTCGTCAATATGAGCTTCTATAAGAAATTTCTTATCCTGATACTTACCTTTTTTATAGAAAATTAAGTTTCCATACTTATCTTCAAAATAATCAAAATTATTAAGTTCATTTCTAATAATATCTTTTACTTCATCTTCAAATCCAGAAGGTCCAAATGCTTCTGATAATTTTTTCAATAGTTCAAAATTCAAGACCTAAAATTTTAAAGTAAAGTTATAATGTCTTAGTGCCTTGTCCAATAATTCTAAAACTATTTATTTTACTATATTTTTCCCCACCCACCCTGAGAATAAGCCTTCGGCTTATAAATACCCGTTTTTTGGCATTGGGGGGCTTAGCCCCCCTTAAATTCCCCCATAAAATAAATAATTTTAAAACACTTTTTACAAATTATTGACTATCAATAACTTAATACTATTTATTGGACAAAGTAACTAATTTTTGCCTTGTCCAATAATTCTAAAATTACGATTATTTCTTATTTTTCCCACCCACCCTGAAATTAAGCCTTCGGCTTTAAAATACCCGTTTTTCGGCATCAGGGGGGCTTCGCCCCCATTAAAACCACCCATAAAAATAATAAATTTAAAATTTAAAAAATTTTTATAACTTATTGACTATCAATAACTTAACACTATTTATTGGACAAAGCAACCAATTTTAGGCAGGAGGGCTTTAAATCTATAATTTTGGAAAAATCAACTAATGTGTTTTGCTTCTACTATCCTTTAAACTTTGAAAACCTATGGATATAAAGATAGGTCTTGAAATCCACCTTCAATTAAAGACTGAAAGCAAAATGTTCTGTTCTTGTAAAAATGATTATAATTACCAAGATGAAGCAAATTTAAACATATGTCCCATATGTCTCGGTTATCCAGGAACATTACCTTCTGTAAATAAGAAAGCATTAGAATATGCCATAATATTATCAAAAGCTTTAAATTGTAAATTATCTCAAAATTTCCAATTTTATAGAAAAAATTATTTTTATCCCGATCTTCCAAAAGGTTACCAAATAACTCAATATAAAGTAGGTTCAATTGGTTATGATGGATACTTAAATTTAGAATTGAAAGGTGGAAAATGTGTTGGAATTATGAGAATAAGCCTTGAAGAAGACACGGCAAGAAGTATTCAAATAGAAGATAATCAAATTCTATTAGATTTTAATAGAGCTGGCGTACCATTAATTGAAATTGTGACAAAACCAGATATGAAAACTCCAAAAGAGGTCGTCAAATTCCTTGAAAATTTAAGACTTTTAGTTCAATATCTAAATATATCTGATGCTAATATGGAAAAGGGGCAAATGCGAGTTGATATAAATGTCTCTGTTAATAACAATGAGAGAGTTGAAATAAAAAATGTTAATTCTATAAGAGAAGTTGAAAATGCTCTTTATTATGAAATAGATTACCAAATAGAACAAATAAAAAAGGGTATTCCTATAAAAAGAACAACAAAAATGTGGGATGATTATTCAAAGACTACTATAGAAATTAGAAGGAAGGAGAGTGAAGAAGATTACAGATATTTTCCAGAACCAGATCTGCCTTTTATTAAATTAAAAGATTTTGAATTTAAATTTAGCACACCTTTTGAAAAATTCAATTACTATTTAAGCATGGGAATTAGCGAAGAGTATGCAGAAGTAATTGTCAGAGATATAAATTTAAATAATTACTTTGAGCTATTTCTTTCAAACGGAGGAGATCCAATTATTGGAAGTAATTTGATTGTAAATATTATAAAATCTTTTGAGAATTTTCCAAATGCTAATGAACTTTCAAAATTAACAATTTTAATGAAAGAAAATAAAATTCCAAATCATATAGCAAGACAAAAATTGTTAGAAATGAAAGATAAGCTTAACGTTGAAGAAATTATTAAAAATTTTGAATTGTTGGATGAGAATGAAATTAAAAACATAGTAATAGCTTTAATTGAAAAGTATCCCCAAAAGTTTCTAGAATATAAGTCAGGAAAACTTGGTCTTTTAGGTTTTTTTATTGGAGAGGCAAAGAAAATAAATTCCAAAGTTGATCCGAAAGTCTTTAAGGAAGTTTTTGAAAAAATTAGTCAAACTTTATAATTTTCGTTATGAATATAAATGACTTTAAAGTTTTTAGGGAAAAGATGAATGAAATTATATTGAAAGAAGGAACATTATCAACAAAAAGATTTTTTGCTCTCGATAATGATGTTTATAATGATGGTAAAATTCCTAAAAAATATAAAGAAATGATGGGTCTTGTTGCCTCAATTGTTCTTAGATGTGATGATTGTATAACTTATCATATTATTAAATGTTTAGAAAATGGAATAACAAAAGAAGAATTTTTTGAAATTATTGATATTGCATTGATTGTAGGTGGTTCAATTACAATTCCACATATAAGAAGAGCGGTTAATACGTTCTTTGAGCTATTGAACGAATACTCTCAGCAACAACAAAATTTGTAATCTCACATAATTCCTCAAAAGGAAATTCAACTTCATTTGTTGTTAAGGTAAAAATAATATCTCCATCATAAGAAGTAAATGATGGATCAATTGACCTTGATATTCCAATAATTGAACGTTTTGAAAGCTTATAACAGCCAAGTTTATCAATTTTTGCATTTGTAAGAATACAAACAATCGTAGTATTTATATTCTCTATAATCCTTAAAAATCTAAATTTCAAGTTTTCTGCCAAAAAGTTATTATCCTTTTTAGCGCCCCTCAAAATTTTCCCATTTTTATCAATAATATCTCCAACACTATTTATAACACTTAATGCACAAACAATTAAATTTTTATATTCATAACAATAAAAACCTAATCCACCATCATCTTTATATTCAAATCCCGCCCACTTCCCGACAGTAGCACCAAGACCAGCACCAATTTTTCCAATTTTTACATCAAAATTGGCATCTAAACAAGCTTTATATCCATCATCAATCTCAGGAATAACATCTAAAACTCCAAGATCATATATAACAGCAGATGGAACAATAGGAACAATGGAAAAGGGTGTTTTATATCCTATATTATTTTCTTTAAGAAATTTAACAACACCGTCTGCCCTTATAAGTCCAAATGCAGAACAACCTGTTAGTAGTACAGCATTAACAACATTTACAGTTTTGTCAGGTTTCAGTAATTCTAATTCTCTACTAGAAGGAGCATAACCAGGACAATAATAACTTCCAATTGTACCATCAGGACATAATATAACTGAACAATTTTTATAATGTCCAACTTTGAAATTTAGTTTATTTAGCATTTTCTATAAGTTTTAACATTTCTTCATATAGTTTTTTTGTTAGCTCAATTTGTCCTTTTCTATCATTTGTAAAGCTACTAGGTTCAATAGGTTTTCCTATATGAACTTCAAGTCTTTTAATTCTTAAAATCCATAAGAAAATTTTAAGAAGTGCTCTTCCACCATTATTTTTTATATATATTGGAACAATTTTTGCGTTTGTATTTAAAGATAAAAATGCAACACCAAGTTTAAATGGTAATAATTTTTGTTTTGTTTTATTTCTTGTGCCTTCTGGAAAAATTGTTATGATTTTATTTTCTTTTAACTTTTCAATAGCATAAACTAAAGCAGTCTTTGATTCAACACTTCTCTTTAAAGGAATTGCATTATAAAACGTTATTAACATAGCAAATGGCTTAAATTTGAATAATTCTTCTTTTGCTAAAAAATAAGTTTCTCTTGGACTTGCGAAACCAACAACAGGTGGATCAATATAACTCCTATGATTTGGAGCTAAAATTAAAGGACCATTTTCAGGAATATTTTCTCTACCATAAACTTTAATTCCAATAATAAATTTGGCAATTGGATAAGCTAATATATATGTTATTTTCCATTTTAACGAACCTTTTGGAAGTATCATATTAAACTTACAATTTTTTTAGCAACTTCAAACTTATCTAAATTTTTAAATTCAAAAACTTTTTTGAAATTCTTATCCATTATAAAGCCCGTCATTTTTTCAGATGAGATACTATCTAAGGTATTTGCTACAATAAAGTCTAAATTCTTTTCACTAATTTTAATTTTTGCATTCTCTTCAATTTCTCTTTCTTCTTCAAGAGCAAATCCAATGTAAATTTTGTTTTCCTTTAAACTTGAAATTTCTTTTAAAACATCAATATTTGGCTTTAAATTTAAATTTAATTTTCCATTTTTTCTATGAATCTTACCAATCATTCTATCACTTACAAAATCAGAAATTGCAGCAGGTATTATAAGAACATCGTAATTTTTAATTCTTTCCTTCAAGATATTTAAAAGCTCATCAGTCCTATAAACTCTAATAAACTTCTTTTCTGGTATATTTTCAATAGATCCACAAACAATAATATCATGATAAATTCCATTACTTTCAAGTGCCTTATGGATAAAATAACCAATTTTCCCACTTGAACGATTTGTAATTACTCTAACATCATCTATTGGTTCTTCTGTCCTTCCATAAACAAGTAAAACTTTTTTTGTATTTTTAAATATATAGTCTATTATTTCATTTACTTCAAGCATTCTCCCCTCTCCAAAATCACCACCAGATAGATCTCCATAAACAGGTCCAATAATTTCAATTCCACCTTTCATCAACTTTTCTACATTTTCTCTTAAAAATTTATTTTTCCACATTTCATCATGCATGGCAGGTGCTAATATAATCCTTTTATTAAATGAGATAGCAACTGAAAGTAATAAATTATCCGCTATACCGTTAGCAAGTTTTGATATAAAGTTGGCACTGGCAGGTGCTACTAAAAGTAAATCACCCCACCTTGATATTTCAATATGAAGATTTGAATTGAAAAAATCCTTTTGTGTATAAACTTCGGCATTTGATAATGCTTTAAAAATTAAAGGTCTTATGAATTTTAATGCAGAATTTGTTAAAATAACTTTCTGCTTTAATCCTCTTTTAAAAAATTCCCTTGAAATTAAAACACCTTTATAACAAGCAACACTTCCAGTAACACCAAGAATAATTTTCACTTTTTATATTCTACTTTTTTATTTAGATAAGCATCCATTGCTATAAATATGGGTTTTGAAGGCAATTTAAAATTTTGCTCTTTTGATCTTTCAAACAAGTATCTCGCATATCTGGCAGCAACAATAACCGCTTCGTACTTATCATCTATCTTTTTCCACTCAAATTTTTTTGAAAGAAACTTAAAGTTCTTATCCATAGGCATAAAATTTTAAAGCATTTTTTATTTGCCTTGTCCAATAATTCCAAAATTACGATTATTTCTTATTTTCCCCACCCACCCTATATTCAAGCCTTCGGCTTTAAAATGCCCATTTTTCGGCATCA
>Ga0101941_1000995_pt1 | contig 27638 bp, 22 predicted proteins | sample DewCreD2012metaG_3_FD_75242 | JGI IMG/M metagenome (GOLD analysis project Ga0101941, IMG submission 75242) | Hot spring sediment bacterial and archeal communities from British Columbia, Canada, to study Microbial Dark Matter (Phase II) - Dewar... ...
AAAGGCGACCCGACGACCTTCCCCACCAGCACCTGCCGTTCCGGTGGCACCTACACCATGAACGACGTCAGCACACCCCCGCAGTGCTCGCTGGAAACGACGGCGGGGCATAAGCTATGGTAAGGAGGCGCACTATGCGACGGCGAGCACGAGGGTTCACGCTGGCGGAGACAGTTCTGTCTATCTTCCTGCTGGGCGTGGTGGCGGTGGTGTTCGGTGCGCTGTTTCCCGTCAGCCAGCGGGTGAGCGGTAGTGCAAAATGGCGCGCGGCGGCATTGGCTCTGGCGGAGCGGCGTATGGAAGCCATCAAGTTCATCGGCTACGGCAACCTCACCTACGATGGCTTGCGGGCGTACGGACTGATAGACGCCAGTCCGAACACGTCGCCCTTCTCGTTCACCAACACCGACGATGCCAGTCGCGAAAGCCCGGCGCGGGTGTTGCCCAACGGTCAAGGGCAGATTGTGGTAGAGGACGCGGCATGGGATGTGAAGCGGGTGACGGTGCGCGTCAGCTGGCGTGACCTGAACGGGCAAACAAGGCAAGTGGAGCTGCGGACGCTGATTACCAATTTGTAAGGGGGAAACCTGATCCCCTATCTCCCTTCCCTACAAAGGAGGGGGGGCATTCGGCGAGAGGCTCCCCTCTCCTGTGAGGAGAGGGGTCGGGGGTAAGGTTGGAACAGGAGAAGTCAGGATATGCTCAGACGAGAGGAGGCTCTCCGATGTTTATTGATAAGCGCAGGAAAAGCACAACCTGCCGAGCCATCACGCTGGTGGAGCTGCTGATTGCCAGCGGCATCATGATTATCCTGCTGATGGCACTGATGCCCCTGCTCAGCGCGTCTACACGTGCGTGGCAGCGCAACTCCGCTGATGTCACTGCGACGATGGACATCACCCTGGCTATGCGTCGTATCACCAGTGAGTTGCGCCGGGCGAAGTCGGTCAGCGTCAGCGGTTCACAAACGCAGGTAACATACATATTGCCCAGTGGAGCAAGTGGGAGCTTCGGCTTATCGTATGAAACGTTGAAATGGCATCCTGCGGAGGGTCCCTCCGACACGGTCGATCTGCTAGAAGGAGTGATCCCTACCGACCCTGCAACCGGCACAACGTATCCTCTGTTCGAGTTGGGAGCAAACGGTCGTACGCTCACGGTTCGTCTCTGTGTTCGCAGACAAACGCCTGCAGGCACGCGCTATCATCGCTTGCAGGAGTTAGTAGTGCTGCGCAACCGGTGACAAAGGAGGTGTGCGAGATGAGGAAGCGATTTGACGACGTGAAGAAACCGCAGCGAGGCACTGCTCTGATAACCTCCCTGCTGGTACTGTTCATGTCCTTCGGTCTGGGTACTGCGCTGGTGGAGTTGACGACCAGCGGTTTGCGTCATGTGGTGCGCGAAGAGCAGGCGGTACGCTCGCTATATGCTGCGGAGGCAGGACTGGAATATAAAAAGATGCAGGTATGGAAACTGTTCAAGGTGGAGCAAAAGTTCGATAGCTTCGTTCTATGGGAGCTGGCATCGCCTACTAACCCGATGGAAACCGTCGGAGGGGATTTGGGAGGCGGTTTGCGTTACTCCTGTGGGATTGTGGGACAGCGTGTCAACAGTAATTTCAGCCGTGAGCTCACCTTCCGCTCGGTAGGATGGGTGGACCAGGATAACGACGGTCAGCTGGACGATGGCGAACCCCGCACCGTGCTGGAGCACACGATAGAGTTCACCCTCGATCGCTCCGGCGTGTTTGACTATGCCTACTTCGCCAACAACTACGGCTGGATGTATGGCTTTGGGGCGAACGACCTGATAGTAAACGGTGACATGCGTGCCAACGGAAACTTCGACTTCAGCGGAGGCACGCCCACCATCAACGGCAGTGTGTACGCTACCGCAAACAACAAGCTGATACCTCCCGCCGCAGGCTACGTCAATATCACCCCTACCCAATGGAGTAATAGCTACTATAATTCGGTCAACACTGGAAGGGCCCGTCAGGCATACGATGCCACCATACACGGCGCGAAAGGCTCGGAGACGTATGAACAGTGGCGCGACATCATCTACGACCAGAACGGTAGCATCGTGAACGGAAGGGTATCGGGTGCAGTGGTGGCGGATGCACGGGGCACGAGGACCTACAGCGGCACCGTGCTGGACCCCACCCCCACTCAGGAACTGCCGATGCCCGACCTGGACGATATTAGCCGGTACATCACCCTGTCCCAGACGTACGTGGACCAGAAGCAGACCTTTGCCGATGGCACCCCCAACCCGGACTACGGACAGGGAGCATACGTGGAGGTCTGGAACAACTCGTTGAACCGGTATGTACGCCTCTCCACCAACGGGGTGGTGAACGGCTCAGGAGTGCTGATTGGAACAAGCACTAGACCCATTCGAATTCATGGACCGGTCACCTTTACCGGCGACGTGGTGATTAAGGGGTATGTGGAGGGACAAGGCACGCTGTACGCGGGACGCAACGTGCATATCGTGGGCAGCGTGCGTTACAAGAACCCGCCGGACTTTCGGGGTACCAATCCCACCACCATCGAACAGCAGAACGAAAAGAAGGACATTCTGGGGTTAGCCGCGCGGGGGAGCGTGATCATGGGCAATGTCAAAAAGTTCGGCTACTACCCGCTACACTATATGACGCCGCCCTTCACCAAACCCCGCTACGATGAATACGGCAATCTGATACCTGCCTATGACGCGACCCAGACTGACAGCTACGGCAGGAAGCGGTATCAGTCGCTGTATAGCGATAGCTACATCGACAGCATCTCCGAAAACATCAATCAGATAGATGCTATTCTTTACACGAACTTCGTCGGCGGTGGCAATATCGGCACCGGAGGCGGAGGCTGCACCATCAACGGTTCTATCATCTGTAAGGATGAAGCGATGGTGCTGTACAGCCTGCCCCTGCGTTTGAACTACGACAACCGCATCCGTGACAAGGGTCCGGGCACGCGACCGCTGATCGATATCGACCTGCCTCGCGCTCCGAAGATGGTGCCCAAACTGTGGCAGGTGCTTTCAGGAGGTGCAGGATAATGAAGGTCATGCAGATAGCAGCTCTTTGTTTATGCGTAGGCATTTTGGTAGCCGCGCCGGTGCTGGCGATTGGCTTCGATCCACAAGGTGCGCAGGAGGCTGACGGGCTTAGCCGTGAGTTCGACGATGCCACCCGTTTACAGCAGATGGAGCAGGCGCCGAAGCTGCCTCCGCCTCCGCTGGTCACCGTGCCCAAGCCTGCACCGCCGCCTGAACAACAATCAGGTATCAGCACAGACCCTTCAGCGTTACTGCAGACGAACCAGCAAATGGATTCAGAGCAGGCAAAACAGGCGCTCCAGCAGGCGGAACGCCAGCTCCAGCAGGAACGAAAGGGCGGATTCTGGCACACCGCGTGGCGGTTCCTGCTATGGAGTACTATCGGCACCGCGCTGAGCTGGGCGGTGTGGAGCTGGATGGTGCGTCGTGCCTCTGAGGGGCTGAAGCCGAGCTAAAAAAACGGGCGTGCTTTGTGCACGCCCTAAAGGCTTCATTTTTGATGCTGCTCGTGGTCCCTCTTGCTAGTACGGTAACAGCAATGCTTAAACGTTTCAAATATATAGACGCACGAAACCAGCAAAAGGTTCATCTTTGTTACTCCGGAGCCTGTAGCTGCAGGCTTCAGCCTGCTCACAGCAAACGCGACCTGAAGATCGCGGCTACAGGTTTCCTGTTGTTTCAGAGTGGGGTATACTTGATTCGACACACTTTAAGACGGATGGCTTAAGACCGTGATACCACTTGGTGATGAAAACCCAACGCGCTCTTTTCCGATTGTCACCCTTGCGCTCATCATTGCGAATGTGCTTGTTTTCCTGTACGACAAGCTCATCGGCTTTGGCGCGCCGGAGGCTCTTATCGATTACGCCATGATCCCCTGCACCATCTCCGGGCAGTGCGAGTATCAGGTGCCGCCGATTACCCCCCACTGGTTGACCATCTTCACCTCGATGTTCCTTCACGCCGGTATCCTGCATCTGGGTGGGAACATGCTCTACCTGTGGATTTTCGGCAACAACGTGGAAGACGCTTTAGGGCATTTCCGGTTCCTGATATGGTATCTGCTCTGGGGCGTGGCGGCGGCTTTATCACATGTGGTGATAAACGCGGACTCGCAAATCCCCACGGTGGGAGCAAGCGGAGCCATCGCGGGCGCGCTGGGAGCCTATTTCGTGCTGTTTCCCACTGCGCGGATACGGGTGCTGGTTATCTTCTTCTTCATTATCGATGTGATAGCGGTGCCGGCGTTTATTCTGCTGGGGCTGTGGTTTCTGATGCAGTTTCAGTTCCAGCCGGGTGTAGCCACAATGGCGCACGCAGGAGGGTTTGTCGCCGGGGCAGCCACCATTCTGGTGATGGGGCGGGACAGGGTGTTACGAAGACTACGCCGCCCACGTTACATCACCTACCGCTCTCTGCCGCCGGACTACTGAATCTCGGCAGGGTCCACGCCCAGTTCACGCAGTCGCTGTGCCAGTCGCTCGTTGCGCAGGCGTTCCTGCTGCAGCTCCTGCAGGGCTTGTTCGGCTCTTTGTCTCTCCAGCTCTGCTTCGCGCTCCGCCTGTTCCATGCGACGACGCAGCTCCACGTATGGCGTAAACCGCTCGCCGTCGGGGCGGTACAGCACCAGCGATTTGCCCTCCAGACTGAAACGAACGCCCAGCAACGGACTGGCCCAGCCCTGCATGTTCTCTATCAGCCGGGGTTCGCCGTCCTGACGTACCCAGCCGTCCAGCATCCCCCTGTCGGGGTCGTAGATGTAGTATTCCTGCACCCCGTATTGCTCGTAGAAGCGCGATTTCTCCACCAGCTCCAGAGGGCGGTTGCCCGGAGAGAGCACCTCAAACACCACCTGCGGGGGGATATTGTCCTCTTCCCACTGCTTGTAGGAAGGGCGGTGCCCTTTGGGACGTCCCAACACCACCATCACGTCCGGCGCGGTGCGAATGTCGGGACGACCTTCTACCGGATACCAGAACAGGTCCGCCGCGACGAATACATCCTCGCGGTCGGCAAAAAGCGCGCACAGGTTATCGTACAGATAGACGATATACTCCAGTTGCAGAGTATTATCCGCTATCGGCTTACCGTCCGACTCGGGGTAGATGATTTTTTCAGACGCCACCTGCACTGCCATCTTGCATCACCGGTGGCATTATAGCATATACCGGTGCGAAGCCGCATACAGGTTTATCGTCATGCTGTACCGAAATGAGCAACGCACGTTTGCGTTGAGCGTTAGCGAAGGGGGCAAGCTGGCGATATAATGGGATTCTTCGCTTGCGCTCAGAATGGTCTGTTAAGGCTCATTCTTCTGAAGGGCGAGGCTCCTGCAGGGCCGTTAGCCCCCCTGTCGTCCCCCCGCAAGCAGGGGGACATGACGCTCCTCCCCGCGTGCGGGGAGGTTGGGTGGGGCGAATCGGCTCACCCGGAGGTTTGCCCTCCAGAGGGGCGAAGCCAGGATTCACGACGCTCTAAGAATGACAGAGGGTAGAGGCATTCTTCTCATGCTGAAGCAGTAAAAGGTAAGGAGTTGCGCAGGATGGTTCATCGTGCTGGCTGGTTGATTATCGCATTGGGTACTGTGGCGTGCTTGCTGGCTTTCGTGGCACGCTGGCGAGCGGAGTCGCTGAACAAACGTGTGGGTATTGTGCTGGACGGCGAGCAGCTGCTCCAGATCAGTGCAGATACCGGTATCACTTTTACGCAAATACTGCAACAGATGAAGCAGGCGGGAGCTACCGCGGTGGCTCTCAATGAGCAGAGTGTGGAAGACCTCTTCCGCGCCGGGCAGCTCAGCTGGGAGCTGTACCCCAAGTTCCCTTCGCCCATCGTGCGCGCGGCGTCTGTGCAGGTGGTAGAGCGGTTACGGCAGGCGTCGGAAAGCATTCAGACAACCTCCTCCCTGTGGAGGACGGTGTACACCCCATCACGCAAGAAGCTGCTGGATACCCTGCGGGCGAGCAGGGGAGTGCTGGTATATGCCTACACCGATACCGGTGGGGCGGTGGGCTTTTCTGTTCCGGCTTCACCTACCGTTTTTCAACAGATAAGCGCAGGCATTGACCCCGCGCTGGCGAAGCAGGTCTCCGCCGCCGGGCTATCGGTAGTGGCGCGAGTGGGTAACAGCCCTGCCTGTACGCCCCTTCGAGTGCGGCACGCGCTCGCCAGTGCGAAGCGGGTGGGGGCGAAGGCAATTGTTTTCAGCGGGGATGAAGTGCTGGGCTTTCGCGCGTTGCTGCCTCTCACTGCCGAGTCGATGCGCCAGCTGGGGATGCTATACGGCTCGGTAGAGTTCGGCAAACAGAAGGGTGACGAGCAGCTCACCCGCTTGCTGCTGGACCGCGTGGTGAGGGTGCATAGTGTCACCGACGCCGAGATGTCGTCCCTGAGCCCGGGCGAGCTGCTGGAGCGTTATACCCGTGCGGTGCGCGAGCGCAACATCCGTCTGTGCTATGTGCGGTTGCCCAGCGGTAGCGATGAACAGCCTCTGCGGGGGGCGGGGCTTTTCATCACGCAATTGCGTCGCTCTCTGCAGGAAGCGGGTTACCGCGTTGGGGACCCCCATCCGTTTACCGAACCGTCCGTGCCCGCATGGGTGTGGTGGGTGACCGGGGGCTCCGCACTGGTAGCGGCGGTGCTGGTGCTGGAGAGGTTGTTCGCTTTGCGCCCTTCGTTGTGGCTGGCAGCAGGTGCGTTCCTGGTGGGGCTGGCGATGACGTATGCTGGCGGTGAGACGGGGCGCAAAGCGTGCGCACTGGCGGCGGCGGTGGCGTTTCCCTCGCTGGGGTTTCTGCTGGTCAACCTCTTAAAACCGCGTCATTCGCCCGTGCTGTACGCTCTTGGCGCTTTTGCGGGGTTGACGCTGTTCAGTCTCGCCGGAGGACTGCACGTGGTGGCGTTGCTGGCGTCTCTGCCGTTTATGGTGAAGGCGAATCAGTTTGCTGGCATCAAGCTGGCGCACCTGCTGCCGGTGCTGGCGGTTGGGTGGGCGTATGCGCTGGATACGGTGAACGCCACCTCCTTCGCCGACGCGCGGCAACGCATTCGGCAGAGGTGGGCGCAGATTGTCGGCTACCCGGTTACGGTGGGGCTGGCGGTAGCGGTGCTGGTTGCGCTGGTACTGCTGGCTCTGGTGCTGGTGCGCACGGGCAACGAGCCGGGTGTGGGCGTTTCGGACATCGAGATGAAGATGCGCGTGTTGCTGGAGCGGTACCTGCTGGCGCGTCCCCGCACGAAGGAGTTTCTGGTAGGGCATCCTGCGCTGATGCTGGCTCTGGCGATGTCGGCGGCGGGCATCGGTCGGGCGGTGTGGATTCCGCTGTTGCTGGTGGGCGTGATCGGGCAGGCGTCGGTGGTGAACACGCTGTGCCACATCCATACACCACTTGCGCTTTCCTTGCCGAGAATCTTGCTGGGATGGCTGCTCGGTGCTATAATAGGAACGCTGGCGTTCGTAGCGATACGCTGGTGGATGAGACGGGTGAGAGAATGAGCCGGCGGGGTATCCTTGCCTGCGGATACTACGGTTTCGCCAACCTGGGGGATGAAGCGGTTCTGGCGGGGCTGGTACACGGTTTACAGCAGGCAGGATATGCCGAGCCGGTCGTCGCACTGAGCGCGGATACCGGCTACACCGAACGCGAGCACAGCATATCGGCGGTAGTGCGCACCGGGTTGCGGGCAGTCTGGCGGGCTATGCGGCGGTCACAGGTGTTCGTGCTGGGGGGAGGGAGCTTAATTCAAGATGTCACCAGCGCGCGTTCCGTCGTCTATTATTTAGGCGTGCACGAGCTGGCGCGACGCGCAGGTTGCCGACTCGCGTGGCTCGGTCAGGGAATCGGTCCCCTGCGACGACGCTGGGTGCGATGGTGGACGGCGCGAGCGGCGCGACAGGCGGAGGCTGTGGTGGTGCGCGACCCTGCTTCGGCGGAACTGTTGAGGGCGATGGGAGTGGAGGAAGTGCAGATAGGGGCAGACCTCTCCTTCCTGTTGCCCGAAGCCGATACAGAAAACGGGTGGAAAGTTTTGCAACGATTTGGCGTCGAAAAAGGCGAGACGTTGCTCGCGATGGCGCCGCGTCGGTGGGCAGGTGGAAAGGAGACGCCGGTGGCGCTGTTTCAATCGCTTGCCCGCTATGCTGTGCGGGAATGGGGAGCGAGAATATTGCTGGTACCCATGCAGGCGTCGCGCGACAGCGAACTGGTAGGGGAGATAGCGGCGGGCGTGCCCGACGCGGTAGCGCTCCCTACCCCCCTGTCGGTGCAGGAGGTGAAAGACATACTCGCCTGCTGTCGGGCGGTAGTGGGCATGCGTCTGCACGCGCTGATGCTGGCGGCGGCGTCGGGCGTGCCCGCTCTGGCGGTTAGCTACGACCCGAAGGTGCGCGCCTTCTGGGAGCCGGTGGAGCCGAAATACGTTGTGGATGTGGCGAATGTGGACGAACATGTGCTTGAGCAACACCTCGCCGAGATATGGGAACAACCGCACACGTTGCGCGAGCGGGTGCAGACGTACGCCGCCCAGCAGCGCACGCTGGCATGGCGCAATATCGATGCGTTACTCGGGATGGCTTCGTGAGGTGGGCAGGGCGATGTGGCGACTGACTTTGTTGAGCGTTGTGTGGTTGTGGGCGTCGGCGGTATGCCTGGCGTTCCCGCTGGAGGAACCGCCCGTGCAGATTTCGGCGGATGAGTTGCGCGAGGCGTTACAGCCCTCGCTGTTCAATAAACGCCTGAAGCCCAGCCGGATCGAGGAATTACTGCGCGCACCCGTTGGGAGCAGTACGCTCTCTACCCGTCAAGATGCGCCACAACCTGTTAACCGCCCTGCGCCGACGCCGCCGAAGGAGGAGCCGAAACAGTCCGGCATCACTGTGCAGCGCAAGCAGGTGCAAAACGGGCGCCGTCCCAAAGACCCCTTCCGCGCCATCTCGGAGGAGTTCAACCGCAAGATACAGCTGAGCGGCAGCAAGAAAATCGGCTTCCATATCGCGAAGGTAAGCGGTGACCGCAACGCCTACAGCGATTCCTACTACTTCGGGCAGGGGGGAAGACCGGTTACCGATTTCACCGAGCTCTCCATCATCGGCACGAAGGTGTTTGACCTCTTTAACTTCAACTGGCGTTTGACCAACACCCCCTTCGGCACGCCACAGGACAGGCGGTTCTCCATCAACTATGAACGGGGAGGCACGCGCATCGACCTGGGCGACATCACCGCCGCGCTGGGCGGCAACGAGCTGGTATCGTTCAACAAGACGCTGCGAGGCATACACGTCAGCACGCGCCTGAGCCGCTCGTTTCCGCTGAAGGTGAGCGGAATCTACAGCGAGACGCGCGCCACCGCCCGCACCAGCGTCATCTACGGCAACGACAGCGGAGGACCCTACTACCTGAACGCCAGCCAGATACTGGACGGCTCCGAGCGGGTACGCGTGGACGGGCGCGAGATGGTGCGCGGCAAGGACTATGAGATCGATTATTTCACCGGACTGCTGACCTTCAAGGAGGGCATCATCATCCCGCGCACCTCCACGATTCTGGTAAGCTTTGAGGCGGAAGGTTATAACGAACCGTCCGGCAAACTGACCGGCTGGCGGGTGGAAGCGCCCATCGGTTCGCTGAATCTGGGCGTGATTGCCCTGCGTCAGGACACCCGCTCCTCTACCGGTTTGCGCACCAAGACCGAACGCTTTTACGGTTACGGCAACCCGCTCTCACCCTACGAGCTGCAGTATCCGGTGGAGCCGGGCAGTGCGGTCATCGCCACGGTGGACGGTGTGCCCCAGCAACAGGGCACCAAGCGCGGCGAGGGCGACTTCTTCGTGGACGCCGACATCCCGTATCGGGTGTACTTCAACCGCGCGATACCTGCTACCAGCATCATCAGCATCACCTACGTGCCGCGTCTCACAGGCAACGCCACGCTGGGTTCGCGGCGCGTGATGGGTTACGACCTGAACTGGCAGCTGGGCAAGCTGGGCAGTATCGGCTTCTACGCCGCCCGCAGCAGTGCGCAGCGAGGCGTCGGCACGCAGGATGGGCAGGGCAAGATGCTCAATGCCACGCTGAATCTGGGCAGTTTTCGCTGGACCACCCTGTGGCGCGATATCGACCCCGACTTCGTGACCGTAGAGAGCGTGGGCTTCCGAAGACAGGAGAAGGGCTACAGCCATTCCATCGAATACGTGGGCAGTCAGCAGTTCAACGCCCGCCTCACCATCGACCGAATGCAGGTTCCCGACTATATCGGCAGCTACCTCGGCGGCTCACAGCGCACGGGCAGCGCCTCGGTGAACAACACCTCCTTCGACGCCACGCTGAACCTGCCCAGAGCGCCGCAGGTGAGGGTGTCGTGGCTCAGGCAGCGCAACAATTCGGGCAGCTACGGCTCCAGCGAAAACCAGAGCCGAAGCATCAGCCTGACGCACAAGTTGGGCAGTGTATCGCTCAGCCTGGACCTGCTCAGCACCCGCGCCAGCAGTGTCAGCACCTTCACCACAGGCGGCAACACCACCACCAACACCTATGACAGCTCCAGCGATACCCTGCGCCTGACCTGGAGCTGGAACCAGAGCGAGCGTCTGGCGTTCAACGGCGTGCTGGCGCGCGGACGCACCCGCGCCTCTGGAAGCAGTAACAACGCGCAGGACATCAGCATCGGCGTGAGATGGTTACCGCTCAAGACGTTGAACATCAGCTACCAGTACGCGGTGCGCGATTCGGGCACTATCTCCAGCACGGGCGGTTACCTGGGAGGCAATCTGGGCGGTTCGTTCATCGGGCCGGGCGGCTATCAGTCGGGATGGGGGGTAGGTTACGGCGCGGGCGGTAACTACAGCGGAGGTTACTACAACCCCATCTCCAGCGGGTTGACCTACTCGAGCATCGGCGTGAAGAACCGCTCGCACAACCTGACGGTGAGCTACACCCCCAACGACAACCTGTCGGTGGACCTGGGCTTTATGCAGCAGTTAAGCGCGGGCGATAACCTCACCAACACCGACATGCAGGGTCTGAATCTGGGCGTGAACTATCGCCTGTCGGACAAGACCAGCGTCGCGCTGAACTTCACCCGCCAGAACGTGAACTACGTGGGCGCGAGCGACGGCGCGAAGACCGACATCCTCTATTTCACCCTGCGCACCGAGCTGACGCGCAAGCTGGTGTTGAACCTGCAGGCGCAGCGCATGAACTCTTCCAGCCTGTTCAGCATGGGCGGCAGTGGGCAACGGCAAGACCAGAAGATGCTGGCGTACTCGCTGAGGCTGGAGTATCCGTTTGCCCCGCGCCAGAGCGCGTTTCTGGAGCACCGCTTCTCGGATGTGCAGGGCTTCTTCGGCAGTATCGACCGTGACAGCGCGCTGGGCTACGAGTACGAAATCAACCGCTATCTGGCGTTCACCCTCAGCATCCGTCTGCAGGAACGCTCCAACCGCGACTCCCAGTATGCCAACTACAACTACAAAGCGTTCACCCTCGACGCGGACATCAGCGCGCGGTTCTAATCCCGTTTCTACATCTTTTCACGCCCCACCGTAAACTGCCATTTCCTTGCTTCTTTTTGTCATGATAAAATTATACATTTCTTGACAAGCGACAATTACTGTGGTATAATATGCCCAATCACAAACATATTTGGGAGATGGTCGTCAGTGATTTCTGGTTTTTTTGCGCACAGTTCGCGAGGAGGCATCGGCTGGCAACCTCTACGTGAGCACTTGCATCGCGTTGCTGAACTGGCTTCCGCTTTCGCAGAAGCGTTCCATGCGCAGGACGAAGCCCGACTTGCGGGCATCCTGCACGACATCGGCAAGTACAGCGAACTGTTTCAGCAACGCCTGCGCGGCGAAGCACGCAGCGTAGACCACTGGTCTCCTGGCGCATGGATGGCGCTGACAAAATTCCAGTGCGTCGCGGCAGCGATGGCGATTTGGGGACATCACCTCGGCTTACAACGGATGGACAGCAGCAGCATACGCAACAGCTTGGAGCCTGACCAGCTTCGCCAGCAAACCGGTCTGGTATGGAAGATTCCGGAAGAGGACTATGAGGTGCTTCTGCAGAGGCTTACCGCCGACGGGTTACAGCCGACCCCTCCCGCCCAAAAGCTCTACGACCCAAACTTAGACCCCAGCGTGCAAATGCTGGACGTGCGGATGCTCTTCTCCGTGCTGGTGGACGCCGATTTCTTAGATACCGCACGGCACTTCGGTGAGGAGAGGCCTGTTCCTCCGTCGTTACAACCCCAGGACGCTCTGAAGATTCTACAGGAACACGTCGAGCAGCTGAACCGGCGCACCGACGCCGCGTCACAGGTGCTGCGGATGCGCCGACTGCTATGGGAATCCTGTTTGGATGCGGCGAGGCAACCTCCGGGTATCTTTACGCTCACCGCGCCTACCGGCGCGGGCAAGACTCTGGCGATGCTGGGGTTTGCGCTGAAACATGCTGCGACATACGATCTGCGCCGAATCGTCGTGGTGATACCCTACCTCAGTATCATCGAGCAGACGGCAAAGGTATATCGCGACCTGCTGGAACCGCACTTTGGCGACGGCTACATTATTGAGCATCATAGCCTCACGGGCACTCGCCAGATGGACACCAGAGAAAGCGACCATCAGGACGAATACGATAAGGCGCGCATGGAACGCCTGCTCGCCGAAAACTGGGATGCCCCACTGATTGTAACCACCAGTGTGCAGATGCTGGAATCGCTCTTTGCCAACACGTCGTCTGCCTGTCGCAAACTGCATCGTCTGGTACGGAGCGTCGTGCTGTTCGACGAGGTACAGACTTTGCCCACCAGCCTCGTGGTACCCACGCTGCAGGCACTGTCGCGGCTGGTAGAGCGATACGGCAGCACGGTGGTTTTCGCAACCGCCACACAACCCGCCTTCGTTCATCTGCATGAAAAGGTGCTTGTGAAGGGCAATCGTGGTTGGCAGCCAAAAGAGATTGTGCCCAACAACGCGGAGCTTTTTCATCTGGCGCGACGTGTCAGGGTAGAGAACCCCAGAGATAACCCTGTGCTAAGCTGGGAACAGCTGGCGGAGCAAATGCTTGCCCACGAGCAGGCATTGTGTGTGCTCAATATCAAACGTCATGCAGCGCAGCTGGCGCAACTGCTCTGGCAACGGGCAGACGGCGAGGCGGTGTACCACCTTTCCACTAATCTGTGTCCGGCTCACCGTCAGCAGGTGCTTGAGGCGGTGCGTACGCGTTTGCAGAGTGGTGAACGATGCTTGCTGGTTTCTACCCAGTGCGTCGAAGCCGGTGTAGATGTGGATTTCCCGGTGGTGTTTCGTGCCTTTGCGCCGCTGGACAGCATCGCCCAGGCAGCAGGACGTTGCAACCGTAACGGCAAACTGCCAGAAGGAAAGGTGGTTCTGTTCGTGCCTGAAGAGGAGAAATATCCACGAGGAGCATACGAGCAGGCGGCGGCGGTGACGCGCGGTTACCTCAAACAGCAGGCAGGGGCAGTAGACCTGTACGACCCCGTGTTCTACGACCGCTACTACCGAACGCTATACGACATGACCCGCCCCGAGAGCCAGCGCCCGGAATTGCAAAACGCCATCACCGTGCGAGACTTCGTCGAAGTGGCTCGCCTCTACCGCCTCATCCCCGATGCGTCCATCAATATACTCGTACCGTACGACATGAGCGTGTACGAGCAGTTAGCAGAGGAGGCACGTCAGCGAGGATTGACCTCCGCGTGGATACGCCGGGCGCGTCCGTACATCGTGAGCGTTTATCGCCCGCGTCCGTCCGACGCCGTCGTGAGCTTTCTGGAACCAATCCCCATACATGGGCAACCCTCCGACGAGTGGTTTATCTATACAGAGCCTTCGCACTACGACCGCCTGCTGGGCTTACAACCTCAGCAGGCGCCCGAACTCTGGATTCTGTAAGGAGGTGACACGATGAAACCGAACCGTCAGGTGCTTCGCGTGTGGGGCGAGTTTGCCTGTTTCACCCGCCCCGAGATGAAGGTGGAGCGGTTCAGCTATCCCATTATGACACCGTCTGCAGCCAGAGGGATACTGGACGCTATCTACTGCAAACCGGTTAAGTTTCGCTGGCAGGTGCGGCGCATCGAGATGCTGAAACCGCCTCGATACATCGCGCTGCGACGCAACGAGGTAAAGGAGAAAGCACCCGCGGAGCGCACCATTCGCCGATGGGCAGAGGGAAGCGAAGAACCACAGCCCATCTTCGTCGACGTGGATGAGGACTTCAAAGGGCGCACACAACGCCAGACGATGGCGCTCAAAGATGTGTGCTACCGAATCCACGCCGAGATTCGTCCCTGGCCGGGCTTCGAGACGGAGCTTCCTGCCCTCGAAGCGCAATTTGTGCGCCGCGCCGGCCGGGGACAGTATTTCCATCAGCCCTATCTGGGGTGTCGGGAGTTTCCCGCGTTCTTCGAACTGTGTTCGCCCGAGGAAACCGAGCCAAAGCCCTTTGAGCTGGACATGAACCTCGGCTGGATCGTGTACGATGTCTTCGACCTTTCTCGCCCCGGCAAACCGGACGACCCGCCGTTCATCTCCCTCTTCGAAGCGCGCATCGTCAAGGGCGTACTGGAAGTGCCGGATTACGAGAGCGACGCGGTGCGCAAACCGCCGCGAACGGTCGCTACCACGTCGGAACAGGGGGTGCTGTTCGATGGTTAACCTGCTGTTAGAGTACGCCACCAAACATCATCTCGTCGTGGAACCCGGTTTTGCGCCCAAGACGGTCAAGTGGCTGTTGTGGCTGAGCGAAACGGGCGAACTGCTGGACGTGGTGGAGCTGGGTAACACGGAGCAAAGGAATAACCGTGGGCAGGAGTTCGCTCGCTGTCCCGACCTGCAGCAGCAGGAGATGATTGCGGGCGGCGTCACCCGCAGCCACTTTCTGGTGGATACCTGCGATGTGGTCGTGCTCTACGGCGCGGGCGACGACGCCAAGAGGCTGGCGAAGCACCGCTACTTCATCCATCTGCTGGAACAGGCATCGGAAGCCATGCCCGAGCTGGTGGTAGCGGCGCGCGCCCTGCATGACGAAAACCTGCTGAAAAGGGTACAGGAACGTCTGGAGAGGAGCAAAGCCAGACCTGCCGACAAAATCACGTTTCGGATAGGCGCGATTACGCCGGTGGAAAGCGACCGCTGGTATGAGTGGTGGGGACAATATCGTCGCTCTTTACAGGGAGGGGCGGATTCCTCCGCACGGAAGATGGTTTGCTTTGCCACCGGCGAGTTCACCGAACCTGCAGCGACGCACCCCAAGATACGCGGTTTGGCGGATGTTGGAGGACAGCCCACTGGCTCCGCGCTTATCAGTTTCGATAAGGACGCCTTCACCTCGTACAGCCTGGACCAGTCGGCAAACTGCGCGCTGTCGGAAGAGGCGGCGTTTGCCTATCGTGCCGCCCTGGAGGAACTGCTTGCCAACCACAGCTACCGCCTCGCGGGAGCCAAAATCGTACACTGGTTCCGCCAACCGTTGAAGCGTGAGGACGACCTGATAGACATCCTGCTGGGCGGTAGCGAGGCGCAGGAGGAAGCCGCCGCGCAGGCGCAGGCGCAACGTCTGCTCCGCGCTATCCATGCGGGCGAGCGCCCGGAGCTGATAGACAACCAGTTCTACGCGCTCACGCTCTCCGGCTCCGGTGGGCGCGTGATGGTGCGCGACTGGATGGAAGGCTCCTTCGAAACGCTGGCGCAAAACATCCTCCGCTGGTTCGACGACCTCAGCATCGTCCATCGCGAAGGGAACAGATTGGCGGAACCACCACGCTTCGGGGCGGTTGTCGGCGCGCTGGCAAGGGAGATTCAGGACGTCCCGTCGCCGATAATCTCCCGTCTCTTCCGCTGCGCGGTTACCGGTTCGCCTTTGCCCGACAAGGCGATGGCACAGGCGCTGTCGCGCGTACGCGCGGATATTCTGACCGATAGCCCGTTCAACCACGCCCGACTGGGCATTCTCAAAGCCACTCTTATTCGCAAAGGAGGTGTCTCGATGAAACCTGCTTTGAACCCCGAGCATCCCAGCCCTGCGTACCACTGCGGCAGACTGCTGGCGGTGCTCGCCAGCCTGCAACGCACTGCGCTGCCCAATGTGGAAAGCGGTGTGATTCAGCGTTTCTACGCCGCCGCCAGCGCCACACCCGCGCTGGTGCTGGGGCGCATCGTGCGCACCGCGCAGTTCCATCTGGATAAGATACGCTCTGAAAACCCGGGCCTCGCCGCCTGGTACGAGGGCAGAATCGCCGACATCCTCAGCGCGATAGGCGACACCATTCCCGTGACGCTTAGCCTCGAGGAGCAGAGCCTGTTCGCGCTGGGATACTACCAGCAGATGGCGCACGACCGCGCCGGCAAAACCGCTTTAGACCAGAACACCACAACCACAGAGGAGGTGCAACCATGAGCAACCCGATTGCCAACCGTTACGACTTCCTGTACCTGTTCGATTGTGAGAACGGCAACCCGAACGGCGACCCCGATGCGGGCAACGCGCCGCGCATCGACCCCGAGGATATGCACGGGCTGGTGAGCGACGTCGCCCTCAAACGCCGCGTGCGCAACTACGTACAGACGGCGAAGGGCAATCAGATGCCGTACGCCATCTTCGTGCAGCAGGCAACCAATCTGAACACGCGCATTATCGAAGCGCACGAGAAGACGGAAGGCGGTTACGACCCGAAGAACCGCACTCGTGAGAAGGTATGGAGCGCGCGGCAGTGGATGTGCCAGAACTTCTACGATGTGCGCGCCTTCGGGGCGGTAATGAGCACCGGTGCCAATGCCGGGCAGGTGCGCGGGCCCGTGCAGTTCTCTTTCGCCCGCTCCCTGCATCCCGTGCTGCCGCTGGACATCTCCATCACCCGCATGGCGGTTGCGGAGGAAGTGAGAGGTGCCACATCCAGCGAGGAGTATCGCAAGTGGGAAGAAGCGCAGGACGAAGACAGACTGCGCACCATGGGGCGCAAGCAGCTCATCCCCTACGGGCTGTACGTGGCGAAGGGCTTTGTGAACGCGCACCTTGCCGAAGGCACCGGCTTCAGCGAGGACGACCTGAACCTGCTGTGGGAGGCGTTGCTGAACATGTTCGACCATGACCGCTCGGCCAGCAAGGGCATGATGAGCGCCCGTAAGCTGTTCATCTTCAAGCACGTGGGCACGGATACCGACCCCGAACAGCGAGCGCGTCAGGCGAAGCTGGGCTGTGCTCCCGCATGGCAACTGCTGGACCTCGGCAGAGTGGTGGAGATAACGCTGATCGACCCTACCAAACCGCCTCGTCGCTTCGAGGATTACCTGGTCACGGTGCACACCGAGCGGATACCGGCAGGTATCGAACTGATAGAAAAGCCATAGGGACAAACCATCTGGGGGGCGAGGCTCCTGCTGAGCGGTCGTGTGGTGCTTCGGCTCACCGGGAGGTTCGCCCTCCACCGTGCACGTCGCACGCGGCGGAGGAGATATGGAGGCAAAACCGATGGAACCGGTCGGTACAGAACCGATTACCGTGCTGGTTTCGATGCTCAGCCAGTACGCCTACTGCCCGCGCCGGTGTGCGCTGATGTTTATCGAGCAGAGCTACGAAGACAACGAATACACCCTGCGCGGGCAAGCGGTGCACGAAGGTGTGGACGAACCAGGCTGGATAGAGCGCGAGGGGCAACGCATCGAACGCGCCCTGCTGATATGGCACGACGGACTGGGCTTGCAGGGCAAATGTGACGTGGTTATCTTCCGCGCGGACGGCACGCCCTATCCCGTGGAATACAAGTCGGGCAAGCGCAGCTATCGACGCGCCGATGACATCCAGCTCTGCGCGCAAGCGATGTGCCTCGAAGAGATGTTTGGGCGAAGCGTGCCTGAAGGGGCGATATACTACTTCAGCTCGCGTAGACGGCGCAACGTGACCTTCGACGCCACCCTGCGCGAGATGACCCTGAACACTATCCAGAAGGTACGCCATCTGCTGGAACAGATGTGCACGCCACCACCAGTTAACGACCACCGCTGCCCGAACTGTTCACTGGTAGGGCTGTGCCTGCCGGAAGCCATCGCCGGTCTGCGCCAGCAGAGCGATAACAGCAGCCTGTTCGTTCCGACCACTGAGTAGAGGAGGGGTTGCCAATGGCATTGGAACTGCTCAATACGCTTTACGTCACATTGGAGAACGTGTACTTGCATCTGCAGAACGAAACCATTCGCGTGGAGCAGGAGGGCAAACTGCTGAAAAGCATTCCCCTGCATCATCTGGGCGCGATTGTGGTGATCGGTAATGTGCTGGTGAGCCCCGCTTTGCTGGCGCGTTGCGCGGAAGACGGCAGGAGCGTGGTGTGGCTGGATATGCAGGGACGGTTTCGCGCTCGTGTAGAGGGCAAAACCACCGGCAACGTGCTACTGCGTCGACAACAGTACGCCGCCTGCGACAACCCTGCGTCCTGCTTGGAGCTCGCCCGGGCGTTTGTGGCGGGCAAACTGCATAACCTGCGCTTCGTGTTGAAGAGGTCGGAACGGGACTGTCACTCTTCTTCCGCCCGACACGCACTGCGCGATGCCAGCGAAGCGGTGGCGGCTTTGATTACCGCCTTACCGCAGAGCGATGGGCTGGACGCCGTGCGAGGCATCGAGGGGGCGGCATCGCAGGTGTACTTCAGCGTTTTCCATCACATGGTGCGGGTGCAGCAGGAGCACTTCCCCTTCGATGGGCGCAATCGCCGTCCCCCGCGCGATCCGATGAACGCCCTGCTGTCGTTCCTGTACGCGCTGCTGCTAACCGATTGCCTGAGCGCGCTGGAGAGCGTCGGCTTAGACCCGCAGGTGGGGTTTCTGCACGCTATCCGTCCAGGCAAACCCGCACTCGCGCTGGACCTGATGGAAGAGTTCCGCCCCGTGGTGGACCGCCTTGCGCTGACACTGGTAAATCGCCAGCAGATACAGCCCCAGCACTTCGAGCATCGTCCTCCCGAAGCGGTGTTGTTGAACGGTGATGGGCGTAAGGTAGTGCTGGTAGCGTATCAGGAGCGCAAACAGGAGCAGGTTGCTCATCCGCACCTCAAGCAGCCGATACCGATGGGACTGACGCCTTTCGTGCAGGCGCGATTGCTGGCGCGGGCGATTCGAGAGGACGTGCCCCACTACTCGCCATTCATACTGAGTTAGGAGGACAGCACATGGCACGCATCGATATCGTGGTCACCTACGATGTGAACACCGAAGACTCGGCGGGGCGCAAACGCCTGCGTAAAGTAGCCAAAATCTGCGGGGCGTACGGGCAACGTGTGCAGAAATCGGTCTTCGAGTGCAGTGTCACCGCCCCGCAGATGGAGCGGATGAAGGGGCGCTTGCTGAAGGTGATAGATACCGACGCTGATAGCTTGCGCTTCTATCGCCTGGTCGGTGGGAGGGAAGGGTGTGTAGAAACCTTTGGCAGGGACACCTACGAGGACTATGAGTCGCCCCAAATTGTATAATTTGCTGACACTAAATTTCCGCGAACCCCCAGTGATCACGCACCAAGCGTGAGGTTCGCGGGCATCGATGTAAGCCAGATTACTTGACAGATAGGTAAAAAGGACGCATGATGGAAGCAAAGGGGGTGATAGCAGGCGAAGGTGGCGAAAGGCACTAGACAAAAAGAGCGAAAATGTTGAATTTTACAGTGTTTTTCGGCGTTGCACCCGTCCTTCGGGACGGGTGAGGATTGAAACAGCCCACACACTTGCGTCGGTAGCCCTGCTGGAGACGTTGCACCCGTCCTTCGGGACGGGTGAGGATTGAAACGATAGCAAGGGGGATTGCGTGATGGAGAAGCAGGTTGCACCCGTCCTTCGGGACGGGTGAGGATTGAAACTGGGCGTGGAGCACACAAGCTTATGGTAGTGCGCTGGTTGCACCCGTCCTTCGGGACGGGTGAGGATTGAAACTCATCTGGCATCGATTCCCAGTATTCCTTATCCGTTGCACCCGTCCTTCGGGACGGGTGAGGATTGAAACCAAAGCGGTTCTTTTCTTGCAGGCTATCTCGTATTTGTTGCACCCGTCCTTCGGGACGGGTGAGGATTGAAACTACTCCTGCATAAGAATAGGAAGTACCGCCATTGTTGCACCCGTCCTTCGGGACGGGTGAGGATTGAAACCAAAAATTTTTCGAAAGATTCTTCTAAAACCCTTGTTGCACCCGTCCTTCGGGACGGGTGAGGATTGAAACAATGAAAGACACATGCTTGAAAGGTTTGTCCCAACGTTGCACCCGTCCTTCGGGACGGGTGAGGATTGAAACGGACGGTCTTGTACGATTATTTCGGGTTCTTCAGGTTGCACCCGTCCTTCGGGACGGGTGAGGATTGAAACCTGCCGACGCCACGCAGGCATACAGGCGGTTCAGTTGCACCCGTCCTTCGGGACGGGTGAGGATTGAAACTCTTCATCACTGTATCACCCCGTACTCCAGCTGCGTTGCACCCGTCCTTCGGGACGGGTGAGGATTGAAACACCTGGCAGGCTGTGGTGATGGTGGTGAAGTAAGGTTGCACCCGTCCTTCGGGACGGGTGAGGATTGAAACAACCTGGTAAACGTAGTCATGGAATGTGTTGCGCAAGTTGCACCCGTCCTTCGGGACGGGTGAGGATTGAAACATACGAAGGTATTCGCTGGCACATCACGATTTACGCGTTGCACCCGTCCTTCGGGACGGGTGAGGATTGAAACTTCAGCAAGGAACCAGAACTAGTAGCAAGCTGGAGTTGCACCCGTCCTTCGGGACGGGTGAGGATTGAAACCTTCCTGCGCCGTGCAGTGCGCAGCAGAACCCTGGTTGCACCCGTCCTTCGGGACGGGTGAGGATTGAAACTTGGCAAGGTGTTGGACAGGTTTTACCTTAGAATGTTGCACCCGTCCTTCGGGACGGGTGAGGATTGAAACAAGCATGATGATTTGCGCAAAGGAACCGGAGGTCGGTTGCACCCGTCCTTCGGGACGGGTGAGGATTGAAACTGTGGTGAACGTGCTCGTTGCTCCCGACCACGACGTTGCACCCGTCCTTCGGGACGGGTGAGGATTGAAACAATAAAAATCCCCCTGCCAGCACGGCAGGGGGATTGGTTGCACCCGTCCTTCGGGACGGGTGAGGATTGAAACCGTTTGTGGATAATAGCAAGCTAATGAAGCGTGTTCGTATGTTGCACCCGTCCTTCGGGACGGGTGAGGATTGAAACGTGCCCGATGTTGCCGGGGTTGCTCGCGAACGCCAGTTGCACCCGTCCTTCGGGACGGGTGAGGATTGAAACAGGATACTGCGAAATCAAGCAGGGTCAGGAGATAGTTGCACCCGTCCTTCGGGACGGGTGAGGATTGAAACGGCAAAGTATCCTGTAGACCGCTATACAAAATTGGTTGCACCCGTCCTTCGGGACGGGTGAGGATTGAAACGCAAGCTGGATAGAGCGAACGCCAGAAGGAACTTGGTTGCACCCGTCCTTCGGGACGGGTGAGGATTGAAACGAGACACAATTGGCAAGATTACGCTTGCCAGTTAGTTGCACCCGTCCTTCGGGACGGGTGAGGATTGAAACTACGCTACGATTTTCCCAGTCAGGGTACACTATCAGTTGCACCCGTCCTTCGGGACGGGTGAGGATTGAAACTCTCAGGAACAATCTACTACGTCTAGGAGGCAAAGAAAGTTGCACCCGTCCTTCGGGACGGGTGAGGATTGAAACATGTAGCAATCCCGTCCAGTTGGTAGACGGAAGGATGTTGCACCCGTCCTTCGGGACGGGTGAGGATTGAAACCAGAAGGACTTGATGCAGCAGGCAGAGAAATACCTCCACATGCTGGACAGTGTGATGCAGCTGAGTGGTACAGACTGACTCTCGCAGAACCGCTTCAAGTTCAGGAGGGAACGATGAAAGCAAACTGGTATCTCGCGCTAATTCTAACCCTGTGCATCCTGCCCGTATCGGCGCAAAAGGTGAAGATAGAGGGCAAACTGGGCAAGGAGATACCCCTTTTTAACGGCAAGGACTTCTGCGGATGGACGTACTTCCTCGCCGACCCGAACCTCAAGATGGAGGACGTGTGGAGCATCGACGGCGACAGGGGTATCTTGATTTGCAAGGGCAGACCGGCGGGCTACATCCGCACGGTAGCGGATTTCACCAACTATATCCTCAAGCTGGAGTGGCGCTGGGCGCCGGAGGATAAGGGCGGACGCAACAGCGGTGTGCTCCTGCGGATGCGCGGAGAGGATAAAATCTGGCCCAAATCCATCGAGGCGCAGCTGATGAGCGGAAGCGCAGGCGACTTCTGGCTGATCGACGGAGTCAAACTGGATACCGACCCCGCCCGTGTCAACCGCAACGCGCCCACGAACCGCATCAAAGCGAAGATGGCGGAAAAACCCATCGGCGAGTGGAACGAGTACGAGATTATCGTGGACGGCGACCACGTGGTGCTGAAGATTAACGGGCAAATCGTCAACGAGGGCACGGGCGCGGAAGTGGTGCCGGGCAAAATCTGTCTGCAATCCGAAGGCGCGGAGATACACTTCCGTAACATCCGGCTGATACCTATCCTGAAGTAGCGGGCAGCAGGATTGAAAACCTCTCTTAACAAAGAACTGGTATATTGCGCTGGACTGAGTCTTGACACGCTTTGAGAGAAAGCGTACAATGCAACAGGTATGCGATTAACCGCATAACGCAACATCTTGTGGAGGCGAGTGAAGAATGAAACGCGCTTTTACGCTAATCGAACTGCTGGTAGTTATCGCGATTATCGCGATACTGGCAGCGATCCTGTTCCCGGTGTTTGCGCGTGCTCGCGAGCAGGCGCGCAAGACCACCTGTTTGTCCAATCTGAAGCAGATTGGCACGGCAGCGCTGATGTACGTGCAGGACTATGATGAAACCTTCCCGTGGCTGATGCAGGACGGGCGCAACAACGATGACAACACGGGTCTGAGCCGTGGGATGCCCAGCGGTCCGCCCAACTGGTCGGTAGACCTGAACAACAAGCGGGGGCTGTTCATGGAATATGCCTTCTATCCCTACATTAAGAACCACGGGCTGTTCTCCTGCCCAACGCTGGGGTCGGACCCGGTGCGCCTTGGTCCCGACGGTCTACCGCTGAACCAGTTCGGCTCGTACGGCTATGCGTATGGTGGGGTAGGACAGTATCCCTCGCCGCGCATGACGCCGCTGGAGCTGTTCGTACGCATCCTGGGTCCCATCCTCGGCCCGCCCTACAACACCAATAACCCGCAGGACTTTTACATCGCGGGTCAGCCGCTGTCGGTGGTCGGCTCGCCTGCCAAGTCCATCATCGCCTTCTGCAACTCGTACGGCTACCATGAGGGCTATACCGACTCGGACGTGGTGCCGGCGGTGTTCGGAGGCAACGGCAAAGAGGCGATCGGCGCGACCTACGCAGTGATGGTGGACGGACACGCGATATACAAGAAGGGCAAGTTCCTGGACCTGGTGCGTACGGCGATGGAGCCGCTGCGCCAGTAAGGAGGCAAACCATGAACAAGCAAATCAACCCGGTGCTGGCGGTAATCATCATCGTGGTGTTTATCGCCATCGTGGGCGTGGTGATGTGGAAGAGCCTGCCTCAGAACGTACCGCCAGGGCAGGGACGCAAACAGAGCGACCTGGACCTGAGCAAGGCGACTAAGGACCCGGCGCAGTTCCAGAAAGAGGTGCAGGAGCTTCTCGCACGCGACCGGGCGGAACACGCAAACAAGTAGGGGCAGACCTGCGTGTTTGCCCTTCAGGTGCGGGTATTACAGGGGCAGACCTCGTGTCTGCCCCCTGCAGGTGTGTGTCAGCCCTCAGATGCACGTACGGCCTTGTAGAAGGAGGAGAGGAGTAACCGAATGCGGACAAACAACCGAGTTGCCTTTTGCCTCATTTTTGGTATCGTTCTGCTCATCACCGGTACCGCTTTCCCCCACGAAATCGGCAAACTGCGCAATCCCCAGATGCCTGTTCCCGAGCCGGGTACGACGCAATGTGTGGTGGCGACCGCGCGTGACCTGCCCGGCGGCGCGAAGGCGCAGGGTAAGCCCGGCGATTACGTGCTGAGAAACCATGAGGCGACCTTTGTGGTGGCATCGCCGCGCATGGCTGGTGGCTACTCGCGCTACGGGGGACGTGTACTGGATGCGGTGCTCAACGAGGCGGGGCATGACGAGGATATGCTGGGCGAAATCTTCTTTGCTACCGCCGACGAGAAGAGCCTGCTGAATCTGCGCGTGCTGCGGGCGGTGAAGGCAGAAATCCTCTCGGCTGGAGGCAAGGGAAAGCCCGCTCACCTGCGCATACATGCGGTTGACGACCGCTTTCCTATCGTGGATACCACCATCCGCCTGCCCAGTAGCCCACAGGGGCTGGAGGTAACGGTAGACTATATCCTCCCTCCCGACAGCGCAACGTTGCAGATACATCTCACGGTGAAAAACACCGGTCAACAGGCGAAAACCTGTTCGCTCTTCTGGGGGCAGATTCTGGGCGACGGGCTGGTGACCTACGTTCCACCCTGGGGGAGCGCGGAGTACGCCATACAAAAAGCGAGTGGCCCACCGCTGATGGGGCTGGTGCAAACGCTTCAGGGGCGCATCCCGATGGTCGCCGCGCTGGGGGCGCGTGTGGGATACGGCTTCATGCTGCAGAACGAGCACATCCCACAAATCCTGAAGGCGGAGCAGATATACCTGCTGACGCTCGGACGCCCGGTGAACCTTTCGCCGGGGCAGAACGCAGAGATGAGACTGGCGCTATCCGTCAGCGACGGGGATATGGAGCCTCTGCGAGCGGAGATGCGCCGTCTGCGCAACCTCTCCGAACCGCTTTCAACCGTACGCGGCAGGGTGGTGACTGACCGCAACCGCCCCGTACCCAGCGCGCGCGTGTACCTGATTCAGCGCGGCGAGGGAGAAGGGTGGATGCATACCGCTACCCGTACCGACAGCCAGGGCAGGTTTGAGGCAAAGGTTCCCTCCGGCGATTACCGCGCGGTGGTGTTCGCCGATGGCTACGCTCCTGCAGAGGCACAGCTGAGCGAGAACGCCAGAATCGTGCTACAGCCGCCCGCGCAGTTGCAGATAGCGGTTAAAGACGATACAGGGGCATTTTTGCCCTGCGCGCTGGTCTTCGAACGCCTGTCGGGGGCGATGCCAAACAGCGAGCGCGTGCGCTATGGCGAGCAGGGCGACTACGGGCGTTTTGACCGCGTGTACTACAGCCTGTCCGGCAACGAGACCGTTCCGGTGGAGCCGGGGCGGTATCGCATCACCCTGACGCGCGGGTTTGAATACGAGGTAGCACAGCGCGAGGTCAACCTGCAGCCGGGCACAAAAACCACCTGGCAGGCAACGCTGGAGCGAACCGCACGGCTTCCCGGCTACCTGTCTGGCGATTTTCATGTGCACGCTCTGCCCTCACCCGACTCCAACGACCCGCTGGCGGACAAGGTAAAGGCATACGTGGCGATGGGGATACAGATACTTACCGCCACCGACCACGACGTGCTGACCGACTATCAGCCGGTTATTCGCTCTCTGGGCGTGCAACGATGGATTACCTCGGTGGTGGGGTGCGAAATCACCCCCAATTTCGGACTGGGGCACTTCAACGCCTATCCGCAGCGTTATGACCCCTCAAAGCCCAACAACGGTGCGGTAGAGTGGTACGACCTGAGCGCAGAGCAGATATTCGCCGCCGCCCGCGCGAATAACGACGGCGATACCATTGTACAGGTCAACCACCCGCGAAGTGGATCAGGTGGGTACTTCAACTGGGTGGGGTTGAACCCTGCGGAGGGTACGATGTCGCGTCCGGAGGAGTTCTCGCCGAACTTCGATGCCATCGAAGTGTACAACGGCATGGACAGTGGACAACTGGCGCAAACCCTGCCCGACTGGTTCCACTTCCTCAACGCCGGGCGTCGCTACATCGCCATGGGCAATACCGACAGCCACCATGCTTATCAGCTGGAGCCCGGTTTCCCGCGCACCTACCTCTACTTCGGGCATGAACAGGTGCAGCGCGTGACGCCTCAGCAGGTGGTACGCGCCATCCGTAGCGGCAACGTACTGGTGTGTGGTGGTCCGCTGATAGAGGTGAAGGCACAGGGCAACCAGCCAATGGGGAGCACTGTAGTAGCAAATGGGGGAATAGTGCAGGTGCAGATACATCTGGCGGCTCCGTCGTGGGTGCGGGTGAACCGGGTGAAACTGTACGTGAACGGTTCGGTGGTTCAGGAGTTGCCTGTGGAGCATCCGCAGGGCAAACCGCTCAGCTGGCAGCAGAGCGTGCAATTGCGCGTGGACAAAGATTCATGGCTGGTGGTACTGGCGGAGGGTGAGGGGTTCACCGCGCTGTATCCGAATCTGCGTCCGGCTTCCTTCACCAACCCTGTTTACATCGATGCGGATGGAAACGGCTGGCAACCATCGAGGTGAGCCTGATACTATCAGGCGCTTGCTGATGGTACAATCGACACGGTCTGCTGCGCAACCGTGTCGGGGCGTTGTTGAGGGGAGGAAACAAAAATGCCGCACACCATCAAAATCAAAACAACGGTTTTGCCCGGACGACGTATCGAGGTGTTCTCTCCTGACTTGCAAGAGGGGGAACAGGTAGAACTACTTATTGTGCGGCCGAGCGAACAGTCCACGCATCCTGTGCCCATGCTACAGCTGGTGGAGAGACTGCCGGAGGGTCCGCGCTCTGCCGTCAGTTGGGAGGAATTAGAGCGTGCTCTGAACGAGGAGAAAGCGGCGTGGGAACGTTGAATATTCCGGACAGAGCGCGGGTATATATTGACGCGAACGTGTTCATCTATACTGTAGAGCGTCATCCGGTGTATTATCCGTTGTTGAAACCTCTATGGCAAGCCTCGCAGGAGGGCAGGATAGAAGTCTGCAGTAGTGAACTGATAGTGCTGGAGGCAATGGTCCTTCCATTTCGTACTGCCGACGCTTTGCTAATTGCTGACTACGAAAAGGCGCTGGCAAGCTCCGACCTAATCTTGTTGCCCATGACGCGAGAAATACTTCTTGATGCGGCAAAACTACGTGCCTCCATTACGGGATTACACACCCCAGATGCCATACATGCTGCTACGGCGATGGGTGCTCAATGTAGCTTGTTGCTCACAAACGACAGGATCTTCCAGCGCGTTCTGGGATTAAATGCTGTGGTTGTTGGAGATCTCGCTTAATTCTCTCCAAGCAGGAACTTTCCTCTGGACATCGTAAGCTGAAAACGACCACACTCGAAACAGGAGGTAATTCACGCTGATGTGGTGGAGGACAATTGTTGCGTTACTCCTCGTGGTGACGGTAGCGGGAGTGTGCTTCGCGCAGGAAAAACCCGCTAAACCGCCGCGTGGAGCCATCGTGCTGTTTGATGGAAAAGACCTGTCAAAATGGGTGTCGCGGGACGGCAAGTCGCCTGCGCGATGGGAGATTACGGCAGACGGCGCGATGCAGGTCAAAGCGGGCACAGGAGACATCATGACGCGCGACGAGTTCGGTAGCTTCCAGCTGCATATCG
>Ga0101941_1000996_pt1 | contig 27632 bp, 23 predicted proteins | sample DewCreD2012metaG_3_FD_75242 | JGI IMG/M metagenome (GOLD analysis project Ga0101941, IMG submission 75242) | Hot spring sediment bacterial and archeal communities from British Columbia, Canada, to study Microbial Dark Matter (Phase II) - Dewar... ...
GAACCCCGATAACGTGCAGGAAGCGATTCGGCAGGTGATGCCTCACGCGGTGGATGTCAGCAGTGGCGTGGAGAGCGCGCCCGGCAAAAAAGACCATCACAAGATAAAGGAGTTCATCGCGAATGTCCGGCGGTTTGCAAACGGTTCCTGATGCGCGCGGTCATTTCGGCATCTTTGGCGGGCGGTTCGTGCCCGAAACGCTGATACCGGCACTGGACGAGCTGGAGCAGGAGTACCGCAAGGCGCAGCAAGACCCTGAATTCCAGCGAGAGTTCCAGTATTACCTGCGTCACTATGTGGGCAGACCGACGCCTGTCACCTTTGCCGAACGGCTCAGCGGGTATCTGGGAGGCGCACGTATCTACCTCAAGCGGGAAGATTTGTGCCACACGGGCGCGCACAAAATCAATAACACCCTGGGGCAAATCCTGCTGGCAAAGCGCATGAACAAGCGGCGCATCATCGCCGAAACGGGCGCAGGACAGCACGGCGTCGCCACCGCGACGGTGTGTGCACGCTTCGGCTTCGAGTGCGAGGTATACATGGGCGAAGAGGACGTGCACCGCCAGGCTCTCAACGTCTTCCGCATGAGATTGCTGGGTGCAAGAGTTATCCCCGTTACCTCCGGCACGCGCACCCTGAAAGACGCCACCAGCGAAGCCATCCGCGACTGGGTCACTAACGTGCGCACCACCCACTACATCATCGGCTCGGTGGTGGGACCGCATCCGTATCCCATGATTGTGCGCGATTTCCAGTCGGTTATCGGGCAGGAAAGCCGTCAACAAATGTTGGAGATGACCGGCAAACTGCCTGACGTGGTGCTGGCGTGTGTGGGCGGCGGCAGCAACGCAATGGGTATCTTCTATCCCTTCTTAGAGGACCCCGTGCGGCTGATCGGGGTGGAGGCGGCCGGGCGCGGACTGCACACGGGAGAACACGCTGCCACTCTTGCTACCGGTCGCCCGGGCGTGCTGCACGGCGCGGCGAGCTATCTATTGCAGGATGAATACGGTCAGGTAAAGCCCACACACTCTATCTCGGCGGGCTTAGACTATCCGGGCGTGGGGCCGGAACACAGCTACCTGAAAGAGACAGGACGTGCTGAATACGTCACCGCTACCGATGAGGAGGCTTTGCAGGCGTTACAGGTGCTGGCGCGGATGGAAGGAATCATCGCCGCACTGGAAACGGCGCACGCGGTGGCACACGCCATCAAAATCGCTCCCACCATGCCGAAGGAGAGCACCATCTTGATTAACCTCTCCGGCAGAGGCGACAAAGATGTGGATATCGTCTCCCGTGCGCTGGGAGGGCAGTCATGAGCCGAATCCCCGAGCGTTTCTCCGTCTTGCGCCAGAGGGGTGAGGGCGCGCTGGTGGTGTTCGTTACTGCAGGAGACCCGAACCCCCAGCTGAGTGAAAAGCTGGTGTTGACCATCGCCGAGGCGGGGGCGGATATTATCGAAATCGGTATCCCCTTTAGCGACCCGCTGGCGGATGGTCCCACCATCCAATCTTCCACCTTTCGCGCCCTGCAGCAAGGCGTTACTCCCGCCTCTGCACTGGAGATGATAGCCCGTGTGCGCACGCAAAGCGATGTGCCTCTGGTGGTCATGACCTACTTTAACCCCGTCTGGCAGATGGGTGTGGCGCGGTTTGCTCAGGAGGCGGCGGAAGCGGGAGTAGATGGCGTCATTATGACCGATATGCCCCCCGACGAAGCGGGAGAATGGCATCCCGTTGCGCGCCAGCATGGGCTGGATACCATCTTTCTGGTTGCTCCGACCAGCACTCCAGAGCGCATGAGGCTGGTGGCGCAGATGAGCAGTGGGTTCGTGTACTGTGTCTCGCGCACTGGCGTCACGGGCGCACGTGAAGACCTGCCGAAAGAGGTGCCGCAGATGCTACAGGCGATGCGTCGGCTAACGGAGCTGCCCCTGTGCGTGGGTTTCGGCATCTCGCGCCCCGAGCATGTACAGGCGGTATGTCGGGTTGCCGATGGAGCCGTGGTGGGCAGTGCGGTGGTGTCGCTTATCGCGCAGGAGGCGGAGAAAGGGGAGCAGGCGGTGCTTCCAGCGGTACATCGGTTTGTGAAGAAGTTGAAAGAGGCGACGAGAGCACGATGAGCCTGCGTCTGTACATCTTTGACCTGGATGGCGTGATTTATCGTGGCGAAGAACCGATGCCCTGTGCGGCGGAGACGATACATCGCCTGCGTGAAGAGGGCAAAGTAGTGCGCTTCCTGACCAATAACTCCGCCCTCACGCGCGAGGCATACGTACGTCGCCTGACGGGCATGGGTATTCCCTGTGAGGAAGGAGACTTTATGACCTCCGCCTATGCTACAGCGATTTATCTGCAGTCGCAGGGTGCAGCGGGCAAGCGAGTGTTTATCGTGGGCGAGGAGGGTATCCATGAAGAGCTGCGGCGCGTCGGGATGAGAGTGGTTGTGGACCCCGAGGAGGAGGACGCGGACTACGTGGTGGCAGGCATCGACCGCGATTTCACGTACGATAAGCTGCGCAGGGCGCACTTCGCCATCCGACACGGCGCGCAGTTCATTGCCACCAACCGCGACGCAACCTACCCGGCATCGGGTGGAAGGATTGTGCCCGGAGGCGGAGCGATTGTCGCAGCTATCGCCACCTGCACCGGGGTGGAACCTCTGGTTATCGGCAAGCCGAATACCTATAGCATGGAGCTGCTGTTGCGACAGTGCAACGTTTCCCCGCAGGAAGCGGTGCTGGTGGGCGACCGTCTGGATACCGACGTGCTGGTGGGCAAGCGCGTGGGATTGCACACGGTGCTGGTGCTGACAGGAGTGACAGACGAGGAGGCGGTGCGTTCCGCGCCTGAGGAGATGTTGCCGGAGAGGGTGATCCATACTCTGGCAGACCTGTAAGAAAGCCCCTCTGCCCGGGGGTGGAAACAGAGGGGCAAGACTTCCTGCAGTTTGCTGGAGGGCGCTCGCAGGAAGCACCATGTTGTTGCTCCAGGTTGGTAGTTACATCATACCATATTATGCATCAAAAATCAATACCTTTTTGTATACTCTTTTGAAAAGCAGGAGAAAAATCCGACTCGCGTTAATACTATCGCAGGCGCAGGCTGAGCCTGTGGCTACATGGAGGGATGTACCCTGTCGCATCCAGGCACCTTGTGGTCGCGACGGAGCGCGACCCTCCCATGCGACCTTTGGAGGGCGAGGCTCCTGCCGAGCCGCTGGGTTGTGGTTGCGACGGAGTGTGCATCATTCAAAGCAACCTTTGGGGCGGAGCGTTTCCGCTTCCCTGTCATTCTGGGCAGAGCGAAGAGTCTCGTCTCGACGACAGGATGAGATGCTTCGCTAACGCTCAGCATGACAAGAAAAAACGGAGCAACCCTGTCATTCTGAGCGCAGTGAAGAATCTCTTTTGGGCGACACGCCGGGATGCTTCGCTAACGCTCAGCATGACAAGAAAGCGTAGTAATTTTGTCATTCTGAGCGAAGCGAAGAATCTCGTTTTGGCGACACGCCGGGATGCTTCGCCGACGCTCAGCATGACAAAATAAAGCGGGACGTGCCTTTGTCCAGAACAGGCATATCCAAAGTTGACAAACTACACCACCCGACATCACAACATAAGAGGGAGAAGAAGATGGGCAGAAAGGTAAAAACACCGATAGGGATTGGCATTATCGGCAGTGGGGGTATTGCTCAGGCGGCGCATATGCCCGGCTACGCAGCTTACCCCGACCTGTGCCGAATCGTAGCGGTAGCGGACATTAACCCCGAGGTGGCGAAAGCTGCCGCCGAGAAGTTCAATGTACCTCACGTTTTCACCGACTACCGCGACCTGTTAAAGCTGAAAGAGGTGGATGCGGTTAGCGTCTGCACGCCCAACTATCTGCACAAACAGCCCACCATCGACGCGCTGGAGGCGGGCAAGCATGTGCTGGTGGAGAAGCCGATGGCGATGAACGCACAGGAAGGGCGCGAGATGCTGGAGGCGGCAAGGCGCACGGGCAAGAAACTGCAGGTCGCGCTGAACATGCGCTTCAGCACCGGCGTGCGCACCATCAAGCGGTTCATCGATGCAGGCAAGCTGGGCGAGATTTACTACGCCCGGGCGCAGGCTCTGCGCCGACGTGGCATCCCCGGCTGGGGCGTGTTCACCCAGAAGGACAAACAGGGTGGAGGACCGCTCATCGATATCGGTGTGCATATTCTGGATGCGACGCTGTTCTTCATGGGGCACCCGAAGCCGGTATCGGTCAGCGGGATGACCTACACCAAGTTCGGCACGCGCGAGGGCGTTGTCGGCCTGATGGGACAGTGGGACCCCAAGACCTACACTGTGGAAGACTTCGCGGTAGGGCTGGTGCGCTTCGAGAACGATGCCACGCTGGTGATCGAGTCCAGCTTCTGCGCCAACATCGAGCATGATATTTTCAACACGACCATATTGGGTACGGAAGGCGGAGCGCAGCTCAATCCGCTCAAGCTCTTCCGCGAGGAGGAGCAGACGCTTCTGGACATCACGCCCTTTGGACTGCGTGAGGTGAACAGCCACCAGCAGGAGGTATACGCCTTCCTGCAGGCGATTGTCAACGATACCGAGCCGGAGGTTACCGCCGAGCAGGGTCTGATGGCAACCGAGATTATCGACGCCATCTACACCTCGGCGGAGACCGGCAAAGAGGTTGTGCTGAGGTAAGCGACCTTAGGTACATGATGGGTGCCGACCGGCAGAAACCGCAGATGGAACTGCTCCGCCACTCTCCGCGCGGGCGCGCTCTGCTTGCGCTGGTAGCACTGGCGGGGGTGGCGGAGCTGGCTTACGCCGTGGTGAACTTTTCCGCCATGCCTCCATACTTACGTTTCGATCTGGGTTTGGGAGCATGGGTGGGAGCTGTTGGCGCCGCTTTCCTGCTGGCGGAAACCGCTCTGAAGTCACCGCTGGGGTTGTTAAGCGACCGCTTTGGGCGAAAGAGGCTGTTGCTGGTCGGTCCCGTCATCTCAGCGTTTACCGCACCGCTAACCGTGCTGGTGCATCATCCGCTGGGGTTGCTGTTGTTGCGTGCGCTGGACGGTGTAGGAGCGGCGGCGCTATGGCCCACCATCTTTGCCGCCGTTGCCGATGTGGTGGAGGAAAAAGACCGCTCCACCGCCATGAGCCTGCTGAACGTCACCTACCTGATAGGGGTGGCGATGGGACCTTTGCTCGGTGGGATAGCGAACGACCTGGCCGGAAGCCGAACCGCTTCCTTCTATCTGGCGAGCGTGCTGTTTGTGCTGGCGACGGCGGTTTGTCTGCTGGGAGTGCCTGCGCGCTTCCCTCACCACGCAGAACACCATGCCGACCCGCACCCTCCCCATATCTCTCTGCGCGAGATGTGGGAGAGCGCGAAAATGGTGCCCGATACGCTGTTGCTGGGGTTTATCTCCTTCTTCGGCATCGGCATGGTGATGCTGCTGGTGAAGCTGTACGCGATGGAGGTGTTGCACCTGAGCGAGAGTGGCTACGGCGTCTTGCTGTTGCCGCCTGCGGTGGTGTTTGCACTTGCCAGCGTGCCCGCGGGCAGAATCGGCGACCTGTGGGGCAAGGAGCGTGCCATGCGATTGGGCGTCGGGCTGGCAATGGCGGGCATGTGGTTTATTCCTTTCGTGCATAGCCACTGGGTGCTACTGGTGTGCGGGAGCATCGTTGGGTTGGGCTACATTCTGGCGATACCGGCGTGGATGGCGATGGTATCGGAAATAGGTGGTAACCGACGTGGGGCGGTGATGGGCGCAGTGTTTACCGCACAGGGCGTGGGCGCGATGCTGGGCGCACCGCTGGGGGCGTACCTGTACGATAAAGTGCCTATCCGAATCGGACAGTGGGTGATACCAAGCCACATCACGCCGTTTTTGGGCACTGCGCTTGCCTTGACTGTCTCGTTTATGCTGACGGTATGGTTTTTTCGCGACGGCAGGCGCGTCCGTCAATAGGAGGCGACTGGAGCTTTGGGGGATAGAACAATGCAACGTATCAACAAACTGCATATCGCGTTGCTCGCCGGTACGGTGTTGCTCACCGTGCCGTGGCTGAGTGTGGCGTTCGGGACACACCCTTCCGCGGTGGCAACCGTATTGCTGTCCGGACTGGCAATACTGGGAGCGGCGTTTCTCATCTCCTGGTCGGCGGAGCTGGCGCAGTTCGACGTATCGCGCTCTCTGGCGATGGCGTTGCTCGCGCTGATTGCGGTGCTGCCCGAGTACGCCGTAGACATCTACCTGGCATGGAAGGCGGCTCACCATCCTGAATATATCCCTCTGGTTGCTGCGAACATGACGGGCGCGAACCGCCTGCTGGTGGGCATCGGCTGGTCGGGAGTGGTGTTTCTGGGGTGGCTGGCGTTGCGCAGGCAGGGTAAACTACCATCAAGCGGTCAGATACCCATCGAGCCGGTGCTGGCTATCGAGGTAACCGTGCTTACCGTCGCTACGCTGTACTCTTTGTTACTGCCGCTCAAAGCCACGATTACCGTCTGGGACGCAGTGATATTCGTGCTGATATTTGCAGGCTACGTGTGGCTGGCGGGGCGCGCCCCGCATATCGAGCCCGAACCAGCGGGACCGGTAGCGACGCTTGCCGAGCTTCCCAAAGGGTGGCGGCGCGTGGCGTACGTGCTGATGTTTCTGTACTCCGGCTTTATCATCCTGGTAGCCACCGAACCGTTCACCGAAGGGCTTATCCATCTTGGCAAGAGCTTTGGCATCAGCGAGTTCCTGTTAATCCAGTGGATTGCCCCATTGGCTTCCGAGTCGCCGGAGATGATTATCCTGTGCTACTTCGCACTGCGCGGGCATGTGGCGTCCGCCATGTCGGCGATTATCTCCTCCAAAATCAACCAGTGGACGCTACTCATCGGTTCCCTGCCTGTCATCTACTCGATATCCGCAGGGCATGTGTCCTTTTTGCCTCTGGAGCCTCGCCCACGCGAGGAGGTGTTACTCACGGCGGCGCAGTCGCTGTTTGCCTGCGCGGTGATTGCCAATCGTTTCTTCAGCCGTCTGGAAGCACTGCTGCTGTTTGTGCTGTTTGCTACGCAGCTGCTGATACCCAGTATAGCCGCGCGCTACGCTTTCACGATACTCTATTTCGTACTTGCAGTGGTGTGGATGTTCGCCTACCGCCGTGAGGTGACGGTGAACCTGAACCTCTTCTACCGGCTGGCGAAGCGGTTGCCGGTGTCCGAGGAGGTTACCTGATGCGTCGCCTGTTTCGGGCGCGCGAGTTCGGTATCCTGATAGTGCTGGCGGCGGAAATCGCCGCCTTTAGCATCTTAACGCATCGCCCGGACCGTCCCAATCCCATGCTGGATGCGGACAACCTGCTGGCAACCGTGCGCGACATGACCGTTCTCGCCACCGCCGCGCTGGGCTCTTGCGTTATCATCATTTCGGGTGGGATAGACCTGTCGGTTGGCTCCTGTATCGCGCTCACCTCGGTGGTTACCGCCTACGCGATTGTATCGGGCTATTCACCGCTGATCGCGTCTGTGCTGGGGATATTGACCGCAATGGCGATGGGGTTGCTCTCCGCGACCTTCATCACCCGCGCCAAACTGCCCCCCTTCATCGCTACGCTGGGCATGATGAGCATCGCGCGTGGACTGGCGTATCTGGTTACCAAAGGGGCGACCATCCCTATCCCCGATTCGGGCTTTACACGCGGACTGGGTAGCGGCATGGTACCGCTTCCGGGGCTGTCGATTCCCGTGCCGGTGCTGTTGTTGCTGGCGTGTGCGCTGCTGTTCCACCTGCTCATGACGCGCACGCGCTGGGGGCGCGAGGTATACGCGCTCGGCGGTAACGAGGAAGCCGCGAGGTTGTCGGGCGTGCCGGTAGTGCGTCTGAAGGTGCTGGTGTATACGCTCGGCGGGCTGATGGCGGGACTGGCGGGGGTGATATTCACCGCGTACTACGGCACGGGGCAATCCACCGCCGCAATGGGATGGGAACTGGACGCCATCGCCTCGGTGGTCATCGGCGGAGGTAGCCTGTCGGGTGGGCGCGGTTCTATTTGGGGAACCTGCATCGGCGCGCTTATCTTTCAGGTGCTGCGGAGCGGTCTGGCGATGGTAGGCGCGTCCGACTACAACCAGCTCATTATCGGCGCAGTAGTGATTGCGGTGGTGGCGTTTGACCAGATGACGAGCAGGCGGGTGAGGGGATAGACCTCACGCCGCCTGTGCCACTTCCTTCGCTTCGGCCCACTTCGCCAGCATCTCCGCCAGCCGGTCGCGCTTTACGGGCTTGCTCAGGTAGTCGTCCATGCCCGTTTCCAGACAGGCGCGGCGGTCGCTCTCCATCGAGTGGGCGGTCATGGCGATGATGGTGCGATGTTCTCCGGTAGCGCGTTCCGCCTCGCGGATGCGCTGGGTGGCTTCGTAGCCGTCCATCTCCGGCATCTGCACGTCCATCAGGATAAGGTCGTACTCGCCTGCCAGCGCTTTTTGTACCGCTTCTACGCCGTTGACGGCAATGTCCACCGTGCAGCCGAGCGACTCCAGCATTCTCACCGCCACCATGCGGTTGACCTCATTGTCCTCCGCCAGCAGTACATGACAATGGGTGAGGCTGGGGAGGGTGGAGAGCGTTGCGCCCACTGGCTGGTATATCTCTCCGGCCACCGGCAGGGTCAGGTCCACCCGGAAGGTACTGCCTTTGCCCGGCTCGCTCTGCACGCTGATCTGTCCACCCATCATTTCCACCAGCTTTTTGCTGATAGCCAGTCCTAAGCCGGTGCCGCCGTAACGGCGGGTAATGGAACCGTCCGCCTGCGTGAACTCCTCGAAGATGCGCGGCAGGCTTTCGGGCGGAATGCCGATACCGGTGTCGCTCACGCAGATGCGCAGTTTCGCCTGCCGGTTGTCCTCTGTGCCTGCTTCTCCGAGGTATTCGAGACCAACGGTGATACTGCCTCGCTCGGTAAATTTCACCGCATTGTTCACCAGATTACTCACGATCTGGCGGATGCGCAGTTCATCGCCGACCACCGCATGGGGCACGTCCGGCGCGATGTCTGTGCGCAGTTCCAGCCCTTTGTTCCGCGCGGAGGAGGCGAACAGCGCAGCGACCTCTTTCATCATCCGAGCGGGATCAAACGGCTCAAGGTTCAAGGTCATGCGCCCGGACTCTATCTTGGAGAGGTCCAGGATGTCGTTGATGATGCCCATCAGCGTGTTGGCACTGCCCTGCACCAGACTCAGGTACTCGCGCTGCTGGGCATTCAGAGGAGTGTCCGCAAGCAGGTCAAGCATTCCGATAATGCCGTTCATCGGCGTGCGGATTTCGTGGCTCATGTTGGCGAGGAATTCGGACTTGGCCCGGCTTGCGGCTTCGGCTACTCCTGCCAGACGGGTGGCTTCCGACAGCGCATCCTGCAGCTGCTGATTCATCTCTGCCAGAGCTTCCACCATCCTTATACGTTCGATGGCGATACCTGCGATATGCGTCACCACTTCTGCAACCTGTTGCTCGCCCTCGGAAGGGTAGTGCTTGAAGGGGTAGTAGGCGGTGAACACCCCCAGCACCTGCCCTGAGCTGGAACGGATAGGCAATGAGTAGGAAGCTGCAACGCCGGCCAGTTCGTCCACGTGTCGGAAGCTGTGCCAGAGTGGGCTGATGCTGGTATCGGGCACGATAACCGGTTCGTTGCGAAAGGCGGCTGCGCCGCTGGAAGAGGTGGTGTTGCCCACCGGCAGCTGTGCTAAAACACGACGCATCCCTTCATCGAGGCTGGGTGCTGAGTACAGGCGTAGATACTCGCCGTCTCGAAGCATCACGACGCACTTTGCCCCTGTGTGCAGTGCTTCGAATTGCTGGCACAAGGAACCCAGTAAATCGGTCAGCGGTACGTTACGGGTAACTTTTTCCAGAACGTCCAGCTCAAACTCCAGCAGTCCTGCGCGGGTGGTGACCAACTGGTTGTATTCGGACTGGCGACGCGAGTAGTAGGCGACTACCCCGACTCCCACAGCAAAGACCAGCGCGAGGATAACAGCAGCGGAGACTGCCAGCTCCAACCCGGCGAGTCGTCCCATCAGACTGTCTACCGACATCGACACCGCAACCACCTGGGGATGCCGCTTATCCGCCGTCCTTACGGGCACATACGCACCGATATAGTCACGTCCCTGCTCAACGTGGCTATCCGGCTCCACCAGCGCCACCTGAAAGCGCAGGGCGTTCATCAACTCCGGTGGCGCAGACAGGTGCTCCCCGGAATCGCTGTGCTCGGCTGCGCTAAAAAGCAGCACCGGTTTGCCGTCACGGAGCGCGTAAACGCGAATGTCGTGTAAATCTGAGGAAAGACGAAGCAAGTTGCTCAGCGCGTTTCGTGCAACGCTCTGCTGGCTTATCTGGACGGCATTATTCATCTCCAGAGCGTGTGCAGCAATCTTCGCCGTGTACAGGAGCTCCTGGCGTGCCTCGTGAGCCACGAGGTCCCGAGCATGTATGTATATCGCGCTGCTACCGAGCAGTGCAACGGCAAAGGTAACCACCGCGAATGCTACGCCGAACACTACCGCAGCGCGTCCGCTGGTTGTACTGACCTGTGTGTCCATTATCTTCACCCTTGCTACGTCGTTCATCTCGGAACGACGACCGTCATGTTGTGCGTGAGTGAACATTGGCGCTTCCCTTCCCGGTTGTATTCTTATCGGTGGTATTATCGGCAACAATGCGATTATATTGCATACTTCTGCATAAAAACCGGTACTGTTCTGAGGGTTTGACTTTCCAACGAAGTTTATTCCATAATAGGAGTGTTCGCATCTCCTTGAGGTCTTATCGGAGGAAGAGAGGATGAACACACGCTGCAAATACCTGCGAACCAAGATGGATTATGTCGCACGCGCCGCTGCTACCCCTGATGACCCGAGCTGGACTGACGTTTCCTCGCAAAAGCACTTCTGGTGCCTGCGCACGATGAAGCCGTTGGGACCGGACGGTGCCCCGGCGGATGATACCTCATGTACCACCGGGCGTGAGTGCTTCATGGCGGAGGGCGAGGCGTGAACTGGGGCGATCTGGTCGTCAAGTGGGTGCATGTCATCAGCATCGTAACCGGCGTGGGGCTGACGCTCTTTCAGTATCTGGTGTTGCTACCGGTTCTGCGCCGGGTGCAGGGCGTGCCGGAGGATTTGGTTAAAGCGATACAACGGCGCGCGGGCATGGTGATTGGTATCGCCTGGGTGCTGATTTGGGTAACCGGCATTTACAACCTCGTGGTGGTGGTTCCCACCGTGAAGCCAAACTATCATCTGGTGCTGGGCGCAAAGATATTGCTGGTGCTGGTGTTGTTCTTCATCTCCACCGCCTTGTCGCACCCTTCGCTGGCGTTTGAGGGCATTCAGCGTAACAGGGCGCGATGGGTGGCGCTGGCGGCGTGGCTGGGCATTGTCATCATCGCGCTCTCTGCCACGCTGAACATGATGCGCTTGAAGGGCGTTGCACTGAAGGAGTTGCCCGCGCCTGCGCAGGTACAGCAGCTACCCCCCAGCTCGCCATAAAGGGGAGAGTCGCAGTCATTGGAGGGACGCGCTCCGTCGCGTCCAAAACCTGTGGTCACGACAGAGCGTGACCCTCCACGTCACCGTTCGGTCGGCAGGATCAACAGAGGAGCTATCCGCCAGCATACCTTCGCTTGCGTCGCTGAGCCACTCCGCTGCGGTACGCCTCGCGCTCTACCGCCTTGGCGACCGCCTCTGCGACCCGGCGATCGAACACGCTCGGCACGATGTAGTCTTCGTGCAGCTCGGAGGGCTTGATCACCCCTGCGATAGCTCTCGCCGCCGCCAGCTTCATCTCCTCGGTGACGCGCTTTGCCCGACTGTCCAGCAAGCCCCGGAAGAAGCCGGGGAAGCACAGCACGTTGTTAATCTGATTCGGGTAGTCCGAGCGTCCCGTGGCGATGATGCGGGCGATACCGGTTATCTCCTCCGGCATAATCTCGGGCACCGGGTTTGCCATCGCGAACACGATGGGCTCTTTTGCCATCCGACGCACATCATCTGCGGTGAGCGTACGGGGAGCGGAGACGCCGATGAACACGTCTGCGCCCTCCAGCACCTCATGCAGGCACCCGCGAAGACCGCGCGGGTTCGTCACTTCGGCGATGGCGGTTTTGGCTGGATTCATGTGCTCCGTTCTGCCGCGGTATATCGCTCCGGCGCGATCGCACAACACAATGTCTCGCACACCCGCCTGCAGTAGCAATTTGGTGATAGCCACCCCTGCTGCACCTGCGCCGTTGATGACCACCTTCAGCGACTCCATCGGCTTGTTGACGATACGCAGCGCATTTTGCAACGCCGCAAGGGTAACTACCGCCGTGCCATGCTGGTCGTCGTGGAACACGGGAATATCCAGCCGCTCTATCAGCCGCTCTTCCACCTCGAAGCAGCGCGGAGCAGAGATGTCTTCCAGATTGATGCCCCCGAAGACGGGAGCGATATTCTCTACCGTTTTCACAATCTCATCGGTATCCTGCGTGTTCAGCGCTATCGGGAACGCATCTACTCCGCCCAGCTCCTTAAAGAGCATCGCCTTGCCCTCCATCACGGGGAGTGATGCCGCCGCGCCGATATTGCCCAACCCCAGCACCGCCGAGCCATCGGTGACCACTGCCACCGTGTTCCGCTTGATGGTGAGGTTGAACACATCCTCAGGATGCGCCACAATCGCCTCGCACACCCGGGCTACCCCCGGCGTATACGCCATCGAGAGGTCGTCACGAGTGCGAATGGGAATCTTGGGCTGGATGGAAATCTTGCCCCCCAGATGCAGCAGAAAGGTGCGGTCGGAATGTTTAACCACCTTCACGCCGGGCGTCTGACGCAACCTCTTGAGGATAGCCTGCGCGTGCTCGATGCCGCTGGCGTAGATGGTGAAGTCGCGTGTGATGACACTGCTGGTCATCCGCACGATGTCCACTGCGCCGATGCTGCCGCCTTCCTCTCCAATAAGGGAGGCGATTTTACCCAGCATTCCCGGCTCGTTGGCGTACTCCAGACGCACCGTGAAGCTGTAACTGGGGCTCACGTGGGTTGTCGCCTCTGACACCTCTTTGCCCTCCTCTCCGAGGGATGTCAAGCTATATTGTGACAGGCTACCGCTGAGTTCCTGCATGGCGAAGCCAACATGGCATGACGGCAGGAGGGAAGGGGAGCCAGCGCGAACATCTTGCCGAAACGAGAACTCCGTGAGAGGAGGAAAACACATGCCTGCACCGTTGCTGTCCACCCTGAAACGCGCGCATCCTCGACTGCTCGCTACGGAAGAGGATTTTCGGCGATTGCGCGACCGGATTGGGAAAAACGCTCGCTTGAAAGAGTGGGCAGAAGTACTGCGCAAGCAGGCTGTGGATATGCTTCAGCAACCGGTTTGCCGGTATGAGATACCCGATGGGTTGCGTCTGCTTACTACCAGCCAGCGCGTGAAGGCACGCGCGTACACGCTGGCGCTGATGTATCGCCTGGATGGAGACGCCCGCTACGTGGAGAGGCTATGGCAGGAGCTTCAGGCGGCGGCGCAGTTTCCCGACTGGAACCCGCGCCATTTTCTGGACACGGGTGAGATGACCCATGCCTTCGCCATCGCCTACGACTGGCTGTACGACGTGTGGGATGCGGAACAACGGCGAGTCATCCGCGAAGCTATTCTGCAGAAGGGACTGGAACCGGGCTTGAAAAGCTATCGAGGCGAGTGGAACTATGGCTGGTGGGTGAAATCACCGTACAACTGGAATCAGGTATGCAACGGCGGGTTAACATTAGGTGCGCTGGCGATAGCAGACGAGGCAGAGGCTGTGGCGACGGAGATAATAGAGGGAGCCTTACGCTCTCTGCCCCTGGCGATGGCAAGCTACGCGCCTGACGGCGCATGGGTGGAGGGACCGGGCTACTGGAACTACGCTACCGCATACACGGTGGTTATGCTGGCAGGGTTACAGACCGCTCTGGGCACAGAGCATGGACTGTCACGCTCGCCCGGCTTCGACAAAGCCGCGCTTTTCCCTATCTATATGACCGCTCCCAGTGGACGCGCCTATAACTTCGCCGACTGCCCGGAATCGCCCATCGGCGGGCACAGCACACCGCACTTCTTCTGGCTCGCCAGACAGTTTCGTCGCCCGGAGTACGCCTGGTTCGGGCTTCAGCACGCCCGTCCGGTTGCTCTGCACCTGCTGTGGGGCGATGTGCGCGCGAAGTCGCCGGAGGAGGCGAAACTACCGCTCTGCGCCTATTTTCGGGGGGTGGAGGTAGTCTCTATGCGCACCTCATGGAGTGACCCTCAGGCTATCTATGTGGGCTTCAAGGCGGGACCCACCAGCGCACCGCACGGCAATCTGGACACCGGCTCGTTTATTCTGGAGGCGCTGGGACAGCGATGGGCAATAGACCTTGGCGCGGACGATTATAACCTGCCGGAGTATTTCGGCAGACTGCGCTGGACGTATTACCGGATGCGTGCCGAAGGTCATAACACGCTGGTTATCAACCCCTCACAGGAGCCGGACCAGACTCCGGGCGCGATGACCCGTATCACGCGCTTCTCCGGGAAGGAAGGCTCTCCGCTCGCTATCGCCGACCTCACCGGCGCGTATCAACCCACTGCGAAGCGCGTCTGGAGAGGCATCCAGATACTGGATGGCAAAGCTGTGCTGGTGCAGGATGAGATAGAGCTGCGCGAGCCGGGCACACTGTACTGGTTTATGCATACCCGTGCAGATATCGCCCTCGGTTCGGACGGTAAGTCTGCCGAACTGCGTCAGGGGAGAGAGACCCTGCGGGTGCGCCTGCTTCAGCCGAACAACGCGCGGTTCCACATGATGACAGCGGAGCCGTTACCCTCTTCACCGCACCCGCCGAGGCAGGCAGTTAATACGGGTGTGCGCAAGCTCGCCATCCAGATGACTGTACGCCGCCCGATGCGATTGCGCATTTTGCTGGAGCCGGTGTGGAGCGAGGGACTTCGTGTGGAACCGCCCGACGAACTGCCGCTCAGTGAGTGGTAGCGCTATTTGACAAAGCCAGCCTTTTTAGGATACCCTATTCTTTGTAATTTTCGAGGTAGCCGCAGGCTTATGAAGTTTGAAAAATAGCCGTCTTATCCCCTCATCTCCTCCAGGATCTTCGGAGGAGGGGGTGGGGTGAGGTGTATTCAACCTGTCCCCCTTGCCCCCTTCCCTGCGAAGGAAGGGGGTATCCGATGCGCGGCTCCCCTCTCCCTGTGGGAGAGGGGCTGGGGGAGAGGTTAAATCACTTTTTCAAAATTCATCAGCCTGCTTAACAGGAGGAGTGTCCATGCGTTTTGGTACGAAGGCGATCCGAGTGGGACAGGAGCCGGACCCCATCACGGGGGCGGTGGTACCCGCGATTCATCTCGCCTCCACCTATGTGCAGGCGAAGGTCGGTGAACTGAAAGCGGGATGGGAATACGCCCGGTCGGGCAACCCCACGCGCGGCGCGCTGGAAAAGAGTATCGCCGCTCTGGAGAACGCGGAGTACGGGCTGGCGTTCGCCTCGGGCATGGCGGCAGAGACGGCGGTCACCTCGCTGGTGCGCAGCGGCGAACATATCCTGGCGACCAAAGATATCTACGGCGGAACCTTCCGCCTGCTGCGCCACCTGCGCGAGAAGTACAACGTCCAGTCCTCTTATGCCGATTTCACCGACCTGAATCGACTGGAGGAGGCGTTTACCCCGCAGACGCGGCTGGTGTGGATAGAAAGCCCCTCTAACCCCACGCTGGTGGTGGTGGACATCGCCGCCATCGCCGACATCACGCACCGTCATAACGCCTTGCTGGTGGTAGATAACACCTTCGCCAGCCCCTATCTGCAAACCCCGCTGGACCTTGGGGCGGATATCGTGCTGCACAGCACCACCAAGTACATCGGCGGGCACAGCGACCTCATCGGCGGGGCGGTGGTAACGCGCAGCCCGGAGCTGTACGAGAAACTGTATCGCTATCAGAACGATTTCGGCGGCGTGCCCAGCCCGTTCGACTGCTGGCTGACCCTGCGCGGCATCCGCACCCTGCATGTACGCATGGAGGTGCACAGTCGCAACGCGATGGCGGTCGCGCAGTTCTTAGAGAACCACCCGAAGATCGAGTGGGTGCGCTATCCGGGTTTGCCTTCCCATCCCCAGCATGACATCGCGCGCAAGCAGATGCGTCACGGCTTCAGCGGCATGATTGCGGTTGGCGTGAAAGGCGGTGCGGAGGCGGCTCAGCGTTTCTGCGAGGGCACGAAGATTTTCAACCTCGCGGAGAGCCTGGGCGGAGCGGAATCGCTGATTGGCTACCCGCCGAAGATGTCTCACGCCTCGATGAGTGCGGAAGAGCGCGCCTGGTGTGGCATCCCCGATAACATGGTGCGCCTCTCCGTTGGTCTGGAGGACGTAAACGACCTGATAGAGGACTTACAGCAGGCTCTGGAGGCGGTTTAGCCCTCACCCCAGCCCTCCCCGCGAGCGGGGAGGGAGCAGTTCCTCCCCCGTCCACGGGGAGGAAAGGAAGGGGTACTGCACACAGCTCGGCAGGAGCCTCGCCCTCCCCATAATTGGATTAGATGGTCACCACTCCGTCGCGACCAGAGGGAAAACGTTCGGTGGGAACCTCTCATGGTTTTGAGAAAATCATCTTCAGCGCGATAGCCAGCAAGGCTATACCGAAGATACGCGAAAGCGTTGTGCTGGAGAGGTGGACAGCAAACTTCGCGCCGAGCAGCCCACCCACAAAAAAGCCCGCCGCCAGAAACACGGCGGGCAGTATCTGTACATAGCCCTGCCGATAATATGTGTACGCCGCCAGAATGCCTATGGGCGGCACCAGCATCGCCAGTGTGGTACCCTGCGCCTGATGCTGGTTCATGCCGAAAAGAAATATCAGCGCGGGCACAATGATCACGCCTCCTCCTATTCCCAGCACACCGCTGAGAATACCGGCAACAATGCCCAAAAGGGTATAGCCCGCAGACTTCACTGTATGCCTCCCTGATTTTATTGTTCCTCTACATTTTACCTCAGCAGAGGGATGAGGTATGTCTCGTGAAGCGCGTAAGCGTTTCTGTATGGAGATGAACAGAGGCGCACTCAAGTGGCTATTACAAACGTGCGGGCAGGAGCGTTCTCTGTAGCATGGCGAATCGAGCATGGGGAAATTTTCATCGGGAGGTACAACATGAAACTGGCATGTCAGGAAGGCATGGCGCCCGGTGCGACCTTGCAAGAGAAGCTGGACAACCTGGCGCAGTACGGATATGAGGGCATTGAGTTCTGGGGCTCGCAGTTTGTGGACACGGACGCGGGAGGAATGCGCAAAGAGCGCGTGGCGGAAGTGCGCCGCCTGACCGCAAATCATCCGGTAAAAGCCAGCACCATCTGTGCAGGCTATCGGGGCGCGCTGCTGGACGCCGACCGTCGCGAGCGCGAACGTGCGGTACAGGATATCGAAACCCTGCTCTACGCCGCGGGCGAAATCGGTGCCACGGGCGTGATAGTCGTACCCATCTTCGGCGGACCGCGCATCCCCGACCTGACGCCCTATGCGTCTGCCGTGCAGCTGGAAACGGAACTGCTCTGCAAACTACTGGAACCGCTGAGCAAAGTGGCCGAGAAAGCGGGCAGCTTTATCTTGCTCGAACCGCTGAACCGTTATGAGACCCACTACATGAACCGACTGGAACAGGCGGTGAGCATCTGTGAGCGGGTGGGCGGCTCGCACCTGAAGCTGATGGCGGACTTCTTCCACATGAGCATCGAAGAGCGCGACATTCCTGCCGCCATACGGGGCGCGAAGGGCTACCTCGCGCATGTGCACCTCGCCGATAGCACGCGCCTGCTGCCGGGCTACGGGCATACCGACTTCCGGTCGGGGTTCGCCGCGCTGAAGGAGATTGGCTTCACCGGTTATATGGCGCTGGAGTGTGGTATCCCGGGCGACCCGCGCGAGGAACTGCCGAAGTGCGCTCAGTACCTGCGCGCACAGATGCCATGAAAAGGCTGATTCTCGCACACGATTTGGGCACAACGGGCAACAAGGCGGTGCTGGTAGACGAGAATGGAGAACTGGTGGACACCGCGTTTGCCTCTTACCGCACCGCCCATCCAGCGCCTCTTGCCGCCGAACAGAACCCTGCCGACTGGTGGCGGGCGGTAGTACGGTGCACGCGCATCCTGCTACAGCGTGAGGAGAACCGACGTAGCAGGCTGGTGGCCGTCGGTTTCAGCGGTCACATGAACGGCGTGGTGCTGGTGGACGACGAGGGCGTCCCCCTTCGCCCCGCGCTCATTCATGCCGATATCCGCGCTCAACAGCAGTGTGAACATCTGCGCCTGAGCATGGGAGAGGAGCGTTACTATACCATCACCGGCAACCGTATCGCGCCCTTCTATTCCCTGCCGCGGCTGATGATGCTGGGTGAGCGTGAACCGGAAGTGGTGCAGCGCGCCCGCTGGATGCTCCAGTGCAAGGACTACTGTGTGGGGCGATTGACCGGCAGGTGGGGTATTACCGACCCGTCCGATGCCTCATTAACCGGCATCTATGACGTCAACCGCCTGCGATGGAGCGAAGAGGTCATAGAAGCCAGCGGTATCCTTGCGCGTCTGCTGCCGGAGGTGGTTCCGTCCACCGAAGTGGCAGGGGGCGTGTCGCGTGAGGCGGCGCGGATGACCGGCTTACCGGAGGGGCTTCCCGTCGTGCTCGGAGCGGGCGATGGGGCATGTGCCACCGTGGGCGCAGGGGTGGTGGAAACCGGCGAGAGTTACACCTACATCGGCGGTACGGCGTGGACATCCTGCCTGCGCGAGCGGTTCATCCCCGACCCGTATATGCGCCTGACCACGCTCATGGCGGCACAACCCCATCGCCGGGTGCAGTTCGGCACAGTGCAATCGGCGGGAAGCGCGTGGGACTGGTTTGTGCGACTGTTCGGCAGAGGAATGGGCACAGCGCGATTACAGGAAGAAGCCTCAGGGGTGCCGCCGGGCAGTGGTGGATTGATTTTTCTGCCTTATCTCAGCGGGGAGCGCGCGCCGATATGGAATCCACGCGCGAAGGGTGCTTTCTTTGGCGTACAGGCGCACCACACGCGAGCCTATCTCGCCAGAGCGGTACTGGAAGGGGTGGCGTACGCGCTGGAGAGTATCTTACAGCTTATGCGTGAACATGGCGCAGTGGCGGGCAATGTACGCGTGGTGGGCGGAGGTACCCGTAGCGACCTCTGGATGCGCATTCTGGCGGATGTGTACGGATGCCCCGTCGAGATACCTCAACACGCCGAGTCCAGCACTGCTCTCGGCGCAGCGGTGATCGCCGGAGTAGGGGTGGGGCTATTCGAGAACTTCGCGGTGGCAAAGCGTATCGCGGTTGTCGAACGTCGCATCGTGCCGGAAGAGAGCGCTCGCGCCCTATACATGAGGCTGAAGGTGCATTACAGGGAGCTGTATGAGGCGGTGAAGACGCTGTTTACCTACTGAGCCTGCGCGACCATTCCCCATGCCTGCAGCACTTCGAGAGGCGTCGGGCGAGTCCACAGCCATTCCACCTTTATCCAAAATCCCTCCAGCGCTTTACTGCGGTAAATGCCGTCTCCTCCCGGGAGAACGGTCTGGTACACACCTGTCTCGCCAAGCTGGTAAAACTCCACCTGATGGCGTTCGGGGTCAACCAGCCAGTACTCACGTACTCCCTCTGCTTCATACTCGTAGAACTTCTCCCCACGGTCGCGTGCGCGGCTTTCGGGGCTGATAACCTCCACCACAAGGTCCGCTGCGCCCTCCAGATAAGAGTTTTTCAGGCGGTGAAGGTTCGCGTTGCTGATGAAAAACAGGTCAGGAGAGCGACTGGAGCGCGACAGCCGCATCTGAAAAGGTTCATGTAACACTTCCCCCAGCTTCTTGATGCGCACATAGAGGCGAATAATCTCCAGCAGGAACCCCGATATGTACTGGTGCTCCAACCCGACAGGGCTCATCGGCACAACCTCTCCACCGACCCACTCGGCGTGGGTATCCTCATCACACCACTGCAGGAACTGCTCGAATGTCATCCTGGTGGCGGCGGCACTTGCAGACATTGCTATCACCTCTTGCCCTCATTATAGCACATCGGGCAATCCAGTAGTTGCATCTTAATCCTGACTAAGGGTATACTTCTTATCAGGATTTAGTAACGCTAGGGGATGACGTGATGAGTGCCTGCGCCCATTTGGTGCGCCCTGTCTATCCTGCGACCGGAGAGGCGGGCATCGAACAGTTGATTGGCAACACGCCGCTCATTCGCCTGCGACGAGTGACCGAGCATCTTGCGCCAGCCGTCGAGGTATACGTCAAAGCGGAGTGGTTCAACCCGGGCGGTTCGGTGAAGGACCGACCGGCGTGGAACATGATTCGCGTGGCGGAGGCGCAGGGGTTGCTCACGCCCGACAAAATCATTATCGACGCCACCTCGGGCAATACGGGCATCGCCTACGCGATGATCGGCGCAGCGCGGGGCTATCGTGTGCAGCTGTGTCTGCCCGCCAACGCCAACGCCGAGCGCAAACGGATGTTGCGAGCCTTTGGGGCGGAACTTATTCTCACCGACCCGCGCGAACAAACCGACGGCGCCATCCGCAAGGTGCAGGAGATTGTGTCGGCGGACCCCGACCGCTATTTCTATCCCGACCAGTACAACAACCCCGCCAACTGGCAGGCGCATTATTACGGCACAGGCGTGGAAATCTGGGAGCAAACCAGCGGCCGCGTCACACACTTTGTGGCTGGCATGGGCACGACAGGTACGCTCATGGGCACAGGCAGGCGTCTGAAGGAGTATAATCCTCATGTGCAGCTGATTGCTGTGCAGCCCGACGGTCCGTTTCACGGTCTGGAAGGGCTGAAACACCTGCAGACCGCGCTGGTGCCGGGCATTTACGACCCTGCCGTGCCCGACGAGATAGTGGAGATTTCCACCGAGTCGGCGCACGCGATGGCGCGTCGGCTGGCGAGAGAGGAAGGGTTGTTTGTGGGCATCTCCGCCGCCGCAGCGATATGCGTTGCGCTTCAGACAGCCGAACGACTTTCGAGCGGTGTGGTGGTGGCGATCGCGCCCGATGGCGGCAGTCGTTACATCACCGACCCGCTGTGGGAGGAGGAAGGGTGATGCTGTCGATAAGTCCAGAGCAGGCGTCGCAGATTCGCCAGCACGCGAAACAGGAGTACCCTCACGAGTGTTGCGGAGCCTTTCTGGGGCGGGTAGTGGGTGAGGACGTGCGCTGGGTGGAAGAGGTAGTACCCATCACAAACGAGCAAGCGGAGAACCGCGAGCGACGGTTCCTGATAACGCCTCAGCAGATGATGGCGTTAGAACGGACGGCGGCGCAGAAAGGGCTGAAGGTGCTGGGGTTCTATCACTCCCACCCCGACCACCCCGCTCGCCCCAGCGACTACGACCGCGAGAACGCCCTGCCGTGGTACTCCTATCTGATTATCTCGGTGCAAAAGGGCAAGCCTGCCGAGATGCACTGCTGGCGACTGCTGGACGACCGCAGCGATTTCGAACGCGAACAGATGCAAATACGAGCACTTGAGATGAGGTGAACCGATGGCAGTAACCATATTGATACCCAGCGCGTTGCAGGCATACGCGGACAATCAGGGTGAAGTGCAGGTACAGGCGAGCAATGTGGGTGAGGCGTTGCAGGCGCTAACCGAAGCCTACCCCGGCCTGCGCAAGCACCTGTATAACGAGCAAGGCAGGTTACGCTCCTTCGTGAACGTGTACCTGGGCGAAGAGGACACGCGCTACCTGCAAGGGCTGGAAACCCCCGTCAAGGACGGGGACACGCTGATGATTGTGCCCTCCATTGCGGGAGGAAGCCCGGCGGTGGCAGAGGAGGTAGCGCTGGACAATGAAGAGATACTGCGCTACAGCCGACACCTTATCCTGCCCGATGTGGCGATGGAGGGACAGCTGAAGCTGAAGGCGGCGAAGGTATTGTGCGTCGGTGCAGGCGGGCTGGGTTCTCCCCTGGCACTGTATCTTGCTGCAGCAGGCGTGGGAACCATCGGGCTGGTGGACTTTGACGTGGTGGACCTTACCAACCTGCAGCGACAGGTACTCTACACCACCACCGATGTGGGACGTCCCAAGCTGGAGGTGGCGAAGGAGCGTCTGCAAGCGATGAATCCCCATATCGAAATACGCACCTACGAGACGCGTCTCACTCGCGACAACGCGCTGGACATTCTCGCCGACTACGATATCGTGGTGGACGGCACGGACAACTTTGCCACGCGCTATCTGGTGAACGATGCCTGCGTGCTGTTAGGCAAGCCCAACGTGTACGGCTCCATCTTCCGCTTCGAGGGGCAGGCGTCGGTGTTCTACGCCAAAGAGGGACCGTGCTATCGGTGTCTCTATCCAGAGCCTCCGCCGCCGGGGCTGGTTCCCAGCTGTGCAGAGGGAGGCGTGCTGGGCGTGCTGCCCGGCGTCGTTGGCACGATACAGGCGATGGAGACCATCAAGCTGATACTGGGCAAGGGTGAACCGCTCATCGGACGGCTGTTGCTGTTCAACGCGCTGAAGATGCAGTTTCGTGAGCTGAAGCTGCGCAAGAACCCCAATTGCCCCGTATGCGGTGAGCGTCCCATCATTCGCGAGCTGATTGACTACGACGAGTTCTGCGGGGTGCGCGGGGTTGAAGAAGCTCCTGCCGAAGTGGTGGAGGAGATAACGCCCACCGAGCTCAAGCGCAGGCTGGACGCGGGCGAGAACATCTTCCTGCTGGACGTGCGCGAGCCGGTAGAGTGGCAGATCTGCCGTCTGGACGGAGCGGTGCTGATGCCAATGAACACTGTCCCGGCGCGGATGCATGAGCTGGACTCGGCGAAGGAGATGGTGGTGTACTGCCGCTCAGGCAAGCGCAGTGCGCAGATTGTCGCTTTCCTGAAGGCAGCAGGTTTCCGCAAAGTCAAGAACCTGCGGGGTGGCATCCTGCAGTGGTCGGACGAGGTGGACCCCACCGTGCCGAAGTATTAGAGTCGCTCCCCTTCTCCTATCGGGAGAAGGGGAGATGGCGAGAGAGTTACGGAACCCACTGACTGAAGACCATATCCCTTTCTTTCTGTGCCAGGTGGCAATTGGCGCACTGCTCCACGGGATTGGTCACCAGTCGTTTACCGCTGGCATCCCATGCCTGCCAGCCCCAACCGTAGCTGCGGGAGTAACGCTTGCTATCCTTCACCATGATGGCGGTTACCTTCTTCTTGCCCGCCACGTACGTACCGCCTGCGTCTTTTGCTTCGTACAGCACGAACACGATCGCGCTTCCGTCGGGGAACTGCTTGCCGTTGTTTCGGTAGACGGAAGCAGCTTTGGCGTTGGCATAGATGTGATGCACTCCGCCGAAGGGGTCAAACAGCGGATGCTGGTCGCTGTAGATGACGCCTGTGGTGATGTGCGTCCAGTTGCGCCAGTTCGCGGGCAGGCGGTCGGGCGCGGGCGCGTTTGATTTTTGAGCCTGCAAAGCGACAACGCCCACTACTGCAAAAGCGGTGATCCAGAAAAAGTGTTTCATGTGTTGTTCACCTCCTTGCTACGGAGTATACAGTGAAACCCACATACTGTTGCAAGAGGTTACGAAAAAGTAAGGTGGTTACTTTTCGGTAAGGGACGTGCCTTCGAAAAGCAAATGGCACAGGCGTTTCGCCTGTGCCTATCACAACGCCGCTGGCGCGGCGGACACCAGAGTGAAACACAGTATCTTACGGGAGGAGGGTTCTCACAGGGGTTGTTCCACAGGTATCTATATTTTTCACAAGGTAGATTGCACCGGTTGCGCAATTTGGTTCAATGAGGTGCTGAAGGGCTTCAGCTGCCTGTGCGCTGGCTGTGGGAACGTCCGCCTTTGCGTGAGGCAATACGCTATCTGGATTCGGAAGGGTAGCCCTTACCTGTCCGCTGGGTATGGTTCACCGTCATGTACCGCAGCATCCACGCCTCTGACGGTACGACATATTCCCCCATATTCACAGAGGCTACAATGGTCGCCGGGTGTCGGGCGTATATCGCCTGCTCGCAAGCGATGCAACAGCTCGTTCACCTTCTGCGCGGCGGTGCGCTCGATGCCCTTCCACCTCTGCCCATGTACGCGCTGTACCACAGAATAGTCCTCCTGAGGCTGTCTGCCCAGCCGTTGTAACAGCTCGGCAGGTGCGGTGTCGGTAAACAACACGCGGCACCGCTTTCCCTCCAGCACGCCGTCCAGTGCTACCGCCGCGGGATTCAGCTTCCAGACCTGCTTCAGCGCGGCGACGTACAGCACGGTCTGTAGGTCCTCGCCCATCTGCACCCTTTGCCACCACCTGTCGGGCAGGTCGCGCTTGTAGTCCACCAATACCGCCGCGCCGGTTTGAGGGCATACATCTATGCGGTCTATCCTGCCGCATATACGCATCCGTTCGCCATCGGGCAGAGTCAGGCGTAGAGGCGGGGCAGTCTCTTCCACAGGCTCCTCGTCCTCATCGTGGATGGGGCCGAAAGTTGCCTCCGTCCACAGTGTTTGCAAACCGAATCCGGCGTACACCTGCTCCTCACGCTCCAGCACCGAGCGCACCATCTCTTCCAGCTGCTGCAGAAGCAGATGCCGTTCGCCAAGGGGGCGGTCCACCGGATGCTGTTGAGCGACTTCCTGCAGCAGCTCCTCTATCGGTTGCTCGGGATGCTGATGGCGGCGATGCAGTACCGCGTGTAGCCAGCGTCCCTGTCCCGCTGCATAGTGTGTTCTCTCGCCGCGAATCCTCATCTCCCAGCGCACGAAGTGCCGGAATGGGCATTGTTGCAGCTCTTCCAGCTCGGTGGCGGAGTAGGCTCGGTTGCCGATGTGGGGCAAGAGGGTGCTCAAGCGGGGGAAGTCAGGCAGGTAGCGCCATCGCCACCATTGCCGACATCGTTCCCTCCGTTCGGTAAGCCAGCGGTGCAGTGTCTGTGCAGTGAGCAGGCGCTCTGAGTCATCCATCACGCGACGGGTGTGGGGGTTGATATCGAACAGCGAGTCCACCAGCGTGCGTTCAGTATCTTTCTCATCTACCGTATGGGAGAGGGGGGCAGTGATATCACTCAGGCGCAGACTGCGCTGAATGATGCTGTCTGGTGGAAAAATCTCGCGCAGCGAACGCAGGTAGAACGAGGGTTGAACATCGTGGTCGCCCTCCGTGCGGGAGTAAGAGAATACCACCCTTTGCGAGGCACAGGTCGCCGCCTGGTAAAACGCCAGTCGTTCCATGGCGGCGTTGTCGGTGGTCAGTGGCAGGCGGCTGCCGGTGTGTGCATTGAGCCGGCGACGGTCTTCGTCGCGCAAGAGGGCATCTTCCACCATCCTGTGGGGGAAGCGTCCTTCCTGCATCCCCATCACGAAGACAACACGTGGGCGCAGAGGGCGGCTTCGAGTGGCTTCCAGTAACCACACCGCGTTACGCGGGGACGAATCACACCTTTGTAACGTCACTGCCCACGCTTGTTCCACAGCTCGCGCCCACTCTGCGGGTGTTCCTTCCGCGTCCTGCGCCAGCAAGAAGACCACCTGTTGAGCGATCTCCATCGCCTGCGTCAGCGCGTCCTGTTCCTCACTACGGAGAACGGACACCCCAAACTGCGTGGCGTGGAGTGTCCTCTGCAGCGCGTCAAGCCACTGACGCGGGTTCTGTGCCTGCGACAGAGATTGCGTGCTCTCCACCAGAGTGCGTAGCATGGTGGCAATCGTGCTATCCTCTCGTTCCATCTGCTCGGCGAGGCGCAGCCAGTTGGCTGCTCCGGAGCGCACTCCCCGTCGCACAGCCAGCAAGCGCAGTCGGTCCGCCTCAAGAATGTCTATGGGCAGGTATCCGTTCTTGAGCCACTGCAGCACACCTTCACGCGGATACTCGCTCTCGTGGAGATGTAGCAGGCCGGTAAGCGTGCGCACCAGCGGATGCTCGCCCAGCGTCTGCGCCTCGAATCTCTGGGTGGGGATGCCGAACTGCGCGAACACTCCCTCTAAAGTGGGTAACACCGAAGCGATGTCACGGCATAAAACCGCGATCTCACCCCAGGCCATACCGTTGCGGTGGTGGTGCACTATCTCGCGGGCGACCATCTCCGCTTCTGCCAGGAGGTGAGGCGCTTCCCATATCTCCACGGCAGGGAGTAATTGTCCGGTGTTGGCGGGCGGGGGAGACGTGCCGAAGAGATAGGAGGCGATGTGCGCTATTGCCGGAGAGGTTCGCTCATCAGGAGGCAGTGTCACCGGCTCCATCTGCACCTCAAAATGCTGGCTCAGCCATTGCAGGGTAGCGGAAGTGCTTTCGAACAGCGCATCCCTTTTATCCTCCCAACAAAGGGTGACCACAACCTTGCAACCCGCTTCCGCCAGCGCACGCAGGAACGCGGTTTCGGTTCGGGAGAAGCGGGCGAAGCCGTCCACCAGAACACGATGGGGAAGGGCGATGTGATGGCGAGCCTCGTGTAGCGCCTGCGTGGCAAGTGGATAAACCTCCTCTTCCTCATGCCAGCCTCGCGCGGCGAGCAGGTAACGATAGCGGCGTAGTATCTGCGCAAGCGCAGAGATTTTCTCCTGTTCCTGTGATTGTACGGCGAGTTGTTCCAGCGATTCCGGAGAGATGCCTTCGCGCGTCATTTCCCTTACCCACGCGGACAACAGGGTAAGGATGCCTTCTCGTCGGAGGGCACGCTCCATTAAAGTATCGGGTTGTGCGACCGCCTGAACTGCCTGCTGCAGTAGCCAGCGACGCAGGTGCGCAGGCACGAGGCGCACCTCTTTTACCGCCGACGCCACGTCGGTGGCGAAGGCATGGAAGCTGCGCACTACCCGGTCAGCTGTTTGGGGTGCCATTCCCTCTGCGAGAAGGATAGCGCGCGCCATCTGAGCCTGCAGGTCCGAGGGCAGTATCAGGCGCACACGTTCGCCCTCCTGCAGGCATGTGGCGATACACCGGCGGGTTTTGCCACCCAGAGCAGGCGATGTCCAGACGGTTACAGGTGGTTTCATGCTCGTAACGATTGATTCGCGCTCCTCAAACGCAGTACACTATAGTATATTCGCTTCGCGGGGAGCAGGCTACTTCAGCACAGGGGGAGTTTTGGAGTGGACAATACGGTTTTTGACCTCGATGAGATGTTGACGCAGGCGCAATCGCCGTCTGTGCGTTCGGAGCGAAGGCGTAACATGTCCGCGGTTGTGGCGATAGTGGGTGTTCTCGGTACAGCGGCGCTGCTGGCAGTGTTTCTATGGCGTTCGCCCCGCCAGGATGCCGCGTTGCTCCACAGAGCCTATGCTTTGCCTGCACCCAATCCGATTCAACCCCCTGCGCTACCCTTGCCGGTAGTGACCGTGACAACGCCTCCTCCCACACCGCAGGTTGTGCAACTGCCCGCGCCTCGCCCCTCGCTCTGGGAGATTCGGGCAGAGCTGAAACGCGGGCTGGGGGAGTGGGAGTTTCCGCACTACGTGAATGCGCCCCAGTACGGCTCCGGTCCGGACAGCCCTGCCCCCAGCCAGTTGAAACCGCATGTCGCCGCTGCGCCAGCGGAGTAGCTACTCTCCT
>Ga0101941_1001000_pt1 | contig 27449 bp, 28 predicted proteins | sample DewCreD2012metaG_3_FD_75242 | JGI IMG/M metagenome (GOLD analysis project Ga0101941, IMG submission 75242) | Hot spring sediment bacterial and archeal communities from British Columbia, Canada, to study Microbial Dark Matter (Phase II) - Dewar... ...
TCTGGAAACAGCCATGATAGAATTAAAGAAACGTAAAGAAGCTTTTACCTGGCTGGACGAAATGAAGGGGGTTCCTAAAAAGCAACTTATTTCTGAGCATGCTGATGAGTACCTGGGAACGGAAAGAGGTTATGGAAAAGGCAAAAAACCGGAAGACTATATTGAAGGTTTCCGGCAATTTATACTTGAAAACCAGAATAAAATTGTAGCCCTTAAAATTGTTTGTACCCGGCCCAAAGAACTTACCCGCAAGGCCCTGAAAGAATTGCGTTTATTGCTTGATCAGGAAGGTTACAACGATACTACCTTAAAAGCAGCCTGGCGCGATAGTAAAAACGAAGATATTGCGGCTGATATCATTTCTTTTATTCGCACGCTGGCTTTGGGCAATGTACTTATAAGCCATGAAGAGCGCATAAGAAATGCCATGGCAAAGGTGAAAACCCAGAAAAGCTGGAGCCGCATACAACTCAACTGGCTGGAACGCATAGAAACACAATTGTTGCTGGAATCGGTCCTTGACCAGGAAAGCTTTGAAAGTGAACCCTTCAAAAACCAGGGTGGGTACAACAGGATGGATAAAATATTTAACGGCGAACTTTCCGTCGTCATGGAAACCCTCAATGAAAATTTATATGGATAGAAAAAATAGTATTAACAGAAATACTACTATAATTGGACTATTAGCCCTGCTTATATGTGGGCAGGTACATGCTCAAGATCAAAAGAATACTAAAAACCCTGCAATTCCTCCGCAATTTCTGGGTGGTCAAAGTGCATATACTAGTTTTCTGACTACAAGACTTAAACCTATTACAGACTCATTGTCCAACATTAATGAAAATGGTAAAGTCCTTGTTTTTTTCAAAGTCGATTCTACAGGAGCCCTTTCTGATTTCAGGGTACGAGAAACTTTTAGCCCCGAAGTAGGAGACAAAGTACTGGAAGTATTTAAAGAAATGCCACCATGGATTCCAGGCATGATCAATGGAAAAGCTGTTAACTGGGTCATTGCAACACCAGTAGTATTTGATTCAAAATCTTCAGGCCGTAAAAGAACCCGAGGAAATTAGAAATCATAGTCATTATTCTAAACAAGCGACTATATACTTATAACTTAATTCTTGTAGAAATTAAATGCTTCAGGTTAAATTGAAATTTCACTACTTTATTTTATTCTTTTGTCTTTTTCAGATTAATACCCATATACAGGCTCAAGAATTATCGGGAAATTTTATCCCGCCTTCATTTCCTGGTGGGATAGATTCCTTAAATAACTACCTGCAACCTAAATAGCAGGCTATCCTTTATGATGAAAGTTGCATAATAGATAAAATAATGTATGTCACCTTTGTTGTTGGTAAAAATGGAAAAGTCAGAGATGTACGCATTATAAACGGGCTTTCAGAAATAATAAACGAAAAAATAATCAAAGTCATGGTAGAAATGCCGGAATGGGAGCCTGCAACCAATGATGGTAAACCTGTAAGTTTTCTGCTTAAACAACCAATAAGAATCGAATAGGAAAAAAAATATAAAACCAATTAATATTTGACTTACCATAAAATAATGTATTCAAGGCTTACCCTAATTTTAACCTTTATTTTGCTTTTACAGTCTACACACATCGTAGCTCAGGACAATACAGTACCAGAATTACCAGATATTTTACCTTCTTTTCCAGGAGGTCAGAATGCCATGATAAAGTTTATTTCTATTGAGTTTAGACCTGTCATTGATTCGCTATCAAGAATTGAAGCTGAATCAGGTACTGTATACACCAAATATACCATAGACACAACGGGGGCACTTAAGAATATTGAGATCATGAGATCCTATAGCCCTGAAGTAGATGCAAAAGTACTGGAACTATTTAGAAAAATGCCTGCATGGAGTCCGGCTATAAAAGACGGAAAACCGGTAGACTTTACCATGCAGCTGCCGATTAAATTTAGTTTTGAAGAAAGTAAAAGCAGAAGGAAAAGAAGAAAGTAAAAATCGTGTCTGCCCCACGTAAAACCTAAAACGTAAAACGTACCACGTAAAACCTATAACGTAACCAATGAATACCCAGGAAATCGTATCCAAACTCTGGAACCTTTGCAATGTGCTGAGAGACGATGGCATTACCTACCATCAGTATGTGACCGAACTTACCTACATCCTTTTCCTGAAAATGACCAAGGAAACCGGCACCGAAGTCGGTATTCCCGAAAAATACCGCTGGGATGCCCTTATGGCTACCAAAGGCGGTACCGAACTAAAGGATTTGTACCGTGACCTGCTGGCCAATATCGCCAAAGAGGGACAGGGAAAAGTAAAAATGATTTACAACGATGCCAAAAGCAGCATCGACAAGCCGGCCAATCTCTGGAAGATCTTTACCCATATCAACGAACTGGACTGGTACTCGGCAAGAGAAGAGGGGCTGGGAAACCTCTATGAAGGCCTGCTCGAGAAAAACGCCACCGAAACCAAAAGTGGTGCGGGACAGTATTTTACGCCTCGCCCGCTTATTGAAGTGATGGTGCAGCTTATGGACCCTAAACCCGGCGAACGCTGCAACGACCCGGCTTGTGGTACTTTTGGTTTCCTTATTGTCACCCACAACCATATCAAAGCCAACACCAACGACCTTTTTGACCTTGATGCCAAGGCCTCTGCCTTTCAGTTGAGACAGGCTATGTCGGGTTGCGAACTGGTGGCCGACACCTACAGACTGGCCCTTATGAACGCCTATCTGCACGGGCTGGACTGCGATATACAACTGGGCGATACGCTTTCCTCCGTAGGTGAGCATATGAACGGCTACGACCTGGTGCTCACCAATCCGCCTTTTGGTACCAAGCAGGGTGGCGAAAGACCCACACGTACCGATCTTACCTTTCCCGGTTCCAACAAGCAGCTGAATTTCCTGTAGCATATATACCGTAGTCTGCACAAGAGAGGTGGAGCAAGAGCTGCCGTGGTATTGCCCGACAATGTACTGTTCCAGGACAACGACGGACAAAAAGTGCGTGCCGACCTGATGGACAAATGCAACCTGCATACCATACTGCGATTGCCCACTGGTATCTTTTATGCCCAGGGTGTAAAAACCAATGTGCTTTTCTTTGAGCGCGGCAAAACCGACAAAGGCAATACCCCGGGTGTCTGGTTTTACGACCTGCGCAGCGATATGCCCAGCTTTGGCAAGCGTACACCTTTTACCACCAGCTATTTTGAGGACTTTATAAAAGCCTATACCGCTGCCAACCGCAGCGCTATTGTAGACAAACGCTGGAACTACCTGAGCCGGGAGGACATCAAGCAGAAAAACGACTCCCTGGATTTGGGTCTGATTGCCGATGAAAGTCTGAGCAATGCCGAGAACCTGGGCGAGCCTGCCGAAATAGCCGAAGAAGTCCTGGCCGAACTCGAAGAAATTACCTTGTCTCTAAAAGCTATACTTAAGGAGTTGAATTGATGGAGAAAAGATTACCAAAAGGGTGGAGTTTAGTACAATTGGAAGACCTAAGTGAGTCGAAATATTACGCAATTGGAGATGGAGATCATGGCCAGATTAAACCAGCAATGTACCGAGATTCAGGGGTGCCTTATATTAGAGTAGGCGATATGGGTTGGGGTACATTTTCAGAAGAGAAATTAGTGTATATTTCCAATGAAGTTCATCAAGATAATTTAAAAAGTGAACTTTTACCAGGAGATGTATTAATAGCAAAAACTGGTGCTACAATAGGTAAATGCTGTATAGTGCCTGAATCAATAAGTAAAGCAAATACAACATCTTCAGTCGGAAAGGTTTCCTTAAATTTAAAACTTACATCAAGTAAATTCATTCTATACTACTTTTTATCTCCAGGATTTTATAAAATGATGTGGAGTTATAGTAATAGAACAGCTCAGCCTGGTTTTAACAATAGGGATTTAAAAATATTTCCTGTTCCACTCCCCCCCAAAGCAGAGCAAGAGCGCATCGTAGCGAAGTTAGACATATTATTTGCCGAAATAGAACGGGTAAAAGAAGGCCTCGCCAAAATACCCGTACTCATGAAAAACTTCCGCCAAGCCGTCCTCAACCAGGCCGTCACCGGCAAACTCACCGAGGAGTGGAGAAAGGGAAAGGAGTTGGGGGATGTTGAGGATTTGCTGAACAGATTAAATCAAACACGTGAAATTTTGATAAAAGATAAGAAAGTAAGAGAAGTTAAATTAAAAGATACAGATAAAACAGATAATCTTGGCGTTTTACCAAATAATTGGAAGAAGTCTTCACTTTATAATCTAGCAAATATTATTGACCCTAACCCATCTCATCGTATGCCAATTTATTATGATGAAGGAATACCATTTATATCAACTGAAAATATAATTAATTATGATATAGATTTCAGAAAAGGAAAAAAAGTAGGGGTAGAAACATTAAAAGAACAAATAAAAAGGTTCAGCATTAATGATGGTGATTTTATATATACAAGAATTGGCACAATAGGTAAATCATGCTACTTGCCTATAGAAAGAAACTTCTGTATATCTCATGCAGTATGCATTATTTCATCCTATGATAAATTGTTAATCTTGCCTGAATTTTTAAGAATAGCCATTGGTTCTGAAAAAATAATTGAGCAAGGACTACATGGTGTACAAAGTGTAGGTGTGCCCGACCTCGGAATGGGAAAAATTAGGTGTTTTCAAATTCCAGTTTGCTCTGTTGTAGAACAACAAGAAATTGTTCGCAGAGTAGAAGCCTTGTTTGCACAGGCCCATGCCATAGAAGCCCGTTATGAGCAACTCAAAGAAAAAATAGAACAACTGCCCCAAGCCATCCTGGCCAAAGCATTCCGCGGAGAGCTCGTCCCCCAGGATCCCAACGACGAACCCGCCGACAAACTCCTGGAAAGAATAAAAGCCCTAAAATCCGAAGCAGAAAGCATGGGTAAAAAGATGAAGAATAGAAAGGAGAAAGTGTGATGGAGTTGTTGTATTTTTGGGTTAAGGAGTTTAGAAATCTGAAAGAAACCGGAATTAATCTGGGTTCTCAGTTCATATATGATTGCAAACTAGTTAATAATACATTAGAAATAAGTAGAAAAGAAAATAAAGAATTTATTCCTGATTTTTTTTCACTACCAGGAAATAGCAAAGGATTTTCAAATGTCACGGCCATTGTTGGAGAAAATGGAGTAGGAAAAACCAATCTTCTTGAAGTATTAAGGCGAGCCTTAGTCGATGACGATACGAATTATCAAGAAAGCTATTTACTGATATATGAAAAAGACAATACCATTATTATTCGGAATACAACAGGCAAAAGAATAAGTGCAGAATTTAATATTAAAGAAATTACGCATTACCAAACTTCAGATACAAAAACTGAAGTAATTTATTACTCACCTCATTTTGATCAATCCATTTACCCTATAGCCATTGACCAACCCCTTGGAATAGATGTATCCACAGATTGGCTACTTCACAAAGATTCCGCTCATGAGCGATATGCCAGAAACAACCTAGACGTTGTTGAATATTTCAAATCGCAAGAAACATTCCGGCAAATTGAATTTGTTAAAGAATCTATAGGGAACCAAGCCATTGAATCAAGAATTAAGTTGCCAACCAAAATTCAGGTTAAGTTTCAAAATATCAGGTTTGATATTGAAAATCACCGCAGTAATACTCCTTATGATTTCAGGACAGCTTATAATAAGCTAAAAAAATTAATAGAAGATGAAATAGATCTATTGGCTGACAGGGAATATCTGGAAAATGAAAAAACTGCAAAAAATCAAACTAGGGCAGCAAAAGGATTTGAGTTTTTTTTACTGTATTTACTTAATAATGTTTTCTATAACCTTGACCAAACTAATCAACTGGAAATTGATCAGTTAACAATTCAGTTAAAAGATATATCATTTAATTCCGATAATTATTTTAACGTTATCGATTTTTTTGAAAACCAAGACATTGTTGATTCAGAACCAATTACACATTTGATTCTTTATATAGAAAGGTTAATTGAGAATATCAGGGTAATTGAAGTTTCACATGACCAAAGCATATTTGAAATAAATATTGAAAATACTTATGAATTTATAAGTATTTATAACAATTATTTGAAATCCCTGGAAAGGTTTTCTCATTATACTCCTGTTCACGGATTTATTGACTTGGATTGGTCTGGTCTAAGTTCAGGTCAAAAAGCTTTTTTGAATATTTTTAGCAGAATTAATTTTTCAAAGAAACAGATAATAAGTAAGAGTGAAGATTACTTTAAACCAAAGCAAATTCCAAAAATAATTTATTTATTAGTTGATGAAGGAGACCTTGGGTTTCACCCTCAATGGCAAAAAGATTTTTTAATTGAGCTAATAAATATTATACCTCATATTCTAGAGTTTGAAAAAGACCAAAAGGTTTTAAGTCCAAGAATTCAACTCATATTTACTTCACATTCTCCTTTATGCTTGTCTGATATACCTCAAAGCCATGTAGTTTACCTGTATGAACAAGGGACACTAAATCACCCGCAACCTAAGAAATCTTTTGGTGCCAATATTCATAATCTATTAGCAGATTCTTTTTTTCTTAAAGATGGACTTGTAGGGAAATTTGCTGTTAAAAAAATCAATGAAATAATAGAGATCATTAACAGAAAAAATGTTTCCCAGGAAGATCAGATAAAAGTAGAACAAGTTTTGGCGATTATTGATGAACCTCTATTGAAAAGGAAACTAGAAATGATGTATTTAGGTAAACATAAAAAAATTTCTGAAAAAGAGATGTTGCAAAGACAAATGGAGGAAATTCAAAAGAGGCTAAAAGATTTATAAGTACGAACACTTTTTTTATGATTTTTATAAATACTGGAAATACTTCAAAAGCCTTAAAAATTCATTACGAATATTTTTATCCTTTTTTAAAGAAGAGAATAAATTCTTCACAATTAAAGCCTCCTATAAAGAAGTTCTTAACCAACAATTTAAAGGTTATTTTATCTGGGTTGCCCTCAGAACTAATTAAAGTTCAATCCGACTTTTACTCTAGGCTAAGCAAAAAAGAAAGGCAAAAACAAAGTAGTGAATTGAGGAAAATATTTCGATATGATTTGTTTATAAATAAGAAAAGCACATACAATGCTTATAGCTTGGCAAATAATCTTGACATAACAGCTTGTTGTTATTGTAATAGACAGTATACCATTACTATTAATAGTAAAAACAAGGATGGGCAATTAACAAGACCAGATTTTGACCATTTTTTCTGTCAACATTCAAATCCATTATTATCATTATCATTCTACAACTTAATCCCAAGTTGCAAAATTTGCAATAGCACTTTTAAAGGCAAAAAGCCTTTTGACTTGGATAATTATATTCATCCCTATATTGATAATATAATTTCTGAATTTTCATTTGACTATTTCCCTTTAGATTTAGAGGCCCAAAGCGGATTTAATAATAACTTTGAAATCACTTGTAATATCAACCCAAATTCGCTTTTAAAGAGTAAAATTGAAAATACTTTTGAATTATTTAAGATCACGAAAGTATACAATGGCCATAAAGACATTGTTCAAAATTTATTGAAATACAAAAGCATGTTGAATGATGATTATTTGAAGATCTTAGCGGAAAAGACCTACAAGATAGAACTCTCGCCTGCAGAATTATACAACCTTGCTTTTAATAATTATTATGATGAAAATGATTTTTATTTAAAACCTTTCTCAAAGTTAACAAAGGATATATTACTAAAAGAAGAGATGCTAAATTTAATAATAAGGTAAATGATATAGGATTAAATATATTTTTTTTGAAATGGAATTAAATGAAATAAAAAAGCTCGTAAATGAATTTGACCGCCTTCCTAAAGCGTTACAAGAACCCACCTATCTGGAACTTTCCGCCCTGGTTGGTAAAATTGAGTAACAAGTTTGTTTAAAAGCAGCCCGCCTTGGTTGCGCCAACGGCCAACCAAAAAAGTTAGAGGTAGTAAATAGAAGAAATTTAAAGCCAGTTACGTATAGGGACTGGCTTTAGTTGTTTTATAACGTTTTAAATTTAGTAGCTTCAGATACGGTCAATATTTTTTAAGAACTAAGAGAGATGAATCACAAAATTTACAGCGGTTGGATGTGTTTGGTTATTATGATGATTGAGGTGGTGAAAAAGTAAGGAGAAGGAAGCCTGGAACTTATAGAAGGGAATCTTTCATTCGGTAAATCTGAGATTCAGACCAATAAGTTGCTGCCTGCGTTATGGAGATTCCGGATATTTCCAACCTTTTGCTTTCCCTAAAAAACTTCTGAAATGACGTTCATGGTGGTAGGGGGAGGTGTCAGAGGAAGTATGGGTAATAGCAGAATGATTTTCAAGCAGTACTTATTTTTGAACTAGTCCCTGTTAATTGGCTCATGGCTTTGAAGCCCATGTCGGAGTTGAGTATGAGATTATTCTTTTAATTTTCAACTATTTAGAAAAATACTTCTGTTACATATTTTACATTATTTGATTTTTTATATAAAATTGTAACAAACACTCTCCTGGTTCTGTTTAGAAAGTATGGCTATAGAAAAGACAATTGGCAGAAATATTAAGGTTTTTAGAGAAGCCCAAGCACTCACACAAGATCAATTAGCAGATTTTTTAGGTATTAAACGTCCCATGATAAGCTATTATGAGAATGGGGAAAGAGAGGTTCCTATGCCACATCTTGACAAACTTGCCAATTTGTTTGGTTTAGATATTGGCGCTCTAATGGAAGAAAATACTGAAAATATTAAATCAGATTTGGCATTTGCGTTCAGGGCAGATGGAATGGATACTTCAGATATTAAAGAAATCGCTAATTTTAAAAAAGTGGTTAAAAATTTTCTAAAAATGCAACAAATAGAAAATGAAATCCACTGATTTATTAGAAGCTGAAAAGAAGTCTTCACAATTCAGGTCAGAAAACGGTCTAAGCCCGTACGAACCGATTCATCTCCAAAGTTTACTTCTGCGAAAGCTAGTAATTACTATCTTCAGGCCTCTCGAAAAGCTATCCGGAATGGCAATTAGATGCGGCGATGCCAGGTTTATCCTTATCAATCAGAATAGAACATTAGGCCATCAGCATTTTACAATTGCACATGAGCTGTATCATTTATTCATTCAGGCAAATTTTACTTCCCAAAAATGTATCACTGGCTTATTTGAAAAACAGGAAGATATCGAAGAAAGAAAAGCGGATCTTTTTGCTGCTTGCCTATTAATGCCAAGAGAGGGTATGCTTCAACTTATCCCGAATTCAGAACTTTCAAAGGATAAAATAACACTTGCCACAATTGTAAAACTAGAACAAAACTTTTCAGTATCGCGAAAGGCTATATTACAAAGACTCAAAGAAATTGAAATTATTTCGGGAAAAACATATTCCCAATATTCTGATAATGTAAAACGAAGTGCATTAAGACTTGGCTTTCCGCTTCATTTGTACGAGCATGGAAATGAAAATCGAGTTATAGGAGAATACGGAACAATAGCAAAGAAACTATTTGAAGAGGATAAAATCTCTGAATCATTTTACATAGAATTAATGCAGGATATAGGAATCGATCCATTAGCGAATCCCCAAGACGAAGATGAGCAGTAGTAAAGTCTTGATTTTGCTCGATGCCGACGTTGTTATACATTTTTTTAAGGCAGAAAAAATTAGTCTATTAAGTGATCTTTATAAAGGTCGACTAATAATGCTGGATATAGTCAAATCAGAACTTCTGAATAACCGAACAATTCAGGATGTCGTGGAAAATTTATTTACATTCAAAATTGTACAGGAACTAAATTTTCCAACTTCAGTTAAAGAAATCATGCTCGAGTTTAAGCGTATTTCTTCAAGTCCAAAGATGGGAAAGGGTGAAAATGCTTGTATGGCTGTATGCAGATTTCAGCAACATATTATTGCAAGCAGTAACACCAAAGATATTAAACCGTATTGCGAAGAACACAAGCTTGGGTACCTCACTACACTGGATATTCTCTCAATAGCTGTATTGAAAACCAAATTAACAATTGCAGAAGGGCAACAATGCATTGATGCTATTTTGGCTAATGGAAGCAGGCTGAAGTCGAATAATCTGGAAGTATATTTAAAAAATGAATTTGACAGAAGTAAATTACAGTACTAAATGTGTTGTTACTGGTTACTTTCCGATACAAAACTTGCTAAATATAGTATCCAGCAAATCATCCGTAGTTATCTCACCGGTTATTTCACCTAAGTGATATAGTGCCTGACGTATGTCCTCGGCTAATAAATCGCCGGTCAGATTCAGGTCAATTGCTTCCAGAACAGATACTAATGATTCCCTGGTTTTTTGCAGACTTTCGTAATGACGCATATTGGTCACAATAGTATTCCCAGATTTTACAGATTGGGTATTAACCATCTCCAGTACCTGATCCTTTAAGGTATCAATACCTTTATTCTCTATGGCAGAGATATAAATTATACCATCGAAGTTTCTGAATTTTTCCTTATAATCAGTATTCTTATCTATTTTATTTCCAACAACTACGTAAGGTACATTGATGCTTCGTAGCTCATTTAGGTCTTTTATTAAATCGTCCTCGTCATAGCTTCCCACATCAAATAGATAGATAATGAGCGAAGCAGTTCGCATTTTCTCTTTGGTTCTTTCAACACCTATTGACTCGATTATGTCTTTGGTTTCACGAAGCCCTGCCGTATCTATAAATCGAAAAGAAATACCCCCAAGTATTAATTCATCTTCTATAAAGTCACGAGTAGTACCAGGTATTTCACTAACTATGGCTTTTTCTTCGTTGAGGAGTACGTTCAAAAGTTTTGATTTGCCTGCATTGGGTTTGCCGGCTATAACTGTAGGAACTCCGTTTTTAATTACATTGCCTAATGAGAAGGATGCTAAAAGGGCATCAATTACTCGGCGAATGGTATAGATTAATTCTTTTAATTGATCGCGGTTGGCAAATTCAACATCTTCTTCGCCAAAATCCAGTTCCAGTTCTATCATGCTGGCAAAGTAAATGAGTTTTTCACGCAAGGTTTTAATTTCCAGAGAAAAACCACCACGCATCTGATTCATAGCTGCCTGATGCGCCGATTCTGTATCAGAGGCAATAAGGTCTGCTACGGCTTCTGCCTGTGCCAGGTCAAAGCGGCCATTCAAAAATGCCCGCATAGTAAATTCCCCTGGTTTGGCCAGACGAGCACCATTTTTTAAGAAGGTTTTGAGAATTTGTTTTACTATGTAATCTGAACCATGACAGGAAAATTCGATGGTATCTTCCTTAGTAAATGATTTTGGAGTCTTAAAGGTCGTGGCAACTACTTCGTCCAGAATTACTTCACCATCTTTGATAAGGCCAAAGTGGGCAGTATGACTGGGTTGTTCGCTCAGTTTCTTTCCTGAGAAAATTTTGTCCGATATGCCAAATGCATCAGGACCGGAGATTCTTATAACAGCAATGGCGCCAGCACCCGGAGGGGTAGCAAGCGCCACTATTGTATCGTCTTTGGAATAGGTGTTGTTCAATGTTTTATTCTACGGTAGCTTGGGACATACTAAAACTATCCCAGCTGGTGGTTTTAAAATGATCGTCACCGTAAAAATGCAATATTTTACCCAACATATCAACGTCTAAATAACCGGGAACCGGTTGCAGCAATTCTTCATTGGGCATTAAATATACCGTAGTTGGATAGCCACTGGCTTTGAATACACTACTTGCAAGGTCGCTTTCTGAAATTAAATTGCCTTTGTAACTCACTTTTTTGCCACTTTCTGCATTGAGTTTAACTGCATAAAACTTTTCGTTCATGTATTTTATGATATTGGGATCTTGCAGTGTTGTAGCATTCATTCTTTTGCACCATCCACACCAATTGGTATATACATCAACAAAAATCTTTTTGGGTTTCTTTTTAGATAGTTCAACAGCCTCATCGTAGGAAAGCCAAACTATTTTATCAGATTTTTCAATTTCGCTGATTCTCAACATGGTCTTTTCATCCATAGCCGAATCATTAGTTCGACCACTATTTTTCAATGAACAGGCATTGCCAGCTAGTAATAGTAAGGCTAATGATAGATAGATAAGATTTTTCATAATTAATTCCTCTGAGGTATAACCTAGTCTTGAAATCTATTGTTCAAGTGTAACTTTCCGATTTTTTTGAATAAATATCCCTGACTAGGGGAAAAGAAGAATGCCAAGGCAAATACTATACCGCAAACCGTAGCAATTCCGCCGGCTACAGAAGCATTGAGCCATAAGGCCAGATAGTATCCAGCCACAGAAGATATAAGTCCGCTAATACATGAGTAGACTAACATTTTTGGAAAATTATCGGTTAGTAGGTAGGCTGTGGCTGCTGGAGCAACCAAAAAAGCAACCACCAATATGGCCCCGACAGATTTGAATGCTGCAACTGTTGTAAGTGATACAAAGCCCATTAGAAGGTAGTGCCAAAGTGCAACACTTATTCCTAATGCTGCTGCATATCCTGGGTCAAAGGTTGTCAGAAAAAGTTCTTTAAAGCTAATGATTACAAAAAGCAGTATCAATGCAAATACTACTAACATTGTCCAAAAATTGGATGGCCCTAAGTCAAGACCTGCTGATGTGTATATGCGGTCTAAGGGACTTAAAGCTATATCGCCATACAAAACACATTCCTGGTCCAGGTCGACCTGTCCTGCAAAAGCCGATACCAATATTACGCCTATTGCAAAAAGCGAGGTAAAAGTAACTCCAATAGCAGCATCTTCCTGTAGTTTGGCTTTGCGATGAAAGGTTTCGATCAGAAAGGTTGTAAATACACCAAAAGCAGCTGCACCGGCCAGCATCATAACAGGTTCGCGGTCGCCACTAATCAGATATGCAAGAACAATACCCGGAAGTACTGCATGCGATATGGCATCGCCTACCATTGCCATTCTGCGCAATATCAGGAAACAACCCAGTATGCTGCAACTAAAGGATACCAGACAGGCAATTATGATAATTTCAAGATCGGTTTGTGACATACGTATTGCCTGTAAATATAGCTATTTTCATCACTTTCTATAAAGCGATAGCAAATACTTTGTAATCTTGATTTTTTATTTTTTTAACAGTAAGCCTATTTTTGGTAATTAAGCCTGCCCGATTGAATTATTATTTCTTCCCCGGCTGCCGAATATCCTTTAAATTCAAAGGTTCCGATAAGTTCTACAACGGTATTATTCTCAATACGTATGGTTTGAATTGTTAAGGTGCCTGAATTGTCAAGCGTACGGTATTCTTTGGAAAGAGAAGTATAGGAAGCGAAAAAACGTTGATTATTAAACGGATCCCAGGTGCTTAACGTATAATTGCCCGCATCCAATGGCCAGGAAGTGCCTATGGTTATTACATTGTCTCCATCATAAGCATCCATAACCCAGCCTATGTTATCTTCTATACTTTGGTTTATATCGTTGGCGTAAAATATTTGGTCCTGAACAGTAGCTGAAACTGGATATTTTTTTTCCTCTGTCGGTATAGTTGGTGTAGAATCGTCCGGGTTGCAAGACCATAATCCGAAAATAGTCAGTATAAAAATCAGGTTTAGTATTCTGGCCATAGCTAAGATATTTGTAATTGCAACCCGTAGAAATGTATAAATGTTGATTTGAAATTGTTTATTCTTTTCCTAAAAGTTTATTGATTCTATAAGCAGTTTTTTCAAAATTGAACAGAGAAAATAGTTCGTTGAACTGGATCTTGATTTCTTCCAGACATAGATTGCCAATACTGCCTTCGTGGCTGTGTTGTACTTCAGTTAAAGCCTCAAATTGGTTTTCTTCTATCAATCGACCTACTTCTTTATAAGCATCTCTAAAAGGCATACCATCCAGTACCAGTTTGTTTACTACTTCTACCGAAAACAGGTATTTGTATTTTTCGTCTTGCAGTATATTTTCCTTTACTTTAATATGTTGAAGCATATATTGGGCTATGCTCAGGCAATTTAAAAGTTCTGAAAAAGCCGGTATGAAATTTTCTTTGATGATTTGCAAATCTCTATGGTAACCACTCGGCAGGTTGTTGCATATCAACGTGATTTCGTTGGGTAGAGCCTGGATCTTATTACATTTTGCACGTATCAGTTCAAATACATCAGGATTCTTTTTGTGTGGCATAATGCTCGATCCTGTAGTTAATTCATCAGGAAAGGTTACAAAGCCAAAATTCTGATTCATATACAAGGTAATATCCATAGACATTTTGGATAGGGTATAAGCAACGGAAGAAAGAGCAGAAGCTACATTCTTTTCGGTTTTTCCCCGACCCATTTGGGCATAAACGACATTGTAGTTTAAATCATCAAACCCCAATAACTGGGTAGTCATAGTGCGGTTTAGCGGAAAGGATGAACCATAGCCAGCCGCAGAACCTAATGGATTTTTATTGGCAATTTTGTAAGCTGCCAATAACAGGTTCATGTCATCAGCCAGACTTTCTGCATAAGCACCAAACCACAAACCAAAAGAAGATGGCATGGCAATTTGCAAGTGTGTATAGCCAGGTAAAAGATGCTTTTTATAGGTATTGGATTGTTCGATTAATTGGTTGAAAAGTGACTGGGTTTCCAGTACTACTTTTTCGAGAGCGTCTCTGGTGAAAAGTTTTAGGTCTAAAAGAACCTGATCGTTTCTGGAACGGCCACTGTGTATTTTTTTTCCAACATCACCAAGACGCTTGGTAAGCAAAAGTTCTACCTGCGAATGCACGTCTTCAACACCTTCCTGTATACTGAAATTGCCGGCCTTTATTTCAGAATAAATGTTTTTTAGTTCGGCCTGGAGTATTTCAAGTTCTTCTTTTGTAAGTAGGCCAATAGACTCCAGCATTTCGGTATGAGCCAGTGAACCAAGAACATCAAATTCGGCAAGCATCATATCCATTTCGCGATCTCTGCCTACAGTGAATTTTTCGATTTCTTTGTTTACGTCAGTATCCTTCTGCCAGAGTTTCATGTGTTGTTGGTATTAAATTTTGGGTGTGCAAGTTAGTAAAAAATAGTGGCGTAGACCAGAAAGGTTTGGGGATTTCAGGAACTTAAAGGATGAGAATCAGATAAATTGTAGTTCTGAATTTCTACAAGTGATTTATTCGGCTCAGAAAATAGTAAAATTTGAGCCGAATAAGGTTTTTATTCGGCTCAAAGTGATTCAAATTTACTTTATCCTCTTCAGCTTCGTACTCAACTCATTATTTCGAATTATCTGATTTAGCTTTGCTGTATCATAAATAGAGTAATTAGTGGTAGAATCTGGGTTACTTACGTACAATACATTTTTTTCATCTACATAGTATTCCAAATACGGATCTGCATCCATTATCATATTCATCAAACTATCCTTAGTTAGGCGCGGCCATCTGGTTTGATAATCTTTCCTGGTAATATTTAAATAAGCTGAATTTACTCCATAATTAGCCCAAGATCCAAAATAATACCCATTTGCAACTTCCAAGGGCTTGGAAGTTGTGTCACCGCCAAAACTTGTACCACTTGGAAAAAATTTAATGCCTTTTTTATCTTCTGTCAGCCCTACACATACGAAATCAGAATAATCGGCACGCATTTTATAAACATCACTTGTATTCGGAGGTTGGGTACAGCCACAATCATCCTTTTTACAAGAATCCAATAAAAAGACGCAAAGTAGAATAATTAAAAATTTTATGAATGATTTCATATTAGATTACCTTAATTAATAATTAGTTTACCTGCAAAGTTTTTATTGCCCTTTAGAAAGATGCTTCAAATTAATTTGATCTTTAGATAAAATGTTTGTGTAAAAAATGATTTCAAATATAGCAGTTTATGCTGTGTCAAATTGAATAGATTGTGTTAAAATTGTTAATCTAAACAAATAATCTATTCAGCGGTATTTTAATTTTGTTTCTCGCCTCGGTATGTTTCTCACTGTGTAAAAAGTATGGATTATTCGTCTCAAGGAATCATAAATTTGGATATCTTATTCCTTAAGATCTTAAAGAGTAAAATTTGAGCCGAATGGAGTGACTAATCGGCTCAAAGTGATTCATACTTACTTAATCTTTATCAATTTTATACTAAGTTCGTTGTTACGAATCATCTGATTGATCTTTGCAGTGTCATTAACTCCTTTTAATATGTTGTTTTCGTCCAGGTAATACTCTAAAAATGGGTCAGTATCTAGCAATAAACTCATTAAACTATCATTACTGACATTCTGATAATTTTTATCAAAGTCATCTTTCGTGATATTTAAATATCCTAAATTTGGCCAATAATGACATTCACCGTCTGAATAATATCCATTAATTAAACTGGTTAGTTTATATTTCGCATCAGGACAGGAATTAAAATTGCCATTTGCATAATAAATACTGTCTTTATCTTTAGATAACATAGCAAATGCAAAATTGGAATAATCAGCTCTCCATTTAAATACTACAATTTTGGTATCAGCACGCAGCGGAGGGGCACAGCAATCCTCTTTAGTACACGATGAAATTATTATTAAGTAGATAAATATTAATAGTTGTATCGGAAGTTTCATTGATATAAATTATTAATTCTTAATGATTTTGGTTGTCAGGGTATGGTTACCAGATTGTACTTTTATGATATATATTCCATTGGCTTGATGGCTTATATCTATTGGTATCTGATACTATGTCGTACAGGAAAGTGTTAATTTTATTTCCCATGATATCGAATAGTTCTAAATATACATTACAATATAGCAGTTTATTCAACATTAAATTGAATAGATTGTGTTAAATAATTGTTAATCTAAATAAATAGCCTATTTAGTTGTATTTTAATTTTGTTTAACGCATTGGTAAGTTTCTCACTTTGTGAAAAGTATGGATTATTCGGCTCAATGAATCATGAATTTGGATATCTTATTCCTTAAGATCTTAAAGAGTAAAATTTGATCCGAATAGAATAATTATTCGGCTCAAAAGTGAATATTATTAATAACCTGAGTTGGATTATTATTAACCTCAACCATGTTAGTATAAGTATTCCTTTTCTCAATGCTTGTAAGTTGAGAAAATACCAACGTCATTCCGGAAAAGCCGAATGCCCATATAAAACTAAGTAGCTCTTTATTGGCTTTATCCGGAATCTGTATTAAAAGGGAATAGAAAAACGGTTGTGTTTGGGTCTAATAGATTCCGGATAAAATTTGCTAAACATATTGTAGCCTTTTATAATACAGGTTCAATAGCAAATTTTTCCGGAATGACGGTGTCATTTTAATAGCATTTAAGAAGGACACAAATAACCGTCTTTAAAGGAGATGATATAAAGCAGAATTACAAATTCAATCGCTGTTTTTTAAACCGAACTCAGGTTAATAGTAAAATGTGGAAATTGTAACAATTTTAGGTTGAACCTTAGTACTTGAAAATCTAAAACTAATACATAAAAAAGCCCCAATCAGTTGATGAAAGAGGGCTTAAGTTTTAGTGTTAGTATTTTTAATATACTATCTCACTCAATATCTTAATATACTTAGCAATACCTTCCTCAATTTCGCTTAGCCAAATATACTCATTGGCTGTATGGCTTCTTTCTGATTTACCTGGTCCCATTTTAACGGATGGTACCGGTACCAGAGCCTGATCGGAAGTTGTAGGGGAGCCATAGGTTTTTGCACCGTGTTTGATGGCTGCTTTTACCAATGCGTGATCGGGATCAATAAATGAAGGTCTTAAACGTACCGATCTTGGTTTTACTTCCGACTCAATATTGTCTTCGATGATTTTAAGTACATCTTCGTTTTTGTATTCCTCGGTTATGCGCACATCGATAGTGAATGTACAGTTTTCCGGTACTACATTGTGCTGATACCCTGCATTAATGATGGTTACAGACATTTTCATTGGTCCCAGATGCGGACTTACTTTCTCAAATTTGTAGTTTCTGATCCAGTCTATATCTTTCAATGCTTTGTAAATGGCATTGTCGCCTTCTTCACGTGCGGCATGGCCTGCCTTTCCTTTGGCAACGCAATCAATAACCATAAGACCTTTTTCGGCAACGGCTATATCCATAGTTGTTGGTTCTCCAACAATGGCAAAATCAATAGGACCCAGTTTTGGATAAACCAGTTCCAGTCCGTCGTAACCTGAGATTTCCTCTTCGGCAGTGGCAGCAATTACAAAGTTGTATTTCAGGTTTTCTTTAGGGTAAAAATGCAAGAATGTTGCCAGCAATGAAACCAGACATCCGCCTGCATCATTGCTCCCCAGTCCGTATAGTTTGCCATCTTTTACCATTGGATCAAAAGGATCATTGGTATAACCCGGATTTGGTTTTACGGTATCATGGTGTGAGTTTAAAAGAATGGTTGGCTTCTTTGCATCAAAAAATTTGTTGTATGCCCATACATTGTATTTTAATCGTTCTGTTTTAACACCTCTTTCTGTAAGGAAGTTATTTAAAATATCAGCAGTTCTGTCTTCCTGCTTGCTAAACGATTCGGTTTTTATCAGGTTCTTCAGAAGCTCGATGGCGTCTTGCTGAAGTTGATGTAGTTCTTTCATATAAGAAGTTTAAAGTTTGGAGTTTAAAGCTTGGAGTTTAAAGTATTAAGTTTAAAGTTTAAAGAATTTTTAACTCATTTCCAGCTTTTTATTCCTGTTTTAAAAAAAATGCATTGCTATATTAAAATTTCGAAGCTCAAGCTTATTGATATTTTTGATAATTATTCTTTAAACTTTGAACTCTAAACTTTTTACTTTTTTACTTTCTCAACGTTGTCCCTTTTTTCTCTTTGTTGTTTACAATCGATTTTATATCATCAGCATGACAAATGATGACCGACCGGACACCGGTGTTAATAGCTTCAAATGAATTATCCAATTTAGGAATCATGCCTTTGGCAATTACTCCTGATTGTTTGTAAGTATCATAAGTTTCAGCATTTATTTCAGGGATTACTGAATCTTTGTCATTGATATCGGTTAATACGCCTTTCAATTCAAAGCAATATACCAAATGTGTATTGAAATACGGAGCCATGGCCACAGCCACGGTTGATGCCACGGTATCGGCGTTAGTATTAAGCATATTCCCCTGTCCGTCGTGGGTTAGGGGAGCTAATACGGGTTGCAAATCTGCATTTAAAAATGTGTTTAGCATAGCACCGTTTACGCGTTCTACATCACCAACATAGCCATAATCTATACCATTTTTTACCGGACGTTTGGAGGCGAAAATAATATTGGCATCTGCACCGGTAAGTCCAATGGCATTTTTGCCCATAGCTTGCAGGTTGCTAACAATTTTTTTATTAATTAACCCACCATATACCATAGTTACGATCTTGAGTGTTTCAGCATCGGTAATTCTTCTGCCATCCACCATTTGAGCTTCTATACCAAGACCTTTGCTTATTTCAGTTGCTACTTTTCCGCCCCCATGTATAAGTATAAACTTTTCATTTAACCCGGAAAGCGATTGTAAAAATGCTTTTAGATTTTCTTCATGGTCTATTACGTTACCACCAATTTTGATGATGTAGAGGTTGGAGTTCATAGGAGTTAAAAGTTGTTGAGTTTAACGTTTAAAGGATGATTATCCATAATTTTCAGGATCTTCATAAACCCTGTTTTTTTGAATTAAAGTAATCAACATTGCTTTAACCTCGTTCAAAAGATTATTTGCATTAATGTAGTATTCACTACTTATATAATTGAGGTCTTTTGCCAGAATTAAATAGTATTCTGTTTCTTGTAAAGAACCTAATGAAATCTGAAAATATCTAGTTATATCATTTGTAGTATTTTTTCCAGTTCCTTCGGCGATATTGGCTGGAATTGAAACAGAAGATCTTCGTAATTGAGAAGTTAGTCCAAACAATTCCTCTTTAGGAAATGATTTCGTTAACTGATAAATGTTTAAAGTAAGAAGATGACTCTTTTCCCAAACTTTTAATTTCTTAAAATCCTGCATCTTTATTCTTAAAACTTTAAACTTATTACTTTATACTTCCTTCCAGCATTTTCTTCAAAACGGCTTGTGCAGCCCATTGACGGTTACCTGCTTGCTGGATTACTGCAGAGTTTAACCCATCCAGAACTTCATCGGCTATTTCTACATTTCTTCTAACCGGAAGACAATGCATAAACCTGGCATTATTTGTCAGACTCATTTTTTGCTGAGTAATCATCCAACTGTTGTCTCTGCACAAGACCTTTCCATAGTCTTTAAAGGATGACCAGTTTTTGGCATAGATAAAATCGGCTCCATCAAAAGCTTCTTCCTGATTATAAACCAGTTTTGCTTTGCCGGAGAATCTTTCGTCTAATTCATATCCTTCCGGTTGTGCAATTACAAACTCTACATTGGCAGCATTCATCCATTCTGCAAAAGAATTGGGAACTGCCTGTGGAAGAGCTTTAATATGCGGCGCCCAGCTAAGTACAACCTTCGGTCTGGCTTTGGTTTTAAGTTCTTCAATAGTAATTAAATCGGCCAGGGACTGACAAGGGTGCAGGAGGGACGATTCCAAACTGATAATTGGAACTCCAGAGTATTTGGTAAAATTCTCAACTACCTGATTTGAATAATCTTCTTCTTTACTCTGAAGCTTGGGAAATGAACGAATTCCTATAATATCGCAATACTGACCCATAACAGCAGCAGCTTCTTTAACATGTTCTACTGTGTCGCCGTTCATAACTACACCATCTCTGGTTTCCAGTGCCCAACCTTCTTTGTCGAAGTTCATGACCATGGTGTTCATGCCCAGCATTTGTCCGGCCTTTTGAGTGCTAAGTCTGGTTCTCAAACTTGGGTTTAGGAATATTAGTCCCAGTGTTTTGTTTTTGCCCAGGTTTTGGTGAGCCCAAGGGTTATCTTTTAGTTTAATAGCTTCTGCTACTAACTCATCTATGTTTTCAACGTCTTTTACAGAAGTAAAGTGTCTCATTTATTTTACCAGATTTTTGGACATTACAGCAACAAATGCATTTAAGAACAGATCACAATCTTCTTTGGTTATATTTAAGGCAGGTAGAAGTCTAATCGTATTTTTGTCGGATGATGAACCCGTAAATATGTTATATTCTTTCAGCAAGGCATTTCTTACTTCAGCACAGGGAATTTCCAGTTCCAATCCAATCATCAAACCTAATGCTCTTACTTCCTTTACACCGGCACTGCCTGATAATTGGCTGACAAGGTAGTCACCCATTTGGGCAGAGTTGGCAATTAAATTTTCGTTTTCTATAATCTCCAATACCGCCAATGCAGCAGCACATGCCAGATGGTTGCCGCCAAAGGTTGTTCCCAACATACCATGTACGGCTTTAAACATAGGGCTAATTAGCACTCCGCCAATAGGGAATCCATTGCCCATACCTTTGGCTACCGAAATAATATCAGCCTTAACATTGAAATATTGGTGTGCAAAGAACTTACCCGAACGGCCATATCCTGACTGCACCTCATCCAAAATCATTACAGCTCCAAACTTGTCGCAAAGCGTTCTGATTTTGTTTAGAAATGCTTGAGTTGGAATTTTTACTCCACCAACACCTTGCATACCTTCGATTATAACGGCAGCAACTTCGTTTGACATAGCTTGCTCTAAGGCAGCCTCATCGTTGAAAGGCAACATGACTGTATTCTCAGTTTTGTTTACCGGAGCCTGCATGGAAGCACCATCCGTAGCTGCAACAGCCAGCGATGTACGACCATGAAAACCTTTAGAAAAGGAAATGATATTTTTTCTATTGGTATGAAATGAAGCTAGTTTCAACGCATTTTCATTAGCCTCAGCACCAGAGTTACAAAGGAATAAATCGTAATCTGCGTATCCTGAAAGTTTGCCTAACTTTTCAGCCAGTTCTTTTTGAATAGGAATCTGAACTGAGTTTGAATAAAAAGCAATATTGTTAAGTTGTTCGGTAATTTTTTGGACATAATACGGATGTGTATGACCTACAGAAATTACTGCATGTCCACCATAAAAATCCAGATATTTATTTCCCTCTTTGTCCCAAAGGTATGAACCAAGTGCTTTCACCGGCTCGATTGAGAATAGAGGATATACGTCGAATGGCTTCATGTTTATAGGTTTTACGTTTTACGTAATACGTTTTACGTGTGATAGTTAAGGTTTATTTTATAGAAGAATCAGGTATTTTCTATTTTAAGTCTTACCTTTTTTATTAATGAGATAAGCATAGCTTTGATCTTATTGATTCTTTCTTCTAATGATTTAAAACTATCTTCTGAAAGATAGTTAAGGTCTTTACTTAATAGTAGCAAATATTCTGTTTCATTTGCAGAGCCTAAGGCAATTTGAAAATAATTTGCAATATCAAGCTGTTTGAATTTTCCACAACCCTCTGCAATATTACATGGAATTGAAAATGATGACCTTCGAATTTGATTTGTTAAACCATATTTCTCATGATCCGGAAAATTCATAGTTTCCTTATAAATTAGTAATGTTAATAAATGCCCTTCTTCCCAAACATTTAATCTTTATAATTTTGCATAGCTTATGGTCGAAAAAATATACTTAATGAATAGTTAATGTATAGACCAAATACGTAAAACGTTTTACGTATTACGTTAAACGTTAAAAACCAACGCTCTTCAATCTCAATCCTTCTCTTTCATCCAATCCAAACATCAAATTCATATTTTGAACAGCTTGTCCGGAAGCTCCTTTTAACAGGTTGTCGATGATGGAGATTATATGCAATTTTCCTTCGATTACTTCTGGGTAAACTATGCAATTATTGGTATTTACCACTTGCTTTACATCAGGATTAATATCTGTTACATGTACAAAAGGATGTCCTGCATAATAATCCTGGTATAATTTGTAAGCTTCGTCCTGAGTTAAGGTAGTTTTCATATAAGAAGAAATCATAATTCCTCTGGTGAAATTACCTCTGTATGGTATAAAATTTATTTCCTGATCAAAACCTGCCTGCAATTGCTTCATAGTCTGACCAATTTCTTTCAAATGCTGATGACTGAAAGCTTTGTAGATGGAAATGTTATTATTTCTCCAGCTGAAGTGAGATGTAGCAGATAAACTTTGTCCTGCACCGGTAGAACCTGTAATTCCGGAAATATGTATTTCGGAATTGAGTAAACCTTTGGCGGCCAGTGGTAATAGACCTAATTGAATACAGGTAGCAAAACAGCCCGGATTGGCAATGTTTTGAGCTGTTTTGATCGAGTCTCTTTGTAATTCCGGAAGACCGTATACAAAATTATTCCCCGCTCTTTTAAGTCGAAAATCATGACTAAGGTCAATGATTTTTATATGTTCAGCTATCTTGTTTTCTGCAAGAAATTTGACTGCAGCCCCATGACCTGCACAAAGGAAAAGTACATCAATATCATCGTGCAGAGTATCAGAGAATGAAAGGTCAGTCACTCCAAGCAAATCAGTATGAACCTGCGATACCGGATTACCTGCATTGCTATTGCTATGTGTAAATACGATTTCAACAGAAGGATGAAAAACCAAAATTCTTAATAGTTCACCACCTGTATATCCCGCCCCGCCAACAATTCCTACCCGTATTTTTTTTGATTCAGCCATTTTTTTATTTTTTTTAGTATGGAAAGTCTGGAGTAATAAGTTTTAAGTTATAGGAAATAAGTTTTAAATAGTATGTTAACTTTCTACTCAGTACTTAAAACTCAAAACTTAAAACGCATTAAATCCTTCTCTCTTCTTCCTATTCCAAAATTCTCAGTTCCTACGTATAACCTAACACGCCCTACTAAAAACGTAAAACGTATTACTTATAACTTCCAACTCCTAACTTACAATTCCGTTTTATTCACCTTATTCCAAATCATAGCCTGGTTTCCAAATATTTTGGAGAATCCTTTTACATCTTCACCTGACCAGGCATTGTTCATTTCTCCATATTTACCAAATTCAGAGCTCATCATATCAAATGGAGAAGAAATACCAACTATGTGAAAGTTGTATGGTGCCAGATATACTGTAACGATTCCCGATACATTTTTTTGAGTATCAGCTAAGAAGGCTTCTATATTTCTCATTATAGGATCAAGAAACTGACCTTCGTGTAGTAAGTTGCCGTACCAGGTTCCTAACATATCCTTCCAGTATAGTTGCCATTTGGAAAGTATATGTTTTTCAAGGGCATGATGTGCTTTGATAATAACCATAGGAGCAGCTGCCTCAAAACCTACACGACCTTTGATACCAATTATAGTGTCACCAACATGTATATCTCTGCCAATAGCAAATGGTCCTGCCAGTTCCTGTATTTTATTAATTGCTTCAACCGGGTTTGAAAAAGTTTGCCCGTTTACACCTATTGGTTGACCGTCTTTAAATTCAATCTGAATTTCTTCAGGAGTATTTTTAGTTAATTGAGTAGGGAAGGCTTCTTCAGGAAGATATTTATTTGATGTAAGAGTTTCTTTTCCACCTACGGATGTACCCCAGATACCTTTGTTTACTGAATACATGGCTTTTTCCCAGTTTCCTTCTACGCCATGTGCTTTAAGGAACTCGATTTCGTCTTCTCTGGAAAGTTTGTTGTCACGGATTGGAGTAATGATTTTTACTTCCGGACAAACGATGTTGAAAACCATATCAAAACGAACCTGGTCGTTACCTGCGCCTGTGCTACCATGAGCTACTGCCTGTGCATTAAGTTTTTTAGCAAATTTGGCAATGGCTAATGCCTGAAATACTCTTTCAGCACTTACAGAAAGGGGGTATGTATTGTTTTTTAATACGTTACCAAATATTAAGTATTTAATGCATTTTTGGTAATAATTATCAAGCTCCTCTACGCAGTAATGTTCTTTTACGCCTAGTTTATATGCTCTATTTTCAATTTCCTTAAGTTCTTCTTTTGAAAAACCTCCGGTATTTACAATTACAGAATATACTTCATAGTTAAGAGTTTCTTTCAAATACTTAACACAATATGAAGTGTCCAGGCCTCCACTAAAAGCCAATACAACTTTGTTACTCATCTTTATAAATTTTGAGCGTCAAAAATATTAATTAAATCCGTATTTTCTCAATCAGAGAAGGGGTAATTACACAGCATTGAAGCCTAAGTATAGCAAAATAGCTTTCGGTTTAAAGCTTTTAAGCAGTCTGTGGCTCTTTAGTCGTTGCCATCTTTCGTAAATTTTGGATTTCTTTACAAAATCCCATTTTTTGCGATTTTTTTCTTTAGGGTCATATAGCATACCTGTACAAAGGCAATTTTTGTAATCTTTGCTTTTTAGAATTTCAAAGTTTACGCAACTGGCACAGCCTTTCCAGAACTGTTCATCATCGGTTAATTCCGAAAAAGGCACAGGTCTGTAGCCTAGTTCTGAGTTAATTCTCATAACCGGTGCACTGGTAGTAAGACCAAAAAGTTTAGCTTCAGGGTATTTTTTGCGGGAAAGGGCAAAGGCCTTTTCTTTAATTTTGGTGGCTAAGCCGTATTTTCTATATTTTGGAACTACAATAAGGCCTGAGTTGGCAACATATTTTCCATGTCCCCAGGTTTCGATATAGCAAAATCCTGCAAATTCTTTATTCTCGTTTAGAGCAATAATAGCTTTGCCTTCTGTCATTTTCTGACGGATGTAATCAGGACTTCTTTTGGCAATTCCGGTTCCACGTGCTTTGGCACTTTCCTCCATTTCCAGACAAATTGCGTCTGCCAAATGTGTGTGTTCTTCACCAGCTACCTTTACTTTAAAATGTGCTTCAGACATTGTAATGGTAAATAAATTGATCTTGGAAATAATTGAACAATTGATTAAACCGATCCGCTAAGCAGAAATTTACTAGTGAATCAGTAAAGTTGGTTGGATTTACCCCATAGGTAAATATTAATTCAAAGCGGCCTATGGCCTGGGAAAGAACCTCATAGGCAATATTTTCCTGTCTTCATTGGCAGAAGAAGAAATAGATAGGATTGTACGTAGTTTGCCTGATTCCATTAAGTGTATATACAAAACTAAACTCAAAAATAAATTTTGTATTAAAATGTTCCTAATTAATTGAATATTTTTTTGAATATTTTAAACAGGGATTGCTCATTTTATCAAATAAGTAGAGATTTTGATACAAAATACCGTTGTTTTTTGACTATAGAAAATATACAATTTATTCTTTATAAGGTATTTGTGAACTGTGTGGGTCTTGCTCGGGTTTTTGAAGCAGTTCCTCCAGTTTTTTTTCCAGTTCAGGTGTGAGTATATGCTCTATGGTTTCTGCATCCTCGTGTACATGATCAGGTGCAATATTTAGATAATTTGTAAGATAAAGCTCCCAAAGTCTATGTGTTCTGGTGATTCGTTGTCCAAGTATACGCCCCTCATTTGTCAGGCAATATTTATTGTTTTCTTTTTTTATATATCCATCTCTGGTTAGTGTTTTCAAGCCTATTTTAAGTCGCGACGGTTCAAGATTCCTTTTCGTTATAATTTCTTCAAATGTATATAACCTGTCAAAAACCTGATCTTTTTCGCCAAGATGAAATAGTGTTTTAAGAATGTTTTCTACCAGAATCTTCTTTTTGTTCTTGTATTGCAAGTGGTATTGGTATAGTATCCCTTTTTTAGGTGCTGCCATAAATGACCCAACCGCTATAATAGAAATGATCAAAACAATCCACGGACCGGTTGGCATGTTGGGTTTTATAAAGCTGACATAAGAGCCTAGTAATCCGGATATTGCTCCAAGAATGGCAGCTAAGATAAGCATGGTTTTGATTTTGTTGGTCCAGAACCGTGCTGCCGCAGCTGGTGTGATTAGCATGGCAGCCATTAATACCACACCTACGGCCTGTATGCCCAATACTACCGAGAACACGGTAAGTGTAGTGAGTAATATCCTTAAAAATTTCACTGGAAGTCCTAATGAAATGGCAAAGTTTTCATCAAAAGCCAGAAAGGTAAATTCTTTGAAAAACAAAAACAGGGTAACAACAATCAAAACAGCCAAACTGCCAAAGGTATAAATGTCGGAACGGGTTAGCGATGTGGCTTTCCCAAACAAAAAATTATCTAACCCAGATTGGCTGGAATTGCCGGAGTGCTGTATATAAGTGAGCAATAAAATACCAAATCCGAAAAATACAGAAAGTATCAACCCAAGAGCAGTGTCTTCTTTTATACGGCTGTGCTGAGTTATTTTGTCCAAAAGAAATATAGATAACCAACCTGTAACTAATGCTCCGGCCATTAAAACTAAAGGGTTTTTTTCCTGCCAAAATATAAAGGCCAGGCATACTCCGGGCAAAACTGAGTGGGCAATTACATCGCCCACCAATGCTCTCTTGCGAAGCAATGTAAAACAGCCCACCAAAGCTGAGGAGGAAGTAAGCAGTATTGATCCAATGACCACATAGCGAACATTGGGATCGGAT
>Ga0101941_1001003_pt1 | contig 27380 bp, 23 predicted proteins | sample DewCreD2012metaG_3_FD_75242 | JGI IMG/M metagenome (GOLD analysis project Ga0101941, IMG submission 75242) | Hot spring sediment bacterial and archeal communities from British Columbia, Canada, to study Microbial Dark Matter (Phase II) - Dewar... ...
CTCCGCCATCCCCACCGCCTTCGCGCCGTGGAAGATGCGGTCGCGGGTGAGGTGCTGCTGGGCCAGGCGGAACCCTTCGCCGACCGGCCCGAGGACGTTGGCGGCGGGTACCCGGCACTCCTCGAAGATCAGCTCCCAGGGGCTGTCCGCCACCATCAGGCGGAACTGCCGCCCCAACCGGAACCCGGGGGTGCCCCGCTCGACCAGGAAGCAGGTGATCCCGCCGCGCGCCCGCTTCTCCGGATCGGTGAGGGCGAAGACCTGGACGACGTCGGCCTTGTCCGCCCCGCCGACGAAGACCTTGCGGCCGGTGAGCACCCAGTGGTCCCCGTCGCGCACCGCGCGGGTGCGCATGTTGCCGGCCGCGTCCGACCCGCCCCACGGCTCGGTGAGGGCAAAGGCGGTGCGCTTCTCCCCCCGCACGATGGGGTCGAGGAAGCGCTCGCGCTGTTCGGGGGTGCAGTGGTAGAGCGCGCCGATGCGGGGCGTGAGCACCGACGGGGCCCGCAGCGGGGGGACGGTGGAGCGCCCGAGCTCCTCCCACACCATCACCATGCCGAGGTTGGGGAGCCCCTGGCCGCCGAACTCCCGGCGCACGTCGAGCGCCCACAGCCCTTCCGCCTTGGCCTTCGCCTGCAGCTCGCGGCGCAGGTCGTCGGGGAGGTCGGGCGCCTCCGGCAGGGTGCGCTCGAGCGGCAGCAGCTCGCGCTCCACGAAGGCGCGGACGCGCCGCCGCAGCGCCTGGTACTCCTCGGGGACGGTGAACTCCACGGCTGTGGCCTCCTGCGGGTTTGTGTCGTGCCGCGTCGCGGTCGGGCGCGCGCTGCGTCGGGTCAGACGCCGTGCGGTGTCAAGGCCGACGCCGCCTCCCACGACCCCGGCGCGGTGTCGGGGCAGATGGCGCCGGGCGGCGCCGGGCTCACACGACGCCGCTCTGGGCCAGCGCGGCCAGCTCCTCCTCGCCGTAGCCGACCAGGCCCAGGTAGACCTCCCGGTTGTGCTCGCCCGGGCGCGGCACGCCGGCCGGCGGCACGCGGTGGCCGTTCAGCAGGAAGGGGCTGCCCGGCACACCGACCCACCCGTGCCCGGGGACACGCGCCTGCACGACGAAGCCGCGGGCGCGCGTCTGCACGTCCTCCAGGTACTCGCGGGGCGTGTTCACCGGAGTGATGCACAGCCGCCGGCGCTGCCCTTCCAGGTAGAGCTCCTGGCGGGTGAAGCGGGCGAAGAAGCGGGCCACCACCGGGGTGATCTCCTCGACGTGCGCGCGCCGGTAGAGGCCCTGGCGGTAGCGCTCGTCGGCCAGCTCCGGCGGGTGGCCCATCCACTCCAGCAGCCGCTCCCACGACCCCGGCATGGTGTCGGCCACGTAGGCGTGGACGTACCCGTCCTTGACCCGGAAGACCGACCCGGGGACCGCCACCATGTGCTGGCTGCCCACGCGCACCAGGTCGCGCCCTTCGTCCGAGGCGGTGGAGATGGTGTGCTCCTCCACGGCCAGGGCCTCCTGGACGGAGACCTCCACCTCCCGGCCGCGGCGCGTGCGCGCGCGCTCCCACAGAGCCACCAGCACGCCGAAGGCCAGGTAGGCGCCGGCCAGGTCGGCGGCGTGGTGGGGCGGAGCCGCCACCGGCGGCTCGCCCGGCGTGCCGCTGATGGACATCAGTCCGCTCTCGGCGAAGGCCACGAGCTCGTTGGCCGGGCGGTCGGCGTCCGGGCCGCTCAGGCCGAAGTCGGCGATGACGTCTATGGCGAGGACCCCACGGTCAACCGGCTGGAGGCGCTGGCCGCCGAACGCCTGGGCAAACAGGCTGCCATGTTCGTCCCCAGCGGCACGATGGGCAACCTGGTCGCCATCCTGACCCACTGCGGGCGCGGCGACGAGGTCATCCTGGGCGACCAGGCCCACACGTTCACCTCAGAGGCCGGCGGGATAGCCGCCCTCGGCGGGGTGCATCCTTACCCTGTGCGCAACGCGCCTGATGGGACTCTCGCCCTGGAGGACATCCTGGGGGCGATCCGCGAGGACAACCCGCATTACCCCCGCACCCGGCTGATCTGCCTGGAAAACACGCACAACCGTTGCTACGGCGCCGCCCTGAGCGTGGCCTATACGGCGGCGGTGGGCCGCCTGGCCCACGAGCGCGGCCTGAAGCTGCACATAGACGGCGCACGCATCTTCAACGCCGCCATCGCCCAGGGGGTGGACGCCCGCGACCTGGCCGCGCCCGCCGACTCCATCACCTTTTGCCTCTCCAAAGGGCTGTGCGCACCGGTCGGCTCGGTCCTGTGTGGTTCGGCGGACTTCATCCGCGAGGCGCGGCGGACGCGCAAGGTGTTGGGCGGCGGGATGCGCCAGGCGGGCATCCTGGCTGCGGCGGGCATCGTCGCGCTGGAGAAGAGGGTGGACCGGCTGGCAAAGGAAGTGGCGGCGCAGTTGGCCGAGCGCGGCGTCAAGGTCGGCGTGGCTGGTCCGCGCCGCTTCCGCGCCGTGACGCACTATTGGGTCAAAGCGGAGGACATAGAGAAGGCATTGGCCGCCTTCGCCGCTGTGCTGAGGTCGGCGCTCTAATTCGCCAGAGGGTGCATGTGACATAGGGCGCGGTTCTAGAAACCCGGTTTCTGTGAGAAACCGGGTTTCTAAGGTCACAGAGGCACACGGCCGTGCGCCCCTACCCGGTCGCCAGCCTTGACGCTCTCTGCCTTTCGTGGTATGATCAGGCCCAGGTTGGGGGCGTGGTGTAGCGGTGAACACGCCGGCCTGTCAAGCCGGAGATCGCGGGTTCGAACCCCGTCGCTCCCGCTGGCCGTGAGAAGCCTCCGCGCCGTCAAGGCGCCGGAGGCTTTTTATTCAGGCGGCTCAGAAAGCGCTCCAGGTTGATGATGACACGCTCGTGTTGCCCCTCGCCGATCTTTTGCGCCTCGTCGTAAGCCTCCACAGCAAAGAGCAGCCGTCGCCCATCCACCGCGATCAACTCCGCCGTCGCCCGCACCCGCTGGCCGATGGGCGTCGCCGCCAGGTGGCGCACGTGCACCATCGTGCCCACCGTGACATCGCCCGCCTCCAACGCTGTCGCCACAGCCTGCAGCGCTGCTTTCTCCATCAAGGCGATCATCGCTGGCGTGGCGAACACCTCCACACCGCCCGATCCGACCGCTGCCGCGGTGTTCTCAGGCGATACAACGGTTGTCGCTTCGGCCCTCAGGCCCGGTGTCAGTGCCATGTGTTTGCCCCCTTTTACTCCTCCAGCCCCTCCACCTCCGGCAGATAACCGATCTGGCGGATGGCCTGCTCCAGGCGCGGCCAATCGGCGCGGCGCACGGCGACGGCCAGCGGGCCGAGCGCTTCGCCCAGATAGGGGCGCACCGCCGGGGAGGCCCGTAGCGCCTCCAAGACCTGCGCCGAGGTCACCTGGAGCACCACCATATCGCGCAGGCGCACCTGCGTCCCGGCCTGCGCCCAGCGGCGCAACGCCTGTACCAGCGCCCCCGGCAATCGCCCCCCGGACGCCCGGCCCAGAAAGGACAGGACCTGCTCCACCCGGATGCCCTGTTTGTCCGCCCGCGCCAGCGATGCCGGTGTAAACCGATAGCGGTAGGTTTCGCCCGCCGCGACCCAGGCCGCGATCCGGGCGGTCTGGAAGCGTTGGTAGCGGTCGGCGTTGCGCGGCACGTCAATCGTTCCATCTGCGCGGACGCTCAACCGGGCCGTTTTCTCCTCATCCGGCCCTGGCGCCTCTCCCCTCAGAAAGCGCAGGCCGCGCGGCGTGAAGCGAAACGCCCCCGGCGCGACATCCACCAGCCCCAGCCAGTGCAGCGGCCCCTGAAGGAGAAAGGCGATCAGCGCCCCCTCCACAGCCTCCCAGCTCTCAAAGCCCTTTAAGTATTCGCCGCTGGCTGCATCGCGCAGATACCAACTCGTGTAATCGCCCGTTGGCCGTTGGAAATCCGGCTCGTGGGCCTTGACCCCGGCGATGAACGCCGCCAGGTCCCACCACACGGGCCTTTCCCCTTCCGAGGCGGAGCCGGGGGACAACTCCGCCAGCAGGCGCAAGATCGCCCGCCGCGCCAGCACGGGGTCATTGCGCCAACCCGTGTCCTCAGGCCGCAGCGAAGGCACATGCCACAGGTCGTTCCAGTGGGGGGCATCCCGCCAGGCGGCGGCCAGCGCGGCCAGTTGCGCCTCGCGCCCGGCGGAGAGCCAGGCCCGCGCCCGCTCCGGCTCCGGCTTCCACTGGCGGCCTGCGGCCACAACCAGGCCCGCCGCCAGCCCCAGGCCCCACAGAAAGGCAAAGCGCCCCCGGCCCTCTGCGGCGCCTGTGGCATCCAACAGGTGGCGCGCCAGCGCCTGCCGGTGGCGCTCCGCCAGTCCCTCCTGCTTGTCGGCGGCCACCTGGGTCGTCTGGAGATAAGCCAGGAGCGTGCACAGGTCATCCACCAGCGTCGTCGGTGCGGGTGTGAATGCCGCCGGTTCCGCTGCTTTTACGCCCAACGGGGGCGTTCGCCAGGGGCTGGCAGTGGCTCGCCGGCCCTGCGCCAGGAGCGCCAGCACATCGGAGGGGATGAAGACGAAGGCCTGCGGCCCAGCCGGCCCCGGTTCAAAGGCGCGCCCGATGAGCCCGCGATACCACAGCGCCTCGGCCACATTCGCGGGCGCGGTCCAGGGGCGCTCACGTTCCAGGCGTCCTGGCCCGAAGGGGCGCACCTCGCCAAAGCGGCGGTCAAACTGCGGCGCGGGCAGGCGTCCCCCTGCTGCAACCAATGCCTCCAGCCCGGCGCGGCACAGGCTATCCCCCCAGGCGCGCTCCACCACCCCCGGCTGGCACAGATGCTTGGCGAGTTCAGCCGCCATCTCGCGGCCCTGCCGCGCCGTCAGCGACACGCCCCACAGTTCGGCGATCGCCCGCAGCATGACCGCGTCATAGTCCACAAGGACGTGATAGAGGTCGCGCATCCCTTGCGTGAAATGTCAAAGGTGAAACGCTATCTGGCGGTTGGGGTTTGCATTTGGCGTGTCGTACCTTAGGCGATGACGCGCAGCGCGCCCGGCACCACCCGCACCTCCAGACAACGCAGGTCATCGTCGTAGTCGGCGAAGATCTCGCCGTCGGCATAGACTGGCAGGGCGCGGTCGGCCTGGATGGTCACATGGCGGGCACGCTCCAGGCGGAAGCAGGGGAAGCGGCCATGGGTGCCGCGCATGGCCTCCGGGATCAGCCGCAGCATGGTCACCTGGCTCACCGGGTCAGCGTAGCACAGGTCCAGCCAGCCGTCATCGGGAACGGCCTGCGGCGTGAGGAAGAAGCCGCCGCCGATGCGCCGCCCGTTGTTGATGGAAAACATCAAGATCGGTTTGGTGACCGGGCGCCCATCAATCAGCACCTGCATATGGGGCGCGTGATAGTAGAATAGCATCGTGCGCAACGCGGCCACCAGGTAGCGCAGGAAGCCGTGCACCCCCCGGACCTTGTTGCTCTCAATGGCCACAGCGGCATCAAAGCCGATGCCGAAACCGTTGACATAATAGCGGGCACGCCGGCCCTGGGGGATCTCTCCCTGGACATGGCCGACATCCACCGTGCGGAGGCGGCCCTCTAACAGCCGCCGCGCCGCCGCCTCCGGCTGCGCAGGTAGGCCCAGGCTGAAGGAGAAATCGTTGCCTGAACCGCTGGGGATGACCCCGATGGCCGTGCCGGGCGCGCCCACCGACAACACGCCGTTGACCACTTCGTTGACGGTGCCGTCGCCCCCGACAGCAACGACCAGCGGGCAACCGCTGCGGGCCGCCTCGGCAGCCAGGCGCATGGCATGGCCGGGCTGCTCTGTCTCCACCCAATCGGCTTCCAGGCCGGAGAGGGTCTTCCGCAGGCGCGGCCAGAGCGCGCTCGCCCGCGTGTGATTTGCCGCCGGGTTGAGGATGATCACAGCGCGGGTCACGCTTTAGCCGCCCTCCCAGCCGCGCTCTTCAACCGCCTGGAAGATGTCTGTATCGCTGATGATGCCGATCACCTCCCCCTGGTCGTTCACCACCGGCAGGCGGCGCACGCCGACCGCTCGCATCTTGAGCGAGCACTCCTTGAGCGTCCATTCCGGGCGGGCGGTGATCAGGTGAACCGTCATAATATCACCCACGCGCACCGCACGCGGGTCCAGGTCTTGGGCGACCACCTTGGTGATCACGTCGCGCTTGGTCATGATCCCCCAATCGTCGTCGGGGCCGCGCGGGCGGACCAGGACGCTGGAGATGCCCTTGCGCCGCATCAAGGTGAGCGCCGCCGCCACCGTCATATCGCGGTCCACACTGACCACCGGGCTGCTCATCGCCTCTGCAACTGTATAGATCATGGTCTCTCCTCATGTCAAAGATGACAGGCCCTCTCCTATAATACAGCACAGACCACTTATCTGGCAAACCTCCCTCGCCGCAGGTTTCAATCGTCAGTTCCTTGTCCGCCACTTGTCATGCAGCCCCCCGGCTTTCGTAGTACAATCCCCAACAAGATACACACATGGGGAGGACGCCATGAGCAGCATCATTGACCGTATCAGCACGATCCTGAAGGCCAATATCAACGACCTGTTGGATAAGGCCGAGGACCCGGAGAAGATGATCTATCAGCTCATCCGCGATATGGAAGCGGAGTACGAGCGGGCCAAAATCCAGGTGGCCGAGTCTATGGCACATGAGAAGAAGATTGAGCGCGAATATCTGGCGGCCCAGGCCCTGGCCCAGGAGTGGGAGGGCAAGGCGGCGGTGGCGCTGCGCGCCGGTAAGGAGGACCTGGCGCGTGAGGCCCTCGCCCGCAAGCTGGCCTACGAGAAGACGGCGGCCAATCTGAAGGAGGAACTGGAGAAGCAGACCCAGGCGGTCACCCTGCTTCAGCAGCAACTCCACGCCCTGGGCGCCAAGATTGAGGACGCCAAGCGCCAGAAGGACGTCATCCTGGCCCGCCAGAAGCGCCTTGAGGCCGAGAAGCATCTGCGGGCAACCACCTCTCTGCTGCGCGTCTCCGACTCCGCCTTTGCCGCGTTTGAGCGCATCAAGGGGCGCGTGGAGGACGAGGAGGGCATCCTGGAGGCGGCCAAAGAGTTGGAGCAGCAGATCGTTGAGGCGAAGTTCGTCGAACTGGAGCGCGACACTGAGGTGGACATCGCCCTGGCCGAGCTCAAGGCCAGGCTGGCAGCGGAATCCGGCCCCACGCCGGGCTAAGGACGTAAAGCGCACAGCGCGCCGTCAACCCCCTCCCTGCCCCTCGCTCGTCCAAGGGAAGGGCAGCGGCGTGCTCCCTCCCCCTAGATGGGGGAGGGCTAGGGAGGGGGTAATAAACCAGCTAAAACCGAGGCTCCTGCTTTCGCCATTGACAGGGCTGGCGGGCGATGTTATACTATTCATCGTGCCTGGGCCGTTAGCTCAGCCAGGTAGAGCAGGGGCCTTTTAAGCCCTGGGTCGCAGGTTCAAATCCTGCACGGCTCACTACTTGTGCTCACTACCCCCCGAAGATCTCCTTTAGTCTCTCAAAGAACCCCTTGTCCTGCTGGGGCATCACCTCGCGGCCCAGCGTCTTGGCCAGTTCCTGGAACAGCCTGCGCTGCTCCGGCGTAAGCTGCGTGGGGATGGATACCTGGGTGACAACCAGCAGGTCGCCGCGCCCATCGTGGTGCAGATGCGGCACGCCCCGCCCTCGCAGCCGGAAGACGCGCCCGGCCTGCGTCCCCGGCGGGATGGTGATCTTCTCCGGGCCTTCCAACGTGGGCACCTCAATCTCGTCGCCCAACGCCGCCTGCGCTACATTGATCGCCACCTCCACGATGATGTCGTCACCGCGCCGCTTGAAGTAGCGGTGCGGTTGGACATTCAGGACGACGTACAGGTTGCCCGGCGGGCCACCATACTGCCCGGCCTCGCCCTCGCCCGTCAGCCGGATCTGCGTGCCTGTGTCCACGCCCGGCGGAATGCGCACCACGATCCGGCGGGGGATCTCCACCTGCCGTGCGCCGCGGCACTGATGGCAGGGGGTGGTGACCACCTCCCCCAGGCCATGACAGCGGGGGCAGGTGGTGATGTTCACGAACGAGCCCAGGATAGACTGCTGCACCCGGCGCACCTCGCCCGTGCCATTGCACTGCGAGCAACGCACCGGCGCCGTACCCGGCTCCGCCCCCGAACCACGACAGGTGGGGCAGACCTCCAGCCGCGTGACCTCTATCTCCTTCTCGCAGCCCAGGACAGCCTCTTCAAAGCTGATGGTCAACTCATAGCGCAGGTCGGCGCCACGACGTGGCCTGCGCCGTGCCGCCGCCCCGCGCATGCCGAAGCCGCTGAAGAACTCCTCAAAGATATCGCCGAAGCCAGCGAAGTCGCCGAAATCGGTGAAGCCACCCGGCGGGGCGCCCCCACCGGCGTGACCAAAGCGATCATAGGCCATGCGCTTCTCCGGATCGCTCAGCACCTCATAGGCTTCGTTGATCTCCTTGAAGCGCTCTGTGGCCTCCGGGTCCTTGTTGCGGTCGGGATGATATTGCATCGCCAGCCGCCGGTAGGCTTTCTTGATCTCCTCCTGGCTGGCATTGCGGCTGACACCGAGGATGTCGTAATAGTCACGTCGGCCTGGCATGGTCGTCCCCATCTGGGGGGATCGGCGCCGGTGGTCGGCCGCTTACCCCAACCACCGGCGATTGCCCCTATGTATCGTCGGTTGTCCCTTAGAGTTCGCGGTACTCGCCCTCAACCGTGCCCTCTTCTTCGGGCCGCCGGCCGCTGTCCCCACCCGGCGGGGTGGAGCCGCCGGTCGCCTGATAGACCGCCTGGCCGATGGCCTGGACCGCGAGGCTCAGTTCCTCTGTGGCGCGGCGGAGGCGCGCGATGTCCTCGCTGTTCATGACGTTGCGCAAGGCCTCCACCTTGGCGTTCACATCGTTGCGGATGTGCTCCGGCACGCGGTCGCCGTGCTCACGCAGCGACTTCTCGGCGACGTAGATCGCGGAGTCGGCCTGGTTGCGCGCCTCGGCCAGCTCCCGCCGCCGCCGGTCCTCCTCGCGATGGCGCTCCGCCTCACGGACCATGCGGTCAATCTCCTCCTTGGTCAGGCCGGAGGAGGCCGTGATGGTGATCTTCTGCTCGCGCCCGGTGGCCAGGTCCTTGGCCGAGACGTGCAGGATACCATCGGCGTCAATGTCAAAAGTGACCTCAATCTGGGGCACGCCGCGCGGCGCAGGCGGGATGCCGTCCAGGATGAAGCGGCCCAGCGTCTTGTTGTCCGCCGCCATGGGGCGCTCGCCCTGGACCACGTGGATCTCCACCTGCGTCTGGCCGTCCGCCGCCGTAGAGAAGATCTGGCTCTTGCGCACCGGGATGGTGGTGTTGCGCTCAATGATCGGCGTGGCTACGCCACCCAGGGTCTCAACCGCCAGCGTCAGCGGCGTGACATCCAGCAGTAAGATGTCCTTGACCTCACCGCCGAGCACGCCCGCCTGGATGGCTGCGCCGATGGCGACCACCTCATCGGGGTTGACGCCCTTGTGCGGCTCCTTGCCGAAGAAGCGACGCACCGTCTCCTGCACCTTGGGCATGCGCGTCTGCCCACCCACCAGGATCACCTCATCAATCTGGTGGGGCTGCAGCCCGGCATCCTGAAGCGCCTGGCGCACCGGCCCCATTGTGCGCTCAATCAGGTCCTCGGTGAGTTGCTCCAGCTTGGCCCGCGTCAGACGCATGTTCAGGTGCTTGGGGCCGGAGGCATCCGCCGTGATGAACGGCAGGTTGATCTCGGTCTCCATCACCGTAGATAGCTCAATCTTGGCCTTCTCGGCGGCCTCCTTGAGCCGCTGCAACGCCTGGCGGTCCTTGCGCAGGTCAATCCCCTGGTCCTTGAGAAACTCGTCGGCGATCCAGTCGATGATCCGCTGGTCGAAGTCGTCGCCGCCCAGGAACGTGTCGCCGTTGGTGGCCACGACCTCGAAGACGCCCTCGCCCACCCGCAGGATCGAGATGTCGAAGGTGCCGCCGCCCAGGTCGTAGACGGCGATCACCTCATCCTTGGGCTTCTTGTCGAGGCCGTAGGCCAGGGCCGCCGCCGTCGGCTCGTTGATGATGCGCAGCACCTCCAGCCCGGCGATGCGGCCGGCATCCTTGGTCGCCTGGCGCTGGGCGTCGTTGAAGTAGGCCGGCACGGTGATCACCGCCTGGGTGATCTTCTCACCCAGTTTGGCCTCGGCGTCCATCTTCAGTTTCTGCAGGACCATCGCCGAGATCTCCGGCGGGGCGTACCGCCGTCCGCCCAGCATCACGTGGGCGTCCCCGTTGGGCGCCGGCACGATCTTGTAGGGCAGGCGCTTCATCGCGCGCTGCACTTCCGGGTCGTCGTACTTGCGCCCCATCAGGCGCTTGACGGAGAAGATGGTGTTCTCCGGGTTGGTGATGGCCTGGCGCTTGGCCACCTGCCCGACCAGCCGCTCTCCGGTCTTGGGGTTGATGGCCACCACCGAGGGGGTGAGGCGGCTCCCTTCGGCGTTCTCCAGGACGACCGGTTCACCGCCCTCCAGCACCGCCATCACCGAGTTCGTCGTCCCCAGGTCAATGCCTAAGATCTTCGCCATGAACGGCCCACCTCCCGTACTGATACCCCTCTGATAGTACGGCTTTCTCGCTTGGAAGGGGAACAGATTTCGCTTAGAGGTTTCTTGGAATTTTTCAGGGCGCCGGGGCGGCCGTGTCGGCCGGCGCGGCGCCGGTCAGGTCGACCACCGCCGGGAGGTCCGCCGGCGCCTCGCGCGGCAGGCTGAAGTAGAAGGTCGACCCCCGTCCCGGCCGGCTCTCCACCCAGATCCGGCCCCCGTGGGCCTCGACGATGGCCCGGGCGATGAAGAGGCCGAGCCCGCTGCCCTGGGGCCGGGTCCGGCCGGTCCCCCGACCACGGTAGAACCGCTCGAAGATGCGGTCCTGCTCCTGCCAGGGGATCCCCACGCCCTCGTCGGAGACCCGCACCACCACCTGGTCCGACTGGACCTCGCAGCCGACCCGGATGGTGCCGCCCTGCGGCGAGTACTTGACCGCGTTGTCCAGCAGGTTGTAGAGCACGCTCTCGATCCGGTCGCGGTCGGCCATGACGATGGGAAAGGCCTCCGGGCACTCGACCACGAACTGGTGGCGGCGCGAGCGGCCTCGGAACCGCTGGACGATCCGCTCGATGAGCGGCGGCAGAGCCAGCGGCGCCAGCTCCAGCCGGAAGGCCCCGGCCTGGATCTGGGCCACGTCGAGCATGTTCTTGACCAGGCGCTGGAGGCGGTCGGCCTCCTCCTCGATGGCGGTGGCCGCCTCCTGCACCTGGGCCCGGGCCCGCCCGGCCCGGACCTGACGCAGCGCCTCGGCGTGGCCCTTGATGATCGTGATCGGGGTCAGGAGCTCGTGCGAGGCGGCCGAGATGAACGCCCCGTGCAGCTCCTCCAGCTGGCCCAGATGGCTGACATCCTGGACCACCTCCAGCCAGCCCAGGAGCCGGCCCGACGGCTCCCGCAGGACCGAGCAGCTCCAGTTCACCGCCCGGCGCTGGCCGTCCGGACCGACCACGAAGGCCCGCACCGCCGTGCCGACCGGGTCGGCCCCACCGCGGGCCAGCGGACAGGCCCAGTCGCAGAGCGGCCGGCCGGCCTCATCCACCAGCGGCAGGGCCTCACGACAGGGTCGCCCCACCAGGTCGGCCTCGCTCCGGCCCACCAGGTGGGCCGCCGCCGGGTTGGCCAGCCGGATCTGGCCCTCGGGGCTGACCGAGCAGACGCCGGCCGGCAGCGCCCGCAGGGCCGCTTCGAGTTCGGCCCGCTCCCGGACCAGCGCGGCGTACTGGGCGGTCCAGGCCAGGGCCAGCGTCACGTGCTGGGCGAACGACTGGAGAAGCGCGAGATCCGAGCTGGTCAGCGGCCGGCTGGTCCCCACCACGATCAGCGCGCCCACCACCCGCTCGGCGGTCCGCAGCGGCAGCGCCACCAGCCAGGGGCCCTGCTCGGCGGTCTGGTCCAGCACGATCGGCTCGGGCTGGGCCATGAGCACGGCGGTCAGGCCGCCCGGCGCCTGCCGCACCAGCCGGCGCAGCGACTCGGCCAGAAAGCCCCGCTGGGCGGCCAGGTGCAGGCGTTCGGTCTGCGGGTCGTAGAGGAGCAGGGCGGCGGCCGAAAGTTCCAGCGTCTCGGTCAGGGCGGCGACCACCTCACGGGCCAGGTCGGCGCCGGCCGTGGTGGCCGAGCCCTCCAGCACCCGGGCCAGAGCCTGCAGCAGGCGCTCGCGCGGGTCGATGACCGGCGCGCGGCCGACCCAGAGCGTCGCCCCCGGCGCCAGTCCCGGCCAGAGACCGCCCCGGACCTGCCAGAGGCCCGGTCCCCCCTGGCCGCCGGCCACCGGCACCATCACCCAGGCGACACCACCCTCCTGGACCTGGGCCAGCGCCCGCTCGACCGCCTCCGGGTCGCCCAGGACCTCGGCCAGCGGCCGGCCGACCACCGCCGGGCCCAGCAGACGCCGGGCCGCGGTGTTGGCAAAAAGCACCTCCCCCGTGGCCGCGACGATCAGCACCGGGTCGGGCAGCGCGCCCAGCGCCGCCTCGGCCAGGGCCGTCACCGCCGGCACCGGGGCCGACACACTCGTTTCGCTCTCCATCCTTCGCCCCGCCAGAATTATACCAAACCGCCAGGCACCCGGGCACACGCCGCCCCGCGCCGGCCCGCGCCCGCACGGCAATCAGGCGAGCCTGCCGGAGCAGCGATACCCCTATGACGCGCCCAGAGATCACTCTCCGTCTCTCAGGTCAGCGGCGATGGGGAGGAAACTGCACGAGGAGACGCACGTCACGCCTAGACAGAGACCAAATCCTCTTGGACCGCTCGCCAGAGCAGCGGTTTGCGCCGCAAGGCTCCTATAGTCGCCAGATCCACCTTAATACCCAGTACGTCTTCTAAATAGGCGTGAAGATCCACAATCTCCCAGCCTATCGGCCGTTCAAGTTCCACCAGGAGATCCACGTCGCTCAGTGGTGTCTGCTCCTCACGAGCATACGAGCCAAATATGGCAATCTGTAAATCCTTATGGCCCCTGGGCGAAGGTGCGGAGGAAATTGATCACGTGCCAGCGCTCCTCCTCGCTCAGCCGGTCGCGGAAGGCTGGCATCCCGCTGCCGGGGATCCCCTCGCTGATCCAGGTGAAGAGTTCGCCGTCGGTGTGCCCGGCCGCCAGGTGCGCCCGGAGATCCGCCGGCCGCGGGACCAGCGTCGGGGCCAGCGGCCCATCCCCCCGGCCCTCCGGCCCGTGGCAGACCTGGCACTGGGCCCGGTAGACCGCCTCTCCCCGGGCCAGCGACTCCGGAGTGGGCGGGAAGGGGTTGCGCCGCCCGGCGCCCCCGTCCGCCCCGACCGGCAGCGTCCGCCAGACCACCAGCAGCCCCAGCCCGATGACCACCAGATTCGCCAGCAGCAGGACCCCGCCCTCGCGCGTCCGGAGCCCCAGCACCCGCCCGACGACGACCGCCAGCCCCGCCCCCAGGAGGACCAGGAGTCCGCCCATCACCGTCGCCGGCGTCGGCCGCCAGGCCGGCCCGGCCGCGCTTTCTCCCTCCGGCTGCGCCCCCGCCGGGGTCAGGAGAAAACGGGCGGCGGTGCGGGCCTCCTCCTGCCCCGGACGCCGGACCAGCACCTCGACCTGCCAGCGCCCGCTCAGCCCCAGGACCACCCCGGCCGCCCCGTACCGGCCCGGCCCCTGCGGGTCCGCCCAGACCGTCTGCTCGCCCACCTCCCGGTCCAGGAACCGGAAGGTCAGCCCCACCCGCTCGGCCGCCACCGGCCGGCCCCCGCGATCGGTCAGATCGAGGGCGACCGTGACCGGCCCGGGACGGGCTGGCGCCAGGCTCAGCCGGAGCCGCAGGTCGGCTGCCTGCCCCAGCAGCACCAGCGGCCGGGAGGCCAAGAGCTGGGCGTAGGTCTGCCGGGCCGGCGGCAGGCTGGTCAAAAGCCCGGTGACCACCAGGACCAGCACCCCCAGGAGCGCCTCGGCCCGGACCGTGCGCCACAGCCACCGCTCCCAGCGGACCGCCCGCGCCAGCCGGGGCCGGACGACCAGCAGGTTCACCGCCCCCAGTCCCAGGAGCAGCCCCACCAGCCCCAGCTTCAGGAGAAAACTCCGCCCGCCCAGCGTCGCCACCGCCGCCGCCAGGCTCCCGATGTGCACCACGGCCAAAAGCAGCCCGGTGCCTCCCAGCACCCCCACGCTCCCCAGGGCCAGGGCCGAGAACCGCCCGACCAGGCGGACCAGGAAGGCCCGCCGGGCCGCGGGCGGCAGCGCGGCCAGCGCCCGCGGGAGCACCCCGACCAGGCCGCCGAGCCCGCCCAGCCAGGCGGCCCCCGCCAGCAGATGCAGCCCGTCGGCCAGGGTAAGAAGCGGCGCCGTCGGCGCCCGCAGCGCGGCGCTGTGGCTCTGCAGACTCTGGCTCAGCAGCAGCGCGCCGCTCAGACCGCCGGCCAGCGCCCAGCGCCCCCGCCCGGCCTGGGGGCCGAGCCGCCAGAGGACACCCCCCAGGGCCAGGAGCAGCCCCAGCCGCCCCAGCCAGACCAGTCCCCAGGGGGAGAGGAGCACCGCCCCCTCCAGCCGCCCCAGGGTCAGCGCCGGGACGGCCAGACTGGCCGGCAAAAGCAGCCCCAGCAGCCCCCAGCCCAGCGCCAGCAGCCGCCGCCAGGCCGACGCCATGGCCTCCAGCGCGGCCGGCGCCACCCCCTGGGCGCGGGCCACCGGCGCCAGGACCAGCCGCCAGAAGACCAGCGCCCCCACCAGCACGGTCGTGGCCAGAAAGGTCAGAGCGCGGAGCAGGACCAGCGCCGGCAGTCCCTCGGCGCTCTCGACCGGCTCCACCGGCGCGGCCGGCGCCGCCGGCGCCACCCCAACGGCGAAGGCCACCACTCCCCGGGTGAGATGGCCGTCGACCGCCGAGAGGGCCTGCCAGGCGACGGTGTAGGTCCCCTCCGGCAAGGGCGGCAGGTCCACCACCAGCGTCGGGGGGTCGCCCGCCGGCACCCGCACCGCTCCTCGGTCCACCGGTCGGCCCTGGGCGTCCAGGACCTGGGCGGTGGTCGGCCCCGGCACCACCGCCTCGCTGAACTCCAGCCGGACCTGGGCCGGGCTGCGGCGGAGGACCGCCCCGGTCGGGGGATCGGAGCCGACCAGGACCGCATGGGCGCTGGCGGGGGTGGGCGGGAGCAGCCCGAGCAGGACCAGAAGCAGGAGCAGCCGGCGGATCATCGGCGCCTTCGTCCCCCCTGGCCCCGGCGCACGGTGAGGAGCGTCACCGCGATGGCCAGGGCCGTTCCCACCACCAGCATCACCACCTCATCGAGACCGCCCGCGTGCGCGCGACTGGCTGGCCGCCTCGGCATCACCCTCACCTCCCCAGGGCCGCCGGGGCGGGCGATTCCCGCCCCGGCGGTGGTCGCTCAGCCCTGCCCGGCCGACCGGGCCCGCCGGCTCCCCAGCGCCAGCCCCAGGGCGCCCAGCAGCGTCCCCAGGCCGCCCAGGGCGACCCCGGCCAGCGCCAGGGTCTGAGCCCCCTCGGCCAGCTGGCGGGCGGTCTGGGCCGCCGCCTGGGCGGTCCGGGCCGTCTGGTCGGCCGTGGTCGCCGTCTGGGCCAGCGTCACCGGGTCGGGCAGCGGCGCCGGGAACTGGAAGGCCTCGGCCGCCTGGACCTTATTGAACCGGCCGTCGGCCGAGTCGAAGGTCGCGTCGACCGCCGTTTCCCCGACCGTCCCGACGAAGCGGAAGCGATAGTCGCCGGCGCGGGTGGGGATGAGGTCGGCGGTGTAGCGGCCGGGCTGGCCGAAGACCGGGCGCAGGGCCATCTCCCGGCGCTCGGCGCCGAAGAGGACCTCAACCCGCAGCGTCTTCTCCACCCCCTCGACCGGCTTTCTGGTCGCGTGATGGACGACACGCAGGTCGACGCCGTTCCTCTCGCCGACCAGGGCCGGCTCGACCATCCAGCCGACCGTGAACTCGTAGGGGCCGATCTCGCGGTGCTCGTGGGCCAGGGCCGTCCCCAGCGGCCCCAGGGCCAGCCCCAGCGCCACCAGGAGACCCAACCAGAAACGTCGCATGCTCGCCTCCGTCGCGCCGCTGTATCGGTGCTCTGGTCCACCACACCGTCCCGCCGGCCGGTGGGCCGGCAGGACGGCCGCTCAGCCGGAGACGGAGACGCGACGGGGCGGGGGATCGGGCTGTCTCAGGGAGAGGCCGGTCGGGCGGTGGGGCCCGAAGGCCAGCCGGCGCCCGGACGCGGCCGGCCGGGGCAGGGCCAGGGTCTGGGGGACCAGCAGGCCCACGGTCAGGAGCGCCAGCACAACCGCTGTCAGGCCATCGAGCGGGCGCAGGCTGAGGAGGTCCGGGTCGTGGAGGAGCGGACGGCCGGTCTGCGGGTCGTGGGCGTGGGGGACATCGGCCAGGTGCCGGTGCGTGGCCAGAGCGATGGCCAGCGGGGCTGTGCCGTGCCCCAGCCAGAGATGGTCATGGAACGGGAACCGCTCGGCCAGGTGGTGGTCGAGGAGCGGCAGGCCGAGGCATCCCCAGAAAAGAGCCACCAGCAGCCAGCGGGTCAGCCGCGTCACTTCTCCTCAAACCCCGATGGGGCTCGCCCCCAGTATATCACAGTCGCCGGCGGCTGCCCACCCTCTGGCCCACAGGGGGCGCGGCGGCCGGGAACGGAGGCTCACGGCGCGGTCGTGGGGGGTGGACCCCGCCGCTCGTCCGGCAGGGCGACCCGTTCCTCGCCCGCGTACAGGTTGATCCGCCCCTCGCGCAGGAAGCCCACCAGCGTCATCCCGTACTCCCGCGCCAGGGCCACCGCCAGATGGCTCGGCGCTCCCACCGCCGCCAGCGCCGGGATGCCGGCCATCAGGGCCTTCTGGACCAGCTCGAAACTGGCCCGCCCGCTCACCAGCACCACCGTCTCCGAGGCCGGCACGCGCCCGGCCAGCACCAGTTCCCCCACCAGTTTGTCCATGGCGTTGTGCCGGCCCACGTCCTCCGCCAGCCCCAGGAGCCGGCCCTCGGCGTCGAACAGGGCCGTCCCGTGCACGCCCCCCGTCCGTCCGAACAGCCGCTGCGCCGCCCGGAACGTGGTCAGCAGCCCCCAGAAAAACGCCGGCGCCAGACGGAACGTCCCCACCGGCCGGCGCGGACAGGCCACCCGCACCAGCGCCAGCGCCGCCTTGCCGCAGACCCCACAACTGGAGGTGGTGTAGACGTGGCGGCTCAGGCGCTCAGGATCGAAGGCCACTTCCGGCCGCACCGTCACCCGCACGACGTTGTACCGCTGGGCCTGGTCGTCCAGACAGTAGGCGATCCGGGCGATGGCCTCCCGCCCGGAGATAACCCCCTCGGTGAAAAGAAACCCCGCCGCCAGGGCGAAGTCCTGCCCCGGCGTCCGCATGGTCACCGCGACGCTGGCCTCCGTCCAGCCCGCGCCGTCCCAGTACTCAACCCGGATCTCCAGCGGCTCCTCGGCCGCCACCGTGTCGGTCCGGCGGCGGACTCCACGCTCGTCGACCACGACCACCGGCAGCCGGACCACCGCTCCCGGCCGCTCGGGCGCCTCGCTGTCCATCACCTTTCCACCCGCTCGACCAGCCGCTCGGGGACGATCTCGACCACCTCATCGCGGTAGGCCGGAATGCCGCACTCCGGGTCGCAGTCGCCCCAGCGGATGAGCACGTTGGCCTCCGGCCAGAAGAGGACCACCGTCCCCGGCACCACCCGCCCCGGCCAGGCTCGACACCAGAGCTGGCCGGTGGCCGACCGGACCAGTACCCGGTCGCCCGGTCGCACGCCCAGCCGCTCCATATCCTCGGGGGCCAGAATGGCGGCGTCGCGGGCGGCGCCGGTGAACACATCGCGGTCGCGGAAGATCATGCTGTTGAACTGCTTGCCCCGCCGGGTCGTCAGCCGGAAGTGGCCCGGCGGCACCGTGGCCTGGGGCGGCCAGAGCGGGGTGAAGTGGGCCCGTCCGTCGGGCGTGGCGAAGCGCCCGCCCTCGGCCAGCCGGGGCCCACCCCACTGGAACTGGTCGCCCTTGCGGCCGAGGTGCTGGATGCCGTCGTAGAAGGGGATCACCCGCGCGATCTCGTCCCGGATCGCGGCCGTCGAGGCGAACGTCACCCGCTCGGCCAGGTCCGGCCGCACCCGTCGGGCCAGATCGCTCAGCACCCGCCACTCGTCGCGGGCCCCCGGCAGCCGGGGCCCGGGGATCTCGGGGTTGAAGATCACCCGGCGCTCGGTGGTCGTCTCGGTGTTGCCGCCGGCCATCTCGTAGCGGGTGGTCGCCGGCAGCACCAGCACCAGCTCACCCGGCTCGACCAGCATCTGCGGGTTGAGCACCAGATCGTGGTGGACCCGCAGGGGCAGCCGCTCCAGCGCCCGCCGGACATAGCGGCTGTCGGGCAGGACCGCGAACAGGTTGCTGCCGACGCAGTACAGCACCTCCAGCCGGCCCTGGGCCGCCGCCTCGACCATCTCGGCCACGAACCAGCCGCGCCAGTCGGGAACCGGGAAGCCCCAGAGCCGGCCGAAGTGGGCCGCCGTCTCCGGGCCCACCGGCAGGCCGCCGGGGAAGGCGTTGGGCACCGCTCCCATCTCGGCCCCGCCCTGGACGCCCGAATGGCCCCGGATGGCCATCAGCCCGGTCTGCGGGCGGCCGACCATCCCCCGGGCCAGCGCCAGGTTGACGATGGCCTTGACGTTGGCCACGCCGTGCCGGTGCATCGTGATCCCCATCGACCAGACGAACACCGCCGTCCGGGCCCGGGCGTAGAGCCGGGCGAAGGCCTGCATCACCGTCCGCGGCACCCCCGCCAGCCGCTCCAGGTCGTCGAGGCTCTGCGCGGCCAGCGTCCGCTCGACCTCCTCCCAGCCGGTGGTGTGCCGGGCGATGAAATCGCGGTCGAGCCCGTCCTCGGCGAGGAGGTACTTCAGAACGCCGTTGATAAAGGCGATGTCGCCCCCCGGCTGGACCGGGCAGACCATGTCGGCCACCCGTGTGCCGAAGAGCGCCGAGTCGAGAGCCGAGGGCACCCAGTAGGTCTCCAGCCCCGGCTCCTGGACCGGGTTGACCACCACCACGGTCGTGCCCCGCTTCTTGGCCTCGTGCAGGTACTTCATCGCCACCGGCTGGTTGTTGGCCAGGTCGCTGCCGATGAGGACCAGGAGGTCGGTCCCCAGCCAGTCGCGGTAGCTGCAGGTCGAGGCCGGATAGCCGATGGTCTGCTTGAGGGCCACGGTGCTGGGGGCGTGGCAGATGCGGGCCGAGTTGTCGATGTGGTTGGTGCCCAGGAAGCGGGCCACCTTCTGGGCCACGTAGTAGGTTTCGTTGACCGTTCCCCGCGCGACCAGGTAGAAGGCCAGGCGGTGGGGGTCGGTGGCGCCCACCCGCCGGGCCAGGAGGTCCAGGGCCTCGTCCCAGGTGAGCGGGGTGAAGCCGGGCTCGCCGCGCCGGCGCAGGAGCGGCATGGGGATCCGCCCCAGACGGCGCAGCTCCTGTTCGGAGCGCTCCTTAAGCGGCCGGACGTCGGCCAGGAGGGTGGGGGAGAAGGCCGGCATGGTGTTCAGGCGCAGGAGGTTCAGGCGGATCCAGCAGAGGTGGATCCCCGGCAGGGTCCAGTCGCGCAGGCCGGTCGTTCCCAGAGCGCAGCCATCGCAGACGCCGTCGGCCAGGATGCGCCAGGCGTAGTCCAGCCGGTCGCGGTTCTCCCAGACCGCGCGCAGGATTTCGCCGTAGGAGAACAGACGCCGCTCGACCAGGGTGCGGTCCATAGCTTCGGCCCTCGTCTCGGGAAAATACGGGCCCGTCAGGTCGGGACCGGTCCTGACCCGACGGGCTGGTCGCCACGACGCGGGGCGACCGGGTGCGGTCGCCAGGGGCTCTCAGACCGTCGCCTCCGCCGACTGGCTGGCCGGCGCCGCGCTGCGGGGCAGCATCTCCCCCAGGATGCGCTCCATGGCCATGGTGTGGCTGCAGGTTCCCCAGCCGGCGAAGAAGTGGCAGGTGCAGTGCCAGGCGCCCTGGCGGTAGGTTATGGTGTAGGTGTCGTGTTCACCGCGGAAGCTGACGGTGAACTCCTGGAAACTCACCCGGTCGCGCTCCTGGGCGTAGCGGCGGGCCTTCTCGATCTTGCCAATCAGGCTGGAGTGCATCGCTCTCACCCTCCTCTGGCGCTTTCGGCGCCGATTGAGCCGCGGGGGCACGAAAAAGGGCACCAGGCAACACCATGCCTGGTGCCCGACGGGTCTCTCCCGAAGCCGCGCCCCCATACGGGGAACCTCCTGCGCCCAGCGGCTCTCTTCACCCGGAAGTATAGTTCTGGCGGGCGGAACCGTCAAGGTTTTCCGGTCGCCTGCCAGCGGTTTTTACTTAGGTTTAACGGCCCCTATCGGTCTGACGTTCTCTGCCTCAGCCCGGGGGACGGCGCTGGCGCTTGACCGGCGGCCGGCGGGCCCGGCGGGCCCGGTAGTACTCCAGGATGCGCTCGGGCGGGCGCACCGGCACCACGCTCAGGTGCACCCCCCGGGCGGCCCAGGCCCGCAGCCGCTCGTTGACCACCGCCAGCACCTCCTCCGGGTCCTCAACGTCGGCGATCACCACCAGCTGCAGACTCCCCGGCCGGTCGCCCGGAACGGTCTCGACCCGGACCTCCGGGTAGTGCAGCCGGAGCAGGGCGGTGATCTCCTCGACCGCCGCCGCCAGAAGATCCGCTCCCGGTCGTTCCATCGCGCGTTCTCCTCTCGCCCGTCCATGGTAGCACAGGCCGCGCCCGCCCGCCGCCGGTCTCCCGCACGACCCCGGCACGGCCGACCGGAGACCGCTGGCACCCCTCTTGCACCACCAGCCCCCGGCCATAAGACCGTCCACCGGACAGGACAGCACCGATGGAGACGCCCGCCCCGGCCGATCGCGCCCGGACCGTCCAGCACTGGCTCCGACGCACCGCCGACCTCCTGCTGGCCAGCCGGCCAGAGCCGCTCCTGGCCGCCGCCGACCTCCTCAGCGCCACCCTCCGCCGCGGCGGCAAGGTCCTGGTCGTCGGCAACGGCGGCTCGGCCGCCGAGGCCCAGCATCTGGCCGGCGAGCTGGTCGGCCGCTTCCAGAAGGACCGCTCCGCCCTGCCGGCCGTGGCCCTGACCGCCGACGGGGCGGTCCTGACCGCCCTGGCCAACGACCTGGCCTTCAGCGAGGTCTTCGCCCGGCAGGTCGAGGCCCTCGGCCGCCCCGGCGACCTCCTAGTGGCCCTGAGCACCAGCGGCCGCTCGGCCAACGTCCAGGCCGCCGTGGCTCGGGCCCGGCAGCGCGGCCTCGCCGTCCTGGTCCTGACCGGCCAGGAGGGCACCGCCCTGGCCCACCAGGCCGATGTCGCCCTGGTCGTGCCCAGCACGGTGCCGGCCGCCGTCCAGGAGGTCCACCTCGTGTACCTGCACCTCCTCTGCGCCCTGGTTGAAGAGAGCCTCTTTGGAGGGACACCCTGATGCGTCCGGCCGTCTTCCTCGACCGCGACGGCACCCTCATCACCGACCAGCAGTTCCGCTTCGACCCGGCGGCCATCCGCCTCCGGCCCGGCGCCCGCGCGGCCCTGCGCCTCCTCCAGCAGCACGGCTACACCCTGGTGGTGGTGACCAACCAGTCGGGCGTCGCCCGTGGCTACTTCCCCGAGGAGGCGGTCCGGGCCTTCCACGCCGCCCTGGACCGGCGGCTGCGGACGGCGGGCCTGCGGATCGCCGGCTACTTCTACTGCCCGCACCACCCCGCGGGCACGGTGGCCGCCTACCGCCAGGACTGCTCCTGCCGCAAGCCCCGCCCGGGGCTCCTCCTCCAGGCCGCCCGGGCGCTGGATCTCGACCTGGGGCGGTCGTGGATGGTGGGCGATATCGCCGCCGACGTCCTGGCCGGCCAGGCCGCCGGCTGCCGGACGGCCCTGGTCACCCGCCGCCCGGGCCCCGAACTGCGCACGCTGGCCACCCCGCCCACCGTGGTGGCCCGCCACCTCTGGGCGGCCGCCCGCCGGATCCTCGGCCAGCCGCTCCCAGACCCCTCCCGCCGGCTGCGGGTGAAGTGGCGGTGACCGGGCTGACCTCTCTCGTCCAGCGGTTCAGCGGCCGGCGGGCGCTGGTCGTCGGCGATGTAATGCTCGACGCCTACTACGAGGGCACGGCCAGCCGTCTCTGCCCCGAGGCCCCGGTGCCGGTCATTCAGGGCCGGGCCCGCCTCTGCCAGCCGGGCGGCGCCGGCAACACCGCCGTCAACGCCCGGGCCCTGGGCGCCACCGTGGCCCTCCTGGGCGTCGTCGGGGCCGACGCCACCGGCGACCTGCTCCAGGCCTGCCTGCAGGCCCACCAGGTCCCCACCCAGCACCTCCTGGTGGCCGCCGACCGGCCCACCACGATCAAACTGCGCCTGGTCGCCGACGGCCACCTGGTCGCCCGCTACGATGAGGGGATCACCACCGACCTCTCCCCCGAACTGGAGGCCACGCTCCACGCCCGCTTCCGCACGCTCTACGCCCAGTGCGACGTGGTCATCATCAGCGACTACCTGAAAGGCGCCATCACCCCCCGCTTCCTGCGCCTGCTGACCCGGCTGCTCCGGAAGCTCCCCCGCCCGGTGGTGGTGGATTGTAAAGATCTGGCCCGCCACCCGTTCCGCCACGTCACCGTCCTCACCCCCAACCACCACGAGGCCCGCCTGGCCGGTCGCAGCCTGCGCCTGAGCGGCGAGGTCCCCCTGGAGCGGCTGGGCCAGATCCTCCTGGCCCGCCTCAACGTCCAGGCGGTGGTCATCACCCTGGGCGCCGAGGGCGCGCTCCTCATCGAGCCCGGCCAGCCGGCCCGCCACCTGCCGGTCCGCACCGTCGCCCAGACCCCGGCCATCGGCGCCGGCGACGCCCTGGCCGCCACCCTGGGCCTGGCCCTGGCCGCCGGCGCCGACCTCGTCACCGCCACCCGGCTGGCCGTCGACGCCGCCAGCCTGGCCGTCCGTCAGCCGCGCACGGCCATCGTCAGCCGCGAGGCGCTCCTGGCCCATCTGGCCCACCCCGTCCCCGACGGGGTGGCCGTCGCCACCGGCGACGGTCAGAGGGGGGTGAGACCGTGAGCCCGTTCCCCGCGGGGACGGCGCTCGCCCCGGAGCGCTGGCGGCAGGCCCGCCGGCTGCTGCTCGTCCGGCTCGACAATCTGGGCGACGTGATCCTGATGACGCCGGCCTTCCGGGCCATCAAGGAGACCTGCCCCCACATCGCCCTCACCCTGCTGGCCAGCCCGACCGGGGCCGCCGTCGCCCCGCTGGTCCCGGAACTGGACGACGTCATCGTCTACCCCGCGCCCTGGACCGACCTGACCGGCGACCGCCCCCCCGACCCGAGCGTCGAACTGGCCACCCTCGAGCGGCTGCGGGCCGGCCGCTTCGACGGCGCCATCATCTTCACCAGCTACCACCAGAGCCCGCTCCCGGCCGCCCTCCTGGCCTATCTGGCCGGCATCCCCCTGCGCCACGCCGCCTCGGTGGATTTCCCCGGTCGGCTCCTGACCAGCCGGCACCGTCACCCGGACCGCCGTCTGCACGAGGTCGAACGGGCCCTGGACCTGGTCGGCGCCCTGGGCTTTGGGACCAGCGACCCGGCCATCCGCCTGCGGGTGCCGCCCGCCGAGCGGGCCTGGGCGGAGGCCCGCTGGCCCCCCGGCCGGCCCCGGATTATCGTCCACCCCGGCTGCACCGCTCCGGCCCGGGCCTACCCACCGGCCCTCTACGCCCAGGTGGTGGCCCGGCTCACGGCCCAGGGGGCGGCGGTCATCGTCACCGGCGGGCCGGCCGAACGGGCCCTGGCCACCCAGGTGGCCGGCCCGACCGCCCTGTCTCTGGCCGGCCAGACCACCCTCCCCCAGCTGGCCGGCCTCATCGCCACCGCCGACCTCGTCCTCACCAACAACACCGGTCCGATGCACCTGGCCGCCGGCCTGCAGACGCCGGTGGTCGCCCTCTTCGCCCAGACCAACGACCCCGCCCAGTGGGGCCCCTGGCGGGTCCCCCACCGTCTCCTCTACCGTCCGGTGGACTGCGCCCTCTGCCGCTTCTTCCGCTGCCCCTACGACAACGCCTGTCTGGCCGCCGTCTCCCCCGAGACGGTGGTGGCGACCGTCTGGGACCTCCTGAAGACCGCCCGACGGGAGCGCCCATGATCCTGCGCTCGGTGCTCTTTATCGAACTCCTCGGCGGGATCGGCGATCTCCTAATCGCCCTGCCGGCCATCCACGCTCTGGCCCGCAGCCACCCGCTGGCCCACCTGACCGTTCTGACCTTCCGACCGGGCAGCAGCCTGCTCCAGAGCGATCCGCTGGTCCACCGGGTCATCGGCCTGGAGCGACCGACCGGGCCCGTGGCCGGGGCGCGGCTGCGCGCCTGGGTGGCCGATCTCCTGGCCGCCGAATTCTTCGACGCCATTATCAGCGACAGCCGCCACAGCGGGCTGGCCGACCTGGTCCGCCAGGCCCCGGCCGTGGTCCGGGTGGACAACCTCTGGCGCCAGCCGCCGATCGACCGGCGCAACGAGGAGGTCTTCCTGCTCAACCTGCTGGCCGAGGGGCTCGTCCGGCCGGAGACGCTCGACCCCGTGCCCCGCCTCTACCTCACCCCGGCCGAACAGCAGGCCGCCGCCGCCTGGTGGCAGGGCCAGGGCCTGGCCCGCGACCGGGTGGTGGTCCTCAACCCCCACAGCGGCATGCCGGTCAAGGCCTGGCCGCCCGACGCCTTTGTCCAGGTGGCCCGGCGGCTGCGGGCCGAGGGCTATCCCTGCGCCGTCATCGCCGGCGAACACCCCCAGGTCGCCCGGGCGCTGGCCGACCGCAGCGGGGCGCTGCTCCTGCCGCCCTCCGACCTCCGCACGCTGGCCGCCCGGCTCCAGGGCACGGCGGCCGTCGTCTCGGCCGACACCGGCCCGGCCCGGCTGGCGGCCGCCGTCGGCACCCCGGTGGTCGCCCTCTTCGGCCCGACCTGGGCCGGACGCTACGGACTCCCGGCGCCCAGCGTCAATCTCCAGTCGCCGTTCGCCTGTCCCGAGCTCCAGCCGCGCAACTTCACCCTGCAGCGCTGCTGGTGGAGCGGCGTCTGTCGCTACCCGGAGAAGGTCAACTGCCTGGAGGACATCGCCCCGGAGACGGTCGTTCAGGCGGTATGGCGGCTGCTCACCCCCGAAAAGGAGAGACCGGCGTGATCCCTCTCCCCGCGCCGGCGACCGGGCGCCCGGCCGCTCCCATCGACGCGCCGGCACCGGCGCCGCCCTTCCCCCCGGAGAGCCAGGCCGTCCTCCAGACCCGGCCCATCGCCTGGGACGACGTCCGGCGTGTGCTCGCCGTCCGCCAGGACAACCGGGGCGACGTCCTCCTCTGCGGGCCGGCCCTGCGGGCGATCAAGGAGGCCCGGCCGCAGGTGCACCTCACGCTCTGGACCAGCCCGGCCGGCGCCGAAGTCTGGCCTCTCCTGCCCTGGGTGGACGCTGTCCTGGTCAGTCGCCCGCTCTGGCAGGATGTGGCCGGACGGCTGCCCTTCGACCCGGCCCGCGAGCGCCGGCTGATCGCCCGGCTACGCCGTGGCGGCTACGATGTGGCCATCATTTTCACCAGCTTCGCCCAGAGCCCCTTCCCCCCGGCCTACGCCGCCTACCTGGCCGGCATCCCGGTGCGGATCGGCCAGTCGAAGGAGTTCGGCGGAGGCGTGCTCTCCCATCCCGTCCCGCCGCCGCCCGACGCCCTGCACCAGGCCGAGCGCAACCTGCGCCTGGTCGAGGCGGTGGGCCTGCCGGTCGGCGATCGGCAGCTGGCGCTCAGCCTCCCGCCGGCCGCCCGCCGCCGGGCGGCCCGTCTCCTCCGGCGGGCCGGCGTGACCGGGTCCTACCTTCTGGTCACTCCCGGCGCCTCCTGCCCCGCCCGACGCTACCCGCTCGACCGCCTGCTCCAGGCCCTGGCCATGGTGCTCGCGGCCTGGCCGGGCTGGGCGGTGCTCGGCGGCGACCGGGCCGAGGCCGAACGGCTGGCGGCCGCCGGCCCTCTCCCACCCCGGACCGTCTCGCTGGCCGGGCAGACCGACCTCCCGACCCTGGCCGCCCTGGTGGCCAGGGCGGCGCTGGTCCTCACGCCCAACACCCTGGCCATGCACCTGGCCGACGCCAGCCGCGTCCCGGTGGTCGTCCTCTTCGCCGGCACCGAGCTGGAGTGCCAGTGGCGCCCCCGGGCCACCCGTCACCGTCTGCTCCGCCGCGAGACGCCCTGCAGCCCCTGCTACCGCTTCGACTGCCCCTACGGTCTGGCCTGCCTCGACCTGCCGCCGGCGGGGGTGGCCCGGGCCGTTCTCGAGCTGCTGGCGGCCGCTGGCACGGCCCCTGCTCTCCAGCCTGGCCGGGAGCGATGATGCGGATTGCCGTCCTGCGGGCCCTGCACCTGGGCGACCTCCTGCTGCTCATCCCGGCGCTCCGGGCGCTGCGGGCCGCCTTCCCCCACGCCCGCATCGATTTCATCGGCCTGCCCTGGGCCCGGGAGTTCCTGGCCCGGTTCGGCTACACCGACGACTTTCTGGAGTTCCCCGGCTGGCCGGGCATCCCGGAGGTGCCGGTGGAGGCCGACCGGCTGGCCGCCTTCCTGGTCCGGGTCCGGCAGCGCCGCTACGACCTGGCCCTCCAGTTCCACGGCAACGGCGCGGTCAGCAACGGCTTCCTCGCCGCCCTGGGCGCCCGGCTGACCGTGGGCTACTACCCGGCCGATGGCCATGGCCTCCGGCCCGACCTGGGCCAGCCCTATCCCGAAGACCTCCCCGAGGTCCTCCGGTGCCTGAACCTCCTCACCCTCCTCGGCGTCCGCCCGCGCGGCGCCGCGCTGGAGTTCCCGCTCCACCCGGCCGACCGGGCCGAGGCCGCCGCCCGGCTGGGGCCGGCCGACCAGCCGGGCCGCCCGCTGGTGGTCCTCCACCCCGGGGCCCGACCGCCCGCCCGCCGCTGGCCAGCCGAACGGTTCGCCGCCCTGGCCCGCCGGCTCCGGGCCGACGGGCTGACCGTGGTGGTCGTCGGCGGCCCCAGCGACCGCGAGACTCTGGCCGCCGTCCGGGCCCACCTGGACCCGGCCGTCCCGGTGATCGCCGACCTCAGCCTGGGGGGGCTGGCCGCCCTCCTGGCCCGGGCCACCCTCTTCATCGGCAACGACTCCGGGCCGGCCCACCTGGCGGTGGCGGTCGACACCCCCAGTCTGCGCCTCTTCGGCCCGGCCGACCCGCGCCGCTGGGCGCCGCTCGACCAGACCCGGCACCGCCTGCTCCACCGCCCGGTCGCCTGCAGCCCCTGCC
>Ga0101941_1001004_pt1 | contig 27337 bp, 24 predicted proteins | sample DewCreD2012metaG_3_FD_75242 | JGI IMG/M metagenome (GOLD analysis project Ga0101941, IMG submission 75242) | Hot spring sediment bacterial and archeal communities from British Columbia, Canada, to study Microbial Dark Matter (Phase II) - Dewar... ...
GCTCCTCGCGCAGGTCCTCAAGGCCCAGGGCGTCGACCCCAGGCGCTACCCGCCGCGGGACGTGGCCGCCGCGATCGCCGCCGTGCGTCCCTTCGCGGTCGATGTCTCGTCGGGTGTCGAGCGGCGCCCCGGCGACAAGGATCTGGCCCGGGTGCGGGCGCTCGTGGCCGCGGTCGCTGCTGCCGACCGCGAGCTCGCGCACGAGTCCGAGGTGCCCGCGACGCAGTCGCAAACCAGCGCCGCTCAGCGCCGCCACGGGCGCTCGCCGCTGGCAGGCGCGAAAGCGGGGCGCCGGTGACGGGCGCCCGCGAAGGTATCGTCGGGGGCGGCCGCGAACGTGTCGCCGGCACGTCGACGCTGCCGCCACGGCGGTTCGGCCCCTATGGCGGGCGCTACGTGCCCGAGACCTTGATCCCCGCGCTCGACGAGCTCGAGCGGGCGTGGGCCAAGTTGCGTGACGAGCCGACCTTTCGCTCCGAGCTCGGCGACCTGCTGCGCGACTACGCCGGTCGGCCGACACCGCTGTACCACGCTCGCAGGCTCTCGCAGTCGACCGGTGGCGAGATCTACCTGAAGCGCGAGGACCTGCTCCACACTGGTGCGCACAAGATCAACAACGCCCTCGGACAGGCGCTGCTCGCGCTGCGGATGGGAAAGCGGCGCGTGATCGCCGAAACGGGGGCCGGTCAGCACGGCGTGGCGTGCGCTACCGCATGCGCGCTGCTCGGCCTCGAGTGCGTTGTCTACATGGGCAGCGAGGACATCCGCCGCCAGCGGCCGAACGTCGAACGCATGCAGCTTCTGGGGGCGCAGGTGAAGCCGGTCGAGGCGGGCGCTCGCACGCTCAAGGAGGCGGTTAGCGCGGCGATCCGCGACTGGGTCACTAACGTCGAGACGACCCACTACGTGATCGGCTCGGCGGTGGGTCCGGCCCCGTATCCCGCGCTCGTGCGCGATCTGCAGCGCGTGATCGGAGAGGAAGCGCGCGCGCAGATGCTCGAGCGGCTCGGGAGGCTGCCGGACCGTGTCGTCGCTTGCGTGGGCGGTGGCTCCAACGCGATCGGCACGTTCGCTGCTTTCCTCGACGACGACACGGTCGAGCTGGTCGGCGTCGAGGCGGCAGGGGAGGGGATCGCGAGCGGTCGCCACTCGGCACCGCTCACCACCGGCGCGCGCGGTGTGCTGCACGGCGCTTTCGAGGCCGTGCTGCACGACGAATGGGGCCAGGTGCTCGAGGCGCACTCGGTATCGGCGGGGCTCGACTACCCAGGCTCCGGACCCGAGCACGCGTACCTGCGCGACACGGGTCGGGTGCGCTACGTCGCTGTCGATGACGCGGCGGCGCTGCGCGCGTTCCGCGCGGTCTCGCGCGCCGAGGGCATCATCCCGGCGCTCGAACCCGCCCACGCCCTCGCGTACGTGCTCTACGAAGATCCCGCGCCCGGTGCGGTCACGCTGGTGACGTTGTCGGGGCGGGGCGACAAGGACCTGGCGACCGTGCTGGCGCTGGGCGACGAAGAGGGCACGGGCACCGACGGCTCTGTGTCGCAAGCTAACCGCCCGGCTGGCGCGGCATCTAGCCAGGGGCCCCTAGCCGACGCAGGCGCGGCGTCCCGAGCCGACGCGACGGAGAGCTAGAGGTGGCACGGGAAGTTGACAGCCCCCGTCCGGACGGGTGCGAGCGGATCGCGGCCGCCTTCCGCGACGCTGCCGGCCGAGCTGCGTTGATGCCCTATCTCCTTGGCGGCTACCCGGATCTCGAGACGTCGCGCGCCTGTCTTGTCGCCGCGGTTGAGGCCGGTGCCGACCTGGTCGAGCTCGGCATCCCGTTCTCCGACCCCCTCGCCGACGGGCCGGTGATCCACCACGCCGCAACGCTCGCACTGGAGCGCGGCGTGACGCCCGGGGACGTGCTTGCGCTCGCGGCGAGCGTGGCCGAGCGGGTTCCCGTGGTCGTGATGGTCTACGCCAATGTGGTGTTCACGCGTGGTACCGAGCGGTTCCTCGACGAGCTGCGGGCAGCCGGCGTGGCCGGTCTGATCGTCCCGGATCTGCCGTTCGACGAGGCGGCGGTGGTGCGCGCCGCTGCCGACGAGCGCGGACTCGCGCTGGTTCCGCTCTGCGCTCCGACCACACCCGACGACCGCCTGCGTGTGCTGGCAGCCGGGGCGCGCGGCTTCGTCTATGCCGTGTCGCTGACCGGCACGACGGGCGAGCGCGATGCGCTGCCGCCGGGGCTCGACCGCTTCGTGGCGCGCGTGCGCTCCCTGGCGCCGGTTCCGGTAGCGGTCGGATTCGGTGTTTCGCGTCCCGAACAAGCGGCGCGCGTGGCCGAGATCGCCGACGGCGTGATCGTCGGCAGCCGCATCGTGCGGGCGGCGGGGGAGGGGGGTACGGATGCTGTCCGCACCGTCGTGAGCGAACTTGCCGCTGCCGTCGCGGCGGTGCGCCAAACCGCCTGACGGCGCGCGACCCCTGCCAGGCACGACGCACCGCTCGCGGCGCGGCACCCGACCCGGCTCGAGGGCGATGCTCTGGTAGGGTCTCGGCGCCGAGCGCGGGGACCACACGGCCGATCGGGAGGGGGTGGCCAGGATGAGCGACGAAGGCCTGCAGCAGGACGCGACCACGACGAGCCCTGCCGCGATCTGCGCGAAGGGGTACTTCGATGCTCTGTCGCGTCGCGATCCCGACGCGATGATCGCGCACTGGGCCCCGGACGGCATCGACGACATCGTGCCGTTGCGGGTGCTTCGCGGTCACGACGAGATCCGCTCCTTTTTCAGCGGTCTGTTTGCGGCTATGCCCGATCTAGAGACACATGTGCGGCGCATCGTCGCCGACGAGGCACGGGCTGCCGTCGAGTGGCGGATGCGAGGCACGTTCAGCGGTAGCTCGTTCGAGGGCATCGCGCCTACCGGTCAGACACTCGAGCTGCGCGGCATCGACCTGCTCGAGGTCAAGGGAGCGCTCATCGTCCGCAACGTTGCGTACTACGATGGCGCGGCTTTCGCCCGCCAGCTGGGGATGCTGCCAGCACCCGACTCCCCGGCCGAGCGGGCGCTTAAGAGTGCGTTCAACGCGTACGTCAAAGTGCGCAGGGACATAGTCGGAAGAATCGGAGGGTAGCGCTGATGGGCGTTCTCGTCACTATCGTGATCGGTCTTCTCTTCTGGGTCGCTGCCTGGGCGTTCGGCGCGAAAGCGATCGACGCCTTCCTCGTCACGGTGTTGCTCGCGGTCGCGGCAGCAGCGGTACGGGCGGTGGCGCCGAGCATTCGCCGCGGGATGCGGCTCGAGCGCGATTCTTCCTGACCGTCGGTCGCGGGCTCGTCAACCGAAGAAGGTCGCCGCGAGCTCGTAGAGGTCGTCCGGCACGAGCTTCGGTTTGCGCACCGCATCGGTTAGCGGCACGAGTTCGATCGCGGTGCCGCGTAGTGCCGCCATCGTCCCCCAGCGGCGCGCAGCGACAGCGTCAGCAGCCGCGATCCCGAACCGTGTCGCTAGCACGCGGTCGAACGCTGTCGGGGAGCCGCCGCGCTGCGTGTGGCCGAGCACGACGGAGCGCGTCTCGTAGCCCGTTCGCTGCTCGATCTCGCGCTCCAGGATCTGGCTGATGCCACCGAGGCGCACGTGCCCGAACTCGTCGGTGCCCTGTTCGCGCACTACCAGCGTCCCTTCGCGCGGTTGCGCCCCCTCGGCGACGACGACGATCGAGAAGTAGCGGCCGCGGGCGTGCCGCCGGCGCACGAGGTCGCACACCTCTTCGATGTCGAACGGGCGCTCGGGGATCAGGATCACGTCGGCACCGCCGGCCAGCCCGGAGTGGAGAGCGATCCAACCGGCGTGGCGCCCCATGACTTCGACGACCATCACGCGGTTGTGCGATTCGGCAGTGGTGTGAAGACGGTCGATCGCCTCGGTCGCGACTGAAACCGCTGTGTCGAACCCGAAGGTGAGGTCCGTCGCGCTGAGGTCGTTGTCGATCGTCTTCGGGACGCCGACGACCGGGACCCCGTGTTCGCGCCAGAGACGCTCGGCGGCGCCGAGCGTGTCCTCGCCGCCGATCGCGACGAGACCGTCGAGCTCCAGCTCGGCGAGCGTGCGCCGGACGCGCTCGGGACCGTCGTCGCGCTTGAAGGGGTTCGTGCGCGACGTGCCGAGGATCGTGCCGCCACGTGGCAGGATGCCTCGCGTCGACTCGATGGTGAGCTCCTCGTGAACGTTCTCCAGCACGCCGCGCCAGCCGTCGCGGAACCCGAAGAGGGTGTGACCGTGCCGCTCGACACCTCGACGCACGATCGCCCGAATCGCCGCGTTCAGACCTGGACAGTCGCCACCACCGGTAAGGACTCCGATGCGCATGTCAAGCGAGCCTACCGACAGCGGGCGCGAGCGACTGAAGCCGATAGCGAGGTCTCGTCCCCGACAACCACGAGCCTGCGTGTGTCCGTGCCCCCGCCAGTGGGACACCGACGCGCGAGCGCGCAGGGGCGCGCTGCGCGCACGGTGGCGCTACTCGCCGCGGCGTTCGCCGTCGCCCTGTTCACCGGTTGTGGTAGCGAGCGAGTTGCGGCGCGTTCCGAAGCGGGCGCGCTCGTCGCTGTCAGCGCGCCCGCTCGCGGGCCGCAGGCCGGTCTGGCTCGCGCTTTCGCCACCGGGGTGGCCGAGGGTGTGCGCAGGGTCCAGGGGCACGGCGGTCCGGCGCTCGAGGTAGTGCGTCTCGACTCTTCGGCGCCCGACGGCAGAGGGACCGACCCCGAGCAAGTGGCCGCCAACGTCGCGACGCTGTTGCGTCGCGGCCGCGTGCGGCTGTACCTGGGCGACCTCGACAGTCAAGCCACGGCAGTCGCGCTGCCGGAGTTGAACCGCGCCGGCGTTCCGGTTGTGACCGGCGCCCCCGGTGCGGTCGGTTTTGATGCCTGGGGACCGGGGCGGCTCACCGGCGAGCCGGCTCGCTACTACCCGCACGGCAATCGAACGCTGGTGCGCCTCGTGCCCAACGACAGTGCGCGCACGCGGCTTGCTGCGCACCTGTTCGCGCGCCAGCGGTGCCGCTCGTCGGTAGTTCTGAGCGACGGGACGCTCGACGGCGAGGCGGCGCGCCTGGCCTTTCGTGCTGCCGCGCGCACCGCGGGTCTCCGCGCGCCTACAGAATGGACGTACGAGGGCGGGCGGCTCGACACCGCGGTGGCGGCCGAGCTGGCAGCGGCGCCGCGTCCGCTCTGCGTTTTGGCAGCCACCGGGGGCGGCGCGCGCGGATTGGCGCTGCTTGCGAGCGCAGCGGCCGCCGCCAGCGGCGGCGTTGTCGTCGCCTTCGACCGCTTCGATGCTCGCGCAAGGGCACTGGTCGCGCGGCGGGCGCGCAGCAGGGTTCTCGTGGTGACATGGTTCCGGAGTCCCGGCGAGGACGCCTACCGGGAGCTCGGACGGCGCGCCGGCCGCGTGGCGGCGCGGGCGCTCGCTGCGCGCCCCGGCGACCGGCTTTCGCTAGCCGGGTTGATGGAGCGGTTGCGGCGAGAGACGGAACGCGAAGCGCTGTCGTCGTTGCGGGCCGCGCCGCTCGCCCGGCCGCGCGACTAGCCTTTGGCGGCCCATGTCGAGTTCCACCGTGAGCGTGCTCGACGGGTCGACGTTCGTCGTCGCCGACGGCGTCGGTGATATCGACGCTTCCCGCAACCCCGACCACGGGTTCTACGTCGACGACACCCGTGTCCTGTCGCTTTTCCGCTTGCGGGTCGATGGCAGCGATCTGACCGCGTTGTCGGTGAGCAGCGAGCGCCACCTCCACGCCCGCTTCTTTCTCGTGCCGGCGGCGCGACGCAAGTTCGACGACCCGCGCCTGTCGGTGATCCGGGAGCGGGTGGTGCGCGAGGAGTGGGTCGAACAGTTGACCGTTTTCAACCACACCCCGCAGCGCACCAGGGTCGAGCTCGAGGTCGAGATCGACGCCGACTTCGCCGACCTGTTCGAAGTCAAGGAGGGTGCGGTGCGGCCGCGTCCGGCCGAGAGGCGCGTCCTGGGCGACAGGCTGCTACTGCGCTACCGCCGCGAGCAGTTCGAGCGCGGGGTCGAGTTGGCGGTTGTGCCCGAAACCGGCGGCGACAGCGGCGACGGCGCCAGTGGGGGTGCGGCGGTGGCGTCCGCCGTCACCGTACAGCCCCGCTTCGACGGCCGCGGCTTGCGCATCCCGATCGAGCTCGCCGGGCGCGGCTCGGCCCGGCTCGAGCTCCACTTCCGACCGCTCGGGGAAGGGCGCAGCAGCGACAGCGGCGAGCGCACCACTTTCGCTGCTGCGCTCGCGGCGGCACGCGCCCGCCGCGAGGAGTGGCAGCGCGAGGCGCCGGAGCTCACCACCGACTGGACCGAGCTGGAGCAGCTGTGGCGCGCGAGCATCGCCGACCTCGCCGCGCTCCGTTTCCGACCGCGCCACGCCGGCGCCGTCGAGCTGCCGGCGGCCGGCCTGCCCTGGTTCATGGCGCTGTTCGGGCGCGACACGCTGATCGCTAGCTACCAGGCGCTGCCCTTTCTGCCGGACCTCGCGCGCGCAGCGCTGCGCACGCTCGCTGCCCTGCAGGCGACCAGCGACGACCCCGAGCGTGACGCCGAGCCAGGCAAGATCATCCACGAGCTGCGCTCGGGCGAGCTCGCCGCGTTCGGCGATTCGCCGCACTCGCCTTACTACGGCTCGGCCGACGCCACCCCGTTGTTTTTGGTGCTGCTCGACGAGTACCACCGCTGGACGGGCGACGACGTCTTGGTGCGCGAACTCGAGCCGAACGCCCGCGCGGCGCTGCGTTGGATCGACCGCTACGGCGATCGCGACGGCGACGGTTTCGTCGAGTACGCGACCCGCAACCCGATGCGCGGGTTGCGCAACCAGTGCTGGAAGGACTCCTGGAACTCGATCGTGTTCGCCGACGGCAGCATCGCCGAGCCGCCGATCGCGAGCTGCGAGGTGCAGGGCTACGTGTTCGATGCAAAACGCCGCTGCGCGCGCCTGGCGCGGGAGGTGTGGGGCGACCCGGCGCTCGCCGAACGGCTCGAGGCGCAGGCCAGCGACCTCGCCCGCCAGTTCGACGCGGCCTTCTGGCTCGACGAGCGCGGTTTTTACGCCCTTGCGCTCGATCGCAACAAGCGTCCATGCGACGTTTTGACGTCGAACGTCGGGCACTTGCTGTGGAGCGGCATTGTCCCACCCGAGCGCGCCGCGCGGCTCGCCGAGCTGATCACCTCCGAGCGCCTGTCGAGCGGGTTCGGCATCAGGACGCTTGCCGCCGACGAGCTCGCCTACAACCCTGTCGGCTACCACAACGGCAGCGTCTGGCCGCACGACAGCGCGCTCGTCGCGCACGGGCTGCGTCGCTACGGCTTCGCGCACGAGGCTACGGCGATCGCCTGCGCCCTAGTCGACGCCGCGCAGCCGTTCGCGTTCACCCTGCCAGAGGTCTACGCCGGCTACCCGCGATCGCTGACCGCGGTTCCCGTCGAATACCCCACTTCGTCGCGCCCTCAGGCGTGGGCCGCAGGTGCAGGTCTCTTGGTCGTGCGGGTGCTGATGGGTCTCGAGCCGGCCTCCGCCGGGGCGCGCACGGACGCGCTTGTGTGCGACCGCGCAGAGCGAATCGAGCTGCGCGGGGTGCGCGTCGGCGGCCGGCGTGTGACGCTCGTGTCCACGCCTGCGCCGGCCACCACCAACCTGTAGGCCGACTCGTACGCCTCGGCGACGCGGGCGACGTCGAAGCGCTCGCGCACGACTTCGCGGCAGCGTGCCGGATCGATCTCGTCGAGCCGCCCGACGGCGGCAGCCATCGCCTCCTCGTCGGCGACGAGGAAACCTGTCTCGCCGTTCGTGACGATCTCGGTTGCTGCCCCCTCGGCGAAGGCGATAACGGGTGTGCCGCAGGCGAGCGCCTCGATCATCACCATGCCGAACGGCTCGGGCCAGCGGATGGGCATCAACAGCGCGCTGGCGCGGGCGAACAGGCGCTGCTTCTCGACCCCTCCGACCTCGCCGACGTAGCGAACGCTCTCGCCATCAATGTGCGGCTCGACCTCTTCGGCGAAGAACTGTTCCTGCCCCGGCTGCACGGGCCCGGCCAGCACCAGCGGGCGGCCGGCGCGACGCGCCGCTGCGATCGCCCGGTGCGGGCCCTTGACGGGCGCCATCCGGCCGATCCAGAGCAGGTAGTCGTCCTTGTCGGCTGCGAACGGCCACTCGTCGGTGCGCAGCGGGTTCGGGATCACGCCGACGACGCGCAACCCCGGCGGTGCGGTGCGAAGCTGCGCGGCGCTGATCGCGACGAGTGGCGCCTTGTGTCCGTGGCGGCGGTAGAAGCCGTAGGTGCGCTCGTCGAAGGGTCCGTGGAGAGTGTGCAACAGCGGGGTGCGCAAGCGGTCGGCGAAGGCGAGAGCGACGAAACCACTGTGGTCGTGGATCAGGTCGTAACCGGTGCTGTCGGCCTCGATCGCCGCCAGCGCGCTCGCGACATGGTCGGCCTCTTCGAGCGCCTGGCCGATCGCGCGCGGGTAGGAGCGCTCGAGGGGGCTTACGACACGTGCTTGCGAGCGCGAACCGGGTGCCGCGAAGAGCGTGACTTCGTGGCCGCGCTCGGCAAGGGCGTCGGTGAGCTGCGCGACGACTAGTTCGATCCCGCCGTAGCCGGGAGGCGGGACCTCGATCCAGGGCGGCGCGAGCATCGCGATGCGCAGCCGGCGAGGGCTACGGTCGCCACGCCACGAGCTGACGCGCGCAGGTCGGTAGAGCCGTTCGCGCACCGCCTCCTCGCCGGCTAACGGCAGGCCGGCGGGCGCTTCAGCGGTGGGCGCGTCGCCGTCGGTCGCGTTGTCGCGCCGGGAGCGCGCGAGGCGGGCGAACGCGCTCGCCGCGAGAGGGGCGAGCCACGGCGAGAAAACGAGAACGCCGCACACGACGGTGAGCAGTACCGTCGCTCCAATGTCGGCAAGCGTTGCAACCTGGACACCCACGTACATAACTTGGTAGCCAGCGGCGGCCGGTGCGCCAACCACGCCCAGCTACCTGTTAACGACGCGGTAACGGTCAGCGCGGCGGCCGGGTCAGCGCGGCGGCCGGGTCAGCGCGGCGGCCGGGTCAGCGCGGCGACCGGCCGACGAGGTGTCCGAGCGCACCGTGTAGATCGGGCCAGCGGAAGCGGTAACCCTCTTGCAGCGCTCGCGCCGGCAGAGCGCGCTGGCTGGCGACCAACACAGCGGCCAGTTCGCTCCCGAAGACGAGCGCGAGCGCCGCGCGTGGGACCGGGAAGAGCGCCGGTCGGCGCAGTGTTCGCGCCAGCGTGCGGGTGAACTCGCCGTTGCGCACAGGGTTGGGCGCCGTCGCGTTCACCGTGCCGTGCACGTCGTGGTCGAGCGCCCACAAAAGCAGTCCGACCTCGTCCTCGAGGTGGATCCACGGCATCCACTGGCGGCCACTGCCGACGCGGCCGCCCAGGCCCAGCCGGAAGATGGGCAAAAGGCGCCCGAGCAGGCCTCTGCTGCGGTCCAGCACGAGCCCCGTGCGCAGCACGCACACGCGCACGTCCGCGCCCTCGGCGCGTTGCGCCGCACGCTCCCAGTCGACGCACACGCGCGCGAGAAAGTCGTCGCAGGGAGCGCTTCGCTCGGTGAGCTCCTCGTCGCCACGATCGCCGTAGTAGCCGACCGCCGACTGGCTCACGAGCGCGCGCGGCCGCTCCCCGTCGGGAAGCGCGGCGAGCGCGTCGACGAGCGCGTTGGTCGCGTCGATCCGACTCGTGCGGATCCGCTCCTTGGCTGCGGCCGTGAGGCGCTGGTCGATGCGCTCGCCGACCAAGTTGACGACCGCGTCGCAGCCCGCCAGCGCTTGCCGGGGTGGCGCTGCCGGCGGATCCCAGCGGTGCCAGTCGAGCTGGGGCAAGCGTGCTGCTGCCCGCGCCGGGTTGCGGCTCAGCCCGATGACGGTGTCGCCGCGCGCGGCGAGGGTGCGCGCAAGGGCGGAGCCGATCGTGCCACTAGCACCGGTGACGAGGACGCGCATACACGCAGATTACGGACGACGCCGCACTGCGGTTCAAGTGGCCGGCGCCGCGCGGAGCGCGAAGCCGTGGTGCGCTCCGGTTCGCCGCTGCGACCCGCGCGGGCCCGGAGCGCACGGCGGATCGCGGGGGCGCTAAGCGACCGCGGCGGGGCGGCGGGCCTCCGGCGGCGTTGTCGCGCGAGCCGTCCCGCTGCGGAGCGCCTCCTGCGCCACCGCCTCCGCGACGGCGTGCACCACGTCGCGGTTGAACACGCTCGGCACGATGTAGTCCTCGTCGAGCTCGTCGTCCCCGACGACTTCAGCGATGCCGCGCGCGGCCGCGAGTTTCATCTCGTCCGTGATGCGCTCGGCGCGAACGTCCAACGCTCCGCGGAAAACGCCCGGGAAGGCGAGCACGTTGTTGATCTGGTTCGGGTAGTCGGAACGGCCGGTGGCCATCACGCGCACGTAGGGGGCTGCCTCCTCGGGGCGCACCTCCGGCTCGGGGTTGGCCATCGCGAAAACGAACGGCTCGGGATTCATCTTCTGCAAGTCGCGCGCGCTGATGATGCCGGGGCCGGACAGCCCGATGAAGAGGTCGGTGCCTTCGATGACGTCGCTCGGTTTGCCGGCCCGGCACTCGTGGTTGGTGTTCTCGGCCAGCCAGCGTTTGGGTGCGTTCATCTTGCCGGCGACGTAGTCCTCGCGTTCGCGGTGGATAGCGCCGAAGCGGTCGCAGGCGACGATGCGGGTGACGCCAGCTTGCATGAGGATCTTTGCCACTGCTACACCGGCCGCTCCCGCCCCGACCATGCACACCGACAGGTCGCTCAAACGGCGGCCGGTGAGCCGGCAGGCGTTGATCAGCGCGGCCAACGTGACGATCGCGGTGCCGTGCTGGTCGTCGTGGAAGACGGGAATGTCGAGCTCCTCGACGAGGCGCTGCTCGATCTCGAAGCAGCGGGGCGACGAGATGTCCTCGAGGTTGATGCCGCCGAAGGTGGGCGAGATTCGTTTCACCGTCTCGACGATCTCGTCGACGTCTTTGGTGGCCAGGCAGATCGGGAACGCGTCGACGTCGGCGAACTCCTTGAAGAGCATCGCCTTGCCCTCCATGACCGGCATCGCCGCCTCGGGCCCGATATCGCCAAGCCCGAGCACGGCCGTGCCGTCCGACACGACCGCGACGGTGTTGCCCTTGATCGTGTACTTGAACGCCTTCTGGCGGTTCTCGGCGATCGCCATGCAGACGCGCGCGACGCCGGGCGTGTAGGCCATCGACAGGTCGTCACGCGTCTTGATCGGGTGGTTGAGGCCGGTGTGCAGCTTGCCGCCACGGTGCACCTCGAACGTGCGATCGGTGATCTCGAGTACGCGCGCCTGGCGGACCGCTTGGACGGCCGTGATCACCTCGCCGCGGTGTTGCGGGCTCGTGCACTCGACGGTGATCTCGCGAACGGTCGAATCGCCGCTCGCCTCGACCGTGTCGACCGCGACGATCGCCCCGCCGGCGCGCGATATGGCGGCGGTTACCTTGCTCAGCACCCCGCCGTGTGGCAGCTCGACGCGGAGTGTGACGGAGTACTGAGCGGAAGGTGTGGCCATCGGCGGCAGGATACTTGCGCGACGCGGCTTCTCCTCCCGTGTTTGCGCGTTTGCCGCCCCGAGCGTCGCTCGCCACCTGCGCCGGCGCGCGGGGCGGCGAGCGACCGACCGGTCGGCGGGGTGCGGCGGTACGGTTCGCGGCGTGGCTGCGAACGGCACGCGCGAGCTTGTCCTGATCGACGGCAACAGCCTCGCGTACCGTGCCTTTTTCGCCTTGCCCGAGGATCTCGCAACGTCGCGCGGCGAGCCAACCAACGCGATCTTCGGGTTCGCGTCGATGCTCGTGAAGCTCGTCCAGGAGCATGGGTTGCAGCCGACGCTGGTGGTGTGGGACGCCGGCACGTCGGGACGCGCCGAGCTCTACGACGACTACAAAGCGCAGCGCGAGGAAACGCCGGACCTGTTGCAACAGCAGCTGCCGGCGCTGCCCGAGATCGTCGAGGCTTTCGGCTTTCGCAACCTGCGCGTCGACGGTTACGAAGCCGATGACGTGATCGCGACGATCGCGCGGCGGGCGGCTAGCGCCGGTCTCGACGTGCTGGTCGTCACCGGCGACCGCGATCTCTTCCAGATCGTCGACGACCGCATCCGCGTGCTCGCCACCGCGCGTGGCATCACCGATACCAAGCTCTACGACCGCGACGCGGTGGTCGCGCGCTACGGCATTCCGCCCGAGCTGGTTCCCGATTTCGTGGGTCTCAAGGGCGACACTTCCGACAACATTCCGGGCGTCCCAGGTATCGGCGAGAAGACGGCCGCCGAGCTGTTGCAACGTTTCGGCAGCCTCGAAGAAGTGCTCGCGCGCGTCGACGAAGTGTCCGGTACGAAGCGGCGCGAGAAGTTGCGCGCTCACGCCGAAGACGCGCGTGTCTCGAAGCAGCTCGCGACGGTCGTCGACACCGTCCCGGTCGAGCTGGACCCAGCCGCTCTCGCTCCTCCCGATCCCGACCGCGGTCGCCTGCGCGAGGCGTTCATGCGCTTCGAGCTGCGCGAGCCCCTGAGGCGGCTGGAGGAGGCGCTCGGTCCGCTGGGGGAAGGCGCGGCCGGCGACGCTGCGCAGGACGAGGCCGGCATCGCCGTCGCCACCGAGGCGGTGCCGCTGCCCGAGCTGCGCGAGCGCGCGGGCGCTATGGACCCCGTTGCCGTCGCAGTTGCTGACCACGGCAGCGACAGCGAGCTCGCGGTCGCCGCCTGGACCGGGAACGGACCGGTGGCGGTAGCGACCGCCGAGAGCGCCGACGCGCTGCTGTTCGCGCTCGACGGGGCGAGCGTCGCCGCGCACGACTGGAAGCCGCTTCTGCGGCGGGCTAGCGATCCCCAGCTCGGTCCCCGCCTCGTCCACGACACGCGTATCGCCGCCTGGCTTCTCGACTCGCTGCGCCGCCGCTACGAGCTCGAGGAGCTAGCGCAAGCGGCTGGGATCGCCGTGCGCGTCGACGAAGCGCCGAGGACCGCAAAGCCCGGCAAAGACAACGAGGAGGATCGCGGTGGCGATGAAGAACGCCGCGCTCGCCGGAACGCCGTCGCCCGCGCCGCAGCGCTCACAGCGCTGCTCGCCGAGCACCAGCGCGCCGAACTCGAACGCGCCGGTCTCGCTCAGCTGTTCGCCGACGTCGAGTTGCCGCTAGTCCCGATCATCGCCGCGATGGAGCGGGCGGGAATCAAGCTCGACGTCGCCGAGCTCGAACGGGTCTCTGAGGGGCTTGCCGAGCGCATCGCCGAACTGGAGCGGGAGATCTGGGACCTCGCCGGCGAACGGTTCACCATCGGTTCGCCCCAGCAGCTCGCGCGCATCCTGTTCGAGAAGCTCGGTCTCAGCCGCAAGCGACGCGGCAAGACGGGCTTTTCGACCGACGCGCGCGTGCTGCAGCAGATCCGCGACGAGCATCCGATTGTGCCGCTGATCGAGAGCTGGCGCGAGCTCACGAAGCTGAAGTCGACGTACATCGACACCCTGCCGTCCTACGTCGGGCCCGACGGTCGCCTCCACACCACCTTCAACCAGACGGGCACGGCGACCGGGCGATTGTCGAGCACCAACCCCAACCTCCAGAACATCCCGATCAAGAGCGAGCTCGGCAAAGGCATCCGCGCGGCGTTCGTCGCCGAGCCAGGGTGGGTGCTGGTCTCGGCCGACTACTCGCAGGTCGAGTTGCGCCTGCTCGCCCACATCGCCGGGGAAGAGCGGCTCAAAGAGTTCTTCCGCGCCGGCGTCGACGTCCACTCGGCGACCGCCGCCGAGATTCTCGGCACCGATCCCGACAAGGCCGACGCCGCCACCCGTTCGAAAGCCAAGATGGTCAATTACGGCATCGTCTACGGCCTCTCGGCCTTCGGGTTGGCCGATCGCTTGAACATCCCGCGCGAGGAGGCGCAGGAGTTCATCGACCGCTACTTCGAGCGCTTCCCGGCGATCCGTGCGTTCATCGACCGCACGATCGACCAGGCGCGGCGGGAGGGGCAGGTGCGCACGCTGTTCGGTCGCGTGCGCCGGATTCCCGAGCTCGCCTCGCGCCAGTGGCAGACCCAACAGCTGGGCGAGAGACTGGCGGTGAACATGGTGATCCAGGGGACCGCCGCCGACGTGATGAAGGTGGCGATGGTGCGCTGCGATCGGGCGCTGCGCGAAGAGCGCCTGCGGGCACGGCTGGTCCTGCAAATCCACGACGAGCTGCTGTTCGAGGCGCCCGAGGCGGAAGCGGAGGCGCTCGCCGCGATCGTGCGCCGCGAGATGGTGGCCGCGCTGCCGATCGAGCCGCCGCTCGCTGTCGAGGTGGGGGTGGGCCGCAACTGGCTGGAGGCGAAGTGAGTGGCGAACGTCGGGGCGGCTCGCGCGATGCGTGCCGCGAATGCGGCGTGGGGGAGGAGCGGTGAGCAAGCTCGTGGCGGTGGCGGCGACGGTGGTGGCCGGGGGGCTCGTCGGGCTTCAGGCGCCGATCAACTCGGTGCTCGGGCGGCGCGTCGGTGCGCTGGCAGCGGCGTCGGTCTCGTTCGCTATTGGCCTCGTCGCGCTGTGCGCACTGACGCTGCTCGTCGGCGGCGGCTTCGGACGTCTCGGCGCCTTGCGCGGCCTGCCCTGGTACTACCTGATCGGCGGTCTGCTCGGCGCGGTCTACGTCACGTGTGTGCTGATCAGCGTGCGCACCATCGGGGCCGGCGGTGTCGCGGCCGCGACGATCGCCGGCCAGTTGGCGATGTCGGTGTTAGTTGACCGACTGGGCCTGTTCGGCCTCGAGCAGCGACCGCTCGACCTCGCTCGCGTGGCCGGTGTCGCGCTCCTTCTGGCCGGCACCGTACTGGTGGTGCGGAGCTGACTTTCTCCGGCGCGGCGCCGGGGGTGGGGCGAGCAGCGCGAACTCGGGCGGTGCGATGCGCAGGTAGTGGTCGAAAGCCCAGGCGGTGAAACGCTCGCTGCGTTCGAGCGTGCGCAGCAGCCCCCACAGCGCGCGCGGATGGAGGCGCGGCACCAGGCGCTGCGACCGCAGCATCCAGCGGAACTTCCAGGCGTGGCGGGCCGAGAAGTCGTGGTAGCGGCGCAGCGCCTCGTCGCGCGTACGCATTCCCAGCACCACGGCGCGCAGCTCGCGCCCGCAGGCGATGCCGAAGTACAGCGCGGTGCGGATTCCCTCGGCGGTCAGCGGCAGACAGTGACCGGCCGAGTCGCCGACGAAAAACACGCCGTCTTCGGTGGCGTCCCGCAGCCGGTGGGGAATCCAGTTGCCTTGGAAGCGCACCGCCGGTTGGCCGACATCGCCCGCGAGACGCACGGTCGGCTCGCGCACGTGGTAGCGGGGATCGAACGATCCGACGCCGATCCGCAGCTCGTCACGGGCCGGGAAGCTCCAGCCGTAGCCGGCCGGCACGTAGGCGCGATCGATCCACACCTCCATCTCGTCGCCACGCCCCGGCGGGTGCACCTCAAGCCCGCGCGAGAGCGGCGCGTCCGGCGGCTGGTATCCCCGTGCTGCCAGCACCCGGCGCCAGCCGAGCGCGTCGACGATCAGCGGCGCTGTCAGGTCGCCGCGGTCGGTGTGCACGACGTTGCCGGTGCGACCCTTCACCGTCGCCGTCTCGAACTCGGCGTCACAGCCCTGCCAGAGCAGATCGCACAGCTCGCGGTAGTCGAAAGTCGAGAAAGTCCACGGCAGTGCGAGGCGTACGCTGCCGAGCGGGGTGTGGATAACCAGGCGACCGAACGTCTGTCGGTGCGCGCCCATCAGACCGCACGCCTCGAGCCAGCAGGTCGGTATCCCGCAGGCGCTCGTCGCCCGCTCGCCGATCTCGTAGCGGTCGACGACGAGCACGCGCGCACCGGTTCCGGCGAGCTCGCGCGCGACCGCCAGACCAGCGAAGCTAGCGCCGCAGACGAGCACGTCCCACTCGCCGGCGAGCGGCGTGCGTTCGGCTCCGCGCTTCGTCCGTCGCGTGGGCACGGGCGCAGGTTACAGTCGTCGCGCAAGCGACGAAGGCGTCAGTGCCGTGGTTTCCCGGGGACCAAGTAGCGCCTCGCCGCCGAGGCGTGGGCGCGTGGCGTGCGGGTGGTCGCCGACCGGGAGCTGCCGGGCGCGGCGGTGGCTCGGTCGCTCGAGGAGGTGCGGGGGCTCGTGCTCGGGACGCGCCCCGGCGGACCCGTCCGCCGGGGCGCGGCGCCCGAGCGTGGCCCGTGACGGGTCCGAGGGCGAGGAGGGGGAGGGGGGCGCCCTCCCCCCCGCAGCGCCTCAGGCGCAGCCCCAGGGCCCCCAGCCGACGGCCGCGGCCATGCGGATCGAGACGATCACGTTGGCCCGCGCGTTGAAGGGGGAACGGCCGGGGAGCCCGTAGTGGGCGGCGCGCATCGGCCAGTACCGGACCGCCTGCTGGAAGACCCCGGCGTACCCGGCGGGGTTGTAGGCGTCGGGTCGGAAGCCCGACTCGCACGCCGCGACCGCGAGCGCCTTCCGCGTGCCCCCGGGGACGTCCCAGCGGTGCGCCGCGCACTTGATCAGCTGCTTCACGTGCCAGGTCCCCCGCCACCACTCGTGGTCGCAGATCCGGAGGGGGAGCCGCGGGGCTCGGTGATGGGCCCGGGCGGGCGCGGCGGCCGCCCAGAGCGCGAGCGCGGCGGCGACGACGAGGATCGGCGCCGCGAGGCGCCGGAGCATGGATGGTTCCATGGGCATCTCACCCCCGCGGCGGGCGGGGCTGGCTGCCGCGCCCTCCGGCCGCCCCTGGGGGCGACCTCCGACCGGACCGGCCGTCCGGCCCTCCCGCGGTAGGTCATGGGTGCTCGCATCACCTCCCTCGGTTCCTCGGCTCGACCTCGACCCGACCGGACGTCCGCCCTCCCTCCCTCCCTCGCCCCCGGGCGCCCTCCGCCGGGCGTGACGGAGGAGCCTCGGGGCGTCGGGGGAGGGGGGAGCGGGCGGGCGGCGCCCGTCCGGGGCCGCACGAAGCTAGCAGCGGTATCCCCGGGGCGGCAACGGCTCGGGGTACTACCATGGGCGCGTGGGCAGGGTCCTCCTCGCCGCCCCCCGCGGCTACTGCGCCGGGGTCGAGCGGGCCGTCGACGCCGTCGAGCGGGCCCTCGCCGAGCACGGGCCGCCGGTCTACGTCCGCAAGCAGATCGTCCACAACCTCCACGTGGTCCGCGACCTCGAGCGGAAGGGCGCGGTCTTCGTGGAGGAGGAGACCGAGGTCCCCGAGGGAGCGGTGCTCGTGCTCTCCGCGCACGGCTCCCCGCCCGAGGTGTACCGGAACGCCCGTGCCCGGGGGCTGCGCCTGGTGGACGCGACGTGCCCCCTCGTCACCAAGGTCCACCTGGAGGCCCGGCGGTTCGCGGGCGAGGGCCGGACGATCCTCCTGATCGGCCACGCCGGCCACGAGGAGGTGGTGGGGACCACCGGGCAGGCGCCGGAGCGGACGGTCCTCGTCCAGACCGTCGAGGACGCCCGCACCGTGGAGGTCCCCGACCCCGGCAACGTCTCCTACCTCACCCAGACCACGCTCTCGGTCGACGAGGCCGAGCGGATCGTGGAGGCGCTCCGCGAGCGGTTCCCGGGGATCCAGGGCCCGCCCCGCGAGGACATCTGCTACGCCACCCAGAACCGCCAGGACGCGGTGAAGGAGGTCGCCCGGCGGGCCGACGTGGTGCTCGTGATCGGCTCGGACAACTCGTCGAACTCCAACCGCCTGGCCGAGGTGGCCCGCGACCGGGGGACGCCGGCCTACCTCGTCGACGACGAGACCGAGGTGGACCCGGCCTGGCTCGCGGGCGCGGAGACCGTCGGCCTCACGAGCGGCGCCTCGGCCCCGGAGCGGCTGGTCGAGCGGATGCTCGGCTGGCTCGCCGAGCGGGGGTTCGACGAGGTCGAGGAGGTGCGCCTCGCCGAGGAGCACGTCCGGTTCTCGCTCCCCGCGGGGCTCCGCCGGCTGCCGCTCGCGACCCGCTGACGCCGTCGGCGCCGCGTCCGCGCGGGTCGCTCTTCAGGGGATCAGCCCGAAGACCATGGCGGGCGCGCCCGAGCCCTTGGCGTTCACCGGGCCGCCGACCACGATCCACGAGCCGGCCGGGGAGAGCTCGCCCAGGTTGTGGAGGTTCTCCAGCGTGAGCCGGTGTTCGTGGAGCGTGAGCGAGCTGGCCCGGTAGCGGGGGTCGCTCGAGGGGTCGGGGCCGAACGTGTCGCTCCCCAGCGCCCCCCGCTCGCCCAGCACCCCGCGGTCCAGGAGCCAGCGGACCGCCTCCACCGAGAACCCGGGCTGGTGGAACCCGCGGAGCCCGCTCCCGCAGTTGAAGTAGGTGGGCTCGGTCGGCTCGTCGGAGGGACCCCAGTACTTCGAGCAGCCGGTCCGGGCCAGGACCGCTGCGTTCCGGGGCATCGGTCCGTAGGCGTCCTCCCAGGCCTCGAGGTCCGCCACCGTGATCCGGTAGTCGGGGTCCGCGGCGACCTGCGCCCGGACGTCGATCACCACCGCGGGGAGGACCATGTCGGCCGGGTCCAGGTCCTGGGCGCAGATCTCGTCGGCGTGGAAGTGGCAGGGGGCGCTGTAGTGGGTCCCGGTGTGCTCGCCCTGGTGGAGGTAGCGGAGGTAGAAGCCGTCCTCCGCCACCGTGAAGACGGTCTCGGCCCGGAACGGGGGGTCGCCGGGGAAGAGCGGGGTCCGCCTCGGGCTGTTCACGTGGGAGAGGAACGCGACCTTCGAGAACGCGGGCAGGGGGACCTCCGAGACGGGCACGGCGGGGGCCCGGAGCGCGGGCCCGGCCAGGGCCCCGGCGCCGAGGCCGAGGGCGAGCCCGAACGCGAGGGGGCCGAGACGACGGCGCATCGCTCCTCCTTCCGATCGGGGACGGCCGAAGGCTAGGGGAGCGGGGCGCCGGGGCTCAAGGGCGGGCCCCGGCGCGCCCCGCGGCGTCCGCCGGTCTCCTAGGCTTCCGCGTCGTCCTCGATCCCGGGGACCGCCACGAGGGTGTTGGTGGAACGGACGCCCGGGATCGTGTGGATCCGCTCCAGGATGATCCGGCTGGCGTGCTCCCAGTCCGTGGAGAGCTCGGCGAGGACGTCGTACTGCCCGGCGAGGACGGCGACGCCCGCGACCTCGGGCGTGGCGGCGAGCGTGCGGGCGACCTCCCCGACCGCTCCCGCCTGGACGTCGAGGTGCACGTAGCAGGCCGGGCGCCCCACGCCCTGGAGGGGGAGCGGGACCCGCTCCCCGGTCACCCCCACGAGCTCCAGGGGGACCACCGGCGCGGTGTAGGTCCGAGTCACCCCCTCCACCCGGTGGACCTCGGTGAGGATGGCCCGGGCGATGGCGCGGAAGTCCGCTCCCTCCAGGGCCGCCATCGCGTCCCACTCGCCGACGACCGCGACCGCGTGCCGCACCCCGTGGATCCCGTGGAGGTCGATCACCACGTCGTCCAGCTTCCCGGGCTGGGCCCGGAGGTAGAGGTAGGCGTGCACCGGGCGAAGCCTACCGCGGCCGCCGCTCGGCGGGGTCAGCTCGGGAGGGGCTCGACGAGCGAGTCGCGCCGGGCCCGGCAGAGGGCCTCGAGCTCTGGCGCCCCCTCCTCCGGCCCCAGGGCCACGATCCGGTCGCCGGGCTGGAAGACGAAGGCCGGGCGGGGCCGGTAGATCCACCGCTGGCCCCGGCGGACCGCGAGGACCCACATCCCGGTCTCCGTCGAGAGCTGGAGCTCCTTGAGCGAGCGCCCGTCCGCCGCCGACCCCTCCTCGACCACCACCATGGCGCCGGTCTCCTCGGTCTCCTCCAGGGCCATCTGCACCACCGGGTGGAGCTCCTCGCCGTGCTCCACGTACCAGGTCATGTCCCGGGCCGCGTCGCAGATCGCCTCGCTCGCCGCGGCGATCCGGAGGAGCCCCCGGAGCTCGTCGGGGTCGCGAGCCTCGGGGGCGGCCCGGAGCACCCACGATTCGAGCTCGTCCTGGAGGATGTCGCTGCGGGTCTCGAGCGTGGCGACCTCGGCGGCGAGCGCGCGGTCGTTGAACAGCAGCGAGGAGTAGGCGAAGCCCACCGCGGCCTCGCTCGAGTTCTTCATCTCGACCAGGATGTCCACGGCCCTGTCCAGCTCGGAGAGGGGCGGCGCCTCGTGGGCCGGCCCCGGCGGGAGGGGCGGCGCCCCCGCCAGCTCACGGATCAGGTTCACCCCGTCCTCCGGGCCCTGGAACAGGAGCACGTCGCCCTCGCCCACGACCGTGTCGGCCCCGGGGTCGAACTCCCAGTCCATCCCCCGGCGGATCGCCATCACCCACATCCCGGTCTCGGTGGGGAGCGAGAGGTCCCGGAGGGTCCGGCCGACCGCCGGCGCCCCCTCCCGGACCTTCACCCGGCCCGAGATCTCGTCGGCGTGGCGGAGGTCCGCGCGGAGCGCGTTGGGGATCCCCAGGTCGGCCTGGACCACCCGGGCGATGTCGGAGGCGGCGTCGCCGATCTTGTCGATCGCGGCCGCGATCCAGAGCACGCTCTCGATGGCCTCGGCGTCCTCGGGGCTCCGGGCGGCGAGGACCGCGAGGGTCCGCAGGCGACGGAGGTGGCCCTCCATCCGCTCCTCGAGCTTCTCGACCTCCCCGGCCAGCTCCTCGTCGTCGAAGAAGACCGCGGCGTAGGCGAGATCCACCAGCAGCTCGGAGGCGTCCTTCGCCTCGACGAGCAGCTCCTTCACGTTCTTCGGTTCGTCATCCATGCGGTGTGACCCCTACAAGTGTAAGGACCGCGAGGTAGGCCAGCACCCCGGTGAGGTCCATGACGCTCGTGATGATCGGGACCCCGTGGTTGTCGGGGTCGAGGCCGAACCGGGCGGTGCCGATCGCCACGTAGTAGGCGCAGACCAGGGCCACGGGCAGCGACGCGAGGCCGGTCGCGAGCACCGCCCCCACGAGGGTCTCCCACCCCGGCCCCGGCAGGCCCCGGGCCGCCGAGACGGCGACCGCGAGGCCCCCGATCATCGCGAACACCGCCGCGCCCTGCACCGAGACCAGGGCGGCGTCGAGGGCGGCCCGCGGCTGGGGGACGGCCCGGGGCTCGACGAGGCCCAGGTGGAGCTTGGAGGCCAGACGCGAGGCCAGGATCCCGCCGAGCGCGCCGAGCTGGGAGACGAGGACCGGCACCGGCACGAGCAGGGCGGGCAGGTCGGCGAACCGCTCGAGCCGCGCCTCCACGGCGGTGCCCGCCAGGATGTCCAGGACCGGGGTGAGGGCGATCACCGGGGCCATCTCGAGCTGGGCACGGCGCGCGCCCCGGAGGTCGGTGCGGAAGCCCCGGACCGTGGCGTAGAGGCACCCGGCGATCGAGGCCGCGGCGACGGCCGCGTTCAGCGCCTCGACCCTCGTGAGGAAGGTCGCCGCGAACAGGCTCGGGATCGTGGTCATGTCGCCGATGGCCGTCACCATCGGGGTCGCCACCGCGTCCAGGTCGTACCCCCGGCGGTGGGAGAGCATCGCGATCCCCACCGTGGCCAGGAGCGCGACGGCCGAGCCCAGGGCTCCCCCCACCACCGAGATCGTGACCAGGTCCAGGACCGAGACCGAGGGCAGCCCGAAGAGCGCCGCCGACGCCCGGGCGAGGAGCGCGAGGTACAGGGCCGAGGAGAACGTGGTCACGATCCCCACGTACACGTTCTGGTAGAGCACGCCCTCGCGGTCACGGGAGACCCGGAAGAGCCCGGCGTTGATGCTCGTGCCGAGGCGCGCCCCGATGGCGCCGAAGATCGTCCCCTTCATCCCCACGGCGGCGGGGATCAGGATCATGAGCCCGGGGACCTCGCGGAGGGTCTGGGTGATCGAGCTGAGCGTGAGGCCAGCGGTCAGGCCGGCGAGCGTGCTGAGGAGGAGCGCGACGAGGCCCTGGCGGAGCGTGCGCCGCTCCGCCCGGAGGGACGCCCACAGGCGTCGGGCGCGGGGACGGAACGCCATAAGGGTGCGCCGGTCATCGCTTCCGTTCGCTGGCTCGGAAGGCCCGCGGCAGTATGCGCGGCCCCATCCCCCGCGACAACCGCGGGGGCGTTCGACCCGGGGGCGGCGCGCCCACCGGCGGTACCATCGGGCCGTGCTCGCCTTCACCGACCGGGCGCGGGAGATCCTGCGCCGTTCGCACGAGGCCGCGCGTCGGTTCAACCCCGACGCCGCGGTCCGGGTCTCCCCCGGGCCGGACGGCGAGGCCCGCTTCGACCTCGTGGACCGGCCGGCGGAGGGGGACGCGGTGCTCGAGGAGGAGGGGTTCGTGCTCTACGTGGCCCCCGGGGTCCGGGGGACGGTGGACGTCGCCCTCCCCCACGACCGGCTCGTGCTCCGCCCCGGACCCTGAGCGCAGGCCGGCGACCCCGCGGCGGCTCCGCCCTCGCGCGGCGGCTAGGTTGACCCGGCGGTGGCCCGGAGCCGCTCGGCGATCTCGAGGAAGGGCCGGAGCGCGGTGGGGTCCGCGAGGGCGTCGGGGCTCACCACCTCCTCGGGCCGGGCCCCCAGGAGGATCCGCTTCACCGGGACCTCGAGCCGCTTCCCGTTGAGCGTGGTGGGGATGGCCGGCACCGCCAGGATCCGGTCGGGGACGTGCCGGGGGGAGAGCTCGGTGCGGAGGGCGTCCGCGATCCGCCGCCGGAGCGCGTCGTCGAGCTCCACGCCCTCCTCGGTCGCGACGAACAGGATCAGCTCGCCCTCCCGGCCCAGCTCCCCGGTGTCCACGGCGAGGCTCTCGCGGACCCCGGGCAGCGCCTCCACCACCCGGTACAGCTCGCTGGTGCCGATCCGGACCCCGGCCCGGTTGAGGGTGGCGTCCGAGCGCCCGTAGATCACGCAGGAGCCCCGGGAGGTGATCTTGATCCAGTCCCCGTGCCGCCAGACCCCCGGGTAGTGCTCGAAGTAGCTCCGGCGGTAGCGCTCGCCGCCGGGGTCGTTCCAGAACCCGACGGGCATCGAGGGCATCGGCTCGGTGATCACGAGCTCGCCGACCTCGTCCACGAGCGGCCGCCCCTCGGGGTCGAACGCCTCCACCGCCGCCCCCAGGCACCGGCACTGCAGCTCGCCGGCGTGGACCGGGAGGAGCGGGTTGGCGCCGACGAACGCCGTGCACAGGTCGGTGCCCCCGCTCATCGAGCCCAGCCACACGTCGGGGTGGACCGCCTCGTAGACCCAGGCGAACCCCTCGGGCGAGAGCGGTGCCCCGGTCGAGCCGATCCCCCGCACCCCCCGGAGGTCGACGACCTCGCCGGGCCGCAGGCCGCGCTTCATGCAGGCGTGGAGGAAGGGGGCGCTGGTCCCGAAGTAGGTGATCCCGACCTCGGCCGCCAGGCGCCAGAGCGCCGTGAGGTCGGGGTGGCCGGGGCTGCCGTCGTAGAGCACGATCGTCGCCCCGACCGCGAGCCCGCTCACGAGGAAGTTCCACATCATCCACCCGGTCGTGGTGAACCAGGAGAACCGGTCCCGGGGCCCCAGGTCGTGGTGGAGCGCGAGGCACTTCAGGTGCTCGAGGAGGATCCCCCCGTGGCCCTGGACGATCGGCTTCGGCAGCCCGGTGGTCCCCGAGGAGTAGAGGATCCAGAGCGGGTGCTCGAACGGCACCCGCTCGAACGCGAGCTCGCCGGGCTCGGCCACCAGCTCCTCCCAGGGCATCGCGCCCTCCGGCGGGGGCGCGTCGGGCCGGAGGTAGGGGACGACCACGAGCCGCTCGAGGCCGGGGAGCCCGGCGGCGATCTCGCGGACGACCCCGGTCCGGTCGTGCTCCCGCCCCCCGTAGCGGTAGCCGTCCACCGCGAGGAGCACCTTCGGGCGGATCTGCCCGAACCGGTCGAGGACCGCGCGGACCCCGAAGTCCGGGGAACAGGAGGACCAGATGGCCCCCAGGCTCGCCGTCGCGAGCAGCCCGATCACGGCCTCCGGGGCGTTGGGCAGGAAGGCGGCCACCCGGTCGCCGGGGCCGACCCCGAGCCGCCGGAGGCCCGCCCGGGCCCGGGCGACGGCGAGGGCGAGCTCCCGGCGGGTCATCTCGAGGGACAGCCCGTCCTCCCTCCGGAACACGAGCGCGGGGCGGTCGTCGGCCCCGCGGAGCAGGTGCTCGGCGTGGCTCAGCCGCACCCCCGGGAACCAGCGGGCCCCCGGCATCCGCCGCTCGGCCAGGACGACGTCGGGCTCGCCATCTGCCTGGACGTCGAAGAAGTCCCAGATCGAGCGCCAGAACGCGTCCAGGTCCCGGACCGACCAGCGCCAGAGCGCCTGGTAGTCCTCGAACCCGAGGCCCCGCTCGTCGCGGAGCCAGCCCATGTACCGCGCGAGGTTCGATCGCTCCCGGAGCTCCGTCGGGGGCTCCCACAGGAGGTCGCCCTCGCGCACCCGCCGCTCGGCCATCGCCACCTCCGAACGCTGCGGCCGTCCCGTCCGGCCGTCCGGGCACTGCTCGTACCATCCTCCCACGCCCGCGCCCGGTCGGGCGGCCCTGGGTCTCAGGCCGGCTCCCCGGCGTGGTAGCGCCAGAACGCCGGGACCAGGCGGGCCAGCGCGAACGCGCCGACGACGCAGAGGATCCCGCCGGAGACGACCGAGACCTGGGGCGTGAAGGCCGCCGCGACGAGCCCCGCCTCGAGGTCGCCGAGCCGGGGCCCGCCCGTGACGACGAGGATGTTGATCGCCGACAGACGGCCCCGGAGGGCGTCGGGGACCGTGAGCTGGAGGATCGTCCCCCGGAACACCGCCGAGATCACGTCGGCGGCGCCGGCCAGGGCGAGGAACGCGAGCCCCAGCCAGAGGTTCTCCCCCACGAGCCCGAACGCGGTGATCCCCACCCCCCAGACGGCCACCGCCCACACGACGGCCCGGCCCTGGTGCCGGACCTTCCCCACCCACCCCGCGGTGAGCGCGCCGAGGAGCGCGCCGACCGCGGGCGCCGAGAACAGGAGCCCCACGACCGCCGGCCCCCGGTGGAACTGGACGTCGGCGAGGATGGGGAAGAGCGCGCGCGGCATCCCGAACACCATCGCCACCACGTCGATCAGGAACGTGGCCTGGAGGACCCGCTGCCCGCGCAGGTACCGGAACCCCTCCCGCACCGCCTCCCACCCCGAGCGGGCCTCGGTCCCCGGCTCGGGCGGGAGCGGGCGGATGCGGGCCGCGGCCGCGAGCATCGCGACGTAGGTCACGAGGTCGACCCCGTAGGCCCAGGCCAGGCCCAGGCGGTCGATCACGATCCCGGCGAGGGCGGGCCCGACCAGGCCGGTCCCGTTCCAGATCACCTGGTTCAGCACGAGGGCCGCGGGTAGGAGCGCGCGCCCCACGAGGCGGGGGGTCATCGCCGAGCGGGTCGGGCCGTCCACCGCGGCGACCGTCGCGATCAGGGCCACGGCGCCGTAGATCAGCGCGAGCGGGGGTCGCTCCATGAGCGCCCCCGCGAGGAGGGCCGCGGTCGCCACCATGAACGCGACCTGCGACCAGACCAGGACCGTCCGCCGGTCGTAGCGGTCGATGAACGTGCCGCCCGCGAGCGTGCCCAGCACGAGGCCGGCGAGCCCCACGAGGCCCACCGCCCCCACCGCGGCGGGCGAGCCCGTGAGCTGGGTGACCTGGACGAACGTGGCCACCAGGGTGAACTGGTAGCCGGCCTCGGAGATCAGGAGCCCCGTCCAGAGCAGGCGGAAGTCCCGGGAGACCTGCAGGGGGGCGACGTCCACCGCGATCCGCCGGGCGAGCCGGCGGAGCCGGGTTCGTGGGGGCGCCGCCCCGGGGTCCGGGCGGGGCGGCTCGGGGGCGTCGTCCATCGCCCCGAAGGTAGCAGCGGCCGCCCCCCTCCCCGCCGGGGGGGCGGGTCGACCTCGGCGCCGCGCTCAGCTCGGAGGCGGGGGCGCGGCCCCCGGGCCGCGGGGTCGGCGAGGCGGGCCGAGGGCGCCGTCGCCGGCGCGGCGGACGATCTCCTCGAGGGTGGTGTCGCCCACCCGCCGCTCCAGGGCGGGCCGCAGCTCCCGCCAGCGCCAGTGGAGGACGCAGGGGGCGTCCTCGGAGCACTCCGTCCGCCAGAAGATGCACTCGCGGGTGCCGAACGGCCGCCGCCCCTCGATCGCACCGACGATCTCGGAGAGGCGGATCTGGGCGGGGGGCCGGGCCAGCGCGTACCCGCCGCCGCGGACCGACGCGAGGACGCCGGCCCGGGCCAGGGCCTGGAGGGCCTTGGCCAGGAACGGCGCGGGGACGCCGGCCGCCGTCGCGAGCTCTCGGGACTCGACCAGGCGACCGGGACGGCCGGCGAGTTCGATCAGGGCCTGGATCGCGTACCGGGTCTCCCTGGCCAGGTACACGCCCCCTCCCTCACAGGTCCCGGCGGGCCAGGGCCCGGCTCGCGAGGGCGAGGGGCCCCACCACCCACGCCACCAGGTCCGCGGCGAGGAGCGCCACGGCCCCGCCGGCCCCGAAGCGCGCCAGCAGGTAGGCGCCGAAGGGCCCGAGCGCCGTCCCCTGCAGGTCCGTCCCCAGGAGCGCCAGGACCCGGCCTGCCTCCAGGGGGTTCAGGAGGACGCCCACGAGGAGCCCCCCGGGGCCGAGGTGGACGCTGGGCGCGAGCGCCGCGAGGGCCAGGTCGAACCCGAGCGCGAGCAGGATCCAGAGCGCCGTGGAGATCGCCAGGGCCTGGAGCCTGCCCCCCGACCACGCGGCCACCGCCGCCCCCACCGCCACGCCCGAGGCGGCCACCGCGAAGGTCGCCCCCACGAGCGCGGCGAGGGCCGGGACGTCCTCGGCGCGGGCCACCGCGGAGAGCAGGACGAGCGCCGCCCCGTAGCCGATCGCGAGCGTGGTCCAGAGGGAGCCGGCGAGCCCCAGGAACGCGCCCACCACGACCCGGCTCGGCCGCACGGGCTGGGCCAGGAGCATCGTGAGGACCCCGTGGTCGCGCTCCCCGGCGAAGCTCCCGGCCCCGAGCAGGAGCCCCATCAGCGAGGGGAGGAGCACGCCGAGGTTCACGAGGGCGGCCCCCGCCGGGCCGATCCCCGTCGATCCGAGGCCGCGGACCGTGCCCAGGGCGAGGACGGTGACGGCCGCGGCGAGGAGGGCGAAGGCCACCCCCATCGCGAGGACCCACCGGGCCCGCGCCGCGAGCCGGTACTCCCAGGCCGCCACGGCAGCCACGGCCCGGGTCATCGCGGGACCCCCAGCGCGTCGGGGTCGGGATCGTCCGCGGGGAACGCCTCCCGCCCCACCACGCGCCCGCCGTCCAACCGCACGAGCACGTCGGCGACCTCCTCGAGCTCGGTGGGGGA
>Ga0101941_1001007_pt1 | contig 27183 bp, 27 predicted proteins | sample DewCreD2012metaG_3_FD_75242 | JGI IMG/M metagenome (GOLD analysis project Ga0101941, IMG submission 75242) | Hot spring sediment bacterial and archeal communities from British Columbia, Canada, to study Microbial Dark Matter (Phase II) - Dewar... ...
CGCCATCGGGGAGATCTCATGGCCGCAGACGGGGAGGTTCCAGTGGCCATTGACACCGGCCGCGTGGCGAAGGGAGCCTGTCCACGAGGCGCTCCTGCGAGCGTCGGAGCCCTACTGGCCGGTTTTCGAGCGCTGGTGCGAAGAGCGGAACCTCCGCGCATTCCCTGCATCGGTCGAGACCGTGCGACGGTTCCTCGTCGAGCCCCCTGTGACAGGGAGGGAGCTGTACGCCACGTGGAAGGCCATCGATGCGCGCCACGAGGCCTACTACTGGAACTCCAATGCGAACCCGGTAACCATCCTCCGATTCGGGCACGGTTGGGATGTCACGGAGGAGGGATCCGTCGAGGTTGGCCCGCCTCCTCGCCCCTGAGACCTCTCGCCCCTGAGAGGCAGGGCAACGGTGAGGTTGCCGACCGTGGTGGCCCGGGAGGCAGGGGACGGGAGCCGCGCCTCGTGCGGTTCGCATGGGGCCGGGATACGGGAGGGCGCTGGGCCGCCGCGCCCCGGTGATGTGCTACCATGTCGCACATAGAGCGGGTGGGTGTCCGGGAGCTCCGCCGCCAGGCGAGCGCGATCCTCCGGCGGGTGGCCGCGGGCGAGTCGGTCGAGGTGACGGACCGGGGTCGGTCGGTCGCCGTGCTGGTGCGGACCCTCCCGGCCGCGATCGTCCGGCTCGAGCGGGAGGGGCTCCTCCGCCCCGCCGAGGGGGACCTCCTCGATGTCCGGCCGGTGCGGCCCCCGCGGGGAGCGCGACGGCCGTCCGAGGTCGTCGCCGAGGGGCGCGGGGAGTGACCGCCCTCTACCTCGACGCCTCGGCCTTCGTGAAGGTCGTCGTGGAGGAACCGGGCTCCGCTGCGCTCCGCCGCCACCTGGCCCGGCGGCGGGGGGGCGCCGGGTGTCCTCGGCGCTCCTCCGGGCGGAGGCGCTCCGGGCCGTCCGGCACCTCGGCCCCGAGGCCCGCGCCGCCGTCCGGGCTGGCCTCCGTCGGGTCGACCTCGTGACCGTCGACGACCGGATCCTCGACGCGGCGGGGATGCTCGAGCCGGCGATCCTCCGCACGCTCGACGCGGTCCACCTGGCGACCGCGCTCGCGCTCGGAGACGACCTCCTCGAGATCCTCACCTACGACGGTCGGATGGCGGAGGGGGCTCGCCTCCTGGGCCTGCCCGTCCTGGCGCCCGCCTGACGCCGGAGCCCGGCCCCACCGCGTCCGCGCCGGCGGGTATCGTGGGGGCCGTGGGCGGCTACGAGACCGTGATCGGGCTCGAGTGCCACGTCGAGCTCTCGACCGAGACCAAGATGTTCTGCGGGTGCCCGAACGCCTTCGGCGCGCCCCCCAACACGAACGTCTGCCCGGTCTGCCTCGGCCACCCGGGGACGCTCCCGGTGCCGAACGAGCGGGCCATCGAGTCCATCGTCCGGATCGGGCTCGCGCTCGGCTCCGAGATCGCCCGCGAGTCCCTGTTCCACCGGAAGCACTACTTCTACCCGGACATGCCGAAGAACTACCAGATCTCCCAGTACGACCTGCCGGTCTGCGTCGGCGGCGCGCTCGAGGTCCCGGTGGAGGGGGGCACGAAGCGGGTGGGCATCACCCGGGTCCACATGGAGGAGGACACCGGCAAGACCACGCACCCCGGCGCCACCGGTCGGATCTCGGAGGCCGAGTACGCGCTCGTCGACTACAACCGGGCCGGCGTCCCGCTGGTCGAGATCGTCTCCGAGCCCGACCTCCGCTCCCCGGAGGAGGCGGCCGCCTACCTCCGGGAGCTCCGCTCGCTCCTCGAGGCCCTCGGGGTCTCCGACGTCCGGATGGAGGAGGGCTCGCTCCGCTGCGACGCGAACATCTCGGTCCGCCCAGCGGGCGTCGAGGGGCTCGGGGTGAAGGTCGAGATCAAGAACCTCAACTCGATCCGGTCGCTCGAGCGGGCGCTCCGGTTCGAGCAGGAGCGACAGGTCACCGCGCTCGAGGCGGGGGAGCCCCTGGTCCAGGAGACCCGGCACTGGGACGAGGCGGCGGGGCGGACGGTCCCGCTGCGCTCGAAGGAAGAGGCCTTCGACTACCGGTACTTCCCCGAGCCCGACCTCCCTCCGCTCCGGCCCGACCCGGCTTGGGTGGAGCAGATCCGCGCGCAGCTCCCGGAGCTCCCGGCCGCCAAGCGGGCCCGCTACGAGCGGGAGCTCGGGGTCCGGCCCGACCAGGCCCGCATCCTCGCGGGCTCTCGGGCCTGGGCGGCGTTCTTCGAGGAGACCGTGGCCCTCGGCGCCGACCCGGCGGCGGCGGCGAACTGGCTCACCCAGGACCTCGCCGGGCTCCTGAACCGGACGCGCCTCGAGATCGACGAAGCCAAGGTGACCCCCGCCCACGTCGCGGACCTCGTGCGGCTCGTGGCCGAGGGGACGATCTCGACCGCCGGGGCGAAGCAGGTGCTCGAGGTCGTGGTCGAGACCGGCGAGCCGGTGGAGGCCGTGGTCGAGTCCCGGGGGCTCCGCCAGGTGTCTGACGCCGAGGCCCTGGCGGCCGTGGTGGACGCGGTGATCGCCGAGAACCCGGGGCCGGTGGCGCAGTACCGGGGCGGGAAGGAAGGGGTGCTCGGGTTCCTGGTCGGACAGGTGATGCGGCGGACGGGCGGCTCGGCGAACCCGCAGCTCGCCCGGGAGCTGCTGCTCGAGCGGCTCCGGGGGTAGCCGCCGTGGGGGCGGGCCCGTGAGGCAGGAGCGGCCCCCGCGCTACCCCTGGTGGCAGCTGATCCTCCTGGGCCTGGTCGGCCTGGCCGAGGCCGCGACCTGGCCGTTCCGCCGGATGTGGCGCTCCGGGGAGGCGCTCGACGCCTACGCCCTGGTCCACATGGCGAGCGTGGGAGGGGACGCGCTCCTCGCCGTGGCCCTCGCCGACTCGGTTTTCTTCCAGCTCCCGGTGGACGAGGCGAAGGTCCGGGTCACGCTGTACCTCGCGCTCACGATGGCCCCGTTCGCCGCGGCCGGGCCCCTGCTCGTCGCCCTCCTCGACCGGGCCGGGCCGAGGCGAGCGATCGCCGTGGGAGCCGCCGCCGGCCGCGCCGTCCTCGCGCTGTACCTGGCCCCGCGCCTCGGCACGCTGCTGCTGTTCCCCGTGGCGTTCCTGCTGCTCGTGCTGTCCCGTGTCCACGGGGTCGCCAAGAACGGCTTCACGATGGCCTTCGCCGGCCGCGGCGAGGGCCTGATGCGCGCGAACGCCCGGCTGGGGCGGATCGCGGTGGCCGGCGCCGCCCTGGCCACCGGGCCGGGCCTCCTGGTCCTGCGGCTGGCGGGCTCCGCCGCCGTCCTCGCGGCCGCCTCCATCGCGTACGGGCTCGCCGCGCTCCTCGCGCTGCGCCTCCCACATCCGCGGGTCCGGCCGCGGCTGGGCCCGGTCGGGCCACGAGGGAGGATCCCCGCCCTCACCGCCCCGGCCATCGGCGGCGCCGGGCTCCGGGCGGCCTCGGGCTTCCTCCTGTTCCTCCTCGCGTTCGCGCTGCGGCGGGAGGGCCTGCCGACCTGGTGGTTCGGGGTCCTCGCGGCGGCGGGGACCGGGGGTGGGCTCCTCGCCGACCTCCTGGCGCCCAGGCTCCCCGCCTCGCTCCGCGAGGAGGCGGTGGTGGTGGGCTGCGTCCTCGGGGCTGGGCTCGGCGCGCTGATCGCGTTCCAGGCGTTCGCGCTCCCGGTGCTCGCCGTCTTCGCGGTGGCCGTCGGCGCGGCCACCGAGTTCGGGCGCCTCGCGTTCCAGGCGCTGATGCAGCGGTACGCGCCCGCCGGGGCCCTGGGTCGCGTGTTCGTCCGGTACGAGGTCGCGTTCCAGCTCGCATGGGTGGCGGGCGCGCTCCTCCCCGCCATGCTCCCGATCGGGTTCCGGTCGGGGATCCTGGGGCTCGCCGGGTTCTACCTCCTGATCGCCTCGGCCTTCTTCGGCCAGCCCTACGTGGAGCGGCGGCTCGCCGCCCGGCGGGGGCCCCAGGAGCCGGAGGCCGAGCGGCCCGCCGACGGCGCCGCGGGCTGACCCCGCCGAGGAGCGCCCGCCTTGCGACCTCGCGGCGCGGATGGGCTCCGCCGAGCCGGCGGGGGGCCGCCGGCCGCCGGGACCGAGGGGCGGTATAACCAGGGGGCGATGCGGTGGGAGGGAGCCGTCGTCGTCGTGACGGGCGCCTCCCGCGGGATCGGCCGGGCCGTGGCGCGAGCCGCGGCGGCCCGGGGCGCCCGGGTGGGGCTCGTGGCCCGGTCCCGCGGCGACCTCGAGCGGGTGCTCGCCGAGGCCGGGGGGAACGGGGTCGTCGCGCCCGCCGACGTGGCGGATCCGGCGGCGCTCGAGGGCGCGCTCTCGGCCGTCGAGGAGGCGCTCGGTCCGATCGACGTGCTCGTGAACAACGCCGGGATCGGCGCCTACGGCCGCTTCGCGGAGATGGACCCGGCCCTCGTCGAGCGCGTGCTGGCCGTGAACCACCTGGCCGCGGCCCGCGCGATGCGGTTCGTCCTGCCCGGGATGCTCGAGCGGGGCCGGGGGCACGTGGTGAACGTGGCGTCGATCGCCGGGCGGATCGCCCCGCCCCTCGAGGCGGCCTACGCGGCGTCCAAGTTCGCGCTCATCGGGCTCAGCGAGGCGGTGGACCTCGAGGTGGCCGGGCGGGGCGTGCGGGTCTCGGTCGTGGTTCCGGGGGTGGTGGCGACGTCGTTCTTCGAGGCGCGGGGGCAGCCGTACGCGCGGCGGTGGCCGAGGCCGATCCCGCCGGAACGGGTGGCCGAGGCGGTGATCGGGGCGGTCGAGCGGGGTGGCGGCGAGCGGTACGTCCCCCGGCTGCTGCGGGGGGCGGTGATCCTCCGGACGCTCGCGCCGGGGCCGGCCCGGTGGGCCACCCGGCTCGTGTTCCGTCGGGAGCTGCGCCCGTGACCTCGGGCGCCTTCCACCCGAGCCTGTGGCTGGCGCGGGATCGTCCAGAGCCCGCGCCCCCTCTCGAGGGGCGGGTCCGGGCGGACGTCGTGGTGGTGGGGGGCGGCCTGACGGGCCTGTGGTCCGCGGTCCACCTCAAGGAGGCCGATCCCGCCGCCGAGGTGGTGGTCCTCGAGGCCGAGGAGGTCGGCTACGGGGCGAGCGGGCGGAACGGGGGGTTCGCCATGACCATGGTGGGGAGGAGCCTGCACGACCTGGTCCGGAAGGTGGGCGTCGCCCGGGCCCGCGCCACCTACCTCGCGATGGTGCGGGCCCTCCGGCGGATCGAGGCGTTCGCGGGGTCGTAGGGGTTCGGGTCCGCCGTGGCCCGTGCGCCCATCCTCACGGTCTCGAACGGGCCGGAGCAGGACGTCCGGATCGAGCGGGACCTCGAGGCCGCCGAGCGGCTCGGCCTGGGATCGTTCCGTCCGCTCGAGCCCTCGGCCTGCCGCGGGCTCGTCGCCGCCGAGGGCGTGCGCCGCGGACACCTCGAGGAGCACGGCCTCCTCGTGGACCCCGCGGCCCTCGTGCGCGGGCTCCGGGACGCGGCGATCCGGCGGGGCGTACGGGTCCACGAGCGGACGCCGGCGCGGGCGATCCGCCCCGGACCCTCCGGCGTCGAGGTCCGGACGCCGGGAGGCGAGGTGCGGGCCGAGCGGGCGGTCCTCGCCCTCGGCGCCTACGGCGCGGCGCTCCCGCGGATCCGGCGGTTCCTGTTCACGGTCTACGCCTCGATCGTGGTCACGGAGCCCCTGTCCGAGGAGCAGTGGGCCCGGGTGGGCTGGCGCGGGGGCCTCGGTGTGGAGGACAAGCGGACGATGCCCCACATCTTCCGCCCCACGCCCGACGGGAGGATCCTGTGGGGCGGGCGGGACGCCCCCTACGTCCCGGGGGGCCCCGACCCGAGGTTCGACCGGATCCCGTGGGCGTACGCGCGGCTCGAGGAGACGTTCCGCGCGACCTTCCCGCAGCTCGCCGAGGTCCGGATCGAGGGGGTGGTCCGGGCCCATCGACGCCACGGTGACCGCGATGCCCCACGTGGGGTGGCTGGGCGGGGGCCGGGCGGTCTACGTCGCGGGCTACTCCGCCCACGGGGTCGGCCCCGCCCACCTGGTGGGGGAGGTCGTCCGCGACCTCCTCCTCGGCCGCCGCGGCGACCTGTTCGAGCTCCCCTTCGTGACCGCGCCGCGGGTCCCGCTGCCCCCCGAGCCCCTCCGCCGGCTCGCGGTCGCCCTTCCCCAGCGCATCCTCCAGGGGCGGACGATACCGGGGGCGGCGGTCCGGCGGCCCGGCTCCTCGCGCGGCTCCTCCAGTAGCCGGCCGCCCGCGCGGTCCGTTCGCCTGCCGCCGGCCCCCGGCTCGCCGCGGACCGATCCGTTCGGGTATAACCGAGCCCGTGGATGGCTCCGTCGCCGTGGTCGGCGTGGGGCACGCCGGGTTCTCCCCCGGGGTCGCCGGGGTCTCCTACAAGGAGCTGATGCACGAGGCCGCCCGCCGCGCCTACGCCGACGCCGGCGTCGACCCTCGGAGGGACGTGGACTCGTTCGTCTGCGTCTCCGAGGACCTCGAGGAGGGCACCAGCATCTTCGACGGGTACGTGCCGGACCAGCTCGGCGCGGTCCGCCGACCGGTCCAGACGCTCGCCGCCGACGGGCTCCACGCCGTGGCCACGGCGGTGATGCTGATCCGCTCGGGCCTGGCCCGGGTGGTCGTGGTGGAGGGCCACCGGAAGGCCTCCGACGTGCGCACGCTCGGACGCGTCGAGCGGTTCGCCCTCGACCCCATCTGGAACCGTCCCCTCGAGGTCCCGGTCGCCGCCCTCGCCGGCCTGGACATGCTCCGCTACCTCGAGCGCTCGGGGGAGCCCGAGGAGCGGTGCGCCCTGGTCGCGGCCCGCCATCGCCGCGCCGCGCTCGAGAACCCCCGGGCGGCCTACGCGGCGGACCTCACCCCAGAGGAGGTCCTCGAGGCGCCGCCGCTCTCCTGGCCGCTCCGCTCGCTCGAGGCGGCCCTCCCCGCCGATGGCGCCGTGGTCTTGGTGCTCGCCGCGGCCGAGCGGGCCGCCGACCTCACCGACCGGCCGGTGTGGGTGGCGGGGGTGGGGTGGGCCAACGGCGCCTCCTCGCTCGAGACCCGGGACTGGGGCCGGGCCACCGCGGTGGCGAGGGCCGCCGCGATGGCCTACCGCCAGGCCGGGATCGAGGACCCGCCGGCCGCGGTGGACGTGGCCGAGGTCGACGACGCCTACGCGCACCGGGCCCTGCTCCACCTGGAGGCGTTGGGGCTCGCGCCCGAGGGGCAGGCAGGCGCGATGCTCGAAGCTGGGCGCTTCGACCGCGATGGGGCGTCCCGCGTCAACCCCTCGGGCGGCGCGCTCGGGGAGGGGCACCTGGGGGAGGGGGCCGGCCTCGCCCGGCTCTCGGCGTGCGTGGCCCAGCTCCGGGGGGAGGCGGGCCGGGCCCAGGTCCCGGGCGCCCGGGTGGCGGTGGCGCAGTCCTGGCGGGGGTTCCCCTCGGACTCGGCCGCGGTGGCGGTGCTCCGGGCGGGCGAGGGGGTCGCGGGATGAGCCGGCCCGTGGCCGTCGTCGGCGCCGGGATGACCCGGTTCGTCCGCCGGGCCCTGGAGACCGGGAAGGAGCTCTCGTGGGAGGCGGCGCGGGCCGCCCTCGGCTCCTGCGGCCTCACCCTGGCCGACGTGGACGCCGTCTGCCTGGGGAGCGCGCCCGACGCCTTCGACGGCGTGCACCGCAAGGGGGAGTACCTGGCCGAGGGGTGCGGGGCCTACGGGAAGCCCTTCATCCGGAGCTTCGTGGGCGGGGGCACCGGCGTGTTCGCCGCGATCCAGGGGTGGTACACGGTCGCCTCCGGCCTGGCCGACGTGGTCCTGGTCGTGGCCGAGGAGAAGATGTCCTCCTGCCAGCCGCACCCCCAGGGGGCGTTCCTCACGATCTTCGACAACGTCCTGGAGCGGCCGCTGGGCCCCAACCTCCTCTGGATCTTCGCGCTCGAGATGCACCGCTACATGGCCGCCCACGGCATCGAGAAGCGCGACGTCGCCCTGGTCGCGGTGAAGAACAAGCGGAACGCCGCGGACCACCCCGCGGCCCAGCTCGGGCGGGCGGACCTCACGGTCGACGACGTCCTGGCCTCGGAGGTGCTGGCCTGGCCGGTGCAGCGCCTCGACGTCTCGCCGGTCTCCGACGGGGCCGTGGCGGTGGTGATGGCGTCGGAGGAGGCCGCCCGCCGGCTCACCGACCGCCCGGTGTGGGTCCAGGGCGTGGGATGGAACCTGGACACCGCGTACTGGACCAACCGCGACCTCGTGTTCCCCGAGTACGTCGCCGACGCGGCCCGGATGGCTTACGCGATGGCCGGGCTCACCGAGCCCAGGAGGCAGATCCACGTGGTCGAGCCCTACGACCCCTTCGACTACAAGGAGCTCCACCACCTCGAGGGGCTGCTCCTGTTCGAGCGGGGGAAGGCGCCCGAGGCGGCCCGGGACGGCGTGCTGGACCGCGACGGCGACCTCCCCTCCTGCCCCTCGGGCGGGCTCCTCGGGGTGGGGAACCCGATCGCGGCGGCGGGCCTCATGAAGGTGGCCGAGCTGTTCTGGCAGCTCCGCGGCGAGGCCGGCGCCCGGCAGGTCCCGGGGAACCCCGAGCGCGGCGTGGCCCAGGCCTGGGGGGACCTGATGCAGGTCGGGACGGTGGTGGTGATGGGGACCGAGCCGCCCGGGGGGGGCGGAACGGCTCCCGCCCCGCCGGGGCGTAGCCCCGCGGGGGCCGTGCTCGGGGCCGGGCTCCGCACCCCGCCCCTCGTGACGCCCGGCCGCGGGCTCTCCGACGAGGCGTTCCGGACCGACCCCTTCGCCGTCGACGACGAGCTGGGCACGGCCTACGCGTGGGACGCCGGGGTCGCGGTGGGCGGCTTCCTCCGCGGGCTCGAGGAGGGGCGGGTCCTCGGCCGCGCCTGCCCCTCCTGCGACCGCGTGCTGGTGCCGCCGCGGATGTTCTGCGAGCGGTGCTTCCGGCCGACCACCCGCTGGGTGGAGCTCCCCGGGACCGGCGTCGTCCAGACCTTCTCGATCTGCCACGTGTCCTGGGACATGCGGCCCCTCGAGGAGCCCGAGATCCCCGCCGTGATCGCGCTCGACGGCTCAGACGGCGGGCTCCTGCACAAGCTCGGCGGGGTCCGGCCGGAGGACGTCCGGATCGGGATGGCCGTCGAGCCGGTCTGGAAGCCGCCCGCGGAGCGGTCGGGCTCGGTCCTCGACGTCGTCCACTTCCGGCCCCGGGGGGAGGCCTGATGCTCGAGCGCGCGCCCGAGGTCCGCACCTGGCCGGGGGACTTCCCGTTCCGCTACCGCTACACGGCGGGGGTCGCCGGCTCCCGGTTCCTCGAGGCGCTCCGCGACCGGGGCGCGTTCCTCGGCTCCCGCTGCGAGGCCTGCGCGTACACCTACGTCCCGGCGCGCCTGTTCTGCGAGCGGTGCTTCGCGGACCTGTCGGGTTCGGAGGTGGAGGTGGGGCCGGCCGGCGTGCTCGAGTCGTTCACCGTCGACTACGTGGGGGTCCGCGGGGAGCCGCTCGAGCACCCCGTGGTCCTCGGCCTCGTGCGGCTGGACGGGGCGGACGCGGTCCTCCTCCACCGGGTGCTGGAAGCCGAGGAGACCGCCTTCGAGGTCGGGATGCGGGTCGAGGCGGTGCTCGAGCCGCCGGAGCGTCGGCGGGGGAGCATCCTGGACGTGGTCGGGTTCCGCCCCGTCGAGGGATAGCCGGCGCGGGATGGAGTTCGACCTCGAGCCCGAGCAGGAGGAGTTCCGCCGGACCGTCCGGGCGTTCGCGGAGGAGGTGGTCCGCCCCCGGGCCGACGAGGCGGACCGGGAGGAGCGCTTCCCCCTCGACGTGGTCCGGGCGATGGGGGAGCTCGGGCTGTTCGGGATCCCCTTCCCCGAGGACTACGGGGGCCAGGGCGCCGACCTCCTCACGTTCTGCCTGGCCGTCGAGGAGCTCGGCCGGGTCGACCAGTCCGTCGGGATCACCCTCGCGGCGGCCGTGGGGCTCGGCGGGATGCCGATCCTCCGGTTCGGGACCGAGGAACAGCGCCGCGCCTACCTCGCGCCGCTCTGCCGCGGCGAGGGGCTCGCCGCCTTCGCGCTGACCGAGCCCGAGGCGGGCTCGGACGCCGCCGCGATCCGGACCTCGGCGCGGTTCGAGGGGGGCGCCTGGGTCCTCGAGGGCGCGAAGGCGTTCATCACGAACGCCGGGACCCCGCTCACTCGGGTCCTGGTCGCCGCGGCGGTGACCGACCCGGGCCGGGGGAGCCACGGGATCTCCCAGTTCCTGGTCCCCGCCGACGCGCCGGGCCTGGCGGTGGGCCCGCCCTACCGGAAGCTCGGGTGGCGGGCGAGCGACACCCGGGAGGTCTCGTTCCAGGGCTGCCGGGTGCCCGGGGACGCGCTCCTCGGCGAGCGGGGGCGGGGGCTGGCCCAGGCCCTGGAGATCCTGGACGGCGGGCGGATCACGACCGCCGCCCTGGCGGTCGGCCTGGCCCAGGCCTGCCTCGACGCGGCGCTGGCCCACGCCAAGGAGCGGCGGGCCTTCGGCCGCCCGATCGGGGCCTTCGAGGGCGTCCAGTTCAAGCTGGCCGATATGGAGGTGGCGGTGCAGACCGCGCGGCTCGCCACCTACCGCGCGGCCTGGCTCCGCGACCGGGGACGTCCGTACAAGGCGGCGGCCGCGGTCGCGAAGCTCCACGCGAGCGAGGCCGCGGTGCGGTGCGCGCGGGACGCCGTGCAGGTCTTCGGCGGGGCCGGGTTCATCGAGGAGTCCCCCGTGGCCCGCTACTACCGGGACGCGAAGATCCTCGAGATCGGGGAGGGGACGAGCGAGATCCAGCGGCTCGTGATCGCCCGGGAGCTGGGGCTCCCCGAGGCGGTGTGACCGCGCCCGCGGCGGCGATCTCCCCGAGGCAGCGCTGGGTGGCCGTCGGACGGGGTTCCCCGACCCGCGGGCCGGCGTAAGCTTTGGGGGTCGACGTCCGGAGGTCGGGTGCCGACGCGCGCGACGTGAGGAGGAGGGACGAGATGGCGGGATTCGTGAAGGTCGGAGAGGCGGGCGAGGTCGGCGAGGGCGAGGTCGCGGCGTACGTCGTCGACGACCGCACCGTCGCGATCGCCAACGTCGCCGGCAAGCTCTACGCCTTCGACGACGTCTGCACGCACGCGCACTGCTCGCTGTCCGAGGGTGAGCTCGACGGCACCGCCATCGAGTGCCCCTGCCACGGGAGCCGGTTCGACGTCACGACCGGCGAGGTCCTGGACGGCCCAGCGGTGGACCCCGTCGAGACGTTCGAGGTCCGCGAGGAGGGCGGCGAGCTGCAGGTGGCGGTCTAGCAGCCGGGGCGCCGACCGTGCCGACCTTCCTCATCGTCGGGGCGAGCCTCGCGGGCGCCTCGGCCGCCGCGGCGCTCCGGGGGGGCGGCTTCGACGGGCGCCTCGTGATGGTCGGGGAGGAGCCGCTCCCGCCCTACGAGCGCCCGCCGCTCTCGAAGGAGTACCTCCGGGGGGAGCAGCCGCTCGAGGAGGGCTTCGTGCGGCCGCCGGAGTGGTACGCCGAACAGGGCATCGAGGCTCGGTTCGGCACGCGTGTGGAGCGGGTGGACGTCGCGGCCTCCGAGGTCGTGCTCGCGGGCGGGGAGCGGATCGCCTACGACCGGGTCCTGGTCGCGACCGGCTCGCGCAACCGGCGCCTCGGCGTGCCCGGCGCCGACCTGCCCGGCGTGTTCGACCTCCGCACCGTCGCGGACTGCGACCGGATCCGTGAGGCCGCGTCCCGCTCATCGCGGGCCGTGCTGGTGGGCATGGGGTTCATCGGCGCCGAGCTCGCCGCGTCCTTCCGGCAGCTCGGGCTGGAGGTGGTCGCGGTCGAGTTCTTCGGGACGGTCCTCGAGCGGGTGCTGGGGCCGCAGCTCGGCCGGGTCCTCGAGGCGATCCACCGGGACCACGGGGTGGGGATGGTCTTCGGCGACGCCGCCGAGCGCTTCGAGGGCGACGGCCGCTTCGAGGCCGTCGTGACGCGGGCGGGGCGCCGGCTCGAGGGCGACCTCTGCGTGGTGGGGGTGGGGACGGTGCCGGCCACCGAGGTCCTCGAGGGCACCGGGGTGCCCATCGACGGGGGCATCCACCTCGACGCGCGGCTCCGCTCGCCGGTCCCCGACCTGTTCGCCGCGGGCGACGTCGTCCTCCACGACCACCCGGTGTTCGGGAAGGTCCGGGTGGAGCACTTCGACAACGCGATCAAGATGGGGGAGGCCGCGGCTCGGGCGATGCTCGGCGCGGACGAGGTCTTCGACGACCCTCACTGGTTCTGGTCCGACCAGTACGACGTGAACATCCAGGTCGCGGGGATCGCCGCGAGCTGGGACCGGATGGTGGTCCGCGGGAGCCTCGAGGCGCGCTCGTTCGCCGCGTTCCTGCTCCAGGACGGGGTGCTGCGCTCCACCGTGACCGTGGCCTGGCCGAGGGACGCCCGGCGCTCGCTGCCGCTCATCCGAGCGCAGGCCCGGCCGGATCCCGCGGCGCTCGCCGATCCCGAGGTGGACCTCCGCACGCTCCTGCCGAAGGAGGACGGCTAGTGCTCTCCCCGGTCGTGTCCCACGTTCCCTGCGCCCTGGATCACCAGCGCCGGATCGCGGAGGCCACGCGGGAGGCGGTGGCCCGCTCGGTGCGCGCGCGGGGGCCCGTCGCCCGGCTGCTCGCGAGGTCGGGCGGGGCGGGGCGGACCCGCCGGACGCTCCCGGCCCGGGCCACGACACCGGCCGGCGAGGACGCCTGGGCCGCGCTCAGGTTCTGATCCAGGTCGGCCGCGACGCCGAGGGCTCCCGGTCGGGATCTCGGGGGCGCGTGGTAGGCTCGGCTCGCCCGGTCCCGAGGAGTCGCGTGTTCGGATGGAGAGACCCGAGATCATCCTGGCCCCTGGCCCCACCCCCATCCCCCCCGAGGTGCTGCTCGCCCAGGGGAGCCCGCTCGTCTACCACCGGGGGCCCGCCTTCGGCGAGCTGCTACGGGAGGTCGTCGAGCGGCTCAAGCAGCTCTTCCGGACCCGGAACGACGTCCTGGTGCTCACCTCCTCGGGCACCGGCGGGCTCGAGTCGGCCGTGGCGAACCTGTTCTCGCCGGGCGACCGGGTGGTGGTCCCGGTGGCCGGCTACTTCGGCGAACGCTTCGCGGCGATCGCCCGCGCCTACGGGCTCGAGGTGCGCCGGATCGACTACGAGTGGGGGCGGGCGGTCGATGCGGCCGACGTCGAGGCGGCCCTCGCCGAGGCGCCGGCCCGGGGCGTGCTCGTCCAGCACAGCGAGACCTCGACCGGGGTCGTCCACGACGTCGAGGCCGTGGCCAGGGTGGCGAAGGCCGCCGGCGCGCTGGTCGTGGTGGACGCCGTCTCTTCCCTCGGGGCCGTCCCGTTCGACTGCGACGGGTGGGGGATCGACGTGGCCGTGGGCGGCTCGCAGAAGGCCCTCTCGGCCTCGCCCGGGATCGCCTTCGTCACGGTGTCGCCGGCGGCCTGGGAGTCGTCGGCGCGGGCCACCTCGCCCCGCTTCTACTTCGACTGGCGGGCCTACGAGCGCTCCCTCGAGCTCCCGAGCCCCGAGACCCCCTGGACGCCCGCGGTGCACCTGCTCATGGGGCTCCGGGCCGCCCTCGAGCTGTACTTCCGGGACGGGCCGGAGGCGGCCCTGGCCCGCCACGAGCGCTTGTCGCGGGCGGTGAAGGAGGGGGTGCGGGCCCTCGGGCTCGACCTCTTCGGCGACCACCCCGAGCGCGCGTGGGCCGTCACGGCGGTGCGGGCGCCGGAGGGGATCGACGGCGACGAGCTGGTGGCCCGGGTCCGGGCCGAGCACGGGGTGGTCCTCGCCCCCGGGCAGGGACCCCTCCGGGGGAAGGTCTTCCGGATCGGCCACCTGGGCTACTACGACGAGCTCGACATCGTGCGGGGCCTCGCGGCCCTGGAGATGACGCTCGAGGCGATGGGCTACCCGACGAAGCGCGGGGCGGCGGTGGCCGCCGCGGAGGGCGTGTTCGCCGGGCGTCGGTAGCGGGCCCGTGCGCGTCCTGGTCACCGAACCCCTGTCCGAGGCGGGGCTCGCCCTGCTCCGGCGGGACTTCCAGGTCGACGTCCGCGAGGACCTCACCGACCCCGAGGCCCTGGCGGCCGCGATCGGCCCCTACGACGCCCTGATCGTCCGGTCGCAGACCCGGGTCACGGCCCGGGTGCTCGAGGCGGGGGAGCGGCTCAAGGTCGTTGCTCGCGCCGGGATCGGCCTTGACAACGTGGACGTCGAGGCCGCCACGCGCCGCGGGATCCTGGTGGTGAACGCGCCCCAGTCGAACATCGTCTCGGCCGCGGAGCACACCATCGCGCTCCTCCTCGCCCAGGCCCGGAACATCCCCCAGGCCCACGCGGCGCTCCGCGCGGGCCGCTGGGAGCGCGCCCGCTACCAGGGCGTGGAGCTCGCCGGGAAGACCCTGGGGATCGTGGGGCTCGGGCGCGTCGGGGCCATGGTGGCCCAGCGCGCGCTGGCCTTCGGGATGCGCGTCATCGCCCACGACCCCTACGTCCCCCGCGAGCGCGCGCGGGAGATGGGGGTCGACCTCATGCCCTCGCTCGAGGCGCTCCTCGTGCAGTCCGACTTCGTCTCGCTCCACCTCCCGCGGACCCCGCAGACCGAGGGGCTGATCGGCGCCCATGAGCTCTCGCTGATGAAGGAGGGGGCGCGCCTCGTGAACACGGCGCGCGGGGGGATCGTGGACGAGGAGGCCCTGGCCAAGGCCATCGCGGACGGCCACCTCGGCGGCGCGGCCCTCGATGTGTTCGCCCAGGAGCCCCCCGGCGACAGCCCGCTGTTCCACCTGGAGAACGTGGTGGTCACGCCCCACCTCGGGGCGGCCACGGCCGAGGCCCAGGACAAGGCCGGCACCCAGATCGCGGAGATGGTCCGGCTCGCGCTCGCCGGGGAGTTCGTGCCCTACGCGGTGAACCTCTCGGCCGGCGCCGAGGTGCCCGAGGTCGTCCGTCCCTTCCTCGGGCTCGCCGAACGGCTCGGGGCGCTCTGCACCGGGCTCGCCGACGGGGCCCTCCGCTCGATCGAGTGCGCGTTCCTCGGCCGGATCGCGGAAGCTGACACCCGCGTGCTCACGCTGGCCGTGCTCAAGGGAGCCCTCTCCCCCATCGTCCACGAACCGGTGTCGTTCGTGAACGCTCCCATCATCGCCGCCGAGCGGGGGATCGCGGTCTCCGAGGTCCGCTCCACGGTCTCGCGGGACTACGTGAACCTGGTCGCGCTCCGGGCGGAGACCGAGGACGGCGAGGTGGAGGTGGCCGGGACCCTCGTCGGCAGGCGGGAGCGCCTGACGCAGGTCCTGGGCTTCGAGCTCGAGATGGCGCCCGCCCGGTACATGGTGTTCCTCACCTACGAGGACCGGCCGGGCGTGATCGGCCGCGTGGGCACGATCCTCGGCGAGCACGGGATCAACATCGCCACGATGGAGGTGGCCCGGGAGGCCGCGGGGGGGCTGGCCCTGATGGGCCTCACCGTGGACAGCCCGGTGCCCCCGGACGTCTTGGAGGAGGTGCGGGGGGCGGTGCGAGCGAGCGCCATCCGCTCCATCGTCCTACCCGCCTGAGACCCCGGAAGGGGTTCGGCCGCAGGGTCCTCGATCCGGCCAACCTCGCTCCCCGCGGACGCCCATGGGCCCAGGAGGGATCCGAACCCGCGGACGGAGGCCGGACCCTGCTCGGTCTCGCGAGCCCACGCTCCGCGCGCACCCGTCACAGGCCTCTGAGCGTGGCCGTGGCAGGCCGGCGCACCACCCGGGTGCCGATCGCCGCGACCGCGGCCGCGGTGCAGATCGTGGCGACGAGCGACGCGACCAGGTATCCGGTGGGCCAGGTCAGCGTCTGGGGCGGAGGGTCCAACACGCCGGTGAGGATCCGGACGACGACGAACGCCACCGCCCCGCCGGTCGTGGTGCCGAGGACCAGCCCCGCCATGATCACGAGCGCGGCCTCGCTCCAGACGAGCGCGGCGAGGGCCCGTGCCCTGGCGCCGAGGGCCGCGAGCACGGCGAAGGTGCGCCGGCGCTCGGCGATCCCGAGGGCGAGGACCAGGCCCGTCGCGGCCGTCCCCAGCGCCACCGCCAGGGAGAGCTCCACGCGTGAGAGGCCGGAGAGGTCGATCGCGGTGAGACCGGACAGGGTCGTCCGCAGCTGGCTCACGACGTCCGTCACCTTCGCTCCGGAGGCAGGGCCGAGGAGGGGCCGGACCTCGCTGGCCACGCTCCGTGGTGGCGCGGCGGTCCGGATCAGCAACGCCTGGGCGGCGCCCGAGCCCGTTCGTCGCGCGACGTAGGCGGCATCCGCCACCAGGAAGGAGTCCCGAGGCGCGGTGGGGAACTCTCGGACGGTGCCCACGTAGCGGAACGGGACCGCGTGGTAGCGGTGGTCGCGCGCCGACTGGAGCCGGATCCGGATCCGGTCGCCGATCCTGAGCTGGAAATCGCGGACCGTCTCCTCGGAGACGAGCACCCCATCGGGCTGGGCCAGGAGCTCTGAGAGGACCCGGGCGGCGCTCCCCCCGGTGAAGAACGCGTCCGACATCGGGGCGACCGCTCCGATCGTCCGCGGATCGATCCCGTAGAGGTCCTGGAGGTCGTTGCCGACGTAGGCCATCCGGTGCTCCATGGGAACGGCAGCCACGACGCCCGGCAGGCGCCGGACGCTCGCGGCGAGGGTCGGAGGGAGGCCGAGGTTCGAGGGGGTCGAGATCGTCACGTCGGCGCCGTTCGTGAGCTCCGCGTCCACCCGGGCCTGGGCCATGTAGGTCGCGTTGAACACCGAGGTCGACACGGCGAAGGCAGCGGCGACGCTCACGATCGTCGCCGCCCTGGCCAGGGCTCGGTGCTGTCGCGACATGGAGGCCGCGATGACGACCGAGAGCGGCCCCGTCGCGAGACGCAGGGCCCGAGCCAGGACGGCCCGCCCGCGCCGGAGCGCCAGGTCGACGAGGTGCGCTCCGAGGAGGACCGCGCCGACCCAGAGCAGGGACGGCGCGAACAGGCTCAGGAGGTCCACCGAGATCGTCGGCACCCCCTCCGGAGCCACCACGACCTGGTAGCCGCGCCGGAGCGATGCCCAGAAGACGAGGCCGCCCAAGAGCAGCGCCACCGCGCCGAGGTAGCCGGGCGCGCGCGACGGCAGGCGGAGCGGCTCGACCACGGCCATGGTCCCCCGGACCGTGGACCGCCGTGCGTCGCGCCAGGCGGGCAGCGCGACGGCCGCCGCGGCGAGGGCGAGGCCGACGAAGGACGACAGGAGCTCCCACGCGGTGGCCTGCCCGGGGGTGGCACCGAAGCGCGGCGTCCCGAACGCGAGGTCCCCGATGGCCCTCGCCGCGACCAGCCCGAGGCCGGTCCCGGCGATCGCGATGGGGGCCACCTCGCCGGCCGACGCCGCGATCAGCTGGGCGGGGGAGGCCCCTCGGATCCGGAGGAGCGCCTGCTCCCGTCTCCTCCGCTCGCTCGCAGAGGCCCCCAGGGCGAGGGTGAGGAACGCCGTGACCGCCGCAGCGGGGACCGCGAGCAGCAGGAACAGGAGGTCTGCGTAGGTGGCGTCCGTCCTTGCGGCGTCGAGCTGGGCCGCCAGGTCGTTCCCCACCGTCGCCGCGCCGGCCAGACGCGCCTCGAGCTGGCGGGCCCGTCCGAGCACGTCGGCGAAGGCCGCCCCCGGGTCCGGGGGGAGGGGGACGCGCAGGTCGGCGTGGATCTGCACCTCGGTGGCCCCGGGGCGGATCCGGGCCACCGGATCGAACAGGCGGTGCCAGGTCGGGAGCGGGACCAGGAGGACGTTGTCGGGCGGCGCCTGGGGCCCGCCGCCGGAGGGTGCTCCGACCGGCTGGAACAGGGAGTCGGCCCGGGGCAGGTCCACGATCCCGTCCACGCTGACCTCCGCTGGCGGGAGCCCAGGGCGGCCCACCCGCACGACGGTCCCGGGTCCCGCGTGGAGGTTCGCCGCGGTCTGCTGGGAGAGGAGCGTGCCGGTGGTCGTCCCGAGGAGCGGGCGGATCTCCCCGGGGAAGGTGCTCCGGTAGGCGGTCGGGATCCCGAGGACCACCCCCGGGCCGGTCACCTGGACGGTACGGCCGGTCCTGGCCCGCAAACCCGTCGTGGTCCCCCGGAGGACGGGGAGGGCGGCCCCGATCCCGGGGAACGACCGGATCCGCCGCAGCGCCCGTCCCGGGTCCGCGCCGGGCGCGAGCTGGATCCGCCAGTCGACGGGGACCCCGCGCGCCGCCAGCCGCGTCATCCGCGCCCGCATCGCCGCGGAGAAGGCTCCCAGGGACGCGATCGTCGTCACGACGAAGGCGACCCCGACGGCGGTCGCCGCGAGCCGCCCGGGACGCCGCAGCACGAGCCCACGAGCCCACATCAGCGCGACGATGCGACCACCCCCCGGGGGCTGGGTCGTCCGTCGCGGAGCGACCATCGGATGCGCATCCGGTCGGCGACCCTGGGGTCGTGGGTGGCGACGACGACGGCCGCGCCGAGCCGCTCCGCCTCCTCGATCAGGCCCTCGAGCACCTGCGTCGCGCCCTCCCGATCCTGCTGGGCCGTCGGCTCGTCGGCGAGGATCAGACGGGGCTCTCCCACGAAGGCGCGGGCCAGGGCGGCGCGCTGCGCCTGCCCTCCCGAGATCTGCTCGGGCAGCCGGTCCGAGACGTCCAGGAGTCCGAAGCGGGCGAGCAGGCGGGATGGCTCCGCCGATGCCGACCGAACGTCCCTGCCCGCGAGGATCGCCGGCAGGGCCACGTTCTCGAGGACGCTCAGCGCGGGGATCAGGCTGGGGCCCTGGAAGCACACGCCGATCCTGCCGGGGCGCGGTCGGTCCGGGGGCCCGAGGCCCGGCCACTCGATCCGGCCCGACGTCGGCTGATCCAGCCCGGCCATGAGGTGCAGGAGGGTGGATTTCCCGCTCCCCGAGGGACCGACGATGGCCACGCGGTCCTCCGGCCAGACCACGACGTCCACCTCGGCCAGGGCGGTGCGCGACCGGGGCGGCCGTCCGTAGATCCGGGTCAGACCCTCGCCCAGGACCAGGGGCGCGCTCAGGGCCGGAGCCTCCCGTCCTCGAGCACGCACACCCGGTCGGCGGCCGCCGCCAGGCGAGCGCTATGCGTGGCGACGACCACCGCGGCTCCACGCTCCACCGCCGATCGGAACAGGCCGAGGATCAGGGCCTCGTTCTCCGCGTCCACCTCGGCGGTGGGTTCGTCGGCGAGGATCACGGGCGGGTCGTTGGCGAGGGCCACCGCCAGGGCGGCTCGCGCTGCCTCGCCTCCCGACAGGCTCGTGGGGCGGGCCCGTGCGACCCGCCGATCCAACCCGACCTGCGCGAGGAGTCGCCCCACGTCCGGCCGGGCGCGGTGGGCCAGGAGGGCGGCGAGGCGTACGTGGTCCGCCACGGTCAGGTGGTCGACCAGGTTGCCGGCTTGGAGCAGCACGCCGATCGCACGGGCCCGGAGCGACGCGCGGATCCGTTCCGGGCGCCGGGTGATGCGCTCGCCAGCCACGTCGACCCAGCCGCCGTCCGGCTCGTCCAGGCCGGCGAGGATCGACAGCAGGGTGGACTTCCCGCTGCCGGAGGGTCCGACGACGGCGACCATCTCCCCGGGGCCCACCGAGAGGGTCACGCCGCGGAGGGCGACGGTCTCGCTGTCACCCACGTGGTAGAAGCGGTACAGCTCGTAGGCCTCGAGGACCGGGGCGTCCGGCGGGCGTTCCGTCACGTCCACCGGAAGCTCTCCGCGATCAGGCGCCAGGGGTCGACGTTGTCGGCGCCCAGGGGCCCCGAGAGCGAGAGCGCCGTCTCCTCCCCGTGGCGGGAGAACTCGAACCGGACGACCTCCAGGCGGTACCGCCTCCCGGTGACCGGGTCCGGGGGGCTGTCGGCGCGGTAGACGAGGACGACGGCGGGCCCCGCCCGGAGGTGGACGGCGATCGGTCCTGTGCTGTACGGCACCGAGCACGAGCCTGGGCAGGGGAGGACGCGCTGGAGCCGGAAGGCCCTTTCGGTCCGGCGTAGCTCCGGGACCTCCGTACGGCGGACGGCTCCAGGGGTGAGGGGGGCGGCGACGCGCCGCCAGGAGAGGGTCACGGCGTTGAGCTTGTCGGAGAACCGGACCCCGCCCGGGACGCACTCCCTCGCCCAGCCCTCCGGCACCCTGAGCGCGATGCGCCCCCCGTGCGCCCGGAAGGGGACGAAGACGGCCGTGTCGGGGATGTCGCCTGGCGGGTTGCTCTCGACGGGGACCGGTGCCTCGGTGGTGCGGGCGGGGGCCGGGCTGCGTGGTGAGGGAGGTGCTCCGGGCGGCGGGCTCGCCGTCCCGGACGTCGTCGGCCGCCCGCATCCCGCCGCACCCAGGGCGGAGGCCACGACGAGGATCCGGAGGAGCCTGCTTCCGGATCGCGTCCCTCCCATGGCGCTCGTCTCCCGTGTCGCCACGCTGGGACCTGGATACCGCGCGACCCATGAGAGGAGGATGAGTTCCGGCCCCGCCCTTCGATCCCTCATCCGATCCTCATGCGGTGGAGCGATACTGGACCGGCGATGCGGATCCTGCTGGTCGAGGACGAGGTGAAGCTGGCCCGTGCCATGCGCCGCGGTCTGGAGCGGGAAGGGTACGCGGTGGACGTGGTCGCCGATGGCGACGAGGCGGTGTACCGGGCGACGGAGACCGACTACGACGCGATGGTGCTGGACGTGATGCTGCCCGGGATGGACGGCTTCGAGGTCTGCCGGACCCTCAGGGAGCGCGGTCGCTGGGCTCCGGTCCTGATGCTGACGGCGCGGGACGCCGTCGAAGACCGGATCCGCGGTCTCGACGTGGGCGCCGACGACTACCTGGTGAAGCCCTTCGCGTTCGGAGAGCTGCTCGCGAGGATCAGGGCGCTCATCCGGCGGGGTGCCAGGGAGCGGCCGGCCGTGCTCGAGGTCGACGACGTGGTCCTCGACCCTGCCACCCACCGGGTGGCCCGTGCCGGGCGGGAGGTGAGCCTCTCGACCCGCGAGTTCGCCCTCCTCGAGTACCTGATGCGGCATGCCGGCCGCGTGGTGACGAGACGCGAGATCCTCGAGCATGTGTGGGACTACGACTACGACGGGCTCTCGAACGTCGTGGACGTCTACGTCGGATATCTGCGCAAGAAGCTGGAGCGCCCCTTCGATCGCCCGCTGATCCGCACCGTGCGGCGCGTCGGCTACGCGCTCGGCACGGGATGAGCCTGCCCGTCAGGGTCCGCCTCACCCTGTGGTACGGCTCCCTGCTGGCGGCGATGCTGGTGGGTCTGGGCGCGTTCCTGATCGTCCGCCTGCGGGCCGATCTGGTCGCCGCCATCGACCGTTCCCTCGATACGAGGGCCGCGCAGATCGCGTTGGACTACACGGGGGACGGCGAGGAGGAGTTCCGAGGGGTGAGCGAGAGCTCCCTCGTCGCGGTGCCCCGGGGAGAGACCGCTGATCAGGTGCTGTCGCCCTCGGGGACCGTGCTCCAGTCCGCCGGCGACGAGGCCGTATCCCAGGAACCGATGATCGGGGCGGCTGACCTGGCGAGGGCCCGCCGCGACGGCGCCGGGCTCCGGCTGACCGCTGCGCTCGGCGCCGATCGGGAGCCGTTCCGGATCCTCGCCGTCCGGTTGCCCGACCGCCCGGATGTCCTGGTGGTCTCCGAGTCCCTCGAGGACGTCGACCGGTCCGTCCACCGGCTGCTGGGGCTGATGCTGCTGGCCGGACCCGCGGCCCTGGCTGCCGCGGGGGGCGGCGGCTGGTGGATCGCCGGCGAGGCCCTCCGGCCCGTCCGCCGGATGACCGAGGAGGCCGCGGCGATCGGGCCCGGGCGGCTCCACGAGCGCGTGGGTGTCCCCAGGACCCGGGATGAGATCGAGCGTCTGGGCATGACGCTGAACGCGATGCTGGCGCGTCTCGAACGGAGCGTCGACGAGCAGCGGAGGTTCGTGGCGGACGCCGCCCACGAGCTCAGGACGCCGCTCGCGATCATGCGCTCGGAGATCGACGTCAGCCTGGCGTCCGACCGGCTGCCACCCGCGGCCCGCGCCGTCCTCCGGAGCGCGGCGGATGAGGTTGGGCGCATGAGCGGGATCGTCGAGAACCTGTTGACCCTGGCCAGGATGGACGAGGAGGGAGGTCTGGAGATCCTCCGAGCCCCGGTGGACCTGGCGGACGTCGCCGGCGATGTCGCCCGGAGGTTCCAGGCCGCCGCCGGTTCCAAGGGGATCGTGCTCGGCGTGTCCGCCGAGCACGTCGTCGTGCTCGGGGATCGTGAGCGGCTGTTGCAGGCGGTGGCCAACCTGGTGGACAACGCGGTCAAGTACACCCAGCCGGGAGGCCACGTCGAGGTCTCGGTGCGGGCCGCTCCCGGGCGCGGACGCGTCGTGGTGGCCGACGACGGACCCGGGATCCCCCCGGAGCTCCTGCCACGGATCTTCGACCGCTTCATGCGCGCGGACGCCGTCCGCTCCCGCGGTACCGGTGGAGCCGGGCTCGGCCTCGCGATCTGCCGCGGGATCGTCGAGGCGCACGGAGGTCGGATCCGGGCGGAGAGCGAACCGGGCGAGGGGAGCCGCTTCGTCCTGGAGCTGCCGGTCGTCGAGGACGCGGGGCCCGTGGACCCCGCGGGCCCGACGGGCACGATGAGGGTTCGCTGAGGATCCCTCCGCCCGGGTCGTTCCTAACGCTCGCCTCATGGACGCCGACGTAGGGTCGTCGCAGCGCGGCTGACACGGGACCGCGGCAGCGAGGAAGGGAGGTGGCACCTGAGGAGGGCGATCATAGGGATGGCCCTGGCGTCGGCCCTCGTGGTGGTGCTCGGGATGGCCGTCGGTGCATCGGCGGGAGCGCCATCCCCGGCGAGGTCGGCGACGGATCGAAGGCGGTGGTGGTGGGCGGCTCCCGGGGACGGCCGGCGACCGCCTCGATGACGGCCGCCGGCCTGCAGGCCACCGGTCCCGAGGACCAGGCCCAGGACGTTCCGGGTGACCGGGCCCAGGAGGGTCCCGACGAGCAGGCCCAGGACGGTCCTCAGGACCAGGCCGAGGAGGAGGGGTCGGAGCGGCAGGGTGACCTGGAGTCCGACGCGCACGAGGACCCCGACGGCGTCGACGTGCAGCACGAGTGCCCTCCGAGCTGCGACACCGCCGACGGCGAGCAGCCCTGACCGCCGGACGGTCACCGCAGGGGCGAACCGGGGCTCCCCCGCCCCGGTTCGCCCGTCGATGCCGTCCAGGTCGGGGCGGCGGGGCCCGACGGTCGCCCGCCCGCACCCTTCGAGGACCGATGCGCCCTACGGGAGGTCGCGGGCTCGTCGGGTGGTGTCGACGTACCCGCGCTAGCCTTCCGGGGTATCCTTGCTGGCGCCCGCCGGAGGGCCCGGCGGGGCCGGTGGAAGGAGGGCCCGTGCCGATCACGCCCGTCGAGAAGATCTGGATGGACGGGGAGCTCGTCGACTGGGCGGAGGCGCGGTTCCACGTACTGTCCCACGCCCTCCACTACGGGAGCGGGGTCTTCGAGGGGATCCGCTGCTACGACACGGTCCGGGGTCCGGCGGTCTGGCACCTCGACGAGCACCTCCGCCGGCTCTTCCGCTCGGCCAAGCTCTACCACCTGGAGATCCCCTACTCGCTCGAGGCCCTGGCCGAGGCCGTCAAGGAGACGATCCGGGCGAACGGGCTCACCTCCTGCTACATCCGTCCGGTGGCGTTCCGGGGCTACGGCGAGATGGGGGTCAACCCGCTGCAGGCCCCGGTGAACGTGGTGATCGCGGTCTGGCCGTGGGGGGCCTACCTGGGCGAGGAGGCGCTGGAGCGGGGCGTCCGGGTCAAGATCTCCTCCTGGAAGCGGAACGACCAGAACTCGCTCCCCGCCTCGGCCAAGGCCACCGGCCAGTACATCAACTCGGTCCTGGCGAAGGTCGAGTCCCTCAAGGCCGGCTACGACGAGGCGATCATGCTGAACCAGCAGGGCTACGTCACCGACGGCTCGGGGGAGAACGTGTTCGTCGTCCGGGGCGGCGCGCTCGTCACCCCGCCGGTCTCGGCCGGCTGCCTCGACGGGATCACCCGGGCCTCGGTGATGCGGATGGCCCGGGACCTGGGCTACGAGGTGCGCGAGGAGAACCTGGTCCGGACCGACCTCTACAACGCCGACGAGGCGTTCTTCACCGGGACCGCGGCGGAGGTCACCCCGATCCGCGAGGTCGACGACCGGGTGATCGGCGAGGGGCACCGAGGGCCGGTCACGAAGGAGATCCAGTCCACGTTCTTCGCCGCGACCAAGGGCGAGCTCGAGCGGTACGCGGACTGGCTCACCCCGATCGGCTAGCGCTCAGGCGGCGACCCGTCCCAGGAGCGCGTCGATCTCCCCGACGCGGGCCAACGCCGCCGCTCGCCCGTCCTCCGGTGCGCATCGACGAACGAGCGCATCGTGAGAGCCATGATCTTGGGCTGCCACGCCTCCCCGCCCCGTTCCTCCTCGTCGAGGACGGTCGCCGCCGCCCCAAGCAGCACGCGGATGTTCTTCGACGCCGGCTGCACCCGGCCAGCGGGGGGCATCGTGCCGAGCCGGGTGCTCATCGCTCTGGACCGCTCCACGACGCGCCTGGCCAGCGGGTCGACGAGCTGGGCTCGGAGGAGCGCGCCGTCTTGACACGTGCGGGGCCCCGCCGTAGGTTTCCTTCGGTTCCAAACGATCCGCTCGAGGGGCGGGCGTTCGACGGAGGGAGATGGGGCGGACGGCTCTCGTCGAGGGCGTCGAGGTCTCCACCGAGCACTGGATCGGGGGCGAGCGCGTCGGTTCGGCGGATGCCTTCACCGACGTCTCCCCGATCGACGAGACCACGATCGCCGAGGTCGCCAGGGGCGGGCCCGAGGAAGCCGACCGGGCGGTCCGGGCCGCCCGGGAGGCGTTCCCAGCCTGGGCCGAGACCCCGCCGGAGGAGCGGGCGCGGATCCTCCACCGGATCGGGGAGCTCGTCGAGGAGCGGGTCCCCGAGCTCGCCGCCGTCGAGACCCGGGACAACGGCTCGCTCCTGCGCTCGATGCGGGACTCCGTGATGCCCCGGGTCGCGCGCAACCTCCACTTCTTCGCCGAGCAGCTCCTGGAGCTCCGCCACGACGAGCTCGAGACCGGCCCGTACCGCACGCGGGTCGAGTGGGACCCGGCGGGCGTGGCGGTCGTCATCACGCCGTGGAACGCGCCGCTGATGCTCGCGACCTGGCGGTTCGCCCCGGCCCTCGCGGCGGGGAACACGGTCGTGCTCAAACCGCCCGAGTGGGCGCCGCTCACCGCCTCCCTCTTCGCCGACCTGGCCAGGGAGGCGGGGCTCCCGGATGGGGTCTTCAACGTGGTCCAGGGGATCGGGGAGGAGGCCGGCTCGGCGCTCGTCGGCCACCCGGGCGTGGACCGGATCTCGTTCACCGGCTCGGTCGAGACCGGCCGGCTGGTGGCGGCGGCCGCCGGGAGGAACCTCACGCCGGTCTCGCTCGAGCTCGGGGGCAAGTCCCCGTTCCTGGTCTTCGCGGACGCGGACCTCGACGCCGCCGTGGCCCAGGCCGTGAACCAGTACGACAACGCCGGCCAGGTCTGCCTGGCCGGGACCCGGCTCCTCGTCGAGCGGGGGGTCTACGACGTCTTCCTGGACCGGTTCCTCGAGCGCGCGGGGACGCTCCGTCAGGGCGACCCCCGCCGGGACGACGTGGACCTGGGCCCCCTGATCAGCCGGGAGCATTTCGAGCGGGTCGACGGCTTCGTGCGGCGGGCGAAGGAGGCGGGGGCGAAGGCCGTGCTCGGCGGTGGCCCGAACGAGGAGCTCGGCGGGCTCTACTACCGCCCCACGCTCTTCGTCGACGTGCCGCCGGGCGCCGAGGTGCTGCGGAAGGAGGTGTTCGGGCCGGTCCTCACGCTCCAGCCCTTCGACGACGAGGACGAGGCGGTGGCGATGGGGAACGACACCGACTACGGGCTGGCCGCCATCGTCTACACCGGGGACCGGGCGCGGGCCGAGCGGGTCGCTCGCAGGCTCGTCGCGGGGACGGTCTGGGTGAACTGCTTCTACGTCAGGGACCTCCGGGCCCCCTTCGGTGGCGCGCGGGACTCGGGGATCGGCCGGGAGGGCGGGCGCTGGAGCTTCGACTTCCACGCGGACGTGAAGGCCGTGTGCATGGGACCGTTCGAGGACCGCTGAGGAGGAGGAACGCGATGGGCGAGATCGTCGGCGCGGGGCTCGTCTCCCACGTCCCCACGATCATGCTGCCGGAGGAGGTCAGGCTGGAGATCAACGAGGGGAGGGAGATCACGCTGGTCACCGGGCTCCGGCGGCTGCGGAGGGAGGTGCTGGACCGCCTCCGCCCCGACACGATCGTGGTGCTCGACACCCACTGGGAGGTCACGTTCGAGCACGTGATCACGGCCCACGAGCGCCGCACCGGCATCTTCACCTCGGGCGAGCTGCCGCGGGGGATGCGGCAGATCCCCTACGACTTCCCCGGCGACCCCGAGCTCGCCCACGCCGTCGCCAAGCTCGCCGAGGAGCGGGACGACACCTGGGTCCTCGCGAACGACGACCCCTACCTCCCGATCTTCTACGGCACCGTGAACCTCTGGACCTACCTCTTCGGCGGCGAGCGGTGGGTCTCGGTAGGGATCAACCAGACCGCTGAGACCGAGGACTTCCTGCTCCTGGGCGAGCTCATCGGCCGGGCCGTGGAAGGGCTGGACCGACGGGTCGTGCTGCTCGCCTCGGGCGGGATGTCGCACCGGTTCCTGCCCTTCAAGGAGCTCCGCAAGCGCGAGTCCTCCCGGATCGAGAACGTCTACTCGCCGGCCCACGCCGAGGCCGACCAGAAGGTCCTCGCGATGCTCCGCGAGGGCGACCACGCGGGCGTGATCGACTGGATGCCGGAGTACCGCCGGTTCTCGCCGGAGGGGCGCTTCGGCCACTACCTGATCATGGTAGGGGCCCTCGGCGGCCGCGCCTGCACCGCCCGCGGCGAGCTGTTCTCGGATTACGAGGCCTCGGTGGGGACGGGGCAGGTGCACGTGTGGTTCGAGCGCCCGGAGGGGGGCTGGACGGCGGCCCGGGCAGCCTGAGGCGGACGCCCCGGGACGGAAGGGAG